>Ga0081540_1000707_pt1 | contig 30969 bp, 34 predicted proteins | sample TabmetS2T1R1_FD_71024 | JGI IMG/M metagenome (GOLD analysis project Ga0081540, IMG submission 71024) | Tabebuia heterophylla rhizosphere microbial communities from the University of Puerto Rico - S2T1R1 | ecosystem: Host-associated > Plants > Roots > Rhizosphere ...
CCGTGGGGACGACCGGCGAGAGCCCGACGCTCAGCCACGAGGAGCACAAGCATGTCGTGGAGATGTGCGTCAAAGTCGCCAAAAAGCGCGTGCCCGTGATCGCGGGTGCCGGCTCGAACGCGACCCACGAAGCGATCGATTTCACGCGGCACGCCAAAAAGGCCGGGGCCGACGCCGTCCTGCACGTGACCGGCTACTACAACAAACCGACGCAGGAGGGCATCTACCAGCACTTCAAGGCGATCAGCGAGGAGGTCGACATCCCGATCTTCCTCTACAACGTGCCCGTGCGCACCATCATCGACATCTCCGTGCCGACGATTGCGCGCTGCGCCAAGCTCAAGAACGTGATCGGCATCAAGGACGCCACCGCCAAGGTGGAGCGCGTCACCGCCCAGCGCCTGGCCTGCGGCAAGGCGTTCATTCAGCTCTCCGGCGAGGACAGCACCGCGCTAGGCTTTAACGCCCACGGCGGCCAGGGCTGCATCTCGGTGACCTCCAACATTGCCCCGCGCCTGTGTGCCGAATTCCAGACGGCCTGCCGCAAGGGCGAGTGGGGCAAGGCCAACGAGCTCAACGACCGCTTGATGGCTCTGCACGAGGCGCTGTTCTGCGAGACTTCGCCGGGACCGGTGAAGTACGCAGCCTCCAAGCTCGGGCTGTGTTCGGCCGAGCTGCGGCTGCCGATGGTGCCGATTGCGGAAGAGTCCAAGCGCCGGGTCGACCAAGCGCTCGCCTCCGTCGGTCTTGAGAGCCTGGCCAAGGCCGCCGAGTAGTCGCGCGTTGGTGTCAATTGAGCGGGTGGTCGGCGATGGCGGCGGCCAACAAGGACGACGGCCGCAAGCGCATCGCCGAAAATCGCAAGGCGCGGCGCGAGTACCATCTGGGCGACACCTACGAGGCCGGCATCGAGCTCACCGGCACCGAGGTGAAATCGCTGCGCGGCGGTCAGGCCAACATCGCCGAAAGCTACGCCTCCGCCGAGAAGGGCGGCATCTTTCTGATCAATGCCTACATTCCCGAGTACAAGGCGGCCGGTGATTTTTTCCAGCACGACCCGCGGCGCCCGCGCCGCCTGCTTCTGCACAAGCGCGAGATCCACAAGCTCGCCATCGCCGTCGACCGGCAGGGCATGACCATGGTGCCGCTGGAGCTCTACTTTAATGCGCGGGGCCGGGCGAAGCTGCGGCTGGCCTTGGCGCAGGGTAAAAAGCTGCACGACAAGCGCGCCGACGAAGCCAAGCGCGACTGGCAGCGCCAGAAGGCGCGGCTGCTGCGCGACAAGGGTTGAGGGTGGCCCTATCGCTGTCCCTCGAGCGCTCGCCAAAGAGGACGTCGGTGCCGATCAGTTCGCAAGACCGCATCGGAATTGAGCGCGTCGCCGTGCGCGCCTGGCCGGCGCTGGCAACGGCCAACGTTGCAGGCTGGCTGTGGCGCTATACCGGTGGCGGCTCCCAGCGTGCCAATTCCGTCTCGCCGCTCGATTTTGCCGGCGCCGACGTGGAGGCGGCCATCGACGAGGCCGAGCGCCTTTATGGCGCGCGCGGCGCCGCGCCGCTGTTCCAAGTCTCAGACGTGGTGGCGCCGGCCGATCTCGATCAGCGCCTGGCGCGCCGCGGCTATCGCCTGCAGGAGCCCTGCACCTGTCTCGCCAAGCCGCTCGGCCCCGATGCGGCCATGCCGCCTGACGTCGAGGTCGCCGAGCGGGCGGGAGAGGATTGGTTGAGCGTCTACTTCACCGGGGTGACGCTGAGCCGCCGCGCCGCGGCGCCGACAATTCTGGCGCGCGTTCCGGCGCCCGCGGCCTTTCTGCTGCGCCGCCAGGGTGGCGTGCCGATTAGCGTGGCGCTGGCGGTTGCCGACGGCGGCGTGGTAATCGCCGAATGCGTGGCAACGCACCCGGAGCATCGGCGCCAGGGGGCGAGCGCGCGCATCATGCGGGCATTGGAGGCCTGGGGTGTCGCGCACGGCGCCAGGGTGGCGGCATTGCAGGCGGTGGCGGCCAACGCGCCGGCGCAGGCGCTTTACGCCAAGCTCGGGTATCGGCCGGTCGGCGGCTATCATTACCGCGTGCTCGATCGCTGAAAAAGTGCAATCCCGGCCATTCCAAGTGCAGCGAGGGCGTTGGACCGGCGCTGTGGTTCGCCGTCGCCCGCAAAAAAATTGGAACCGATACCGTGCGGCTTTGCCGTTTTCACTCAGGCCTTGTACGCCGTGAACCCAGCAAGGCGCGAGCAAGATTTGCCAAGCTGCCAGGGCGCAGACTTGACCCGCCATTGGCCTTCTACTTGCTAGTGATTGTCATTTGCACTAGGTTCACAGACCTGACGCACGACTGGGGCCGCCTCAACGACAGCATCAGGCACGGTGTCGATTGGCTGCCGGCTCCAAGCGCGCCCAGGTCGGATCGTGGCCAATGGCGACCCTCAGTGGCGGCGTGTCGCCCGGGCGCCATGCCGATGGCGCGGCAACGCCGGCGGGGTTGGTCCAGCGCTCGAGCCGGCGGCGCGCATCTAAGCGACGGGGAGCAGGATTTTCGGTTTATGCGATGTCAAAACGAGGAGGGGTCAATCGTAAGAAATCGAAAGCGATGCGCTTGACCCCCACGGGTCAAGATCCCGATGCGTCCTCCTGTCCCGGCCATGTCCTGTTCTCGGCCTTCGATCCGAAAAAGACGGTCGTTTGGGTGCTGGTCACGCATCAGGCGCTGCACGGCAAATTGGACAATTACGTTAGGCCGCAGCATGTGGCCGCGCGACTTGAAATCTTTCGGGCCCACCAAAGTAGGATCGAGGCTGCCGCCAGCCGGAAGTTTGAGGACAAGCAATTCGAGTACATCGAGGGCTTGGGCCCAACGGTGATATTGCAATTATCGGATTTGTGAAGCCGATTTCGCGACGCTGCCGCCGTTGAGCCCGCGGCCCGCGGCAGTGTCTTAGACCAAGGTCCCGCGCGAGAATGGCTAATTCTGTCACACTGCGGTTGCGGGATCCGTGCACTTGCTTGGGGGAGCAAGGTATTGCGACACGAACGTCCTGCGGATGGCGCGCGACGATTTGCGATCATGGCGCGCCTGAGCGGAACTCCCGCCGCCGAGATTGCCCGATCGCTCGGGGTGAAGCCGGCGACCGTCAAATCCTACCTCACGAGTTGCGGCCTGACGTTGCTGCGCAGCTATTGCGTGAGTGCGAGCGTGGCCGAAGCGCTGGGGATCACCGAGTCGGAGTTACGGCGCACGGGCGCCCGTTGGAACGGCACCTACTGGATTGGCCGCGGGCCCTCACAATTAGACGCCTACCTGCACCTGCAGTGAACCGGCGCTGAATTGCGGGCGGGGAGCGAAGGCTCGGGAGCCGCAGGCAGGCGAGGCGCGGCCAAGGGCAACCGGCCCGGGATTGCCAGGGCGCGATCGCCGGTGTCAAGCCCGGCGCCCTCCACGTCTCAACCGTTATGAGGGCGCGCGCCGTCGGAGCCGAGCGATGGGCTCAATCAAAGCGCCGCTAACACCTTGACGGTGGCCGCGCACGCCTCCGCGCAGCGCTTGCATTCGACGTGGTGGAATTCGTGTTTGCGGCACTCCGCCTCGCAATCCCGGCAAATGTCCGCACACACCTTCGCCAGGTCCTGCAGGCGTTTGGCGTCCTGCTGCGCCAAGCGGTTGGTGGCCACGCAGACGGGGAGCATCACCGATACCGATCGCATGCAGTCGGCCAAAGACTTATCGCCGAGCCGGGTCAAGCGCTGGCAATGTCTGAGACAGGCGTTACCCACGGTTTCGCAGCGCTTGGTGGCATCGATGATCGCTTGCTGCGGGGCTTTCGCCGGCGATGTTTTGGCTGCCGCCGTTTGTGCCCATGCCCTCTCGAGCAAGCCAAGGTTGGCGACCAGCGCGCCCGCCGCCGTGAGCAGCGACCGTCGACTTGCTGAACGCGGGGTGGACCGGTTCACCTCTGGAGCGATGGGTGAATTTTTTTGCATGCCATTGCCCTTTCCTGCGGCGCAGCCGGAAACGAATCTGGCTCAGAGGACGAAAGTTTAATGCATCGCCCAATTGGGTTGAAGCCTCTCCTGGCGCATCGGTGGTGCCAAGACGGCTTAACAAAGGTCCGGCGACCCGGACTAAAGGTGTGCCCAGGGTTGGCCAGCGCGATTTAAAATTGGCCGGCTGTGGTGTTGCTGCAATTGCTTTTCCTGTTGATAAGTACCAACCATCTGCGCATGCGACGGATGTGCGCAGGGTTTGGGACCTTCCTGCTGCTCGTGCTCGCCCTCACGGTGGCCGCGCAACCGATCGTGAGCTCGCTGCCGCCAACCCACGTTTCGGCTAATCCCGCCCTGGCCGAGGTGCAGCTCGTCATCTGCACGGCCCATGGCGCGGTTGTGGTCGATGACCCGGCGGGCGTGCCGCAGCCAAGCAAAGAGCACCCCTCCTGCTCCTGGTGCGCCATAGCGGAGGAGGCCGCCGCAAAGCTGCCACTACTCGCGCCGGCTGAAGCCTGCGTCTTCGATCGCCCCGAGCATCAGCGCAATCGACGCCCGATCGCCCGATCGATCGTGCTATTGGCTTTTGCCGATTGGCCAGCGCACGCGCCGCGCGGGCCGCCGCGCGCTTGAAGCGCGCCATCGCAAGCTATCAACGCAAGTTATCGCATCCCCGCGTTTTCGTTCCGAGTTTGGGCATTGCCCACTCGTAGATGTTTGCTCCATTAGGGAAGAAAACCCTCATGCTTTTCAGGTTTGCTTTCGCGGCGGCCGGCGGCGCCTTGCTGCTCGCCCAACCCGCCTTCGCCCATCATCCAAGTGCGGTTTCGGGAGCCGGCGGCGCCGGCCCGCTGAACACGATCTCGGCGACGACACTCGACAAGGGCCAAAGCGCCTTCGCATCGGTCTATGAGTTCATCCACTTTGGGGGGCTGAGTGATGCGGCCTTGGTTGCCGGCGCCCAGCTTTCCGGTGACCACGACCACAGCATCAAGACCATCGAGAGCGTAGCCCTGACCTACGCCTACGGCCTCACCAATGACCTGACGATTTCCGTGCGGTTGCCCTGGGTCAGGCGCACCGGCATCCGCGAGGCCGAGATCGAGGACCCTGCCGAGCCGCCGGAAATTTTCGATCGCGGCGATAACTCGGGCATCGGCGACCTGACCTTGCTTGGCCAATACCGGTTCTACAACGACCGCGCCACCCGCACCGAAGCGGCGGTCCTGCTTGGCGTCAAGGCGCCAACCGGCGTCACCGACCGTCGCACCAATCAAGGCGAGCTGTTCGACGCGGAATTTCAGCCGGGCTCGGGCTCGTGGGACGGCCTGTTTGGCCTCGCCTATACCAAGCGCTTCGGACAGTGGTCCTTTGATGCCAACGTCCTCTACATGCTGGTCACCAACGGCACCCAGGACACCGACCTCGGTGATCGCGTCCTTTGTAATGCGGCCATCTCCTACCGCCTGACGCGCGCGGCATCGGACCTGGGGCCCATGAAGCTGGGCGCGCTGCCCGACCCGATGTGGCACGGAGTCCCTGGCCACACGCATTCCCACCACGAGGAGCCCGCGCATGGCCCCGCCTGGGACCTTGTGCTCGAACTCAACGGCGAGTGGCACGCCAAGGAAGTCGAAAGCGGCGTCAAAGACCCCAACTCCGGGGGCAACACCGTCTACCTCGCGCCCGGATTGCGCTTTTCCAAGGACAACTGGTCGAGCTTTGTGTCCGTGGGCTTTCCCATCGCCAACGACCTCAACGGCATCCAGTCCGAACCCGACATCCACGTCGCGAGCGGGTTGTCGGTCACCTTTTAAGGCACCATCGTAACGGAGTAACGCCAATGCAGAGGATCATGCTGGCTCTATTTGCCGCGAGCTGCGCCGTCGCAATGGCAACGCAGGTTCTGGCCCACGGCGATCAACCGCAGCCCAAGTGCAAGAAGGGCTACGAGCTGAACGACGCCCACAAGTGCGTCAGGTAAAGAAGTAGAAAGCAAAGTCAGCCGCGGCAGAGGCTGGAAAACACCTCCGGCGTCTGCGCGCGCGCCCCAAAGGATGTTTCACCATGCTCAGAGGCGTTGTTGTCGTTTTCCTCGCCGTCTTGCTCACGGTCTTGAGCCACGGCGCCGCCTTCGCCCACGCGCACTTGAAGACATCGCTCCCGGCGGCCGGCGCCACCGTTGCGACCGGTGCAAGCGAGGCCCGCCTGCAGTTCAATGAGGCGGTCGAGCCGGCCTTGTCAAAGATCAGTGTCGAGGTGAAGGGCGGCAAGCCCGTCGCAGCGCAGCCCCCGGTGTCCGATCCCGCCGACAAGGCAACCTTGATCGTGAAATTCTCCCAGCCGCTGCCGGCGGGCAGCTATGAGGTCAACTGGCAGGTGGTCTCGGCCGATACCCACAAGGTCAAGGGCAGCTTCAGCTTTCAGGTTCGCCCCTAGGGCGGCATGGAGTTCTTCTGGCCTCTTCTCGTCTTGCGATGGCTGCAGCTGGGATCGCTGCTGATCCTGTTCGGTGCATCGCTCTTCGTTTTCTACGACGGGCGCTGGCCTGGCGATACGAGAACGTACCGAAGGCTGGCATCGCTGGCCCTCGTTACGGGCTGTTGTTGGCTGCTCGTTTCGCTTGCGGATATGGTCGATGGTGTCGCGGGGCTGGCCTCTACTGCGACCTGGCACACGTTCTTTTTCGCGACTGGCTTCGGCCGAGTTTGGGTCGTGCGGTTCGCTTTGCTTCTCGCGCTCATCGTTTATGCCTTCCTTGCCGCGCCGTCCAAAGGCAAGAGCCTGGCAATCTGCAGCCTGAGCGCCGCCCTCCTCATCGGCACGGCTTGGCTGGGGCACGCGGCGGCTGCGCAGGGCTTCGAGTGGCTTGCGAGCCTCGCTAGCTACGCCTGCCACGTCCTCGGCGCCGGCGCGTGGCTGGGTGGATTGGTGCCCCTTTCGCAACGTCTATGGCGAGACGGCGAGATCGCCAACCTGCGCGCAAGCCTTGAGCGGTTTTCGCGGATGGGAATGACCGTTGTCGTCCTCATCGTGGCGAGCGGCATGGTCAATGCCTACCTTCGGTCCGTCAGCAGCGAAGCTTTGGTCGCCACCAGCTACGGCAACGTCCTCGCCGTCAAATTGGCGCTGTTCGGATTGCTGATCGGCGTCGCCGCCAGCAACCGTTGGGTGTTTCTGCGACGTCTGCGCCGAAATCCTGAGGTTCCCGAGGCCCTGCACGCCTTGCAGCGCTCGGTCGTGCTCGAACAGGTGCTCGGAGCCGGCATCGTCGCGGCGGCTGTCGCCTTGGGATCAATGCCGCCGGGCGAATGAGGCGGCAAGGTCGAGCGACGGGCTAGGCACTGGGGAGCGCCGTATCGGCCCTGCGCCACCAAGTCCTCGGCAGTGAAGCGCGCCCTTTGCGGCGAGCACGTTCAGGGGCACGGGTGCGGTGATGGCTGCCGCCGCCCACCGCAGCTGCCGCGACAGGTGCCGGGGTGCCGCCAAAACGAGACGCCAAGACGAGACGCCAAGACGAGACGCACGTGATCGAACGTGCTAGGAGGCGCTCAGTGCCGTTGCAGCCTGCTGAGGATCGCCATGCCGACGTCAAATCAACCCAACCTGATGCAAGTGGATTGGTCGAAGATTCCCGCCCCTGCGGACGACGGGGCGGCGCGGCATTTGCAAGGCCTCGACCTTCCCGATATCGCGCTCGCGGCCACCGACGGGCGTTCGGTGTCGCTGGCGCGCTGCCAAGGCCGCACGGTGGTTTATGCCTACCCCCGCATGGGCAAGCCCGGGCAAATCGCGCTCATCGACGGTTGGGACGAGATCCCCGGCGCCCGCGGCTGCACCCCGCAGTCGTGCGCCTTCCGCGACCATTTCACCGAGCTCAGCGCCGCCGGGGCCGCCCAGGTGTTCGGGCTGTCGACGCAGGACACCGCCTATCAGGCCGAGGCGGTTGCCCGCCTGCATTTACCGTTTGCCATTCTCTCCGACGAGAAGGGGGAGCTTGCCAGCGCCGTGGGCCTGCCGACCATGCAGGTGGCCGGCACCACCTTGCTCAAGCGCTTGGCCATGGTCGTCGACGACGGCCGCATCAGCAAGGTGTTCTACCCGGTGTTTCCCCCGGACCGTAACGCCGGCGACGTGCTGGCCTGGCTGCAGGACAACCCGCGCCCCTGAGCTGGGCACAAAAAAGCGGCTGGAGCGGCCGAGCTCAAGGATCCCGCGCGTTGTGAGATGACGCCGGGAGGGCTAGCCTCTCCTGAGCCTGGTTTGCCCTGTCCCGTCCGTTACGAGCCCCGCGATGACCACTCTTTTGATCACTCACCCGAGCTTCGTTGAACATGATACGGGGCCGGGCCATCCCGAGCGGCCCGACCGCATGCGCGCCATCGACAAGGTGCTGGCGCACGAGATCTTCGACGGGCTCCTGCGCGAGGAGGCGCCGTTGCGCGAGGACGTCGAGGCGGCGATCGCGCTGGCCCATCCCACCTCCTACATCGACTGGGTCAAGAGCGTGCGTCCCGGCGAGGGCGAGGGACCGGTGCGGCTCGATCCCGACACCGTGCTCTCGGGCAAGTCGTGGGAGCCGGCGCTGCGCGCGGTCGGGGCGGGGCTGGCCGGGGTCGACCGCGTCATGGATAAGGCCTCGGGTGTCGCCAACGTTTTTTGTCAGGTGCGGCCCTGCGGCCATCATGCCGAGCGCGAGCGGGCCATGGGCTTTTGCATTTTCTCCAACATCGCCATTGCGGCGCTCTATGCCCGCAACAAGCATGGCGCCGAGCGCGTCGCCGTCGTCGATTTCGACGTGCATCACGGCAACGGCACGCAGGACATCTTCTGGTCGGACAAGGACCTGCTGTTCGCCTCGACCCATCAGATGCCGCTCTATCCGGGAACCGGGGCGGTCAGCGAAGCCGGCGTCGGCAACATCTTCAATGCGCCGCTGCGCCCCGGCGACGGCGGCGATCGCTTCAAGGAAGCCTTCGAAGCGCGGCTGCTGCCGGCGCTCCACAATCTCGCCCCCGATCTGGTGCTGATTTCGGCGGGCTTTGATGCTCACAAGGACGATCCGCTCGCCAATTTGCGCCTGGTCGAACCCGACTTTGCCTGGGCAACGACCAAGATCGCGGAAGTCGCCGCCAAGTACGCGCAGGGACGTCTGGTTTCGATGCTCGAAGGCGGCTACAACCTGGCCGCGCTCGCCAAGTCGGTCGGCGTGCACGTCAAGACGCTGATGGACGCCGGCGCCTGAGGTCAAACGCTGTGCCGCCGCCATAGTTGGGGAAACGCGCAAGACATGCAGACCAGCAAGCCTGCCGCCAAGTACGTCGACATCGCCACCATGAGCTTCGAAAAGGCGCTCAAGGAACTTGAAAGCATCGTCGGCCGGCTCGAGCGCGGCGACGTGGAACTTGAGGAAAGCATCACCATTTACGAGCGCGGCGAGGCGCTGAAAGACCACTGCGACCGGCTTTTGAAGCAGGCGGAGGCCAAGGTCGAGAAGCTGACCTTTTCGGAGACGGGCGTGCCGTCGGGCACGGAGCCCTTCGAGCCGCGCGAGTAGGCCCTTAGGCTCGCCGGGGGGTCGCAGGGGGGGCCGCAGCGGCCACCTCTTTGCTCGAAAGGGCCAACATTCTCCTATATTGTGCAGGAAAGGTGCGCGATCGCCCGGGTTCGATCGCAACAGGCTGATCGCAGGCCCATTTCAGGGGCGGCCAACACAGGGCTATCGAAAGGGCGGAACTAAGCGTGGACCCTCTCTCCAAGACCCCCCTTCTGGACCAGGTCGTCACCCCCGACGACCTGCGCCGTTTGCCGGAAAAGCAGCTGCGCCAGCTGGCCGATGAGCTGCGCCAGGAAACCATCGACGCGGTGGCCGTGACCGGCGGCCACCTCGGCGCCGGCCTCGGCGTGGTCGAGCTCACCGTGGCGCTGCATTGGATTTTCGACACCCCGCGCGATCGGCTGATCTGGGACGTCGGCCACCAGGCCTATCCGCACAAGATCCTCACCGGTCGGCGCGACCGCATCCGCACCTTGCGCCAGGGCGGCGGGCTGTCGGGTTTCACCAGGCGGGCCGAGAGCGTCTATGATCCGTTCGGGGCGGCGCATTCTTCGACCTCGCTGTCCGCCGGCCTCGGCATGGCGGTCGCCCGCGATCTTGCCGGCGGCAGCCACAACGTCGTCTGCGTCATCGGCGACGGCGCCATGAGCGCCGGCATGGCTTATGAGGCCATGAACAACGCCGGCGCCCGCAACGAGCGCCTGATCGTCATCCTCAACGACAACGACATGTCGATCGCCCCGCCGGTCGGCGCCATCTCGACCTATCTGGCGCGCATCACCTCGAGCGGCACCTATTTGCATTTGCGCGACATCGCCAAGCAACTGGCCAAGAAGCTGCCGAAATACTGGGAGCGCCGCGCGGCGTTGGCCGAGGAGATGACGCGCACCTACTGGACCGGCGGCACGCTGTTTGAGGAACTGGGCTTTTTCTACCTGGGGCCGATCGACGGCCATGACCTCAGCGTGCTGATCCCGGTCCTGAAGAACGTGCGCGATGCCGCGCACGGCCCGATCCTGGTGCATGTCGTCACCAAGAAGGGCAAGGGCTATCCGCCGGCCGAGGCCTCCGCCGACAAGTATCACGGCGTCAACAAGTTCAACGTCATCACCGGCGCGCAGGTCAAACCCAAGCCCAACGCGCCGAGCTACACGCGCGTGTTTGCCGACAGCCTGATCGATGCCGCCCGCAAGGACGACAGGATCGTGGCGATCACGGCCGCCATGCCGGCGGGAACCGGTCTCGACCTGTTCGCCAAGCAATTTCCCGACCGCACCTTCGACGTCGGCATTGCCGAGCAGCACGGGGTCACCTTTGCCGCGGGTTTGGCGGCCGAGGGCTTCAAGCCGTTCGCGGCCATCTACTCGACCTTCCTGCAGCGCGCCTACGATCAAGTGGTGCACGACGTCGCCATCCAGCGCCTGCCCGTGCGCTTTGCGCTCGATCGGGCCGGCCTGGTCGGGGCCGACGGGCCGACGCACGCCGGCTCCTTCGATACGGCCTACCTCGGTTGTCTGCCGGGCTTCGTGCTGATGGCGGCCGCCGACGAGGCCGAGCTCAAGCATATGGTCGCCACCGCGGTTGCCATCGACGACCGGCCCTCGGCGCTGCGCTATCCGCGCGGCGAGGGGGTCGGCGTGGAGCTGCCCGCCAGCGGCCAGCCGCTCGAGATCGGCCGCGGCCGGATCATCAGCGAGGGATCGACCGTGGCGCTCGTCTCCTTCGGCGCGCGGCTCGCGCAATGCATCATCGCCGCCGATCAGCTGGCCGCGCTGGGCCTATCAACGACGGTGGCGGATGCCCGCTTTGCCAAGCCCCTCGACACCGATCTGATCAACCGCCTGGCCCGCAATCACGAGGTCCTGATCACCATCGAGGAGGGCTCCGTCGGCGGCTTTGGCTCTTTTGTGCTGCAGCACCTGGCAAACGAAGGCGCCTTCGATCGCGGCCTCAAGGTGCGTCAGATGGTGCTACCCGACGAGTTCATCGATCACGACAAGCCGGAGAAGATGTACGAGCGGGCCGGACTTGATGCCGCGGGCATTGTCGCCACGGTTTTGGCGACGCTCGGACGGGAAACCCTGGCCAAAAATTTGGCGGAGCGCGCCTGATCGCCGGCTTTTCCACAAGATCTCCACAGATATCTTGGGTCGCGGCGGGCCAGCGGAGCGAATCGCGGTGGACGGAATATCGGCGCCCGCCTATCTACACTTCGTCCCTAGACCAACTTTCCTGCTTGCCCTCGTATCCCCCATCCGGCAGCGGGAAAAAGCCCTGGCGCCAACGCCGGGGCTTTTTTTTAACTGCCGACCTCTCGGCCTTTTTAACTGCCGACCTCTCGGCCGCTGCCGCCGGCGGACGGGGCCCATGGCCGTGAAGCGGACCCGGCTCGATCTGGCGCTGGTCAAACGCGGCCTGGCGCCATCGCGCGCGCAAGCGCAGGACATGATCCGGCGCGGCCTGGTCGCCGTGGCGGGCACCATCGAGCTGAGGCCGGCCGCCGCCGTCGGCGACCAGGCGGCCGTCGCCGTCGCCGACGCCCCCCAGTACGTCTCGCGCGGCGGCCTGAAGCTGGCGGCCGCCCTTGATCATTTCGCCTTTGCCGTCGCCGGCGTCGTTGCCCTCGATATTGGCGCCTCGACCGGCGGCTTCACCGAGGTCTTGCTCGCGCGCGGGGCGGCACGGGTCTATGCCGTCGACGTCGGCCACGGGCAACTCCACGCCCGCCTCGCCCGCCTACCCGGCGTGGTGTCGCGGGAGGGCCAGGACGCACGGGCCCTTGACGGGCGCATCGTGCCCGAGCCCGTCGGCGCCATCGTCGCCGACGTCAGCTTCATCTCGCTGACCAAGGCCTTGCCGGCGGCCCTGGCCCTGACCGCGCCAAAGGCCTGGCTGATCGGCTTGATCAAGCCGCAATTCGAGGCCGGGCGCGGCGCCGTCGGCAAGGGCGGTATCGTGCGCGATGCCGCCGACCGGCAGCGCGCAGTTGCGCTGGTTGCGGGCTGGCTCGGCGCCCAGGCGGGCTGGCGCGTGGTCGACGTCATTGCCTCGCCGATCCGCGGTGGCTCGGGCAATCAGGAGTTCCTGATTGGAGCGGTCAATGACGGCTGATGCGGGCCTCAAGGTCGTCCGGCTCGGCGCCCGCGGCGACGGCATTGCCGAGACGGCGCAGGGGGAGCGCTATCTCCCCTTCGCGCTTCCCGGCGAGTGCGTGCGTGCCGCCGCCGGCGGCGGCTTGCCGGAGCTGCTGTCGGCGCCGAGCCCCGAACGGCGCCCCCCGCGCTGCCGGCATTTCGGCGTTTGCGGCGGCTGCGTCGCCCAGCACATGGGGGAGCACCTTTATGCCGACTGGAAGCGCGGCATGCTCGAGGATGCCTTGCACAAGCGTGGCTTGCGCGCCGAGCTGGCACCGCTCCGCTCGATTGCGGCCGGCTCGCGCCGCCGGGCGGTGCTGACGGGGAGATGCGTGAAGGGGGAAAGCCTGCTCGGCTACCACCCCCGCAACAGCGATGCCATTTTCGAGCTGCTGGAATGTCCGGTGCTGGTGCCGGAGATCGTCGCCGCCTTGCCGGCGTTGCGCGCGCTGACCGCCGCCATCGGTGCGCACGAAGTCCGGCTCACGGTGCTGGCGACGGCGACCGGGCTCGACGTTGCGATCGCCTCGGGGCGCGGCGGCCTCGATGGCAAGCGGGCGGCGCGACTGGCCCAGATCGCCGCCGCCGAGCCGCGCCTGGCGCGCCTGACGCTTAACGGCGATGCCATCGCGCAGCGCTCAGCCCCCGTGCTCGGCTTTGCCGGCGTCGAGGTCTCGCCGCCTCCCGGCGCCTTTGTGCAGGCCGTCGCGGCGGCGGAGGGCGCCATTGCCGAGGAGGTTAAGGCCGCCACGGCCAAGGTGCGCCGCGTCGCCGATCTATTTTGTGGCGTTGGCACGCTGACGTTCCGGCTCGCCCGCGCGGCCGCGGTGGCGGCTTATGACAGCGATGCAGCGGCGCTGGCGGCCTTGCGCGCCGCTGCGCGCCACGCCAAGGGCCTCAAACCCATCGAGGCCAAGCTGCGCGATCTCATGCGTGAGCCGCTGTCTGCCCGGGAGCTCGACGGCTTCGACGCCGTCGTGTTCGATCCGCCACGCGCCGGCGCCACGGCGCAAGCGGCGGCGCTTGCCCGCTCGCGTGTGCCAATCGTCGTTGCCGTCTCCTGCCATCCGGGGACGCTTGCCCGCGACCTGCGCATCCTGGTCGACGGCGGCTACCAGCTTGAGCGCGTGCTGCCGATCGATCAGTTCTTATTTTCGGCGCACGTGGAGGCGGTCGCCTATCTGAAACGCTAGCCGGCCCGCGAAAAAACCCGGTGCCAGCGGCAGGGGGCGTGAGCTCGCCGGCTACTTGCGCACCTCGGCGTTGATTTTGTCGAACATGTAGGTCCACTTCGCCTTCTGCGTCTCGACCAGGGCGGCGAGGCTGGCCCGCAGCTCGACCAGCAGGCCGCAGTTGAGCGCGACGGCCGTTGCCTGGGATTGGCCGGCTTGGGTGATGCGGGCGAGGAAGTCCTCGGACTTTTGATCGAAGGCGGCGATCGCCTCGTCGCGCACGAACGGGGCGGCTTCCAGCAGAAACTGCTCGTGGCTCCAGCCCCGCTTGTCCTTGAGCTGGCGCAGCCGCGCCTGGAATTGCGGCGTGTTTTGATGGTTCAAGTTGCGCAGCGCCGCGGCGGCCTCGTCGACCACGGCCTCGAAGTCAGCCTTGCTACAGGGGGTGTCGGCCAGGGCGCCGGGGGCGCTCGCCGCCGCCAGCCCAAACGCAATCAATCCGACCAGGCCTGCCCGCATGTCCGATCCTTTGCACCTATTCTCGAGCCCCAACCCACCACGCCAACCTGGCATGCCAAGCCGTCGCGGGCGACCCCATTTCCCCCGCCCGGGGCTCGCTGGCCCCAGCGCCTAGAAGGCGGGACCGAACTTGTTCGACCTTGGAAAACCCTTGGGGGCCAGGCGGCCGGACTGGGCGCGCTGGCCAAGCCAGTCCCGCAACTCCGCCATCGGCAGCGTGAAGGTCCGTCCCGCCGGGTCGAGCCAACTCAAGCCTTCGGCCTTTTTAAAGACGCGCAGGTCGGACAGGGCGCCGTCCTTGTAGCGCTGCAAGATGACGCCCTTGCCGCGCGTCATCTCGTTCACCTCCTCCAGCGGGAATATCAGCATCTTGCGGTTCTCGCCGATGGTGGCCACCAGCTCGCCCTCGACCGGCACCACGACCGAGGCCTCGGCGGGCGGATCCACGTTCATCACCTGCTTGCCCTTGCGCGTCATGGCGACCATCTCGTCTTCGGGGACGATGAAGCCGTGGCCGGAGGTGGCGGCCACCAGCAGTTTGCGACCCGCCTCGTGCACCCAGATCTCGACGAAGTCGTGGTTTTCTTCCAGGTCCACCATCAGCCGCACGGGCTCGCCGTGGCCGCGCCCTCCCGGCAGCTGGTCGGCCGCGAGCGTGAACACCTTGCCGTTGCTGGCGAGCAGCAGCAGCCGGTCGGTGGTCGATGCCTTGACGGCCCGCTTCAAGGCGTCGCCCTGCTTGAACTCGAGCTTGGATAAATCCTCCAGATGGCCCTTCATGGCGCGGATCCAGCCCTTTTCGGAAAGGATCACCGTGATCGGCTCCTTTTCGATCATGGCCTGCTCAAGGTCGACCTCGATGCTGGGGGCATCGGCGAAGGAGCTGCGCCGCCGGCCAAGCTCGGTCTTCTTGGCATAGGTCTCGCGCGTCGCCTTGATCTCATCGGCGATGCGCTCCCACTGCTCGTCCTCGTGCTTGAGCAGCGATTTAAGGCCGCGCCGCTCCTTGCTCAGCTTGTCGTGTTCCGCCCGGATCTCGACCTCTTCCAGCTTCGACAGCGATTTCAGGCGCAGGTTGAGGACGGCGTCGGCTTGCACCTCGGTGAGCTTAAAGCGCTTGATCAGCTTGGCCTTGGGATCGTCCTCGAAGCGGACGATGCGGATCACCTCGTCGATGTTGAGGTAGGCGATCAGGTAGCCGTCGAGCACCTCGAGACGGTGTTCGATCTTTTCCAGGCGGAACTTGGAGCGGCGCACGAGCACCACCTGGCGGTGCTCCAGCCAGCGCCGCAGCACGTCGCGCAGCGACAGCACGCCCGGCACCTGTCCGGCCGACAACACGTTCATGTTCAGTGAAAAGCGCACCTCGAGTTCGGTGAGGCGGAACATGCTTTCCATCAGCAGCACCGGATCGACGCTGCGGCTCTTGGGTTCCAGCACCAGCCGCACGGTCTCGGCCGATTCGTCGCGCACGTCGCCCAGCAGCGGCAGCTTTTTGTCGTTGATGAGTTCGGCGATGCGCTCGACCAGCTTGGCCTTCTGCACCTGGTAGGGCACCTCGGTGACGACGATCTGGTAGGTGCCGCGTCCGCCCTCCTCCCGCTGCCAGCGGGCGCGCAGCCGAAAGCCGCCGCGGCCGGTCTTATAGGCCTCGAGCATGGCCTCGCGCGGCTCGACGATCACGCCGCCGGTGGGAAAGTCCGGGCCCGGCACGAACTCGACCAGCTTCTCGACGTGGGCGTTCGGGTGCTTGATGAGATGCAATAGCGCGTTGCAGAGCTCCTCGACATTGTGCGGGGGCACGCTGGTGGCCATGCCGACGGCGATCCCCGAGGTGCCGTTGGCAAGCAGGTTCGGGAAGTTGGCCGGCAGCACCGCCGGCTCCTGGTTGCTGCCGTCGTAGGTGGGACGGAAGTCGACGGTGTCCTCGTCGATGCCCTCGAGCAGCAGCGCGGCCACGCCGGTGAGCCGGCTTTCGGTGTAGCGCATGGCCGCGGCGTTATCGCCGTCGACGTTGCCGAAGTTGCCCTGGCCGTCGACCAGCGGGTAGCGCACGGCAAAGTCCTGCGCCAGCCGCACCAGCGCGTCGTAGATGGCCTGATCGCCGTGCGGGTGATAGTTGCCCATCACCTCACCGACGATCTTGGCGCATTTCTTGTAGCCGCCCGCCGGATCGAGCCTCAGCTCGCGCATGGCATAAAGGATGCGCCGATGCACGGGTTTCAGGCCGTCGCGCACGTCGGGCAGCGCCCGGTGCATGATGGTGGAGAGCGCGTAGGCGAGGTAGCGCTCTTCCAGCGCATCCTTGAGTTTAATGGGCTCAATGGGCGGCGGCGGCGCGAGAATCGTGGTTTTGCTCATGCGCCTTGGGTTAGCCCAGGACGCGGGCGGGCTCAAGCGATGGCGGAGAGGTCCTGGCCGCTTTGGCGGTGGATCTTGGGCGCGCCGCCCCTTGCGCTCAACGCCGCAGTTATGGCCGATATCCGGCGCGCCGCGGCCAAACCCGCAAAGCGCCTGCAATTCGGGGTTGAATGCCGGGGCCGCCGCGCTGCGCCCGGCCTTGGAAACTGTGCCATGCCCGTGCTTCCCGACCTGCCACAGACCGAGCTTGCCATCGTCGAGATGACGAACGCCTTTCGCAAGGAGCACAAGTTGGGCGCGCTCAAGTCCAACGCGGCGTTGATCGCGGCGGCGCGCGCGTTCGCCGACTATCTCGGCCGCACAGGCAAATTCGCGCATGAGGCCGACGGGCGCGAGCCGCACCAACGGGCCGAGGCGCAGGGCTATCGCTACTGCCTGGTCGCCGAAAACCTGGCCTTCAACTTGGACAGCCGCGGTTTTGCCACGAGCCAGCTCGCCCGTGACGTGGTCGAGGGCTGGAAAAGCTCGCCGCCGCATCGCGTCAACCTGCTGGAGGCGAGCGCCACCGAGATCGGCGTCGGCGTGGCGCGGGCGGCAGGCAGGCAGCCGAAGTTCATCTCCGTACAGTTGTTCGGTCGGCCCGAGGCGCTGAAAGTGAGCTTCGCGATCGAGAACCGCACCGGGGTGGCGGTCACCTACAGCCTCGGGGAAGAGAGCGAGACCTTGCCGGCGCGGGCGAGCGTCAACCACACCAGCTGCACGGCCGGTCCCCTGAAGATCGACAAGGCCGGGCCCGCCGCCCGGCAGTTGGAGCCGCGCGATGGCGACACCTTCGTGCTGACGCAAGGCTCGGGCGGTGCCATCAAGGTCGAACGTGGCCGCAAGTAGCGCCGCCAGTGCCACCGGACTTGGGGCCGGCGGCGCGCTCTTTTTGCGCGCCGTGGCGCTTTTGCGGCCTTATGAGGCCTGCGGTGCGGGCCTGGCCGCCAGGCCGAGGCCGATGGCGTAGGCGACCGCCGGCTGCCAGACCAGAAACAGAATGCGCGCGTCGATCAGGTTGCGGCTGCCGAAATAAAACAGCACGCCGGCGAGCGCGCCCACCAGGGCGGTTCGCGTCGCCTGGCCGAGATCGCGCAGCTCGGGCGCAAACAGCGCCACCGACAGGTGGCTGAGCGCGGCGCCGACCAGGCCGGCGAACACGCCCCCCAGCAGCGGCCCGGCGTGGCTGGCATCGCCGCCGCCGATCCTATGCATAAAGAGCGCGGTCTGGATCGCCGCACTCCAGGCATAAAGCGTGCCGATGAAGGTGAGAACCGGAGCCCAGGCAGGGGCGTGCCAGGCGGCGATGGCAAAGGCCATCACGGCGGCGAACAAGAGGCCGATCGGCATCATTTCGGCGGACAGGAAGAAGACCGTCCCCGGCCAGTCCAGCACGTCGATGCGCACCTCAAAGCCGACGACGGCGGACAGGAGACCCGAAACGAGGCCGAGGGCCGCCATGGTGGGCGCGGGATGGTCACGCCAAGATTTGAGCGATGGCACGGGGTTTGATCCTTGCGAGCCGAGTGAAGGGGCAACTGGAGGGGCCAAGTGACGGGGCCAAGTGACGGGGCGAAGTGAAGGGACCAAGTGAACGGGCCCAAGCGAAGGGGCGAAGTGAGCGGGCCCAGCGGCCCGGTTAAGGCGACGGGGCTCGATAGCTACACATTCGGCCGAAGGTAAGACAACAAGCGGTTTCTGGCTTCGGGCATGGCGAGGTCGCGGGGCCGCAGCACGCGCGCCAGCAGGAAATGCTCGGTCAGGGCCAGCCCGGCGGCCACGTCGGCGGCCGTGACGCCTTGGGGCGCGGGCCCCAGCAGGAAGGGGGGCAGCGCCAGCAGCCGCGCCTGGTAGGGCTCCCCCGCCGCCGCGGACACCGCGCGACCCGACTTGGGCGAGACGTAGCTGAGGTTGGTCTTGACCCCGGTGGCCGCACAGGTCGTCAAATCGAGGCCGAAGCCCAGTTCCTCGAGCAGCGCCAGCTCCCAGCGCACGAGCAGGGCCGGCCACACCTCCCGCTCGTCGAGGTAGCCCAGCACGAACAAGGTGACCTCGAACAGGTTCGGGTGTGGATCGCGCTCGGGCAGCAGGCGGGCCAACGCGGCGATGGAGGTGAGCGCGGCAAGGGCGGCGGCATCATCGAGCACCAGCGCCGCGTAGCTTTTGCGCAACTCCAAGGCGAAGTGGCCGAGGTTGTCGGCAATGCGCGCCTTCCAGCTCGCCTCAACGTGGTTGCCGATCTGCAGAATGGGGCGCAGCTTGCGCGAGCGACCGCCGTGCACGAGGCCCAGGTGACGCCCGTTGCGGCGGGTGAAGAGCTCAAGCACGGCGCCGGTCTCGCCGTGCGGCCGCACGCTGAGGATCATGCCTTCATCCGACCATTCCATGGGCGCGGCTTTCTTGCCGGCGGGCTCTGCGTCAAGTCTTGGGAAACGTCAGCCCCATCTGCCGGTAGCGTTCGGGATCGTTTTCCCAGTCCTGGCGCACCTTGACGAATAAGATCAGGTGCACGGGTTGCTCGAGGATCTGGGCCAGCTCCTGGCGCGCCTCCATCGACAGCTGCCTGATCATCTGGCCGCCCTTGCCCAGCACGATGCTCCTTTGGCTGTCGCGCTCCACAAAAATGGTCTGCTCGATACGCACGCCGTTTTTCCTCTCCTGCCAGGCGGTGGTTTCGACCGCCGTTTGGTAGGGGAGTTCATCGTGCAGGCGCGCGTAGATCTTCTCGCGTGTAATCTCGGCCGCAAGCAGGCGCAACGGCGCATCGGAGATTTCGTCCTCGGGAAAATGCCAAGGACCGGGCTTAACCTGGCCGGCGAAGTAGCGCTTAAGGTCGGCAACGCCGCTGCCCTTGAGCGCCGACACCATGAAGGTGGCGGCGAAGGGCAGGCGGGCGTTGGCCTCGGCGGCCAGCGTCAGCAGGCGCGGCTTGGGCACGCGATCGATCTTGTTCAAAACCAGGACGCGAGAGGACGTCTTGGCCGCCAGCTCGTCGAGGATGCGCTGCGCCGCCGCGTCGAGGCCCTGGCTGGCATCGAGCAAGAGGGCGATGAGATCGGCGTCCTCGGCCCCGCTCCAGGCCGCCTCGACCATGGCGCGCTCGAGGCGCCGGCGCGGCTGAAACAGGCCGGGCGTGTCGATGAACACCAGCTGGCTCGCGCCCTCGATGGCGATGCCGCGCAAGGGCGTGCGCGTCGTCTGCACCTTGTGGCTGACGATTGCGACCTTGGCGCCGACCAGCGCATTGACGAGCGTCGACTTGCCGGCGTTGGGGGCGCCGATCACGGCGATAAAGCCGCAGCGCCTTTCGCTTGGGGGCGGGGCGCTCACTTTGCCGGTCTCCACACCCCCTCGCGCGACAGCAGCGCGGCGGCGGCGGCCTGTTCGGCGGCGCGCTTGCTGGCGCCCTCTCCGCGTGCGGCCTTTTTGCCTTTGATGGTGACCTCGGCGGTGAAGCGGGGGGCGTGATCGGGCCCGAGCCGTTCCACTTCCACATAGCGCGGCAGCTCGAGGCCTTGCCCTTGCGCCCATTCCTGCAGGGCCGATTTGGCGTCGGCCACCTCGGCGGGGGCCTTGGCCAGGCGGCCGCTCCAGTGGGCGCGCACCACGTCGCGCACCTTCTCGAAGCCCGCCTCCAGGAAGATGGCCCCGAGCAGGGCCTCGCAGGCGTCGGCCAGGATGGTTTCCTTGTCGCGGCCGCCGCTGCCCTCCTCCGATTCGCTCAAGACCAGGCAAGTGCCGAGGTTAAGCTCGCGGGCGATTTCGGCACAGGTGCCGCCGCGGACCAGCCGATTGTAGAGGCGCGCGAGCTCGCCTTCGCTGGCGCTGGGATAGGTTTCGTTCAAGAGTTCGGCGACGGCCAGCCCCAGCACGCGGTCGCCCAAGAACTCCAGGCGCTCGTTATCGCGGCGCTTGGCCGAGGCCTGGCGCACGCTGGCATGGGTAAGCGCGCGGCGTAACAGGGCGCGATCCTTGAAATGATAGCCGACGCGCGTCTCGAGGTCCTTGAGCTTGCGGGCCGGCGCCACAGCCCTAGCGCACGAGGCTGAAAATCCGGTTCCAACGAATGTCCATGGGCCAGTGCCAGGGTTGCGTCAGCCGGAAGGCGTTGGGGTCATCGACGGCAGCGGAGAAGAAAATGATCTCGGCGCGCCCCACCAAATTCTCAAAAGGCACATAACCGACCCCGAACCGCGGCGACTGCTCGCGGCTGTCGGTCGAGTTGTCGCGATTGTCGCCCATCATGAAATAATGTCCCGCCGGCACCTTATAGGGACCGACGTTGTCGAATTGGCCATTAGGCGTAGAATCGAGCACGTAGTATTTGACGCCATTGGGAAGTGTTTCCTCAAAGCGCGGGATCGGTCGATCCTCCTCGGGAGAAATAAAATCGCCTTTGCGCACCTTCGGCACGGCCTGCCCATTGATATAAAGCACGCCACTGCGGACCGAAATCTCGTCCCCCGGCAAACCGATCACGCGTTTGATGAAATCTGTGGAATTATCGCGCGGTAGCTTGAAGACGACCACATCGCCGCGCTTTGGCTCGGTGCCGAAAATGCGGCCGTTGATCGGCACGATGCCCCAGGGAAAGGAATAGCGGCTATAGCCGTAAGCCAGCTTGGAAACGAACAGATAGTCCCCGACCAGCAGCGTCTGTTTCATGGAGCCGGAGGGGATGTTGAAGGGCTGATAGAAGAAAATGCGCACGATCATCGCCAAAATCAGGGCGTGAACCACGATTTTGATCGTTTCGCGCCAGCCGGATTCCCTCACCTTGCCAGCTTCGGTCTCGGAACTCATGCTCTCTCTTTCTGCTGCTGCTTCTCGCCGCTAGCCGAAGAAGCATGCCGGTCCCCTTCTTTCCGGACCCGTATAGCGGTTTGTGGGGCAGGCGGCAATTCACGGACTGGCTAACGGCGGCCGTCTTATCCCGCGTCATTTTCGCTCCTTGCAACGGGCACGCCGGAAATGAGCACCACGGCCTGGGCCTGGGGAAAGTCGTCGGTCAGCGTGAGGTCGATACGCGCCGCAAAGCCGGGGGGCGTGAGCCGCTTGAGCTGCGCTGCGGCCCCCCCGGTGAGCTCAATGGTCGGCCGCCCGGAGCGCAAATTGACAACACCCATGTCGCGCCAGAACACCCCGCCGCGCAGGCCGGTGCCCAGGGCCTTGGCGCAGGCTTCCTTGGCGGCAAAGCGCTTGGCGTAGGAGGCCGCCCGATTGGCGCGCGCATCGGATTTTCGCCGTTCCGTGTCGGTAAAGACACGGCCAAGAAAGCGCTCGCCGTAACGGTCGATGGTGCGCTGAATGCGCCTGATGTCGATGACGTCGTTGCCGAGACCGAGGATCATGACGTCGCCGCGGCGGCCTGCCGCGGCGCGATGCCGTGGCGGGCCTCGTCCATCAAAGTGCGCATGCGTCGAATCGCCGGGCCAAGCCCGCTGAAGATGGCCTCGCCGACCAGGAAATGGCCGATGTTGAGCTCCACCACCTGCGGCAGGCGGGCGACGGCGGCGACGGTGTTGAAGGTGAGACCATGGCCGGCGTGCACCTCGAGGCCGGCGCCGGCCGCCGCCGCGGCGGCGCGCTTGAGCCGGTCCAATTCGCGCTTGCTGCCGGCGGGGTCATCCTCCAGCGCGCGCTCGCAATAAGCTCCCGTGTGCAACTCGACGATGTCGGCGCCGAGCCGTGCGGAGGCTGCGACCGCGGCGAGCTCGGGTTCGATAAAGAGCGAGACGCGAATGCCGGCGGCCTTGAGTTCGTCGACATAGCGCCTGAGGTGGTTCTCGCCGGCCTCGACGTTGAGGCCGCCTTCGGTGGTGCGCTCCTCGCGTTTTTCCGGCACCAGGCAGCAGGCGTGCGGCACATGCCTGAGCGCGATGGCCAGCATCTCCTCGGTCGAGGCCATCTCGAGGTTGAGCGGCAAGGTCAGCTCGTGCTTGAGGCGGGCGATGTCGGCATCGGAGATGTGGCGGCGATCCTCGCGCAGGTGCGCGGTGATGCCATCCGCGCCCGCCTCCACCGCCAAATGCGCCGCGCGCAGGGGATCGGGATGGCGGCCGCCGCGCGCGTTGCGAATGGTGGCGACGTGATCGATGTTGACGCCGAGGCGCAGGTGGGCGGCGGGTGTTGGGGTTGAGCGTTCCATCTCTTTCTCGCAGCGGTGTCGTTCAAGTCCTTTTAAGCAGTCTGTGGCGGCGGCTTGGCGCGGCTTCGGGCCGTCGCTTTTACGCTTGGCTGCCGTCGGGAAGGGCGCGGGCGCGCCGCGGCACGGATCTAAAGCCGTTTTCGTCCAACCTCGCTAGACGAAGACGCGCTCGACGCTGCTCACCACCGGCTTGCCTTTGACCCCATTCATGATGTGCGTCAGGTGGTCAAGGTCCCACACCTCCACTTCGATCTGCATTTCCGTGAAATCCTTGGCGCGCCGGATCATGCGCACGTTGTCGATATTGCCGCCCGACTCGCCGATCACCTGGGCGATCTGGGCCAAGGTGCCGGGCTCGTTCAGCGCCGTGACCAAGATCTTGGCGGGGAAGCGCTCGGGGCGCTCGGGGTCGACATCCCAGGTGACGTCGATCCAGCGCTCGTTCTCGTACTCCTTGAGCTTCGGCGAATGGATCTGGAAGATGCGGATGCCCTCGCCTTCCGACAGCACGCCGACGATGCGGTCGCCGGGCACGGCACCGCCTTCCTCAAAGGTTACGGGTACGTCGTTTCTGAGCCCGCGGATCGGCAGCACCTGGGTCTGCCTGGCCTCGCCGCTGCCGCTGCCCGGCCAGCGAAACTTCAAATTGAAGACCTTGGACAGGTTGAACCAGCCCTCCTCGCCCTGGCCGCGCTCGCGGCGGTTGCGTTTGCGCGGCGCCGGCTCGCTCGCCAAGTCGGCGTCGGGCACGACGGCGCGAATCACATCGCGCACGGGCAATTCGCCGCGGCCGACGGTGGCGTGCACCTCATCGACCGATTTTTGCGACAGCCGCATCAGGGCCTTTTTCAAGCGGTCGTCGCTGTACTCATAGCCGGCCCGCTCAAAGGCGGTGATCAAGAGATGGCGTCCGAGCTCGGAGTATTGCCGGCGCAAGGCATCGCGCGCGGCGCGCCGGATGGCCGACTTGGCCTTGCCGGTAATGGCGATCTTTTCCCAGGCGGCCGGCGGGGTTTGGCCCTTCGAGACCAGCACTTCCACCTCATCGCCGTTCCTGAGCTGCGTCGTCAACGGCAGGTGCCGGCCGTTGATCACCGCACCGGTGCAGGCATTGCCGATGTCGGTGTGGACCGCGTAGGCAAAATCGATGGGCGTGGCCCCGCGCGGCAGCGCGATCAGGCGGCCCTTGGGCGTGAAGCAAAAGACCTGGTCCTGGAACAGCTCGAGCTTGGTGTGTTCGAGGAACTCCTCGGGATTGTCGCCCTCGAGCAGGGTGTCGACCAGGCGGCGCAGCCACATGTAGGGGTTTTCGCGCGGCTGGCCGCCGTTGCTGCCGGCCCGGTATTCCGCACCCGCAATGCCGTCCTTGTAAAGGGCGTGGGCGGCGACGCCGTATTCGGCGATGTGGTGCATGTCGGCGGTGCGGATTTGCAGTTCGACGCGCTGATGGCGTGGGCCGACGATGGTGGTGTGGATCGACTGGTAGTTGTTCTGCTTCGGCGTCGAGATGTAGTCCTTGAAGCGGTCCGGCACGGCGCGCCAGGCCGAGTGAATGACGCCCAGCGCCCGGTAGCAGGCATCGACGCTGCCGACGACGACGCGAAAGCCGTAGATGTCGGACAGCTGCTCGAGCGAGATGCCGCGATTTTCCATCTTGCGCCAGATCGAGAACGGCTTTTTCTCGCGGCCATAGACCTCGGCCTCGAGCCCGGCGCCGGCCAGGCGCGCCTTGAGCGCCGCGCTGATCTCCTCGACCAGGCCCTGGTTGCGGGCGCGCAGCTCAATGAGCTTGCCGACCACCGCCTCATGGGCCTCGGGATAGCCCCACTTGAAGGCCAACTCTTCCAGCTCATCGCGCATGCCTTGCATGCCCATGCGGCCGGCAAGGGGAGCGTAAATCTCCAGCGTCTCTTCCGACATCTGGCGGCGGCGCTCGGGCCGCATGTGCTCGAGCGTGCGCATGTTGTGGAGCCGATCGGCGAGTTTGATCAGCAGCACACGGATGTCGCTGGAGATGGCGACCAGCAGCTTGCGGAAGTTTTCGGCCTGCTCGGCCTTTTTGGTGACGAGGTCGAGCTTTTTGATTTTGGTGAGGCCGTCGACCAGCGCCCCGATCTCCTTGCCGAACTTCTGGTCGATCTCGGTGCGGGTGACGTCGGTGTCCTCGATCACGTCGTGCAGCAGGGCCGCGGCGATGGTGGCATCGTCGAGCCTGAGCTCGGTCAGGATGGCGGCGACTTCGAGGGGATGGGAAAAATAAGGATCGCCGGAGAGGCGCTTTTGGTGGCCGTGCGCCCGCATGGCATAGACGTAGGCACGGTTGAGCAGCGCCTCATTGGCGCTCGGGTCGTACTTCTGGACCCGTTCCACCAGCTCGTATTGGCGCATCATGCCACGCCTCGCGCACCTGCCCTCTGGCAGGCAATGATCTTACTCCTCTGCTAGGCCGAAGCCCGCCACAATGCGATCGCCCCCAAGGGCGCCGGCCCCAAGGGCGCCGGCCCCAAGGGCGCCGGCCCCAAGGGCGCCGCGCTCAAGGGCGGCGCACGCAGGCTCAGAGGCCGCCGCGGCCGGAGCCACCCCCGGAGGAGCCGCCGCCATTGGCCGAGGGCTCGGTGGGTGTCAGGCTCTCCATGCCGCGCAACAGTTGTTCTTCGGTGATGACGTCGACCTGGGTGTCCGTGCTCTGATCGTCGCGCCCCAAAATCGGCCTGCGCTCTTGCGGCAGGGTGGGGGCGGCGCCGGGCTCGGGCTCGTCGACCTCGACGTTCTTTTGGATGGAGTGGATCAGGCCCTCGCGCATGTCGTCGGCGGGGATCGTTTTTTCCGCGATCTCGCGCAAGGCAATCACGGGGTTTTTGTCGTTTTCGGTGTCGACCGTGATGTGGGAGCCGTTGGCGATGGATCTGGCCCTGTGCGCTGCCAAAAGGACCAGCTCGAATCGGTTCGGAACTTTGTCGACGCAGTCTTCGACGGTCACGCGCGCCATGCGATGATCCCTCTGGTCTCAGTGCGAATGGAATGGGGCCCGGAACCCATGGTCCGCAGCCATACCTCATCTGGCCAGGCTTTTCGCACGAGGTGGGCACGAAATCAAGGGTTTGCGACGACCTGATGCCGGGCGTTGCCACCGAGGCGCGCGAGCAAGGTGCGCGCACCCACGCCCAGCACGGGATGGCGCCAGTGGGGCGCGACCTGGACCAAGGGCACCAGCACAAAGGCGCGCCGGTGCGCCTCGGGATGGGGCAAAACCAGGCCGGCACGGCGGCGCCCACGCCCGGGCCAGCCCAGCCGCCGGCCGCCATAGTCCAAGATGTCGATATCGAGCGGGCGCGGCCCCAGGCGGCGGCCGGGACGGCGGCCGGCCTGGCGCTCCAAGCCCTTGAGGCGGCGCAGCAGCGCCGCGGGCGCCAGGCTTGCCTTGGCGAGCACGACGGCATTGAGATAGTCGGGCTGGCGGCCGCCACCGACGGGCTTGGTGCGAAAGAGGTCCGAGCGGGCGAGCGGCTCCAGCCCCGCTTGCCGCAGGGCCTCGAAGGTCCGCAAAAGCGTAACCTTGGGGCTGCCCCAGAGACCGGTAATGTTGCCGCCAAGCCCTAAAATGAGGCGATTTGTTTCACAGCAGGGGTCTGATTGCGAAAATTTAAGTCTATGTGGGTAGACATTTGCGCTATTCTTGATCATGGCTATTTGTCGCCTTGGCATTGCTTTGGAATGAGCTTAGGTCACTCCCTCGTCTGCTGGTTGCGCCCACGTTAGTGCGCTGCGGCTGGCGGCATTCTCAGGAGACGCACTCAAATGCATTCAATGCATTTTTACGAGACTGAGCGTATTGCCCTGTTTATTGACGGCGCCAACCTTTATGCCACCGCAAAGGCGCTTGGTTTCGACATCGATTACAAGCGCTTGTTGGCGCTGTTTCGCACCAAAGGTCAGCTGGTTCGCGCCCTCTACTACACGGCCCTTGCCGAGGACCAGGAGTATTCCTCGATCCGGCCGCTGGTCGATTGGCTCGACTACAACGGCTATACCATGGTTACCAAGCCGACCAAGGAGTTCACGGACGCGCTTGGCCGCCGCAAGATCAAGGGCAACATGGACATCGAGCTCACCGTCGATGCCATGCGCCTGGTCGATCGCCTCGATCACATCGTGCTGTTCACGGGCGATGGCGATTTCCGCGCTTTGGTGGCGGCCCTGCAGCAATGCGGACGGCGCGTCAGCGTGGTGTCGACGCTGCAGACCCAACCGCCCATGGTGGCCGACGAATTGCGCCGGCAGGCCGACCAATTCATCGACCTTGCCGACCTCGAAGATCAGGTGTGCCGCGACCCGGCGTCCCGGCCCGTGCGCGAGGCTCGCGAGGGCGGCTCCCGCACCAGCCCGGCGCGGCGACAGGCGCCTGCGCCCGCCACGTTGAGCTATCCCGACGAGGAGGACGACGACCGGCCGTAGCTTTATGGTAGGGGGCGCGGCCATGGCGGAGGCAGCGGCCGAAGCCCAAACCGATTGTCCGCTCTGTCCGCGTCTGGTTGCCTTTCGCGGCCGCAATCAAAGCGCCGAACCCAACTGGTACAACGGCGCGGTGCGCTCCTTCGGCCCGGCCGAGGCACGCCTGTTGATCGTCGGGCTGGCACCGGGCCTGCGCGGGGCCAACCGCACGGGTCGTCCGTTCACGGGCGACTATGCCGGTGACCTCCTCTATGCAACCTTGCTGGCCTTCGGCCTGGCGCGCGGCAGTTACGCGGCGCGCCCCGATGACGGGCTCACGCTCAGCGACTGCATGATTACCAACGCGGTGCGCTGCGTGCCGCCCGAGAACAAGCCGACGCCCGCGGAAATCGCCACCTGCCGCCGATACCTGACGAGCCGCATCGCCAGCCTGCCGCACCTTGCCGCCATTCTGGCGCTGGGGCGCATCGCCCACGACAGCACGCTCGATGCCACCGGCGCCCGCAAGGCGGCTTTCCCGTTCCGGCATGGGGCCCGGCACGCGCTGGGAAAGGGCGTGGTCTTGTTCGATAGCTATCACTGCTCGCGCTACAACACCAACACCGGCCGGCTGACGGCTGAGATGTTTCGCGACGTGGTTGCCAGCATCAAAACCCATCTGAGCTGAGGGGGCGCCGCCGCGCCGGCGCGCTATTGGTCGTGCGCGCGCCAAGCCGACAGCGTGCCCGGTGTCCTATTCTTCAGTGCGTGCGGTCGATCATGCCGAGCCAGGCGCAGACTTCGCGGGCGTGGGCGGCGGGGGGATCAACGGGATAATAGACGCGTTCGATGGCGCCTCCCTTGACCGCCAGGGTGAGGCGCTTGAGGTAGGTGACGCCGCCGGTTGTGAAGGTCGGCAGCGCCAGCGCGCGCTGCAAGGCGAAGGCCGCATCGCTCAGCAGCACAAAGGGCAAACGCAAGCGCTCCGCCAATTCGCGCTGATAGTCGTTTGTTTGGGTCGACAGGCCATACACCTCGGCCCCCACTTGGCGAAAGCCGTCGTAAAGGTCGCGAAAGCCTTCGCTCTCGGGCGTGGAGCCGTGCGCGCCTGGAATTGCGTCCCAGGCTTCAGGATTGGGCAGGCCGGGCCTACCGGTCCAGGGATAACAGTAGACGATGGCGCGGCCCTGGATGCGAGCGAGGTTCACGGGCTCGCCCCGGGTTGCCGGCAGGGCGAGGTCGGGCAGGCGCCGGCCGCGCCGCAAATGCCGGGCGCCGCCGTCATCGGCGGGCGGGGTTGCTGGGCTCATGGCCGGTCGCGCCTCCTGAAAACAGGGCCGCTCAGGCCCTAACGAACTCAACCAAGGGCCGCTCGAGCCCTAACTCGCGGTCACTCCGGGGCTCGCGTCGCGCGGGCGGAAGCCTCCTCGCCGCGGTCGTAAAGCGCGGCGGCAGCGATCGGTCAAGGTCATCAAGGCCTCGATCGCCTCGGGCTGGGCGTGCCGCATCCCTGCGGGCGTCCGGGAGCGCGAGCACGGCGGGCACGCGCGTGGGCGGCAGCGGCAGCAGCGATAGGCAGGGCACGCGCCCTGCCAGCGCTGAGAGTGCGCCATGGGAAAGAGCAACGAGGGCCGGCGCTTCGTGCCCGCGCGGAGCCGCGGGTGCGCCGCGCGAAGCGTCAGGGTGCGGTGGCGGCTAGCGCGAAGCGCGCAACGTCAAGGACAGGATCCCCGCCACCATGGCGGCCAGAATCATCACCTCATAGGGCGCGGTCCAACTATCAATCCAGGTAAAGACCGTGCCCACGACCGCCATGCTGCATACTCCCCCGATTTTGGCGTCCGCAGCTTGGCATAGGCGCGTGGGCGTTGTCGAGATCGTCAGCTGGCAGATTGTGTCGCGGCTGCGGCGAGGGCGCGTCCTCCTCGCGGTCGGGTCCGGGTGCGCCAAGCGGGCGCCGCGATTGGGCAGCGGCCCAACAGTGCCGGCGCGAGGCAGCCGCTATGCTCCGAAGTGAGATTATGTGCCGACGGTGCTGCGCGGCGCGCGCGACCGCGGCGCGCGCAGGCGCCGGGCAGCCTAAGGCCGCGAAGGCAGAAAAAAGATCTGCCAGACGCGGCGGCCGCCGCAAGGCCTGTGCCGCAGGGCAGCGTTGGCTTGCCCAGGGATGCGGTGGCAGATGCAGTGGCCAAGCTGCATCGACATCACGCTTGTGGAGCAATCGGCCTTGGCCGCAAGAAAGCACCCTTCGTTAGCCAAACAGGTCAAGAACGCTTCGTGCCGGCAGCGTCAAAAATGGATGCCGCTCAGACGCCGGTATGCCAGCAGTATGCTCGGATCCGAAAGACCTCGCTCGTTGCGCGGAGGAGATAATGCCGGTTGGTGCGCTGAACACACCTTTGGACATCCTGGCGACGGCGACGCTGGCCGACTATGTCCGCGATCCTACGCGTTGGGGCTCCGCCGAGATGGCGGCGCATTTTCCAGGCTTTAGGCATCTCGACATGCGCACGAGCGGGGCTGTGATCCGTCTGCGTCACGGCGGCTCGGGGCCGCCGTTGCTTCTCGTGCACGGCAATCCGCAGAACCATACCTGCTGGTACAAGGTCGCTGCGAGGTTGGCCCAGTACTACCATGTCATTCTGCCGGATCTGCGTGGGTATGGTGATAGCTCACTACCGGACCCCGGTCCAAACAACATCAATTTCAGCTTCCGCGAGATGGCGCGAGATCTCGTCGAGGTCATGGAGCAGCTCGGCTACCAGCAGTTCATGGCGGCCGGTCACGATCGCGGCGCCCGCACGATCCACCGTTTGTGCCTCGATGATCCGGAGCGCGTGCTGAAGGTCTGTTTGATGGATATCGTGCCGAACTATCACGTCTGGACCAACATCACCAAAAACTGGGTCATCGGCACGTGGCATTGGGGTTTCATGGCGCAACCCGAACCGTTCCCGGAACGCCTGATCGGCGCGGTTTCGGCGGAATATTACATCAAAAGCCGAATGCTGATCCGCGGCGGAAGCGGAATCGGCTTCCTGACCGACACGGCCATCAATGAATATGTGCGCTGCTTTACCCCAAAAACGATTACTGGATCGTGCCGCGACTACCGAGCGACGGCGACCTGCGATTTCGAGATGGACACGGCCGACAAGGATAAGAAGCTCGAGATGCCGCTGCTTTTAATCTGGGGCTCCCGGGGGCGGTCGCCGGAAAGATCTGGCGAGCTCCTCGATGTATGGCGGCGATACGCCACGAACATTGTCGCGCATGAGGCGATCGACTGCGGCCACTATATTCAGGAAGAGGTGCCAGACAAGGTCATCGCCCACTTCACCACCTACTTCAAGCCGTAGCGCGCGCTGCACCGCCGGCCCGCACCCACGCCAATTTCGTGCCTCGGCGCTCTCGCACGCCAGCCGTCTGTGCGTGTGGCCCGAGTGGTGTGGCTGGCGGCGTCAAGTCGCCGGGGTACGGTTGGGCCGTGCTGAGGAGGCAGCCACGGGTCCAAACCTGCTGGCTAGGCCCTGTACTCAATTTTTTCTAGGCACGGGACTCGAACAGTGATTCAAGCTGACAAACATCGGAGCTTGGATCATGCGCTACGATCTCACAGACTTCGAG
>Ga0081540_1000708_pt1 | contig 30957 bp, 29 predicted proteins | sample TabmetS2T1R1_FD_71024 | JGI IMG/M metagenome (GOLD analysis project Ga0081540, IMG submission 71024) | Tabebuia heterophylla rhizosphere microbial communities from the University of Puerto Rico - S2T1R1 | ecosystem: Host-associated > Plants > Roots > Rhizosphere ...
CATGGCCGGAGAAGTGCTCGAGCGGGACGCGGCGCTCGGTGCACTCCAGGCCGCCGTGGACGAGGCCGCCGGCGGGCCCGGCTCCGTGGTGCTGATCGGCGGCGAGGCCGGCATCGGCAAGACGAGCCTGGCGTCCGCGTTCATGGCCGCGACGCCCGCCGAGGTGCTCGCCGCGGGCTGCGACGACCTGACCACGCCACGCGCGCTCGGGCCGCTGCGCGACGCGCTCGGCTTCACCGGCGACGTCTTTGAAGCGGTGCTGGAGCGGCTCTCGGGGCCGGACGTGACGGTGCTGATCATCGAGGACGCCCATTGGGCCGACGACGCGACGCTCGACGTGCTCGGGTTCCTCGCGCGCCGGATCGCCGAGCTGCCGGCCGTGCTGGTGATCACGTTCCGCGACGAGCTCGACCCCCGCCACCCGCTCCAGCGCCTGCTCGGGTCGCTCGCGACGGTGTCGCTGACCCGGCTGACGCTGGCGCCGCTCTCGCTGCACGCGGTCGAGCGGCTGCCCGCCATTCGCCAGCACAACACGCTCTACGACGGGTTGTATCAAGTCCCCACACTCCAGGACGACATCGACCAGGCCCGGGAGCTGTCGCGGAAATACCACCGGCCGGTCAAACTGGTGCCGGAGATCAAGCATTCGACGTTCTTCGGCTCGATCGGCCTGCCCATGGAGCAGCGAGTGCTGGACGTGCTACGTAGCAACGGCCTCGACAACCAGCGTTCCGGGGTGATCATCCAGTCGTTCGAGGTGGGCAACCTGCAGTGGCTGCACCAGCACACGGCGGTACCGCTGATGCAGCTGACCTCGGCCAGCGGCGCCCCGGCCGACTTCGTGGCGAGCGGTGATCCCCGCACGTACGCCGACCTGGTGACGCCGCAGGGGTTGCGCGGGGTGGCCCGGTACGCGACCTACCTGGGCCCGGACAAGAATCAGATCGTTCCGCGGGACGCGTCGAACCACCTGACCGCGCCGACCTCGCTCGTGGCCGACGCGCACCACGCCGGACTGCTCGTCACGCCCTACACGTTCCGCAACGAGAACAACTTCCTGCCGGCCGACTTCCAGCGGGGCGCCAACCCGGCTGACTACGGCAACGCCATCGCCGAGTACGTGCTGTTCTTCGAGGTCGGGGTGGACGGCATGTTCAGCGACAACACCGACACCGCCGTGCTGGCCCGCCAGCTCTGGATCGACGAGGGCCGCCCGAGCAAGACCAGCTGACCTATTCCCGTCCGGGCCGAGCGCGGGCGGCGCGGCTTCCGCCGGGGGTAACTCCTGGCCGGCCGCTGGCACGCGCCCGGTTCGTTCGGGATAAATAGCGGCCCCGGACCCGGTCGCCCGCGGGGTCGAAGGGGGGACGCAGGCTCACCGCGGCCGGGTAGAGCCGGCCGCCGACGTTCACCTGGTACTCCCCCGCCCGGACCCGGTCGGGGGTGAGCACCTCGCCGGCCGGATGGCGGACATAGGCCAGGGCGACGCAGCCGCCCAGGGTCTCGCCCCAGGCGCCCGAGGTGACCTGCCCGACGGCGACGCCGTCCCGCAGGACAAGCTCGCCACCCCAGATCATGGCCTCGGGATCGGCCACCACCAGGGAGACCAGGCGACGGCGCGGGCCGGCCGCCCGGGCCCGCTCGACCGCCTCCCGGCCGAGGAAGCCGATGCCGGTCTTCAGCTTGCAGGCGAACAGCAGGCCGGCCTCGACCGGGTTGTAGTCCGGGGTCAGCTCGCGGCCGAAGGCGCGGTACGCCTTCTCCAGCCGCAGCGACTCGATCGCGTAGTAGCCGGCGTTGGCCAGGCCGAGACCGTCGCCCGCGGCCACCAGGTCCTCGTAGGCACCGACGGCGAACTCGGCCGGCACGTACAGCTCCCAGCCGAGCTCGCCGACGTAGGTGATCCGGGTGGCGCGGACCGTGGCGTAGCCGAGGTCGATCAGCTGGCTAGTACCGAACGGGAACGGCTCATCGCCCAGGTCAGCGCGGGAGAGCCTGCCCAGCAGGTCGCGCGACCGGGGCCCCATGATTCCGTAAACGGCGTACTGCGAGGTCACGTCGACCAGCGACGCGTGACCGCCCTGCGGCATCCGCCTGGTGATGTGGTCCTGGTCGCGTTCGGTGCTCGCGGAGCTGCTGACCAGCAAGAACTCCTCGGCCGAGAGCCGGGTGACGGTAATGTCGGCCTCGTAGGTGCCGTGCGCGTTCAGCATCCCGGTGTAGACGGTCCGGCCCGGCGGGACCGCGATGTCGGCGGTGCACAGCCATTGCAGGGCGCGTTCGGCGTCCGGACCGGTCATTAGGTACTTGGAGAAGCTGGTCTGGTCGAACAGGGCGACCGCGGTGCGGGCGGCGCGCTGCTCCGCGTTCGACCAGGGCTGCCAGTTCTGCTGGCCCCAGCCGTACTCGATGACGGGGTCTTCGCCGGGCGGGGCGAAGAAGTTGGCCCGCTCCCAGCCCATCTTGCTGCCGAAGCCCGCGTTGGCCTGCTTGAGCAGGTGATACGCGGGTGAACGGCGGAACGGCCGGGCGGAGGTCAGCTCGCGGTTCGGCCATGGCACCGCGTAGTGCAGGCCGAGGACCTCGCTGACCCGGTCGTGCAGCCACTGGTTGTTGCCGTTGAAGGCGGCGAAGCGGCGGATATCGACGGCGGACAGGTCCAGGCTCGGCTCGCCTTCCGTGATCCACTCGGCGAGCGCCCGCCCGGCGCCGCCGGCCGAGGCGATGCCGACCGAGTTGAAGCCGGCCCCGACGAAGAAGTTCCGCAGCTCCGGGGCCTCGCCCAGGATGAACTGGTTGTCCGGGGTGAAGCTCTCCGGGCCGTTGTAGAACATCTTGATCCCGGTCCCGGCGAGCACCGGGATCCGGTGCACCGCGCTGTCCATCAGGATCGCGAAGTGATCCCAGTCCTCCTCGAGCAGCTTGAACTCGAACGGGTAGGGCAGCGCGTCGGGCGCGACCCACGGCTTGGCGTCCGGCTCGAAGCCGCCGACCACCAGCCCGCCGACCTCCTCCTTGATGTAGGTATAGCCGTCCGGGTCGCGCAGGATCGGGAAGTCCCGGTGCACCCCGTCGATCTGCTCGGTGACCACGTAGAAGTGCTCGGCCGAGTGCAGCGGCACGGTCACCCCGGCCAGCGCGCCGACCGCCTTGGCCCACTGGCCGGCGCAGTTGACCACGATCTCCGCCTCGACGTCCCCCTGGCCGGTGCGGACGCCGGTGACGGCGTTGTTCGTGGCGAGGATGCCGGTGACGCGGGTGTGTTCGGAGATCGCGACGCCCTTGTCGCGGGCGCCGCGGGCCAGCGCGGCGGTCAGGTCGGTCGGGTTGGCGCGGCCGTCGCCGGGCAGCCAGATCGCGCCTTCGAGGTCGTCGTCGCGCAGGATCGGGTAGAGCTCGCGGGCTCGGGCCGGGCTGATCAGCTCGCAGTCGAGCTGGTAGGCCTCGGCGGTGGCGGCGGTCCTTTTCAGCTGGGTCATGCGGTCCTTGGTGCGGGCGACGGTGACGCCGCCGCAGCGCCGGAAGCCGGTGCCCAGGCCCGTCTCTGCTTCCAGCCGCTCGTACAGCTCGCAGGAGTACTGCACCAGCCGGGTGCCGTTCTCCGAGGCGCGCAGCTGGCCGACCAGGCCGGCCGCGTGCCAGGTGGTGCCGCAGGACAGCTGCCCCTGCTCGAGCAGCAGCACGTCGGTCCAGCCCAGCTGGGCCAGGTGGTAGGCGACGCTGGTGCCGATCACGCCGCCGCCGATGATGACGACGCGGGCCCGCCCGGGAATGTCAGTCATCGCGCTGGCTCAGTCATCTTCTTGGACGGCATCGAGCAGGTCCTTGAAGCCGGCGGACGTGAAGCCGCGGGCCGCGCCCTCGAAGCGCTCCATGGCCCAGGACCAGAAGTCGTAGTCGATCGGGCTCGCGCCGTTCTGGATCGCGCCCCACAGCGTCCAGCCGTACATGCCGACCAGGCCGCCGAGCAGCCAGGCGCGGGCGGTCTTGCTGCGCCGCGGCCTGCCGTAGTAGGCCGTGACCAATTCTTCGAGGGCGTCGGCGGACAGCTGTGCCTCGGCCGCGATGTTGCCGAGCTCGAAGCAGGCGTCGTTGTTGCCGGACAGCTCGTAGTCGATCAGCCAGATCCGCTCCCCGTCGTCGATGAGGTTGGCGGGCAGCAGGTCGTTGTGGCACGGAACCGTGCCCTCGGCGCGCACCGCCAGGGCCTTCTCCGCCGCGCTGAACTGCGGCAGCAGGTCGTCGTAGCCGGCCGGGATCTTAAAGCCGCGGGCCCTGGCCACCGACAGGTACCGGCGCTGGATGTCGAACATGTGGAAGTCGTTGCCGAACCGGGCGCCGTGATGGAGCCGGCGGCAGGCATCGGCGATGCGCGGGATGTTCTCGCGGGCGGCCACGTCGGCCGCGCCGTACGTCCGGCCCTCGAGGTAGCCGATGACCAGCAGGCGGTCCTGGGGGCGGTACTCGACGACCGGCGCGCCGGCCCCGGCGGCCGCCGCGGTCACCGAGTTCCGGTACTCGCAGTCCCGGTCGATGGCCAGCAGCTCGCTGCCGCCGGAGGAGATCCGCGCGACGAAGGTCCCGCCCGGGGTGGCCACCTTGTAGTTGCGGTTGGTCAGCCCGCCGGGCAGCTCGGTGATGGTGCGCGGCGTCGCGGCCAGGCTTTTCGTCTGGTCGAAGAGGGCGTCGAGGTCCGCGGGAATCCCTCCTCCGGAGCTAATGTCTAGACCGTAAGCGCCACCGTATGCCACCTGGACAGAAAGGGTCTAGACAGTTAGCTGCGGCGGGCTTACATTTAGCGCTCAACGGCGGTCCCGTCGGTCTTTCCAGGGGAGGCCCCCATGAGCAGCGAGACCCAGGCATCCAGCGGGCAGGAACGGGACTCCGCCGATCTCGCCCGCTTCGGCTACTCACAGGAACTCAAGCGGTCGCTCGGGCTGGGCAGCTCGTTCGCGGTCGCGTTCAGCTACATCTCGCCGTCGACCGGCATCTTCACGCTGTTCGCGCTCGGCCTGACCACGCTGGGCGGGGTGTTCATCTGGACCTGGCCAGTGGTGGCGCTGGGCCAGTTCATCGTGGCGCTGAACTTCGCCGAGGTGTCGAGCCACTACCCGGTGGCGGGTTCGGTCTTCCAGTGGACGAAGTTCCTGGCCAACCGCACCTACTCCTGGTTCACCGGGTGGATCTACCTGTTCGCCGGGATCCTGACCGTGACCGCGGTGGTGGCGACGCTGCCGCTGGCGCTGATCCCCGCGCTGAACGGCCTCGGCTGGCACTCGCTGGACGCGGCCAGCCTGAACACGAACCTGGTCATCGCGCTGATCACGCTGGTCGTGATCACCGTGCTGAACATCTACGGCGTCAAGCTGGTCTCGGTCATCAACAACACCGGGGTCGTGTTCGAGATCCTGGGCATGTTCGTGTTCGCGCTGGTGCTGCTGGCCTTCCACAACCACCAGGGCTTCAGCGTGGTGACCGACAGCGCGGGCATCCCGGTGAACGGGAGCACGTTCCTGGCCGCGATGTTCATGAGCCTGTTCGTGATCTACGGTTTCGATACCGCGTCAACGCTGTCCGAGGAGACCAAGGACCCGCGCCGGGCCGCGCCCAAGGCGGTGCTGTACTCGGTGATCGGCGCGTTCGTCATCGGCGGCGTGTTCCTGCTCGGCACGCTGGTCGCCATCCCGAACATGGGCACCGCGGTGAAGGACGCGTGGGGGCCCGCGCAGATCATCGAGGCCAACTTCTCCACCCCGTTCGCCACCATCTACCTGCTCGTGGTGTCCGCCGCGGTCTTCGTCTGCTGCCTGTCGATCATGGCCGCGACGATCCGGCTGTGCTTCGGCATGTCCCGCGACAACCAGCTGCCGGGCTCGAGGTTCCTGGCCAAGGTGTCCCCCGGCCTGCACACCCCGGTATGGAGCTGCATCGCGGTGGCGTGTATCGCCGCGATCCCGTTCTGGCAGTTCTCCGGCGCCGGGATCATCGCGATCGCCGCGACGGGCATGATCTACCTGAGCTATTTCCTCGGCAACATCGTGATCATGCGGGCCCGGGTGCGGGGCTGGCCGCGCGTGTCGGCGCCGTTCAAGCTCGGCCGGTGGGGGATGCTGGTCAACATCGTCGCGCTGCTCTACGGCGGGGCCATGCTGGTCAACTTCGCCTGGCCGCGGGCGGCCAGCAACCCCAAGCCCAACCAGACCGACGGGCTGCTCAAGCTGAACTTCCTGGACGGGGTCCCGATCTTGTGGACCGTGGTGATCTTCATCGCGCTGATCGGGGCGATCTACTACCTGATCGTCGGGCGGACCAAGAGGTTCGCGCCGGTCGTGGCGCCGGCCGAGGACGACGCGCCGCTGGCGGGATCGGGAGCCGCGCCGGGCGCATGAGCCCACTGCGGACCGGATCGCGGCAGCCGCCGCGGATCGTGCGCGAGCCGGGCACGACCGTGCACGCGCAGATCGAGGACTGGCTGGCCGGCCAGATCGCCACCGGCGCGCTGGCCCCGGGCGACCGGCTGCCGACCGAGCACGACCTGGCCAAGTGGTTCGGGGTCAGCCGGATGACGCTGCGGCACGCGCTGGCCGAACTGGCCCGCCGCGGCCTGGTCACGCGGACGGTAGGGCGGCACGGCGGCACCGTGGTGGCCGCGGCCAAGCTGGAGCAGGACCTGACCACCCTGGCCGGGTTCTCCGAGCAGCTGCGCCGGCACGGGATGGTGGCCGGGGCCCGGGTGCTGTCCGCCCGGGAGCGCCCGGCCGGGCTGGCCGCGGGCGCCGCGCTGCGGCTCGCCGGGGACGACCCGGTGTACGAGGTACGGCGGATCCGGCTGGGCGACGGCCGGCCGATCGCGCTGGAGCGCTCGCTGTTCCCGGCCGCCCGGTTCCCCGGCATGCTGGAGTTCCGGCTGGACGGCTCCTTGTACGAGCTGCTCGAGACCAGGTACGGGCTGCGGCCGCACCGGGCCAGGGAGAGCCTGGAGCCGGTGACCGCCGGGGTGCGCGAGGCCGAGGCGCTGGACGTCGCCGAGGGCGCCCCGCTGATGCAGGTAGAACGAACCGCCTACGCCCGTTCCGGTGAGCCGCTCGAATTCGCCCGCGACCTGTTCCGCGGCGACCGCACCCGCGTGATCGTCTGGACCTCCGACATCTGACTGAGTTCATGATCGTGAACAGTTCGGGGCACATAGCACCGGTTTCTGTACATGATCATGAAACCCGGGGGGTGGGAGGCGGGGGGAAACGGGGGGTTAACGGATGGGCGGATTAGGCGCATTATGGGAAGCGTGGAGTCTGGTGCGTGGTCAGGGGCCGGGCTCGATGACGGGCTGGCGACCGTCGAAGCCGGGCAGTACGTGCGGGCGAGGGCGGATAACCCGGCCCGTTCGGGGGCCATGATGCCGCCGCCACCTAGTACGGCGCTGGCCTGTTCCGCGATACCCCCGCCCCCGCGGACCTCGTTGTCGGGGTCGGTCATCCCGCCGCCGCCCAAGACGGCGCTCCCGTCGTGCTCGGCGATCCCGCCGCCGCCGGTCACCGCGTTGCCATCCTGCTCGGCCGTGCCGCCCCCGCCGGAGATCAAGCTCCCGTCGTGCTCGGCGATCCCGCCGCCGCCGGTCACGGCGCTGCCTTCCTGCTCGTCTGTGCCGCCACCGCCGGAGACCGCGCTGGCCTCGTGCTCGGCGATCCCGCCGCCGCCGAGCATCGCGCACCTCGGCCGGTAGCCCGTAAGTAAGCGCTTGATCCGACTCCGGGTCATCCGGCCGGGATGGACGTGCAGTTGTTGACGATCAGCTTGAGCTTGGCGGCTGCGCCGCCGTCGCGGTGGATCGCCGGCACGGCCGCCACGCGGACGGCCGGGGGCAGGGCGCCGGCCGCCTCGAGCGCCTGGATCAGGCCGGCTTGGGCGCGTTCTTCCAGGTCGGCGGTTGCGTCGGGGGCGAGCACCAGCCGCAGGAGCAGTTCGCCGGGATTGTGGACGAGCTGGTACTCACGGATGCCCGGCAGGTGCGCCAGGGGGTCCGCGAGGCCGAACGGCAGGACGGCGACGGTGCCGTTCCCCCGGCGGGCCGGGAAGACGAGGGTGTCGGCGCTGCGGCCTTCGATGGCGCTGATGACGCGGAACGGGCGTCCCGCCGGGTTGGGATCGGGAGCCAGGGTAACGCGGTCGGACAACTCATAGCGGATCAGCGGCAGGGTGCGCTGCTCGAGGTTGGTGATCAGCACCTTGGCGCCGGGCGTCCCGGCGGGCACAGGCTGGTTGTCCTGGCCGACGACCTCGACGACGGCGAGGTCGTCGAAGATCTCCAGTGCTCGCGGGTGGGAGGGCGTGCTCGAGGCGATTACCGGCATCTCGGTGGACGCGTAGTACTCGCATGGCTCGATATTCCAGGCGCGCCGGATGGCGGCGCGCATGGCCGCGGTCAGGGGCTCGGATCCGAAGGCGAGCCATCGGGGGGCGATCGTCAGCCGGCCGGCCATTTGCTCGCGTGCGAGGAGCGCGGCCACGCTCGGGTAGCCGTACAGCGCCTCGGGCTGGTACTGGTTGAGGGCCGCCACGATGTCGGCCAGCGGGGTGAGGGCCGACAGCATCGGGGCTTGCGGGTCACCGGCCTGGGCCACCGCGAAGGCCTTGCGCGACATGTGCAGGGGATCGGCGCCGCCGATCGCGACCGTCCGGGTACCCGGCCTGACCTCGGCGCGCGCGACGCACCGCAGGATGTTCGCCGCGGCGACCTCCCAGTCGGCGCGGCTGAAGACGATCAGGCCGCGCAGGCCGCTGGACCCCGAACTGGTGAACACGTGGAACTCGTTCAGGTACGGATCGCCCCGATCCGGGCCGGCCGCGTGCGCCTCGACCGCCGCGCGTGTCAGGCGCCGGTCGCAGACGATCCGGTCCCACTGGTCCATCAACGTGCGCTTGGGCAGCACCGGCAGGGTGGACAGCGGCCGCCCGGCCGCACCGGGGCCCAATGCCTCGGCGTAGTAAGGGGAATGCCCGACGGCATGGCCAAGAAGGTCACGCAGCCGGGCGTGCTGGTGAGCGATGAGGCGCTCGCGCGGCCAGCCCTCGCGGGCCAGCATCTCGCCGAGATGCCGGACCACCTGGTCACGGTCTGATGCGGGCCGCGCGCCGGACCGCCCGGTCGTGGTGAGGGCCGAACTGGTCACGGCGTCCTCCTAGGTCATTCACGGCCGCCGGCGGCCGCGTTTGCGGTCAGGTAGTCCAGCCACAGCTTCTGCATCTCGATACCGAAGTCGGCGTCGATCAGGCCGGGCTGGGTCAGGCGCTCCAGGCCCAGCCCGGTCGCCAGGATCGTCATGGCGACGGCGAGACGGCGGGCGTCGAAGGGAAGCTGCAGGCCACGTTCCCCGGCGAGGCGGCTGATGGCCGCGGCGAACAGGTCGGTATAGCGGTTGTGGATGGCGGCAAAGCGATCGCGATGCTCGGGGTGGCGCAGGACATGCGTCCAGAACTCCAGGAAGACCGCCAGCCAGCCGTCGTCGTTCGCTTCGCGGCGCCGGGCGTGCGCCGAGACCACGGACATGAGCCCTTCGGCCGTACCCGGAGCGTCGATGAGGGCCTGCTCCACCTCGGGGATCAGGCGCTCGACGCGCCGCTCGTAGACGGCGAAGAACAGGTCCTCCTTGGACGTGAAGTTGCTGTAGACGGCGCCTTTGGTATACCCGGCCTCGTCGGCGACGACTTCGATGAAGGTCGCATGGAACCCGTAGGCCGTAAACAACCGCTCCGCCGCATCGAGCAGTCCGGTTCGCGTCCGCGCCTGCCGCTCGACCCGGGTCGGCGCGCGCCGGCCTCTCACGCGTACCTCGCGTACTGACATACGTCGAGTATCTAGAATATCCGCGTATACGTCAACCCCGGAGGGGCCGCGGAAAAGGAAACGGACCGGAGATCCCGTTGCCTGCCGCCCCCGCAGCAGGCTGATCAGGGAGTCTCCGGTCCGTGGCTGGGCCGGCTCGTCACCAGGACGTCAGCGGCGCTGGCCCGAACGGGCATGGCCGATGGTCCCCGTGGCGAACAGGACGATGGCGACCAGCGCACCGATCCACAGCAGCGGCCACACCACGTGCGACGCTGCGATGATGACGAAGACGATCAGCGCGACGAGCAGGACCGGGTGGCGGCGCTGGCGGCGCGGCTGGCCGGTCGGGCCCGTCGGGTCGGTCGCTGCCGGAGCCCCTGTTTCCGGCAGGTCGTCGAACAGGCCGTTCAGGTCGGCGCGGGTCTTGGCGCTCATGGCCTTGCCGACGCGATCGTCGAACTCGGCCTGGTCAAGACGGCCGGAGCTGAAGTGCTCGGCCAGGCGGTCGGCGACCGCCTGCCGTTCGGCGTCGGAAACCCGCATGTGCTGGTCTGAGGCGGGGCCCGTGAACCACGGACCGAAACCGCGGGTCCAGTTCTGGTTGTACTGCGCAGACATGATGACTACTCCGTTAGTGAGATGTGCTCTTAGCGGTTGCGGTTCTGCAGGGACTCGATGATCGAGCCGGCGATCGACTGGTCGCTGCCCTCGTCCGGGATCAGCAGCAGCCCGGCCAGGTAGAGCGGGATGCCCGCGCCGCCGACGATGGTCAGGACGACGAAGGCGATCCGGACGATCGTGGTGTCGACGCCGAAGTAACGGGCCAGGCCCGCGGCGACGCCCGCCAGCATCCGGTCCTCGAAGGGCCTGCGCAGCGCGGTGCGCCCGGGGTCGTAGCCGTACCGGGGCTCGGGGCGGCTGTCGGTCGGTTCGGTGGTGGGTGCTTCGGGATCTACTGTGTTCGTGTTCATGGCTCTAGATTGGCTCCGCGGGCCTGGTCAGCACATCGGGAAGTTCCCCCGAGCCCCCCTGATCCGGTGACCGGGGCATCAGGGTCGCGTCAGGGATGTCCCCGATAGCCGTCACGGGGTCGCTGGGGCCATGATGGAACGGTGGAGCATCCTGACCGCTGGCACCGCGACCAGCTCGGGCACCGTGGCCCGTTCGGGCGCCACGGTCCGTTCGGGCTGCGTGAACGGCGCAGCGGCCACGGCGGCCCGCTGCGCCGCGAGCCCGCCGACCGGCTGGGCGGCGGCGTGGCCGCGGGGATCGCCGCCTGGCGGGGGTTCAGCCCGACGACCGTCCGGATCGTGTTCGTGCTGGTCACCCTGGTGTCGGCCGGCTGGGGGGTGCCGCTGTACGTGCTGGCCTGGCTGTTCATCCCGGCGACCGGGACCGACGCCAACATCTTCAGCAAGGCCAGGACCGACGCCGGGGGCATCCGGCTGGCCGTGGGCCTGGCCTCGCTGCTCATCTTCGTGCTGCTCGTCGCGGGCGCGCTCAACGGCGGCTGGTTCATCAGCTGGGCCTGGCCGCAGGTGTTCAGCGTGGCCGGGCTGGCACTGATCTGGCGGAACGGCGCGGAAGAGGACCAGGCCACGCTGCGGCACCTGCTCGAGCCGCTGGGCGTCGCAACGGGCGACGTGCGACCGACCCGCCGGTCGGCGCTGCGCCTGGTCATCGCGGGCGCGCTGATGGCCGGCGGGCTGGGCTGGCTGTTCTCGGCCCACGCCAGCCTGGCGCTGCTCCGCCCGCTCGGCGGGGTACTGCTGGTGATCGCGGCCATCGTGCTGGCCCTCGGCCCGTGGTGGCTGCGGATCGCCCGGGACCTGGCGCTGGAGCGCCAGGCCAAAGCCCGGGCCGAGGAGCGGGTCGACATCGCGGCCCGGGTGCACGATTCGGTGCTGCAGACGCTCGCGCTGATCCAGCGCCGCGCCGACGACCCGCAGAAGGTCATCCAGCTGGCCCGGATGCAGGAACGCGAGCTCCGGTCCTGGCTGTTCGAGGGCCGGGACCCGGACGAGGCCGGCGAGGAGCTCACCGTCGCGGGCGGGGTGCGGAAGATCCAGCAGGACGTCGAGGCCAGGTACGGCGTCCCGGTGGAGGCGGTGACGGTCGGCGACTGCGACCTGGACGACAACCTGACCGCGCTGCTCGCCGCGGCCGGGGAGGCGACGGTCAACGCGGCCAAGTGGTCGGGGGCCGGCGTCATCTCGCTGTTCGCCGAGGTCGAGCCCGGCGAGGTGTCGATCGTGGTGCGGGATCGCGGGAAGGGCTTCGACCCGGAGGCGGTGCCCGAGGACCGCAAGGGCCTGGCCGAGTCGGTACACGGCCGGATGACCCGCCGCGGCGGCACGGCCACCGTGACGACCGCCCCGGGCGAAGGCACCAAGGTGACGCTGAAGATGCCGCGGAGCAGCCTGCCGGCAGGCCGGACATGAGTATGCCGCGGGTGGTGCTGGTCGACGACCACGGGCTGTTCCGGTCCGGGGTCCGGGCCGAGCTCGGCCGGCAGGTCGAGGTGGTCGGCGAGGCGGACGACGTGCAGCCCGCGATCGACCTGATCGGCGAGCTGCTGCCGGACGTGGTGCTGCTCGACGTGCACCTGCCCGGTGGCGGCGGCCAGGCCGTGGTGCAGGCGGTCAAGGCTTCGCATCCCGAAGTACGGTTTCTCGCGCTGTCCGCCTCGGACGCCCCGGAGGACGTGATCGCGGTGATCCGGGCCGGGGCCAGGGGCTACGTGACCAAGACGATCTCCACCGCCGAGCTGGCCGACGCGGTCCGCCGGGTCGCCGCGGGCGACGCGGTGTTCTCGCACCGGCTGGCCGGGTTCGTGCTGGACGCGTTCGCGGCGGCGCCCGAGGCGCCGAGCGACGTGAAGCCCTCCTTCGACTCCGAGCTCGACCAGCTGACCAGCCGGGAGCGCGAGGTGCTCCGGCTGATCGCCCAGGGCTACACCTACAAGGAGATCGCCAAGGAGCTGTTCATCTCGACCAAGACGGTGGAGAGCCACGTGTCCTCGGTGCTGCGCAAGCTGCAGCTCTCCACCCGGCACCAGCTGACCAGGTGGGCCGCGGAGCGCCGGCTGGCCTGATGCCGCGAGGGGCCGGCCAGCGGCCGGGTGGGCCCGGCCAGTCCCCCGGCCGGGCCCCCGCGGTGCGTCAGCTTCCGGACGGCCTGGCCTGATCGCTTACCCGGCCGGTGGCCTCCTGGGCCTGATCCTTCACGTCCGAGGCAGCCGAGTGGGCCTCGCTGGCCACGGTGGACGCAGCATCGGTGGCGGTGTCCTTCACGTACTCGACGCGCTCTTGCGCCGACTCGCGTAGCTGCTGGGCCGCCTGCTGGCCTGCCTCGCCGAGCTGCTGGGCCACCGGACGGCCCTGCTCCGTGGCGAAGTCCTTGACCTGGCTCGCCACCTGCTGTTCCGGCTCGCTGGCCGGGATCAGGGAGGCCAGCAGCCACCCGGCACCGAACGCGATAAGGCCGGCGGCGAGCGGGTTGCCCTCGGTGCGGCGCCGCACCATGTCCGGAGCCGATCGCGCTGCGTCGGCGGCCGACGAAGCCGCGGATGCCGCCGACGAGGCCGCCGACGAGGTCGCCGAGGTGGCCGTGTCCCGTGCGGCGGAAGCCCTGGAGCCGATGGCCTCCCCCACGCTCGGGGAGGCCGAGCCCGCCGTCTGGTAGACGTCCGATGTCTCGTGCGTCGTGTTGCCCATAATCCTGTCCTTCATGTTCGTCATCGCCGTGCGGGTACGCCGCACCCGCCGTTCCACCATGCGCGGCGGGCTCAGCTTCTCCGTCAGCGCGTTGACGTCGGCGCTCAGCTCCCGCTGGGTCTGGTCGATCTCGCTGCGGATCGCATCTGGATCGGTTGACATGCTCATCTCCTCACCGCTCCCTTGAGGGTGTCGGGCAGTTCCTTGACCGTTTCGGTGGTCCGCTCGGGCGTGGGGTTGACCTCGCGCATGCGCTGGCGCCCCATGGCGAACAGCACAGCCCCGATGACGGCCCAGACGGCGGTCACGATAAGCGCGGCCCACCCCTGAGGCATCACTTCGGCCAGGCCCCACCAGGCGGCGATGGAGGCGAACAGCAGCACCATGTACCCGGCGAAGCCGGCCGCGCCCAGCATCCCGGCGGCCCGGCCGGCCTTGACGGCCTCCTGCTTGACCTCGGCTTTGGCCAGGGCGAGTTCCTGGCGCATCAACGTGGACAGGTCCTGGCTGACCTCGCCGACCAGTTCCCCGACTGAGGCGGCGCCGACGTCGCGGCCGACCGGGCCGACCGGGCCGGCCGGGCCGGCCGCCGTAACGATGCGCGGGTCTGGCGACGTCATGGCTGCTGCCCCGGGCGGTACGTCTCCGGGCCGCTGTCCGGGAAGCCGGTCTCCTCGGAGACGATGCCCTCGTCGTAGCCGCCGCCCTGGTAACCGCCGCGGGCCGGGTAGTCACGTCCCGGCGCGACCGGGTCGGCCGGCCCGGCGGCGCCGGGACCGGGGACCTCGCTCACGGGGTAGTACGGCTCAGCGCCGGCGGTAGAACCGGGCGTGACGGTACCGGTGGTGGTGCCGGAGACGGTGTCCGCGGGGTATCCGGGCATCGGGGCCGTCCAGCCCGGGTCCGGCGGCGACGGTATGGCCGCGGCGTGAGGTATCTCCCGAGGCGAACGCGGGCTGCTGCCGGCAGGCCCGCCACCCGAGCGGGCCGCGGCGGTCGCGCCCCTGGTCAGGCGTCCAGCCACCAGGCCAGCGGCCGCGGCGCTAGCCAGGAACACTCCCGGGCGCCGGCGGGCGAAGTCCCTGACCGCCTGCAGCAGGTCGGCGGGCTCGCGCTGCTCGAGCCAGGAAGCCGCGCCGTGAATGCGTTCGGCCGCCTGGTGCGCGACCTCGGTGGCCACGCCGGACTGGCCGCCCTTGGCCGCCATCTCATGGAGTTCGTCAGCCACGGTCCGCAGCTGGCGCGCGGCCCTCTGCTGCTGGACGGACGCCTGGTCAACCGCTTGCCCGCTCGCCTCGCCGAGCAAGTCCCGCGCTTGGCGCGCAGTCTCGGATGCGACCATCCTGGCCTGGTCGGTGGCGGTCTGGGCGACATGGCTGCCGGCCTCGGCGGCGGACTGGCCGACGTTGGCGGCCTCGTCCCGGGCGACGGCAGTCGTCGACGGCTGCGCTTGATCCTGCGGGGAGTAAGGCCCTGTGTAGTTAGTCATCGCGGGCTTCCTGCCTTTCCTGGCGTTTTGTGTCGCGGCCCGCTACCCCCGCGGGTATGGGGTAACCCGTATGCCCCCGGCTTTTTTGCCGGTGACCTGGCTGGGCATATACGGGTCGTGTTTCGGCCGTCCGCTAGGGTTGCCGATCTCGGGTCCCGGGCTGACCATGGGGGTGGGCAGGCTGAGCACAGAGGTGAAGATGGCGGTTGAGGCGATCGAGCGCGAGATCGATGGCGCTTACCTTCGCCTAGCCGAGGCGGCCGCGGCCATGCGGTACCGGCAGCGGCACTACCTGGACGGGCGGGGGGCCGGGAGGCTGTTCGGGCCCGCGACCGCGCTGAGCGCCGCGCATCCGTGGGCGCTGGCGGGTTTCGGCGCCGGGGCCTGGGCGGACTACCGGCCCGACCCGCAGGCGCCGCCGCCGGACGGGCTGCGGGTCGGGGTCCTGCGGCTGGGCGAGGGCGTGCCGCCGGTACCGGCGGTGGCCCGGTTCGCCGGGCACGGCCACCTGCTGATCAGCGAGCGCGGGTTCGCCGACGGGGCACGATCCCTGCTGCAGGCGCTCACCCTGAGGCTCGCCACGGCCACCCGGCCGGGCACGGTGCGGTTCGCGCTCGCCGACCCGGTGGGGCAGGGCCGGTACCTCAGCGCGTTCTTGCGGCTGCCCGCGCAGCTGCGGGTGGGCACGGCCGGGGGTCTCCGGGTCGGGGTGGCGGCCAGCCCGGCCGAGACCGAGGCCCTGCTGACCACGCTGACCAGCCACGTCGTGGAGGTCACCCAGACCCGGCTGACCAACGTCTACGACTCCGTGGAGACCTACAACGCGGCCACCACGGGGGCCACGGTGCCCTACCACGTCCTGGTGCTGGCCGGCTTCCCGGCCGGCATCAGCGACCGGGCCGGGGAGCTGCTCGGACGGCTGGCCCGCAACGGGCCCAGGAGCGGCCTGTACATCATCGCCACCGTCGATCCCGGGCTCGACCTGCCCCGCGGCTTCGACCTGGCCGGGCTCACCGCGCTGGGCACCACCTTGAGCCTGGATGACCGCGGGGATCTCAGCTGGAACGACCCGGACTTCGCGGGCAGCGTGATCGAGGCGGACCAGATGCCGGGCGCGGCCCAGGCCAACCCGTGGCTGGACGCGGTGGGTGCGGCGGCCGGCTCCGCCTACCGGGATCTGCCCTTCGGCCGGATCGCCGCTCCCCCGACGCGGCGCTGGGCCGGGAACACCACCGACGGCCTGGACGTGCAGATCGGCGTGGACAGCAAGGGCGAGCCGCAGCATTTCGTCATGGGCGTCCGCGGGGTGCATCACGGCCTGGTCGGCGGGGACGTCCGGATGGGCAAGACCAACCTGCTGCACGTGCTGATCAGCCAGCTCGCGCTGCGCTATCCGCCGGAGGAGCTCGAGCTCTACCTGCTCGACTTCAAGGAGGTCGAGTTCGACGCCTACCTGACCGAACGGCTGCCGCACGCGCGCGCGATCACCTCCCGGACCGACCGCGAGTTCGGGCTCTCGATGCTGCGCCGGTTCCACGAGGAGATCGAGCGGCGGGCCCGGCTGTGCCGCGAGGCTCGCGTCACGGACCTGCCTGATTACCGGCGAGAGACCGGGCTGGTGCTGCCCAGGGCCCTGGTGATCATGGACGAGTTCCAGGTGCTGTTCAGCGAGGAGGACCGGCTGGCCCGGGAGGCGGGGCGGCTGCTCGCCGATATCGCCAAGCGCGGCGCGGCGTTCGGCCTGCACCTGCTGCTCGCTACCCAGTCGCCGGGCGGGCCGCTCGCGGCCTACCTGCGGCCCGTCTACGAGCAGATGGCCCTGCGAATCGCGCTGGGCTGCACCCAGCCGAGCGTGTCCCAGGCTATCCTCGGCGAGGGCAACGACACGGCCACCAGGCTGGTCCGGGCCGGGGATGCGATCTACAACGACCGCCGCGGCGAGGGCGCTAACCCGGTCATGCGGATCGCCATGCTCCCCACCAGAGAGCGGCTGGCGCTCATCGGGGACATCCGGGCGCTCGGCGGCGGGCGGGAGTACCCGCCGCCAGCCAGCTTCGACCCGGACGCGGCGGCCTCCTTCGCCCCCGGGGACACCGCTGACGCAGCCGGACCTGGCCGGCCGGTGCGGGCGTGGCTGGGCGAGGCCATCGAGATCAAGCCCGCCACCACCGCGACGTTCGAGCGCTACCCCCGCTCCAACCTGCTCATCGTCGGCAGCGAGGAATACGGTCACGGCCTGCTGCTGGCCACGTTGCTCAGCGCCGCGTACCAGCGCTCCCCGGCTCATGTCCGGTTCACCATCGCCGAGTTCACCCGGCCCTCGTCGGCGTTTCACGGGTTCTTCGACCCGGTGCGGAACCTGCCGCACGAGGTGCGGATCGCCGACCGGCGGACGGCCGCGGACGAACTGGACGACCTCGCCGCCGACCTGGAGGCCCGGCTGGAGGGCTCCGGACCCTTCGAACCCTCCGGCTCCGGCCTGCTGCCCGGGGTCGAAGCGTCTGCCCAGCCGGACCGGTTCTTCCTCGTCGCCGGGATGCACCGGTGGCACGAGCTGCTGGCCGAGGGCGACTACGGCCGTCCGAGCGAGACTGCGGCGCGCCTGGTCTGGCTGGCCGACAAGGGTCCGGACGCTGGCATCCACGTGGTGGCCTGGACCGACGGTTACGCCACCGCCGAACGGGCCCTGCGCCGGGCAGGCCTGGGATTCTTCGGCCTGCGCGCGGTGCTCCGCGTACTGTCGCCCGCGGAGAGCGACGCGCTGCTCGGGGTGGCCGCCGCCGCGAGCCTGGACGACGACCGCGCCTTGTACCGGGACACCGAGTGGCCGGTCGAGCAGGTCGAGAAGTTCAAGCCGTACTCCACCGCCTCCCTGTACGCATTCGCCCGGGAAGGATTCCTGAGCACGGGCGGGAAACGGAGCCCAGCATGACAATCGAGCCGGCCACGGCCACATCCGAGTCGGCTACGGCCACATCTGAGCCGGCTACGGCCACATCCCCGTACCTCGGCCTGCGCCGGGCGGTCCGGCCGGCCATCCTGGCCCATCAGCTGCTGGCCGGGGACCAGGAGCGGGCGGGGGCGCTGGCCGCGGAGTGCGAGGATCTGCTGTACCTCACCGGGGAACTGCTGAAGGCCGCCGGGCGAGCCCGTATCCTCGGCGGCGTGCCCGCGCCCAGGATGCCGGACGAGAGTGGCGGTGACCGGCAGGCGCAGTTCCTCGAGGCCTACGCCGACGCCGGCCTGCTCTGGACGAAGGTGGTCGGCAGCTCGTTGGCCCTCGCCGGGACGCTGATCGAACGGGGCGAATGGGAAGACGTGCGCGCGCTGGCCGGCCTGCTGGCCGACGCCGGGGAGGAAGGCGCCGCCACGGAGTTGCGGATCCGGCTGGGCGGGGCGGTCTGGGAAGCGCATCGCGAACAGCTGCGTGCGATCAGCAATACCATGCCGTCCGCAGCGATTGAGCCAGCCATACACGCGCTGCGGGCCATACTGCGCGAGGTGCCCGACGAATTCCCCGACCGGAACAGGGAGGTCAATTGCTTCCTGCCGCCGCTGGCCTCGGCCGTACACGCCATGATGAAGAAACAGGGCGCCGAGATTCCGTACCACAGCCGAGTGGAGCACATCGCGACGGGCGGGGTCGCCAAGTACCCGGACATCGTCAAGACAAGCCTGGACGAGCTGGCCGCCGAATTCGACGGCATCTGCCGGCGGCCCGGCGGCCCGATCACATAGGAGAACGCGCATGGCTGGGGTTGTCAACGATATTGAGGCGCTGGCGGAATTCAGGGCGCACCTGATGCGGTTCAACCACGACCTGGCCGAGAACTTCGCGACCATCCAGGGCCACTGGCGTGAGCTCGGGGAGATCTGGCGCGACGACATGTACCGGCTGTTCGGCGAGGCGCTCGAGGAGGTCATGCCGGGCATCGCGACGTACCTGGCGGCGACCGAAGGGCACGAGGCGCATCTCGCGGCCCTGATCGAGCGGCTCAGCGGGTACCTCGAGACCGGCGCCGGGGCAGGCCTCGGGGTCGGCCGTCCTCCCGAGGTGCGCGGGGGGATGGCCGGCGGGATGGGGCAGGGGGCGGGCCGGCGTGACCGGAATTCACGCTGACATCGACGCCCTCAAGGGGCTGCACGACGCGCTGGTCAGGTACCGGAACGCCCAGCGGGACGTGGCCGCCCGGGGCGAGGACCAGCTCGCGGCGACCCGCGCGTCGCTGGCGGCCAAGGCCAGCCGCCTGCGCGCCCAGCTCGAGCTGGGCCAGGCCGAGTACAGCGCCTGCCAGGACCGGGCCGCGCAGGCGGACCCGGACGAGCCGGTGGACTGCTCGGGATACGCGCGCGCGGTGCAGCAGCACTCCGAACAACTCGAGCAGATCCGCGTGTGGCAGCAGCGCGTCGACGCCGAAGCCGGCGAGTTCTCCGGGACCGCCGGCCGGTTCGCCGGCCTGCTGGAGAACGACCTGCCCCGGATGGAGGAGCACCTGGTGGCCGTCATCGCCAGCCTGGAAGCGGCCCGCCGCGTCCGGGCGCCGGTTCCGTGACCATGACCGCCCGACCGGACCAGGACGGCGACCAGCAGCTGCGGCTGCTCGGCGACGCCTGGGACAAGGCCGCGGAGCACTGGCGGGACGGTCCGGCCCGCCAGTTCGGCACCGCTCAGCTGACGCCCTTGCTCCAGGAATCCCGTTGCTACCTGGAGGCGCTGCGCAAGCTGATGGACCTCCTGGAAACCGCCGAACGCGAGACCGACGGCTAGGGCGCCGCGAATAAGGCCGAGGTGGCCTTCGCGTCCAGGTGGGCGAGGCAGGCTACCGGGTCGACCGCGTCGAGGACCAGGGTGCTGAAAACGGCCCGCTCGGCTCGCACGGTGAGCAGGCGGGGACGCACGGGACTGCCGGTGGCCCGGTCGACGGAGCGGACCCAGCCGGTGAGCGCGACGGCCTGGACCAGTTCGGCCGGGGTAGCCCCGAAGATCTCGTGCAGCACGCGGAGGGCGACGCAGGCGACCAGCCGTTCGTGGGCCTGGGTGATCTCGCTGTCCTGGCGCGGCACCGGTTCGACGGCGTCCCGCGCCTTGACGTAGCGGTAGGCGCGCGTCGCGGGCACCACGCCGCGCGGAGGGAGTTCGAGATCCACCGCGGCGTCCCGGTTCCCCGGATCGTAGGTCACCTCGTACTCGCGGGGACATCCGTCCGGGTAGCGGGAGACCCGGAGCACGCAGCCGATGAACCACTCGACGGCCTCCGGGTGGCCGGCCGCGAACGCCGACTGGCGGCTGGTGACGTAGGCGTTCCTGGCCGCCGCCTTGGCGCGCTCCTCGGTGACCTTCCGGTCGTACTTCGCCTTGGCGACGGCGAGCGCCCGCCGCCGTTCGGCCTCCTGGCGCTGATGCTCGGCCTGGGCGGCCTCGAACCGGGCCCGCGCCTCGTTCACCCGGGCCTGGCGCGCGCTGGGACCGAGAAGACGGCCGAAGCCGGCCGCCGGGACAGGCGCGAAGTCGTCCCAGTCCGGCGCGGGCAGCGCGGACCCGAGCGGGCCGGGATCGAATCCGGGTTCCCGCGGGGCGGCCAGCAGCCGCTCGAAGGTCAGCGGCCGGAGCGGCAGGACGCTGGTCAGCACCTCGCCGAGCGCCTTCATCCGCTCCTCGACCTCGGCGGTCTGCTCCTCCGCCGCGCGCTGCCGCTCCGCCAGATGCTCCTGCTGGCGGAGCCGTTCGGTGTCTTTCTCGCGTTGCCGGCGCTCGCGGGCCAGCCGGTCTTCGTCGCGCCGCTGTGCGGCGAGGCGCTGCTCCCACGCCGCGAGGCTCCCGATCCGGGCCATGGCTCCCCTGGTCTGCGCACGGACGGCTACGGAATGACCATAACGTGTGGTCAGGGGTCAGGAAAAGCTCTCCACCTGGCGACCACCGAGCCGGGCTGGACCACGAACACCCGTGGCGTGCCGGTGCCGCACCCCTTTGGTGCGCGGCCCAAGATCAGGTCGGCGAAATGGTTGTGCGCGCTATTGATCCGGCTGTCCCGCTATGCCAGCGTCGGCGGTGCGGACCTGCGCAAAGAGGCATCGAGGCTAAACCAGAGGAGGGCTTTGATGGACCCGAACGCGAGCGGTCCCAGGTTCCCGCTTCCTTCGGAGATCGCGGACGCCCCGGGCGCCGAGGGCTGGCGGTCCATGTACCCCTACTTCACCCGGTTCCAGCCGGATGACGACAAGCGCTTCTGGTTCTACAACTCCATGCACTTCCCCGAGCCCATGCCGGCCTTCGACACGATCACGGCCGAGGTCCCGTACAGCGCGATCGGGGCCAACACCGCGCGGGTGTTCGTCTTCCCCACCACGCTCGGCATCGAGCACCGCATCGTCAACGGGCGGGTCTACATCACCGCCAACCCGGTCACCGACCCCGACGAGATCGGCCGCCGGGCCGCGGTCTTCGGCGAGCGGGCCGGCTACTACTACGAGAACTGGGACACGCTCTACCAGGGCTGGAAGATGCGTATCAAGGGCCTGATCGACGAGATCACCTCGATCACCGTGCCCGAACTGCCGGAGTTCGACGATCCTGCCGTGGTCACCGAGTCGCGCGGGGTGGCGCAGAACCACTACGTGCGGGAGAACTTCCACCGCTGTATCGACCTGTTCTCGGTGATGTGGCACCACCACACCGAGTTCCTGATGCTCGGCTACGGCGCCTACGTGGTGTTCTTCCAGTTCTGCAAGCAGGCGTTTCCGGAGATCAGCGACCAGGCGGTGGCGCGCATGGTGGCCGGCATTGACGTGATCATGTACCGGCCCGACGACGAGCTGCGCGGGCTGGCGAGGCTGGCCGTCGAGGCCGGCGTGGACGACCTGTTCATCGAGGGCTGCTCGCCGCCGGCGGTGCTGGCTGCGCTGGCCGATCGGGGCGAGGGCGGCCGGCGCTGGCTCGAGGCGTTCGAGCGGGCCCGTGACCCCTGGTTCAACGTGTCCACCGGCGACGGCTTCTACCACCATCACCGCAGCTGGGCCGATGACCTGACGGTCCCGTTCGCCGCGCTCCCCCGGTACGTGGCCCAGGTCCGCGACGGCCTGCTCGCCGACCGGCCCACCGAGTCGCTGCGGGCCGAACGCGACCGGATCGCGTCGTCCTACCGGGACCTGCTGGGCTCCGACGAGGAGAAGGCCGCGTTCGACCAGATGCTCGGGCTGTGCCGCGTGGTCTTCCCGTACGTCGAGGACCACAAGTTCTACTGCGAGCACTGGTTCACTTCGCAGTTCTTCAGCCGGATCCGCGAGTTCGGCGCGCTGCTGGCCAGGTCCGGGGTGCTGGCCGAGGCCGAGGACGTGTTCCAGCTGCACCACACCGAGGTCGACCAGGCGCTATCCGACGTCATGCTGGCCTGGGCCGCGGGCGCCCCGCCGCTGGGCGCGGCCCACTTCCGCCCCATCGTGGCCGAACGCAAGCGGATGCTCGAGGCGCTGCGCGGCTGGTCGCCGCCGCCCGCGCTGGGCCCGGTGCCCGAGGCGCTGAACGACCCGGCCGTGCACATGCTGTGGGGCGTCACCCAGCAAACCATCGAGGCCTGGCTGCGGCCGGCTGAAGGCGAGGTCCGGGGTGTCGGCGCCTCCTCCGGCGTGGTCGAGGGCCCCGCGCGGGTGCTGACCGACGTCAACCAGATCGGCGAGGTCAGGGACGGCGAGATCCTGGTCTGCCCGGTGACCGCGCCGAGCTGGGCGCCGGTGTTCGGCAAGATCAAGGCGGCGGTCTCCGACATCGGCGGCTCGATGTCGCACGCGGCGATCGTGGCGCGGGAGTACGGCATGCCGGCCGTGGTCGGTACCGGCGACGCGACCAAGCGGATCAGCACCGGCCAGCGGGTGCGCGTCGACGGCGACCGCGGAATCGTCCAGGTCATCGCGTGACGCAGCTATTCACCTGCTGGACCGCCGAGGTGGGCGCCGCGGACGCGGCCCGGGCCGGCGGCAAGGCCGCCGCGCTCGGCGAGCTGGCCCGTGCCGGGCTGCCCGTCCCGCGCGGCTTCGTGATAACCACGGCTGCGTTCGTGTCGCACATGGACGGGGTGGACCCGGACGGCGCGGCACGCGGGGCGCTCGGGGCGCTGGCAGCGGATGATCTGGCCGGGATCGCCCGTGCCGCGGCCGGCCTGCGCGGACGGGTGGCGGCGCAGGCGCTGCCGCCTGAGGTCGCTGCCGAGATCGCGCCGGCCTGTGCGGCGCTCGGCGACGGCCCGGTGGCGGTCCGGTCCAGTGCCACGCTGGAGGACAGCGCCGAGGCCAGCTTCGCCGGGCTGCAGGACACCTACCTGGTGGTCCGCGGCACCGACGCGGTGCTCGACCGGGTGCGCGCCTGCTGGGCCAGCCTGTACAACGACGAGTCGATCGCCTACCGACGCCGCCAGGGCACCGGCGAAGACGGCCTGGCCATGGGAGTCGTCGTGCAGCCGATGCTGGACCCGCGCTCGGCCGGGGTGATGTTCACCCGCAGCCCGGTCACCGGCGACCGTTCGGTGGTGGCCATCGAGGGAACCTGGGGGCTGGGGTCGGCCCTGGTGGGCGGCGAGGTGACGCCGGACAGCTTCACGGTGAGCAAGGTGACCGGCGAGATCACCGGGCGACGGGTCGGCGTCAAGCTGCGGGTCCATTCATTTACGCCGAACGGCCAGGGGATCTCCGCCACCCCGATGGCTGTCCCGCTGCGGCGGACCCCGTGCCTGACCGACGACGAGGTCCGCGCGCTGGCCCGGCTCGGGCGGCAGGTCGAGGACCACTACGGCGCGCCCCAGGACATCGAATGGGCGCTCCTCGGCGACGACCCTCGCCGGTTTGCGCTGCTGCAGAGCCGCCCCGAGACGGTCTGGGCGGCGCGCGACTCCGGACCCATCGCGTCCCCGCAGGCGAAGGCCAGCGACCACGTGCTCGCCCGGTTCTCCAGGGGGCTGTAGATGGACGTCAACCCTCTGACCAACGACGACGTGGCAGACATCCTCGCCCTGCTCGACTCGCTCCCCTACGACGAACTCGACCTGGAAACCCCGAGATTCCGCCTGACCCTCCGCCGCACCCCCGGCGGCTGGACGCAGTCCACCCAGGTGCTGTCCGCCCCAGACCCGCTCGCCGCCCCGGACCCGCTCGCCGCGGCGTCAGCGGGCGCGGCGTCTGGGGTGAAGGGGCCCTTGCCCCCATCTATCGGGGGTGAGGGCCCCTTCACCCCAGTGGACGGGGGCGGGAACGGGGTCGGGGAGGCGGATGAGGCTGGTGGGACCGCTGAGGGGGGCGCGGGCGAGGGCGAAGGCGGGGATCGGGGCGGGGAGGCGGATGAGGCTGAGGGGGAGCTGGTGGCGGTGCGGGCGCCGCTGCCGGGGACGTTTTACCGGGCGCCGCGGCCGGGGGCGGCGCCGTTCGTGGAGGTGGGCAGCCGGGTCGGCGCGGACACCGTGATCGGCATCGTGGAGACGATGAAGCTGATGAACTCGGTGCCCGCGGGCGTGGCCGGGGTGGTCGCGGAGTTCTGCGTGGCGAATGCCGAGTTCGCGGCGCAGGGGGCCGCGCTGCTGCGGATCAGGGCCGAGCGGTGATCCTGCGGCGGGTGCTGATCGCCAACCGGGGCGAGATCGCGGTCCGCGTCATCCGCACCTGCCGGCGGCTGGGCATCGAGACCGTGCTGACGGTGGCGGATGCGGACGGCGATTCGGTCCCGGCGCGGCTGGCGGACAAGACCATCGCGATCGGGTCCTACCTCGACGTCGAGGAGGTTGCCGGGGCCGCCGTGGCGGCGGGGGCGGGTGCGATCCACCCCGGGTACGGCTTCCTGTCGGAGAACCCGGCGCTGGCCCGGGCCTGCGAGGCGGCGGGCATCGTGTTCATCGGGCCGGGCGCGGACGTGCTCGAGGCGGCCGGGGACAAGCTCGCGGCGCGGAACCACGCGGTGGCGGCGGGGCTGCCGGTACTGCCGGGCGGGCTGGTGCGCGCCGAGGCCGCGGGCGAGGGGGTCGCGGCCGGGGAGATCGCCCACGCCGCGGATGCGGCCGGGCTGGCAGAGCGGATCGGGTACCCGGTGCTGGTCAAGGCGGCGGGGGGCGGCGGCGGGCGCGGGCTGCGGGTGGTCCGGGATCCGGCGGACCTCGCCGGGGCGGTCGCGATGGGTAGCGCGGAGGCGCAGGCGGCGTTCGGGGACGGCCGCGTGTACCTGGAGCGGTACGTCTCCCCCGCGCGGCACGTGGAGGTGCAGCTACTCGGCGACGGGGAGAACGTGATCCACCTCGGCGACCGGGACTGCTCGGTGCAGCGGCGCTACCAGAAGCTGATCGAGGAGGCGCCGGCGCCGTGGCTCGGCGAGACGCTGCGGGTCGGGATGCGGGCGGCGGCGGTCGCGTTCGGCCAGCACCTGAAGTACCAGGGCCTGGGCACCGTCGAGTTCCTGGTGGACGCCGCGCGGTCGGAGTTCTGGTTCCTCGAGGTGAACGCGCGCATCCAGGTGGAGCACCCGGTGACCGAGGCCGTCACCGGGCTGGACCTGGTGGCGGAGCAGATCGCGGTCGCGGAGGGGCGCCGGCTGGGGCTGTCCCAGGCCAGCGTGCGGCTGGACGGCCACGCGATCGAGTGCCGGATCAACGCCGAGGACCCCGCGGCCGGGTTCCGGCCCAGTCCCGGACGCGTGACCAGCGCGGTCTACCCAGCGGGGCCGGGAATCCGGGTCGACACGCACATCCAGGCGGGTTCGGTGGTGCCGCCGCAGTACGACAGCCTGCTGGCCAAGCTGGTGGTGAGCGGCGCGGGCCGGGCTGAGGCCCTGGGCCGGCTGCGCGGCGCGCTGGCCCGGTGCGAGATCGGCGGGGTGGCGACCACCCTGCCGGTGCACGCGGCGCTGGCCGCCGACGACGAGTTCGCCGCCGGAGGCGTCGGCACGGACTACCTCGCACGGTGGCTGGAGCGCCGAACCCGGCCCGTTAGGGATAAAAATGGCTGAGATCCAGCTCGTCGACGTCTCGCTGCGGGACGGCAACCAGAGCCTGTGGGGGGCCACCGGGCTGCGCACCGACCACATCCTGCAGATTGCCCCGGTGCTCGGCCGGGTCGGGTTCCGGGCGCTCGATTTCATGTCGAGCACGGCCATGGGGGTCGCGGTGCGGACCCACCGGGAGGACCCGTGGGAGCGGATCCGGCTGACCCGCGCCGCGATGCCCGACACGCCGCTGCAGCTGATCGGCACCGGGTTCCGGTTCATCTCCTGGGAGCGGGCCCACCCGGAGGTGATGCAGCTGGTCTACGAGCGGCTGGTCGCGGCGGGGATATCGCGGTTCGTGCTGCTCGACCCGATGCACGACATGGACGCGGTGCGGCGCAGCGCGCGGATGGTCAAGCGGGCCGGCGGGACCGAGACCATCCTGGCCCTGACGTACACGATCTCGGCGGTGCACGACGACGATTTCTACGCCGGGATCGCCGCGGCGGCCGCGGCGTCGCCGTACATCGACCGCGCCTACATCAAGGACCCGGCCGGCCTGCTGACGCCGGAGCGGGCCCGGACGCTGATCCCGGCGGTGCGGGCACGGCTCGGCGGCAAGCCGCTGGAACTGCACGCGCACGGCACGATCGGGTTGTCGCCGCTGGTCTACCTGGTAGCGCCCGACCTGGGCGTTTCCGTGCTCCAGACGGGTTGCGGCGCGCTGGCCGACGGGTCCTCACTGCCCGACGCGCAGCGGGTGGTGGCGAACCTGCGCGCGCTCGGGCACACCGTGGACGTGGACGACCGGCTGCTGGCTGTGGTCGCGCGGTACTTCAGCCGACTGGCCGCGGCCGAGGGGCTGCCGTCCGGCCGGCCGCAGCCGTACGACGAGGCGTTCACCCGGCACCAGCTGGCCGGCGGAGTGCTGACCACGCTGCGGCGGCAGCTGGCCGAACTGGGCCTTGAGGGCCGGTTCGAAGCGGTGATCGAGGAGGTGAGCCGGGTCAGGGCCGAACTCGGCTACCCCATCATGGTTACCCCGTTCCCGCAGATGGTGATGGGGCAAGCCCTGTCGAATGTGCTGGGTTCTGAGCGGTATGCGGTCGTCCCTGACCAGGTGATCAGGTACGTGCTGGGCAGCTTCGGCAAGCCGACGGCGCCGGTCGAGCCGGGGGTGCTCGACCGGATCCTGGACCGGCCGCGGGCCAGGGAGCTGGCCGCCGAGCCCCCGCCGCTGTCAGTGGCCGAGCTGCGCCATCGGCTGCCGCGCGGAATCTCGGACGAGGAACTGCTGCTGCGGTTCGGGATGCCCGCGGAGGAAGTGGACGCGATGCTGGCCGCCGCCCCGGCGGCGCGGCACTACACCCCGGAGGTGCAGCCGGTGCTGCGGCTGCTGCGCGAGCTCGGCTCGCGGCCGCCGGCGGCCAAGCTGGTGGTGGACAAGCCGGGGTTCCGGCTCTCGCTGCGGGGGTCTGCGGGGTCTGCGGGGTCGTCCCGTGGTTAGCGTGGTGGTGCGGGACCGGCTGGCGACCGCGCGCGGATTCGTATTCGACATGGACGGCACGCTGGTGCTCGGCGACCGGACCAGCACCGGGCTGCGGCCGCTGCCCGGCGCGCTGGAGATCACGCGGTGGGCGGCACAGCGCGGGCGGCCGTTCGTGGTGTTCACCAACGGGACCAACCGAACGCCCGCGGCCTACGCGCGGATCATGCGGGAGCTCGGGTTCCCCCTGCCGGACGAGGCGATGCTGACGCCGGCCAGCAGCGCGATCCGGGTCCTGCTCCGGGCCGGCCACCAGCGGGTCATGCTGCTGGGCGGGCCCGGGCTGGCCGAGCCGCTGCGGGAGGCGGGGCTTGACGTTGTGGCTCCCGTGGCTGGCGCGTCGGCTGACGCGGTCCTGGCCGGCTGGTTCCCCGAGTTCACCATGCCCGCGCTGGAGGCGGCGTGCCAGGCGATCTGGGACGGGGCCGAGCTGTACAGCTGCTCGCAGACGCCGTTCTTCGCGGTGGCCGGAGGCCGGGCATTGGGCACCTCCCGGGCGATCTCGGCGATGATCAGGTCGCTCACCGGCTGCGGTCTGCAGGTGGTGGGCAAGCCGTCGCTCGACGCCCTGCGCACCGCGGCCGACCGGCTCGGGTTTCCCGCCGCGCAGCTGGCCGTGGTCGGCGACGACCCCCACCTCGAGGTGCCGATGGCCCTGCGCGGCCGGGCGCTGGGCATCGCCGTCGGCACCGGCCTGGGTGGTTCGGTTTCCTATGACGGGCTGCCCCTGTCGCGCCGCCCCCACCTGCAGGTGCGGGGCGTGGACGAGCTGCTGGAGATGCTGGCCGGACGCCGGGCCTGGCTACCCTAGTGACGTTCGCGGCGGGAAGGGCGGGTACAGATGGCGGTCTTCGTCCTGGTGCACGGCGCGTGGGGCGGCGCGCATGGCTTCCGCAAGGTGCGCGGCCCGCTCCGGGAGGCCGGTCACGAGGTCTTCACGCCCAGCCTGACCGGCATCGGCGAGCGGGCGCACCTGACCAGCCCGCAGGTGAGCCTGACTACTCACATCGCCGACGTGGTCAACGCCGTCTGGTACGAGGACCTCAGCGACATCGTGCTGCTCGGCTACTCCTATGGCGGGGTCGTGGTCACAGGGGCGCTCGAGCATATCGGCGACCGGGTTCGGCACCTGGTCTACCTGGACGCCTTCGTGCCCGGCGACGGTGACACGGTGGCCGGCCTGGGCGGCGCAACGGCCGAAAGCGGCCTGGCGGCCCTGGGCCGCGACTGGCTGGTGCCGCCGCTTCCGCGCGAGTACGACGACCCGGCCGAGGCGGCGTGGGCCGGACCGCGGCGCACGCCGCACCCGGCCGGCTGTTTCACCGAGCCGGTCCGGCTGGCGCGCCCGGTGGAGGACTACCCGTTCACCCGCACCTACATCAAGGCCACCGGCGAGCCCCGGCCCCACGACGGCGGCCCGTTCTGGGCCGCCGCGGACCGGGCCCTGGCCTCGCCGGCCTGGCGCTACCGGGAGATCGCCACCAACCACATGATCGCCAGCAACCGGCCCGGTGACCTCGTCCGGCTGCTGCTCGAGCTGACCTGAGCCTGCCGGCCTTCACCCGCAGGCCGGCGGCCTCCACATGATCTACACCGGGCCTGCAAGCGGTTTGCGCGGCCATGGCGTGATCTGGGGCCAACCCATAGGAGGACGCCATGAGCGACCAGATCCAGCCGTGGCCGGTGGTCAAGCAGGGCAGCCAGGGGCATCCCGTCCCCGCCCTCCAGTACCTGCTACGGGACCGCGGCCACCACGTGACCGTGGACGGGATCTTCGGGCCGAAGACCGAGGCGGCGGTGGAGCAGTTCCAGATCGCGGACCAGCTGCACGTCGACGGGATCGTCGGGCCGCAGACGTGGGGCGCCCTGGTCATCGTGCTGGCCCGCGGCAGCACCGGTGACGCGGTACGCGGTCTCCAGGAGGAGTTCCGGTTCCGCGAGCAGTCCGGCGGCCCGGGCCACGGCCTCGCGGTGGACGGAATCTTCGGGCCCAAGACCGCGACCGCCGTGCGCAGTTTCCAGCAGGCACTCGGGCTCACTGCCGACGGGATCGTCGGCCCGCTGACCTGGCGGGCGCTCGTCAGCGGCATGCTCTCGTTCTGATCCGCCCCGGGTGACGCATCTGGGTTCGCTGGGCCGCGGGGGCGCGGAGCGGGCCAGGGCGAGGGCGGCCGCGCCGGGAGTGCGGATGCCTGCACCGGAGCGAATAGGGCTGCGCGGGGGCGGGAACTACGCCCGTTCGGCGTAAATCACTGGCTCGGAACCTGTACCGGCCCTGTCGACAGTCGACCGGATCGATGTAAGGCGTGTTACTGGAGTTAACAAAAGGGACCTTTGGTGCATGGGCATCGCAGTTTAGCAGCCTGCGGCCGATTTAGTCCATTTTGAGCAATTAACACCAAAGTGGCCGTTAAGCTGCCCGGATGTCAGGCGCTCCGAAGGCAGCACGCACCTTGTGGTGCCTTCCCAGTGAGCGCGATCTGCTCGGGAAGGAACCCTTTGGGGCGCCACAGCAAAGCATCACGACTCAAGCATCTCGTAGTACCCGCGGCCACCGTGCCTGCCCTGGCCGGCATGGCGGCCGCCGTCTGCCTCGCGCCGCAGGCACAGGCCGACCCGGCGCCGGCCCACGCGGCGCAGCCCGCCGCGGCCACGCGGACCGCCACGATCGCGGACGCGCTCAGCCAGCGCGGCATATCCTCGGCCACACTGTTTGCCGCGGTGCGGCAGACGTCCCGGCCCGCCCGCTACACCGTCCGGTCGGGTGACTCGCTCTCCGCGATCGCCGGGAAGGTCTACCACAAGCAGAACGCATGGCCCGTTCTGTACTGGGCCAACCGCGGTTCGATCCACTGGGCGAACATGATCAGCAAGGGGCAGGTGCTGAAGGTCCCGGCTCTGCCCGCCAAGATCCCGGCGGCACCCTCGCAGCTCGGCCCGGCGCCGGCACCGGCCCCGGTGGCCGCGCCAGCCGCCACGTCCACGTCCACGTCCACGTCCGCGCCCGCCCGGGCCACGGCCTCGGGCAGCTACTCGGGCGCCAGCGGCTCGTACCAGGCCTGCGTGATCGCCCGCGAGTCTGGCGGCAACTCGCAGGTCATGAACTCGAGCGGGCACTACGGCCTGTACCAGTTCAGCGCGTCGACCTGGCAGGCGTACGGCGGTTCGGCCGCCAGCTTCGGGAACGCCAGCGTCGCCGAGCAGAACCGGGTGTTCAACAACGCGATGGCGCAGGGCGGGCAGTCCAACTGGTCCCCCTACGACGGCTGCTGACCGGCTGAACGGCGGGCCCCGCGGTGGCGGCATCCGCGGGGCCCGGATCCCGGGCCGGATGTATCGTCGAACGATACTAATCCGGCCAGGCGAGACAGAGGATCGCGCGGCCGGGGACGGACCCGGGGATCGCTAGGCGCCCTGGGCGGCGTCGTG
>Ga0081540_1000709_pt1 | contig 30922 bp, 34 predicted proteins | sample TabmetS2T1R1_FD_71024 | JGI IMG/M metagenome (GOLD analysis project Ga0081540, IMG submission 71024) | Tabebuia heterophylla rhizosphere microbial communities from the University of Puerto Rico - S2T1R1 | ecosystem: Host-associated > Plants > Roots > Rhizosphere ...
GCCGGCGAAGATGACGATTGAGGCTTCAGCTCAGCTGTTGCTGGCGCTGAGCACGGTGACAGCGCGGCGGTTCTGCGACCAGCAGGAGATGTCGTCGCACACCGCGACCGGCCGCTCCTTGCCGTAGGAGATGGTGCGCATGCGGTGGCTGTCGATGCCGCGCGACACGAGATATTCGCGCACGGTCTGAGCGCGGCGGGCGCCCAGCGCGATGTTGTACTCGCGAGTGCCGCGCTCGTCGGCGTGGCCTTCGATGGTGAAGCTGTACTTGGTGTAGTACTGCAGCCACTGCGCCTGCTTGTCGAGGGTGGTGCGCGCCTGCGGCGTCAGCTCGGTGGAATCGGTCTCGAAGAAGACGCGGTCGCCGACATTGACGACGAAATCCTGATGGCTGCCCGGAACGGCGGCGCCCTGCCCGGCCCCCGCCTGCTGCTGCCCGGCCGGATTGTTCGCGCAGGCGGCGAGGCCGACGACCGCCACTACGGCGGCGGCAAGCTTCGCCGCGCGAAAGATGGTCATGATTCTCGACATGAGGGGCTCCCCTTCCGAAAGCGTACTAGCGTTTCCCCCGTTATCAGCCCAAGTCGTTAAGCGAACGTTCCATCAACCTTGATGCACTCTTGCCAGGCACCAGCAGGGCGGACGGTCAGCCGGAAACCCTTTGGAATGGTTAATGCCCGGTGAATGCGGCGAGACCGAGGACCTAAGAAGGGAACTCTGGACACGTGGCTTTCCGGTGACTCACCCGGGCGCGCAGTAGCGCGCCGGGCTCACGACAGCAGCGGCGACCACGCCGGATCCGAGGCAAAGCTGGGGGTCGGGATGCGCTGCTCGTTGCGGCCGGTGATGTCGACCGTATAGAGGCCCGGCCCGGCATTGCCGCCGGGATCGCGGAAGAACATCAGCACGCGGCCGTTGGGCGCCCAGGTGGGGCCTTCGTTGTGGAAGCCGTCGGTGAGAAGCCGCTCGCCCTGGCCGTCAGGCTTCATGACGCCGATCCCGAAGGTGCCGCGGCCGCGCTTGGTGAACGCGATATAGTCGCCGCGCGGCGACCACACCGGGGTCGAATAGGAGCCTTCGCCGAAGCTGATGCGCTGGGCGGCCCCGCCGCCCGCCGACATGACGTAGATCTGCTGGGTGCCGCCGCGATCCGACTCGAAGCAGATGCGCGATCCGTCGGGCGCGTAGGACGGCGCCGTGTCGATCGCCGGCGTATCGGTGAGGCGCGTGGTCGTTTTCGAGCGCAGGTCCATGGCGAAGATGTTCGAGTTGCCGCCCTGCTGCAGGCTCATCACGATGCGCTGGCCGTCGGGCGAGAACCGCGGGCTGAACGTCATGCCGGGAAAATTGCCGACGATCTCGCGCTGGCCAGTCTCGATATTGAGCAGGAACACGCGCGGATCGGCCTGCCCGTACGACATGTAGGTGATTTCCTGGGTCGACGGCGAGAACCGCGGGGTGAGCACCAGGTCCTCGCCGCGCGTCAGATAGCGCACGCCGGCGCCGTCCTGGTCCATGATGGCGAGCCGCTTGACCCGCCGCTCCTTCGGCCCCGTCTCGTCGATGAACACGACGCGGGTGTCGAAGTAGCCCTTCTCGCCGGTGAGGCGCTCGTAGATGGCATCGGAGATGATGTGGGCGATCCGGCGCCAGTTGTCGGCGGGCGAGAAATACTGCTGCCCGATGAGCTGCTGGCCGCCGGAAACGTCCCACAGGCGGAACTCGACCTTGAAGCGTCCATCGCCCTGGCGGGTGAGTCGGCCAGTGACCAGCGCCTGGGCGTTGATGACGCGCCAGTCCTCGAAACGGGGTGTCGCATCGAAATTGGCGCCCTTGTCGAGAAAGGCGGCGGGATCGATCGGCGCGAACAGGCCCGAGCGGCGCAGGTTGTTGGTGATCACCTGCGACACCCCACGGGCCGGCTCGCTGTCGGGCGGCGTGCCGCCGATGAAGTCCGGCAGCGCGATCGGCATCGGCTGCACGTTGCCCTGGGTGACGTCGACCCGCGTCGCCGCTGCGGCGTTGTGCGCGGGAGCGAGCAGGCTCACCGCGCCGGCCGCTGTTGCGGCGAGCAGCGTGCGTCGCGTGATGAGGAGTGAAGAGTTGTGGCCGCTCTGGAGCATGTTGGTTCTCTTGGTCCCGGCTGACCGCAGTCAGCTGCGGAACATGTACTGGGGATTGAAATTGATCTCGATGTCCTTCCAGGCCTCGTATTTCGCGACCGGCAGGAAGTCGAACGGGGCACAGGTGCGGATGGCGCGCAGCGCGCTCTCCGCCGCGACCTGGAAGAACGGGTTGGCGCTGCGGTTGAGCACTTTCGGCTCGGCGGACAGCGAGCCGTCCTGCCGCAGCAGCATCTGGACCTCGACGTTGAGGTCCTTGGCGTCGGCGGCTCCGGCAGGCAGGTTCCAGCACGCCGCCAGGCGCGCGCGCAGGGCGTCCATTTCGTTTTGCGACAGCCGCGGTGCGTTGCCATTGGGTGCGCCGAGCGTCGGCTGCGAACTGAGGACATCGCCGGCTGCTGCGTGACGCTGCGGCGCCCGCTTGTCGAGCAGCGCCAGCTTCTGCTCGATCTGCTTCGGATCGAACTTGGGCTGTGGCGGCTGCGGCGGCTTCTTCGGCGCCGTGGCCTTGGCCTCGTCCTTCTTCGGCTCGTGCTTCTTGCTCTCGTCCTTTTTCAGGGCCTCGGCGTCAGGCTTCGGTTCCGGCTTCTTCTCCGCCTCGGACGGCTTGGCCTCGGTCTTGGCCGGCTTCGCTTCCGGCTTCGGCTCCGACACTTTCGGTTCGGGCGGGGCTTCCGCCGGCGCGGAGGCCGTGGTGATCTCCGGCTTGTCCGACACCTTGGCGGCCGGGTTCTCCACCGGCTTTGCCTCCGCCACCTTCTCCACCAGGGGCTTGGGCACCGGCGCCTTGGGGGCGGTCTTGGCACCGGAGGTGAGCTGGGTAAAGTCGCTCATCGAGATGATGTCGACCGGCATCGAGTCCGGCGGCGGGGCGTCGTGGGGCTTGGCGCCGAAGGACACCAGCGCCCACAGCAGCACTGCGGCGTGTCCAACAGTCGATACCGTCAGCCCCGTCTTCATCGGCCGTCAGGATCCCTGCTCGACCTCGGTAACCAGTGCGACGCGGCGGAATCCCGCCTGCGACAGCCGGCCCATGACCCGCATGACCGTACCGTAATCGACTTTCCTGTCGCCGCGAACGTAGATTCGCTCGTCCATGCCGCCGCGCGACTGGGTGATGGCCTGCAGCTTGGGGACGAGTTCCTCCACCTTGATCTCGGTTTCCTGCAGGAACACCTGCCCTTGGGTGGTCACCGAGACGGTCAGGGGCTTCTGGTCCTGATCGAGGCTTTTGGCCTGGGTCTGCGGCAGGTCGATCGGCACGCCCACGGTGAGGAGCGGCGCCGAGACCATGAAGATGATGAGCAACACCAGCATGACGTCGACCATCGGCGTCACGTTGATCTCGGCCATCACCGGCCTTCGCCGGTGGCGCCGCTTGCCGGGTGAGCCCGCTGCGGGCGCGACGCTTGCTGCCATGCCCCCTACCCCCGCTCGTCGATCTGCCGCGACAGAATGGCGGCAAACTCGTCGGCAAAGCCCTCAAGGCGTTGCGCCTGCTTGTTCACCTCGGCCACGAACTTGTTATAGAAAATCGTCGCCGGGATGGCAGCAACGAGGCCGATTGCGGTCGCGAACAGGGCCTCGGCGATGCCCGGGGCCACCACCGCCAGCGACGTGTTTTTCGAGGCGGCGATCGACTGGAAGCTGGTCATGATGCCCCAGACGGTGCCGAAGAGCCCGATGAACGGCCCCGCGGACCCGACGGTGGCGAGCACCAGGAGCCGGCGTTCGAGCCGCTCGATCTCCCGCGTGATGGTCACGTCCATGACCTTCTCGATGCGCATCTGCAGGCCGGCAAACGAGCGGGCCGACCCCTCGAAGCTCCGCTTCCACTCCCGCATGGCCGCCACGAACAGGGCCGCCATGGAATGGGTCGGCCGCGACGACAGCGAGCGGTAGAGCTCCTCCAGCGACTGGCCGGACCAGAACGCCTGCTCGAACCGGTCCATGGCCTTCTTGGTGCGGGTGTAGAGGACGGTTTTGTCGACCGCGATCGCCCATACCCAGACCGAGCAGACGACGAGCCCCAGCATCGTGAACTTGACGACCCAGTGGGCCTGCCAGAACAGCGCGAAGATCGACAGGTCGGCGGACGTAAGCGGCAACGCCTGTTGCGCCACCTCGGCAGGATTCATGAGCATACCCTCTCGGCTATCCGGCTATCCGGCTCCGTCGTGCGACCGGGCGGCGCTTGAGGTCCACGTCGCGGACCCAAGGCGTTGCCACAACGCACTCGCGCGCGTTGCCAGAATGTTTCGGGTTTCGCAAAACCCATCCCCGGCCGTCACCGGCCCGGTACGAAATCGCGCGAAATTTGACCAAACTAGGGCGCCTGACCGGTCATTCCACCCTATACCACGCGTGATTTTGGTTAACGTCCGGTTAGCGACCGGGCGGCCCGGTGTCACAGGTGGGGCACCTGCCGTGGTCCCCATGGGCCCCGGCATCGAAATCACCGCGCACGGAAAGTCCTGCCGCTGGTCGCGGTCCCGCCTACGCTACGCGCCGTACGGGCGGCGCGCTACTCCTGGCTGCCCGGGACCGGACTGAAGCGGATGCCGCGCAAGGCGAAGCCATTGGGGGTCGCAGACGCGGCATCGAGCGTCACCGCCGTGCAGATGACGTTGATCGAGGTGGCGGCAATGGCCGCCGTGCCTTGGGCGACAACGTTCGTATCCAACGTGCCATCGGAATAGAGCGTGGTCACGTGCGTGCTCACGGTGAGGGTGGCGAGATGAACGACCACAAAGGGAACGTTCGCCTTGAGCGTGCTATCGAAATCCCGAACCACGATCCTGATGGTCTCCGGCACGCCGCTGAAGTTGGTGCAGTGAAATGTCGTCGCCACGCCTGCGTTGTCGGCGCCGCCGTTGTCGCGCACGCCGGGGAAGCGATAGATGATGACCTCGGCATCGCCCAATGCGGCGCGCGCCGGCGGCACGGCTGCGAGGCTGAGGGTGGCGATCAGGGCGGCAACGGCGGTGATCGAACGAATGGCTGGCATCGCGGCACTCCCTGGTTGGATGGAAGGCCGTTATTCAGGCACAACTTTGCGCAGCCGACAAAGCCAGCGCCGTAAAAGGTTGATGCAACCCTTTATTGCATCGGCGGCACGGACGGAGGCGGCGCCATGGCGGTGCGCAACGCCTGGGGAATGCGGCGTGCTTTCCCGTCGGTGATGAAGGCGACCCGCACGCGCGCCTCGATCAGGGTCTCGGTCCCGCGCATGATCCACTGCCGCAGCGTGACCGAAGCACCCTTCACCTCCTCCGGCTGGGTGATAACGGTGAGGACATCGTCCATGTGCGCCGAGCGCAGGAACTCGATCGCCATCGAGCGGACGACGAAATGGAAGCCGGGCGTCTCGCGCGCCGTCTCCTCGAACAACGCGCTTTGCGCCACGCCGAGAAGGCGCATGTAGTCGGTGCGCCCGCGCTCCATGAAGCGCAGGTAGCTCGCGTGGTAGACGACGCCGGTGAAGTCGGTGTCCTCGTAATAGACTCGCACCGCCAGCGCATGGCGGCCGTCGCGAAGCTCACCGGCGAGATGTGCGGCGGGATCAACGCTCATCGGCGATACTCCTACACTCGGCTGCCATAGGGGTAAGTGGGGGCGCCCCTGTGGCGCACCAGCGCCGGAGCGACGAAGTTTAGCGGGAGAACCGCTAGTCTTCGTTGTCGCCCTGTGAGAACAGCTGGTACTGGCCGGGATCGCGGGCCGGCTCGGCGAGCCCGAGGTGACGGAAAGCATGCGCGGTGAGCAGGCGGCCGCGCGGCGTGCGCTGGATGAAGCCCTGCTGGATGAGGAACGGCTCGATGATGTCCTCGATGGCGTCGCGCGGCTCCGACAACGCGGCGGCCAGCGTCTCCACCCCGACCGGCCCGCCGCCGTAGTTCAGCGCGATGGTCGAGAGGTAGCGCCGATCCATGCCGTCGAGACCAGCAGGGTCGACCTCGAGCTCGATCAGCGCCCCGTCGGCGGCCTTGCGGTCGATGGCGGCAGCGCCGCGCACATGGGCGAAGTCGCGGATGCGGCGCAGCAGCCGCCCGGCGATGCGCGGGGTGCCGCGGGCGCGCCGGGCGATCTCGTTGCTGCCTTCCGGCGTGACATTGATGCCGAGCACGCGGGCGCCGCGGCGGACGATCTGCTCCAGCTCCTCGACGGTGTAGAAGTTGAGGCGGATGGGGATGCCGAAGCGGTCGCGCAGCGGCGTGGTGAGGAGCCCGGCACGGGTGGTGGCGCCGACCAGGGTGAAGCGGGCGAGATCGATCTTCACCGAGCGCGCCGCCGGCCCCTCGCCGATGATCAGGTCGAGCTGAAAATCCTCCATGGCCGGATAGAGGATTTCCTCCACCGCCGGGTTGAGCCGGTGGATCTCGTCGATGAACAGGACGTCGCGGTCCTCGAGGTTGGTGAGCAGCGCCGCCAGGTCGCCGGCTTTGGCAATCACCGGGCCGGAGGTGGCGCGGAAATTGACCCCGAGCTCGCGCGCGACGATCTGCGCCAGCGTCGTCTTGCCCAGGCCCGGCGGGCCGACGAACAGGACGTGATCGAGCGCTTCGTTGCGCGCCCGCGCCGCCGCGATGAACACGCCGAGATTGGCGCAGGCCTGGGCCTGGCCGATGAAGTCGGTGAGCCGCTGCGGGCGCAGCGACGCTTCCGCGACGTCCTCGTCGCGACGTTCGCCGGTGACGATGCGGCGGGGCGTTGTGGCCATCAGGTTCTCGCGTAGGGGCAACCCTTGTGGTTGCCCAGGGCGGCCACAAGGGCCGCCTCTACGGATGCGCGGCCTTTCTGGATCACAGCGGGATCTCCAGCTCGATTTCGTCACGGATCGGGATGCGGTTTGCTCCCATCTCCGGAATGTGCGGCATCATCCCCCGAATGACGTCGATCGCGCCGGTATGGACCGCGATGATGCGGAAGCCGCGGCGCTGGTAGAAGCCGAGCGCGTTGAGATTGTCGTTGGTCACGATGACGCGCAGCAGCGCCGAGCCTTTTTCGCGGCCGAACGTCTTCATGGCATCGAGCAGCGCCAGACCGACGCCACGCTGGTCGCTGATGTTGTTGAGCGTCACGAGATACATCACGGGACCTTCGAGCCGCCACGTGGCCACGCCAGCGAGGCGGCCTTCATGGTAGGCGGCCAGCGCCTCGACATCCTTGGGGTGCACGATCTTGCCGCGCAGCATCAACGCCCCGCCGCTCCAGCGCAGACGCAGCAGGTCCTCGAGAAACGTGCGATCGGTGATCGGCCGTATCTCGAACGCAACAGCCTCCCCGGTCACTTGCTCAGCTCCTTGAGTCCCAGACGGATCAGCCTGGCGGCATCCGCCCCCTCGCCCGCATCTTTCATGGCCGCCGCAATAGCGGCCGCGGCCTGCGGCTGACCATAGCCCAGATTGACCAGCGCCGAGATGGCGTCGGCGACCGGCTGCGGCGCGCGCTTCTCCTCGATGGCGCCCGCGAGGCGGATCACCGCCGGGTCGACCGCCACATAGGCCGGCGCCTTGTCCTTGAGCTCGGTGACGATGCGCTCCGCCACCTTCGGCCCGACCCCGGGGGAGCGTGCCACGGTCGCCTTGTCCCGCGTCGCCACCGCGGTCGCGAGATCTCCGACCTTGAGCGTGCCGAGCACCGAGAGGGCCACGCGGGCGCCGACCCCCTGCACGGTCTGCAGCAGCCGGAACCACTCGCGCTCGGCATCCGAGAGGAAGCCGAACAGGCGAATCTGGTCCTCGCGCACATAGGTCTCGATCGACAGCACGGCGGGCTCGCCGGGCGCCGGCAGCGCCTGGAGCGTGCGGGCGGAGCAGTGCACCGCATAGCCGACGCCGCCGACGTCGATGATGACGAAATCCTCGCCGTACGAGTCGATGATCCCCTTCAGCTTGCCGATCATCGCGCCGCCGCTTTGAGAAGGACGCTCTGGCGATGATGCGCGTGGGTGACCGCAACCGCCAGGGCATCGGCAGCGTCGTCACTCGCCGGAGCGGCCCGGGGAAGCAGCACGCCGATCATCATCCGGACCTGCGCCTTGTCGCCGTGGCCCGCCCCCACGATCGATTTCTTCACGACGTTGGGCGCGTATTCGGAGACGACGATCCCGGCCTGGCCGGGCACCAGCAACGCCACGCCGCGGGCCTGCCCAAGCTTGAGGGTGGCGGACGCATCCTTGTTGACGAACGTCGCCTCCACCGCCGACTCGTGCGGCAGATAGTCATCGATCACCCGCTTGAGCCCGTCGTGGATGGTCACGAGCCGCTCCGACAGCGGGGCACGATCGCTGGTTTCCACCGATCCGCAGGCCACGAAGGCTAACCGATTGCCCGCCACATCGATGACCCCCCAGCCGGTGCGGCGGAGGCCGGGATCGATGCCGAGGATGCGAATCGGGGCGGCGACCATGCGCAAATCTAGCTGCAGCGTGCTGGCCATGACCATCGGCAGGGACGCGAAACCAACAGACCCCCGCCGGCAAGTCGCAGCCTGCCGGCCGAGGCGCGCCCCATCAGGCCGAACCGCCGGGGGTGGTCATGCGTTGGCGTCCGAATGAATAACCAGAGGCAAGGAGCAGATCATGAACGATTATGGCGGATGGATGTGGTTCCTGATCGATGTCGGGTTCGTCGTCGTGCTGGCCGCCGGCCTGATCTACGGCATCACCATGTGGCGCAACCGCCCGCGCAACAGCGCGACCGAATCGATGCGCGATGACGCGACCGACCGGCTGTACCACAAGCAGCAATAGGGAGAACCGGACCAACCAGGCCCCCCCGCGATCGGCGCCAGCGCCATGGCGCCAGCGCCGTAGGCGCCAAGCGAGCGCTCAGGCGCTCATCTTTGCCACCAGCGCGTCCGAGACCTCGAAGTTGGCATAGACATTCTGCACGTCGTCATTGTCTTCGAGCGTCTCGACCAGCCGCAGCAGCCGCTCGCCCTGCTCGTCGTCGACCGCCACGGAGTTTTGCGGCTTCCAGGTGAGCGCCGCCTTGCGCGGCTCGCCGAACTTCCCCTCCAGCGCCTTGGCCACGTCGCGCAGCGAATCCTGCGTGGTGTAGACTTCGTGGCCGTTCTGGTTCGACACCACGTCCTCGGCGCCGGCTTCGATGGCGGCTTCGAACATCTGGTCGGCCGACGCGACGCCGGCGTCGAACTCCACCACCCCGACGCGATCGAACATGAACGAGACCGCCCCGGTCTCCGCCAGGTTGCCGCCGCTCTTGGTGAAGGTCGCGCGCACGTCGCTCGCGGTGCGGTTGCGGTTGTCGGTGAGCGCCTCGACGATCACCGCCACGCCGCCGGGCCCGTAGCCCTCGTAGCGCACCTCGTCATAGTTCTCGGCGTCGCCGCCCAGCGCCTTCTTGATGGCGCGCTCGATGTTGTCCTTCGGCATGTTCTCGGCGCGCGCCGCCAGGATGGCAGCCCGCAGCCGCGGGTTCATGCCCGGGTCGGGCAGCCCGAGCTTGGCCGAGACCGTGATCTCGCGTGCCAGCTTGGAAAACAACTTCGATCGCACGGCGTCCTGACGCCCCTTGCGATGCATGATGTTCTTGAATTGCGAATGTCCGGCCATGGCCTCTTCCGTCGAACAACCGCCGAACCCGCGCAACACTCTTTCCGGTCAGTTGATCGGAAAGAGTGTTGAACCCCATAGCTGTCGCATTTTCTTACGGAAAACCGGGATCCCCCCGGATCAAGTCCGGGGCAAGCCTTTCCTGGAAAATGCTCTAGGGCGCGATCGATCAGGCGATCATGCTTGTGAATTGAGGGCTTATAGGTCGGATGTGCGGCAAAATCCAGGATAACGCTTCCGGGCCGATGATCAGGCCCAGAATGCCGGCCTCGCTTCTTCCAGCCGTCCGCCCAGGCGCACGGCGGCAAGCCTTTGCGCCAACCCGCCGGCGTCGGTTTCCACCGCCACGGCGCACAGCGTCGCCGGTCCGGTAGCGGGCTCGAATTTCGCGCTCGAGATGCGGCGCAGGAAGCGGCCGAGCGGCTCCTGCTTGGCCATGCCGATGACCGAGTCGTAATCGCCGGTCATGCCCACATCGGACATGAAGGCGGTCCCGCCCGGCAGGATCTGGTGATCGGCGGTCGGCGCGTGCGTGTGGGTGCCGACGAGGAGGCTGGCGCGGCCGTCGACGAAGTGTCCCATGGTCTGCTTTTCGCTGGTGGCCTCGGCGTGGATGTCGATGACGATCGCGTCGGCCATCCGCCCGAGCGGACACGCGGAGAGCTCGCGCTCGACGCCGGCGAACGGATCGTCGAGCGGGTCCATGAAGATACGGCCCATGACGTTCATCACCAGCACGCGCGCGCCGTTCTTGGCCTCGATCATGGCGGCGCCGCGCCCCGGCGTCCCGGGCGGGTAGTTGAGCGGCCGGATCAGCCGCGGCGCGCGCTCGATGAAGACCAGCGCTTCCTTCTGGTCCCAGGCATGATTGCCAAGGGTAACGGCATCGGCGCCGGCATCCACCAGGTCGCGATAGATCGCTTCCGTGATGCCGAAGCCGCCGGCCGCGTTCTCCCCATTGACGATGACGCAGTCGAGCTTCCAGTCGGCGATCAGCCCGGGCAGCCGCTCGAGCACGACCGACCGACCGGTGCGGCCGACAACATCGCCAACGAAGAGGAGGCGCACCGTTACGCCCTTCGGCAGTCGATGACCTCGCGCTCGGTGAGCACGAGATCGAGCGGCTCGTCCCAGGAGCGGGCCGGGACTTCGTCGACTTCCTGCAGTGCAAAAGCGAGCCCGATGACAACAGTCGGTTTCACCGCGCGCAAGGCCCTGAGCGTGCGGTCGTAGTAGCCGGCACCGTAGCCGATCCGATTGCCGCGGCGGTCGAACACCGCGAGGGGCGCCAGGACGATGTCGGGACGAATCTCCGGCGCATCGGGTTTGGGCTCGCGGATGCCCCACTGACCGCGCGCCAGGTCCTGGCCGAAATGGAAAGCGCGGAAGACCAGCGGCTCACCGCGGCGGATGATGGCCGGCAGGGCGAGCGACGCGCCGGCAGCGGCGAAGCGGCGGAGCAGCGGCACCGGGCTGATTTCGCTGCGGATCGACGAAAAGCCGCTCACCACCGTCCCGGGCGGCACCGGGATCGGCAAGGGGCGCGACGCAATCGTTTCGGCGGCTGCCGCTCGCAGCGGAGCTGCCAAGGCGTCGCGGCCCTGCAGCACTGTTTCCCGCAGGTCGGCCTTTTCGATCTTGCTGTCGTAAGAAAGCATTGGGCCGTCGAGTACGACAATCCGTCGCCGACGACAAGAATGAGTGCGGAGCCGCAGTGGCCGCCGGAGCGGTGATCCCGGGAACCTACATAAGTAGGTGGGCGCCATATGTCCGAGCCCACAGGCCCGGTCAGGGACAGCTCCCTTCAGGATCGTAAGGCCCCGGGGAAAGAACTCCGTCGCACCCCGCAGCCCCGCCGCACCAATGTAGTGCGCAACCGCGCCGGCTACCACCCGTCGTGACCAGCTTTCCTCAACCGAGGGCGACGCTGACGCCGATCCCCTGATTGAGGCCGCGGGCGACCTGCTCGATGCGCTCGGCGGCGGCATTGAGGGCCGAGACCACCGCCGCCTCGGTCGCCTGCTTGCGGTCGGCGGCGACGACACGCGCGTCCTGCAGGCCCGACAGCTCGGCCTGAACGCGATGCAGGCGCTGCGTCGTCTCGGCCAGTTCATCACTCAAGGTCAGGGCGGCCATCACGAGGAGCCGGTTGTCGCCGATCTCCCCGAACGTGCTCCGCAACTGGTCGACGCGACGGTCGAGATCGACCGCGAGTCGCTCAAGGTGACTCTCCTGCCCGTCCTCGCATGCCATCCGATACTGCCGGCCACTGATGGTGACGGTCACATGCGCCATGGCGACTTACTACCCCCCTCACTGTCACGCCTTACTACCCCCTCACTGTCACGCCCCATTGCCGGCGGTGACTTCGCAATGACGCTGCAACCTGAGCACGGGCATCGGTCAAAGCGGTCCTGCCGTCATGAACCATCATGTGTCGCGATGACGGAGCGGATGTTGTCGATGGCGACATCGAGGCGGCGCGCAATCTCGCGGTTCGTCGTCTCGAGCGCGCGCGCACGCGCCGCCTGCATGTCCAAATTGGCAGCGAGTCGCGACCGGTCCGCACCCAAAGCCTGGATTTGCGCGGCGAGCGTTTCCTCTCCGCGATCCGATAGCCGTCGCCGGTCCAGCGCGGCTTCAAGAGCGTCCAGCGCCGAGGCCAGACGCCTGCTGGCAGCGTCAATCGCGCTTGCGTCGGGCATAGTCCCCCCCGTCACGAGCGCCAGCTTTAAACGGCAAGAGGTTTTTTCTGTGTCAAAACGGCGTCGAGATCGCGCAGTTAAAGCCGGCGTTAGAAAGGCGTCAACAAAACCGCGCACACTGTATCGAGTTGCCCACATTGTCTTGCGTTGCGCTGCCAAAACCGGGCGCGGCACATGTGCCACATGAATTCCCTGGATAACCGAATGCGCGCCATGGCGGCAGGCGCGCTTCAATTGACTCCGAGGCTTCACATGCTATCCACGGAACGCACAGGGAACCCGTTGATGAACGCAAAAGCCTCGGCCACCGCCGTCACGCCTTTTCCACGGTCCAACGCCGAGGATCGTCCGATGAGTGTCTCGCGCGCCGAGCATGATCGCATGGCCAATGCCATTCGCGCGCTGGCGATGGACGCGGTCGAGCAGGCGAAATCCGGTCACCCCGGGCTGCCGATGGGGGCCGCCGATATTGCCACTGTTCTGTTCACCCGGTTCGTGAAATTCGATCCCGCAGATCCGGCCTGGCCCGACCGCGACCGCTTCGTGCTGTCCGCCGGGCATGGCTCGATGCTGATTTACGCGCTGCTGCATCTCCTCGGCTATGAGAAGATGACGATCGACGAGATCAAGCGGTTTCGCCAGCTCGGTTCGCTCACGCCGGGACATCCGGAAAACTTCATCACGCCGGGAATCGAGACGACCACGGGACCGCTCGGACAAGGCCTCGCCAACGCGGTCGGCATGGCGATCGCCGAGCGCCATCTGGCAGCCGAGTTCGGTGACGCCATCGTGGATCACCGCACCTACGTGCTGGCGTCCGATGGCGACCTGATGGAAGGCATCAGCCACGAGGCGATCGCGCTTGCCGGTCATCTCAAGCTCAACAAGCTCACCGTTCTCTTCGACGACAATGGGATTTCCATCGACGGCCCGCTTTCGCTTGCCGACTCGGTCGATCAGGTGAAGCGGTTCGAAGCCGCCGGCTGGGCGGCAACGCGCGTCGACGGTCATGATCCCGATGCGATCGCCGCCGCGCTGAACCAAGCCGTCGACGCCGACCGCCCGACCCTGATCGCCTGCCGCACCACCATCGGCTTCGGTGCTCCGACCAAGGCCGGGACCGAGAAGGTTCACGGCTCCGCGTTGGGGGCCGAGGAGATCGCCGGCGCGCGCCAGAAGCTCGGCTGGAACGAGCCACCCTTTTCGGTTCCCGACGACGTGCGCGAACTCTGGCGAAAAGCGGCGCAGCGCGGCAAGTCGCATCACAAGGCATGGCGCGAACGGCTGCAGGGGCTCGCCGCCGGCAAGCGCGGCGAATTCGAGCGTCGCCTGCGCGGCGACATCGACGGCGGCGCGCTGGCCCGCGCGGTGCGCAGCGTGAAGGAAAAGCTCGCCGAGCCCAAGAGCATCGCCACGCGCAAAGCATCCGAAAATGCCCTGGAGGCGTTGGTGCCGGCGCTGCCCGAACTGGTGGGCGGCTCCGCCGACCTCACCGGATCGAACAACACGCGTGCAAAGGGCATGTCGGCTCTGTCCGCCGCCAACTATGGCGGACGCTTCATTCACTACGGGGTGCGCGAGCACGGCATGGCGGCAGCCATGAACGGCATGGCGCTGCACGGCGGCATCATCCCGTATTCGGGAACGTTCCTGGTCTTCACCGACTATTGCCGGCCGTCGATCCGGCTGGCGGCCCTGATAGGTCAGCGCGTGATCCACGTGATGACGCACGACTCGATCGGCCTCGGCGAGGACGGCCCGACCCACCAGCCGGTCGAGCACCTGGCGGCATTGCGCGCCATTCCCAATATGCGGGTGTTCCGTCCCTGTGATGCGGTCGAGACGGTGGAATGCTGGCAGCTCGCGCTGGAATGCCATGACGGCCCCAGCGTGCTGGTGTTGACGCGCCAGGACCTGCCGCAGCTTCGCCTCGGCCACGACGAGAGCAATCGCTGCGCCACCGGCGCCTACGAAATCGTACCGGCCGACGGGCTCGCCGTTGTGTCGCTGTTCGCCTCGGGCTCGGAGGTTTCAATCGCCATCGAGGCGCGCAAGGCGCTGCGCGAAAAGGGCGTGTCGGCGCGCGTGGTGTCGGTGCCGTGCTTCGAGCTGTTCCTCGCCGCGCCGGACGATGTGCGGCGCAGCGTCATCGGCGACGCACCGGTCAAGGTCGGCGTCGAGGCTGCCATACGCCAGGGCTGGGACCAGATCATCGGCAGCGATGGCGCCTTCGTCGGCATGACGGGCTTCGGCGCGAGCGCTCCGTACCAGGACCTTTATCGCCATTTCGGTATCACCGCCGAGGCGGTGGCGGCAGCGGCCCTGGCTGCCATCGCCAAAGCCTGATCGCGCCGGGTTCGGCGCGTCGCTGGCGCACCGCTGCATTAGACTATCTTTGGTCGCATTTTCTTGCGGAAAACCGGCGTCCACTTTTCCGGAAAATGCTCCATTGCGACTTTTTGCCGGCCTGCGGCCCCACCGCATTGCGAGTTGACGGCAATCAGGGCATTACACCCGCGATTTCATTGCCCGGGCAAGAAGGAGCTAACGATGACAGTCCGCGTCGCAATCAACGGCTTTGGCCGCATCGGCCGCCTCACGCTACGCGCGATCATCGAGGCTGGACGCAAAGACATCGAGGTCGTCGCGATCAATGATCTCGCGCCGGTCGAGACCAACGCGCACCTGCTGCGGTTCGACTCGGTGCACGGCCGCTTTCCCGCCGAGGTGACGGTCAAAGGCGACACCTTCAGTTGCGGCAACGGCGCCATCAAGGTCACGGCCATCAAGGACCCGGCGCAGCTGCCGTGGAAGGACCTTGGTGTCGACATCACGATGGAGTGCACCGGCATCTTCACCGCCAAGGACAAGGCGAAGGCGCATATCGATGCCGGCGCCAAGGCCGTGCTGATTTCCGCGCCGGCGGACGGCGCCGACCTCACCGTGGTCTATGGCGTCAATCATGAGAAGCTGACGAAGGAGCACAAGGTCGTCTCCAATGCCTCCTGCACCACCAATTGCCTGGCCCCGGTGGCCAAGGTGCTGAACGATGCGGTGGGTATCGACAAGGGCTTCATGACGACGATCCACTCCTACACCAACGACCAGCCCTCGCTCGACCAGGTGCACAAGGATCTCTATCGCGCCCGCGCCGCCGCGCTGTCGATGATCCCGACCTCCACGGGAGCCGCCAAGGCGGTGGGTCTGGTGCTGCCGGACCTCAACGGCAAGCTCGACGGCGTCGCCATCCGGGTGCCGACCCCCAACGTGTCGGTGGTCGACTTCAAATTCGTGGCCAAGCGCGCCACGACCAAGGACGAGATCAACGGCGCCATCAAGCGAGCCGCCGACCAGCAGCTCAAGGGCATCCTCGGCTATACCGACCAGCCCAACGTGTCAGCGGACTTCAACCACGATCCGCATTCGTCGGTGTTCCATCTGGACCAGACCAAGATCATGGACGGCACCCTGGTGCGGGTAATGTCGTGGTACGATAACGAATGGGGCTTCTCGAATCGCATGGCCGACACGGCCGTGGCGATGGGGAAGCTGGTTTGACCGAACCGGCACGGCCGGCGGCTCCCATGACGACGTTTCGCACCCTCGATCAGGCCGACGTGAAAGGGAAGCGCGTGCTCGTGCGCGTCGATCTCAACGTCCCGATGGAGAACGGCCGGGTGAGCGACATGACCCGCATCGAGCGGGTCGCCCCCACCGTCAGCGAGATTGCCGACAAGGGCGGCAAGGTCGTTCTGCTCTCCCATTTCGGCCGTCCCAAGGGGCGCGACCCCAAGGAGTCGCTGAAACCCGTGGCGGCGGCGGTCGCCGATGTCCTGGCGCGGCCGGTGGGGTTCGCCGAGGATTGCATCGGCGACAAGGCTCAAGCCGCCGTGAATGCGATGCGGCCAGGCGACATCCTGTGCCTGGAGAACACCCGCTTCCACAAGGAAGAGGAAAAGAACGACGCCGGCTTCGTCGCCAAGCTTGCCGCGCTCGGCGACATCTACGTCAACGACGCATTCTCGGCGGCGCACCGCGCGCACGCGTCGACCGAGGGGCTGGCGCACAAGCTGCCGGCCTATGCCGGGCGCAGCATGCAGGCGGAGCTCGAGGCGCTGGAAAAGGCCCTGGAGGCTCCGGAGCGGCCCGTAGTGGCGATCGTCGGCGGCGCCAAGGTTTCGACCAAGCTCGAGCTTCTCGGCAATCTCATCGCCAAGGTGGACGTGCTCATCATCGGCGGCGGCATGGCCAATACGTTCCTGTTCGCGAAAGGCTTCGACGTCGGCAAGTCCCTGGCCGAGCGCGATCTCGCCGACACGGCGCGCGACATTCTGGCCAAGGCTGATGCTCGCGACTGCGAGATGGTGCTGCCGGTGGATGCCGTGGTGGCCCAGACCTTCGCCGCGCATGCGCCGTCGCGGGTGGTTGACGTGCGAGCGGTCGGCCCCAATGACATGATCCTCGATGTTGGTCCGCGCACCATGGAGCACGTGGTTTCCGTCCTTGCGCGCGCAAAGACCCTGGTATGGAACGGGCCGTTCGGCGCTTTCGAGCTGGAACCGTTCGACAACGGCACGGTCGAAATCGCCGAGGCCGCGGCGGAGCTTGCTTCCAGCGGGAGGCTTGTTTCGGTTGCCGGCGGCGGCGACACCGTCGCGGCGCTCAATGCCGCTGGCGTGGCAGATCGGTTTACCTATGTGTCGACCGCGGGCGGGGCTTTTCTCGAATGGCTCGAAGGCAAGCCGCTGCCCGGTGTCGAGGCCTTGAGAGCGAGATGATGCGCCCCTTGCGCGGGCGCCCAACCACAGCAGCATTACATCAACTGGAAAGAACTGGAGGAGGCCTCCGATGAAACTCACTGAACTCAACCGGATCGCCGAGGCCATGGTGGCGCCCGGCCGCGGCATCCTGGCGGCGGACGAATCCTCAGGGACCATCAAGAAGCGCTTCGATTCGATCGGAGTGGAATCGACGGCGGACTCGCGGCGCGATTACCGCGAGCTTCTGTTCCGCTCCACCGAGGCCATGTCGAAGCACATCTCCGGCGTGATCCTCTACGACGAGACCATCCGCCAGAATGCCAAGGACGGGACGCCGCTGGTCAAGCTCATCGAGCAGGCCGGCTCGCTGCCCGGCATCAAGGTCGACGCTGGGACCAAGCCCCTTCCCTTCTGCCCGGGCGAGGTGATTACCGAAGGCCTGGACAAGCTGCGCGAGCGGTTGATCGAATATCGCGGTCTCGGCGCCAAGTTCGCCAAGTGGCGTGCGGTCATCGATATCGGCGCCGGCATCCCGACCTACACCTGCATCAGGGCCAATGCTCATGCGCTGGCCCGCTATGCGGCGCTGTGCCAGGACGAAGGCATCGTGCCGATCGTGGAGCCGGAAGTGCTGATGGACGGCGACCACGACGCCGAGCGCTGCTACAGCGTCACCGAATGGGTGCTCAAGACTGTCTATGAGGAGCTGTACTACCAGCGGGTGGCGCTCGAAGGCACCGTGCTCAAGCCCAACATGGTCGTCTCCGGGAAGAAGTCGAAGAGCCGGGCCTCGGTGGAAGAGGTGGCCGACATGACGGTGCGGGTCCTCAAGGCCTGCGTGCCTGGCGCCGTGCCCGGCATTGCCTTCCTATCGGGCGGCCAGTCGGACGAGGAGGCGACGGCCCATCTCGACGCCATCAACCGCATCAGCGGGCTGCCGTGGAAGGTCACGTTCTCGTACGGCCGTGCCCTGCAGGCGGCGCCGCAGAAGGCGTGGTCGGGCAAGTCGGAGAACGTCGCGGCGGCGCAGCGCGCGTTCTCGCACCGCGCCCGCATGAACGGCTTGGCGACGACCGGCGAATGGAAGGCCGACCTGGAAAAGAAGGCCGCCTGAAAGGGCCGCCTGATCAATTCGCGTCCCGGTCAAGACAGGGCGCGGCGTCCTGACAGGACGCGACGTCCGCCCTCGCCGGCGCCAGGACCTGAGCCGCTTGGCGCGCCTGGTGGTCGGCCCAGGCGATCTGCTCCATGTAGGGCCGTATCGCCTTGCCGAGCGCGGACAGCTCGACCGGCCGGCGCCGGAACAGCGGCCCGCCCAATTCGCGCTCCAAAGAGCGCATCGCCTTGGTCAGCGTCGGCTGGGCGACATTGCAGCGCTGTGCGGCGCGGGTAAAACTCAACTCCTCGCACAGCAGCAGGAAGTATTTGATTTGTTGCAGCTGCATGGTTCATTCCGTCGGCGCGACAAAACGTGCCCGCGGTTGAACATACGGCGCTGATCGGACAAGGTTTCCGCGAGATCGGGCGGACGCGGTCGCCGAATTTGGCCGACCCTGCCGATCTACCCAGCAACGCGCATGGCCGGGCCGTATCGTGAGGGGTCCGCTTACGCCTTAAAGGAAGCTCCGTTTGCCGCTTTGGCTGTCCTGAATGCCCATGCCCCGACCGTCACCGGATATGCCCCGACGCCCTGCCCCGCGCCTCTACCTCGTGGCGCCGGCCGTGGAGCATCCGGACGACCTTGGCCTGAAGCTTGATCACATCCTCGGCATGGCAGATGTCGCGGCTGTGCTGCTGAAATTGCCACATGGCGGCGAACGTACGCTCATCGACTATGCCAGGGCGGTTGCGCCGGCCGTCCAGGACAAGGGCGTTGCCCTGCTTCTTGACGGCCACGCCGATTTGGTCGCCCGGGCCGGAGCGGACGGCGCGCACCTGACCGGGCTCGATGCCTTCACGGCCGTGCTCGACAGCCTCAAGCCCGAGCGCATCGCCGGCGCCGGCGGCGTGCGCACCCGCCACGACGCCATGGCGGCCGGCGAACGTGGCGCCGATTACGTCATGTTCGGCGACCCCGATGGCGATCGCCCGCCGCTGAGCGCCATTCTCGACCGGATCGAGTGGTGGGCGGAGGTGTTCGAGGTGCCCTGCGTCGGCTACGCCGAAAGTCTGGATGAGGTCGCGGCGCTGGCCGAGGCTGGTGCGGATTTCGTGGCGCTCGGCACGTTTGTCCTGTCTGATCCGGCAGGAGCGCCGGCCCTGATTCGGGCAGCCGCCGACACCCTGGTCGCGGAACCGACGCGATGATCGCGACCCTCAGACGCCTTCTGCTCATGAGCCTTGTCCCCGCGCTTGTTGTGCCGGCGCAGGCGCAAGGCCCGATTCAGATCACTCCGCCCGCGCAAACTGCGCCGCGTCCGGCCCAACCGGTCAAACCGAAGCCGGCCAAGCCGAAGGTTGTGCGACCAAAGGCGCCGGCCGCCAGACCGCCGCAGCAGGCACCCCGGCCCGCCGAGGCGCCGGAGAACCAGACGCATCCGGCGCCGGCAACCGCGGCCCCGAAGGCTCCGCCCGCTGCTGCCCCGACAGCAACGCTGCCGGCTGCCACGGCCTTGGCGGCCTTTCAGCGCGGCTACTACGCAACCGCCTTTGCCGAGGCAACGCGGCTCGCCGGCGACAACCAGGATCCCAAGGCCATGGCTCTCCTCGGCGAGCTCTATGCCAATGGCAATGGCGTGCCGCAGGACGTGAACAAGGCCGTCGAGTGGTTCCGCCTGGCAACCGATCGCGGCGATGCGGCCGCGACTTTCGCACTGGCCATCCTGAACCTCGGCGGCCGCGGCCTGCCGCGCGACCTCGGCACCGCCGCCAAGTACCTGGAAGCCGCGACCAAGCTTGGCCATCCTGCTGCTGCTTACGACCTCGGCCTGCTGTATCTCGACGGCCAGCAGTTCCAGCAGGACTTCGCCCGCGCCGCCGAGCTGTTCCGCCGCGCCGCCGAAGCCGGCATCCCGGAAGCGCAATACGCGCTGGCAACGCTCTACAAGGAAGGGCGCGGCGTGGCTGCCGATCTCGCGGAGAGCGCCCGACTCCTCGGCCTGGCGAGTCGCGCCGGCAATCTCGACGCCCAGGTCGAGTATGCGATCGCGCTGTTCAACGGCATCGGGGTCGCCAAGGACGAGCGCGGCGCCGCGACGCTGATGCGCAAGGCCGCCATGCGCGGCAACGCGATCGCGCAAAACCGGTTGGCACGCATGCTCGCGGCCGGACGCGGCGCGCCGGCCGACGCAGTCGCCGCCACGCGATGGCATCTCATTGCCAAGGCCGGCGGCATCTCCGATACGTGGCTTGACGAATTCGTCGCCAAGCTCGCCCCTGGCGAGCGCGCCGCCGGCGAAAAGGCGGCGCAGCCCTGGCTTGCGGCGCTCGCACAGTCGCGCTCTTGACGCCCGCACCCCGCGTCAAGATTAAGGCCCATGCTCCGCTCTGCTCTCCTCAACGTGATGATCCAGGCTGCACGCAAGGCCGGTCGCACGCTCAAGCGCGACTTCGGTGAAGTCGAGCACCTGCAGGTCTCGTTGAAGGGACCGGCCAACTTCGTCACTGCCGCCGACCGCCGCGCCGAACAGATTCTCCACGAGGAACTCAGCAAGGCGCGCCCCGGCTACGGTTTTCTCGGCGAGGAAGGGGGCCGGCGCGAGGGCGCCGACAAGACCCACACGTGGATCGTGGACCCGCTCGACGGCACGTCCAACTTCCTGCACGGCATCCCGCAATTCGCCATCTCCATCGCGCTCGAGCGCGAGGGGACGATCGTGGCCGGTGTCATCTATAACCCGGCCAACGAGGAGCTGTTCACTGCCGAGCGCGGCAAGGGCGCTTTCCTCAACGATCAGCGCCTGCGCGTGGCGGCGCGGCGACGACTGATCGATGCCGTCGTGGCGTGCGGGCTGCCGCACCACGGCCGCGGCGATCTGGTGCTGTTCCGGGAGGAATTCGCCGCGATTCAGGAAAAGGTCGCGGGCTTGCGTCGTTTCGGCGCCGCCGCCCTCGATCTCGCCTGGGTCGCCACCGGCAGGTTCGACGGCTTTTGGGAGCGCGACCTTTCTCCCTGGGACATGGCGGCCGGCATTCTCATGGTGCGCGAGGCGGGCGGCTTCGCCACCGACCTTGACGGTAGCGAGGATATGCTCGGCAAAGGTCATATTATCGTCGGTAATGAGACGATTCATCGCGAGCTTCTGCGCCTGATCAGGGGCACAGGAGCAAGGTGACGATCCGCCCCGGCCCGTGTGTTCCCGCCGCGGGTATGCCATATTGCAACGTATCCACCGTGCGGTGACGGCCTATGGCGCGCGACATCGACCCCTTCAAACTGTCTTCGCCCCGGATCTTCCTCATCCGGATGCTCGTCTTCCTGATTCTCGTCGCCTTGATCCTCGTCGTTCTCTACCGGCAGATCTGGACCGCGTTCCTTGCCAATCCCGGCCTCAATGCGCTGATCGTCGGAGTACTTTTGATCGGTATCGTGCTGTCGTTCCGCCAGGTGATCCGCCTCTACCCCGAGGTGAACTGGGTCAACGGTTTCCGGCTTGCCGACCCCGGCCTGGCGGTGGAACGGGCGCCGGTGCTGCTGGCGCCGATGGCGGCGCTCCTCGGCGACCGCGTCGGGCGCATGGCGATCTCTGCCCAGATCATGCGCGGCATCCTCGATTCGATCGCCACGCGCCTCGACGAGGCGCGCGACATTTCCCGCTACATGACCGGGCTGCTGGTCTTCCTCGGCCTGCTCGGCACCTTCTGGGGTCTGATCGAAACGGTCGGGTCGGTCGGTTCCGTCATCAGCAAGCTCAATGTGGGCGGCGATGCCGGCTCGGTGTTCGATTCGCTCAAGGAAGGCCTGGCGGCTCCCCTCGGCGGCATGGGCATCTCGTTCTCGTCATCGCTGTTCGGCCTCGCCGGATCGCTCGTGCTCGGCTTCCTCGACCTGCAGATGAGCCAGGCCCAGAACCGCTTCTACACCGATCTCGAAGACTGGCTGTCCACCACGGTGCGCGATCTCGGCGTCGATCCGGACCTGCGTGCCGGCGGCGCTCCTGCCGTCGCCGCGGCGTCGAGCGCCGAAATCAAGGTGGCTATCGATCGCCTGAAGGATGCGATCACCGATACCGGGTCCGGCAAGGCCGCGACCGCCGCCATGGCCAACCTGGCGGAAGCCATTCAGGGGCTGGTGAAGCATATGCGCACCGAGCAGCAGATGATACGGGACTGGGTCGACTCACAGGCCGAGCAGCAGCGCGAGATCAAGGTGCTGCTCGAACGGCTGGCGCGCGAAAACGTCCGCGAAAGGTGATCCATGGCACTTGCCCGCAGCCGGCGTGAGGCCGGCATCAACTATTGGCCGGGATTCGTCGACGCCCTGTCGACGCTGCTTCTCGGCATCATTTTCCTGCTGACGGTATTTGCGGTCGTCCAATTCTACCTGTCGCAAGAGGTGACCGGCAAAGACACCGCACTGAGCCGCCTCAATATTCAGATCGCGCAGCTGACCGACATGCTGTCGCTGGAGAAGTCCGGCAAGGCGAGCCTGGAGGACACGATCGCGCAGTTGCGGGCGAGCCTGAGTGGCGTCGAAGGCGAGCGTGACCGCATCAAGGGAATGTACGAGGGCTTGAGCGGCGGCGCGAGCACGGCGCAGAACCAGATCAGCGCGCTCAACACCCAGGTCGAGACCGAGAAGCGGGTCTCGGCGCGGGCGCTTGCCCAGGTCGAATTGCTCAACCAGCAGATCGCGGCGCTCCGCCGCCAGCTGTCGGCGCTGGAATCCGCCCTCGATACCGGCGAAAAGCGCGACAAGGACGCGCAGGCGCGCATCGCCGATCTCGGGCAGCGGCTCAACATCGCGCTGGCGCAGCGGGTGCAGGAACTGTCGCGCTACCGCTCGGAGTTCTTCGGACGTCTCGCCGCGATCCTGAGCGATCGTCCCGATATCCGCGTGGTGGGTGACCGGTTCGTGTTCCAGTCGGAAGTGTTCTTCGATTCAGGTTCGGCGGTGGTGCGGCCGGAAGGGCTGGCCGAGCTCGACAAGCTGGCCGGCGCGCTGATGGAGCTGGAGAAGCAGATCCCAAAGGAAATCGCCTGGGTGCTGCGCATCGACGGCCACACCGACGTGCGGCCGATCGTAACCGCCCAGTATCCGTCGAACTGGGCGCTGTCGTCGGCGCGCGCCATTTCGGTGGTGCAGTACCTGATCGCGCGCGGCATCTCGCCCCAACGGCTGGTCGCTGCCGGATTCGGAGAGTTCCAGCCGCTCGACAACGAGCGGACCGAGGAAGCCTATCGCCGCAACCGGCGCATCGAGTTGAAGCTGACGGAGCGGTAGCCGCGAGACGCGGCAGGCAGGCATTCAGCGATGCCGGACCAACCGTTCACGCTGCGCCCGTATGGGCCGGACGACGAGACGGCGGCCATCGAGCTGTGGCGGCGCACGTGGCAGCAGGCCTATCCGGTCATCGATTTTTCCGCGCGCGTGGAATGGTGGCGCAACCGTTGGCGCGACGAAATCCTGCCCGCCGCCACCATCATCGTCGCCGAGAGCGAAGGCACGCTGGTTGGGTTCGTGACCGTCATCCCGCGCCGCCGCTACCTCGACCAGATCGTCGTCGCGCCGGAAAGCTGGTCCTCGGGAATCGCAGAAGCGCTGGTAGCGGAGGCGAAACGTCTTTCACCGGACGGGCTGACGCTCCACGTCAACAAGGACAATGGCCGCGCGCTTCGCTTCTACGAGAAGCACGGCTTCATCATCCAGGGCGGCGACGTCAATCCCAATTCCGGCCGTCCGGTCTACAAGATGAGCTGGCGCCCTTGAGGCGCCGCGAGGCTTCAGAGCATGATCCCGAAAAGTGGATACCGGCTTTCGGAAAAGATCATGCTCCAACAATAAGGTAGAGCGAGATGGCGATTTCGAAGAAAAGCCATCTCGCTCTAAGCGCCTTCGAATTGCAGCCGCGCGAGCCGGGCATAGAGACCGCCGGCTGCCGCGAGTGCGTCGTGCGCGCCTTCCTCGACGAGGCGGCCGCCGTCCATGACCAGGATGCGATCGCATGACAGCACTGTCGCCAGGCGATGCGCGATGATCAGCGTCGTGCGTCCCTGCATCAGATGCTCGAGTGCCTTGTGCACAAACTGCTCGTTCTCGGCATCGAGCGCGGAGGTGGCTTCGTCGAGCAGCAGCAGCGGCGCCCGGCGCAGGATCGCGCGCGCAATCGCGATGCGCTGCCGCTGGCCGCCCGACAGGGTGAGGCCACGCTCGCCGATCGGCGTTGCGTAGCCTTCGGGAAGACGGCGGACGAACTCATCGGCCAGCGCGAGTTCCGCGGCCTGCTTGATCTCGGCATCGTTTGCCTCGGGCCGCCCGAACCGGATGTTCTCGGTGACCGAGTCGGCGAACACCGCCGCATCCTGCGGCACCAGCGCGATGCGTTGGCGCAGCACCGCCGGGTCGACGTCCGTAATCAGGGTATCATCGAAGGTGATCGTGCCGCGCTCCGGGTCGTAGTAGCGCAGGAGCAGATTGAAGATCGTGCTCTTGCCGGCACCCGAAGGCCCGACGATGGCGACCTTCTCGCCGGGCTTCACACGGAACGAGACATCGTCCAGAACCGGCAGATCGGGGCGGCCTGGATACGAGAACGAAACCGCCTCGAATGCGACCTCGCCACGCGGCGGCTCGGGCATTGCCCGCGGCCGCGCCGGCGGCGTGATCGCCGCCTCGACGGCGAGCAATTCGGCGAGCCGCTCGGCCGCACCCGCGGCCTGTGAGATTTCACCCCACATCTGGCTGAGCTCGCCCAGCGCACCGGCGGCAAACACCGCATAGAGCACGAACTGCCCGAGCGCGCCTGCCGTCATGCGTCCGCTCAGCACGTCCTGCGCGCCGACCCAAAGGATCACCACGACACTGGCGAAGACGAGGAAAATGACGACCGCCGTCAGCACGGCGCGCGCCTTGATCGATCGCCGCGCGGCGGCGAAAGCGGTTTCCACCGCGCCGCCGAACCGAGCCGCGGCGCGCTGCTCATTGGTGAAGGCCTGCAGGATGCGCGTCGCGGCGATGAGCTCCGCCGCATAGGCGGACGCATCGGCGAGCGTGTCCTGAGCGGAGCGTGACCGGCGGCGCACGGCGCGGCCGAAAGCGACGAGCGGCAACACGATCACCGGCAGCGCCGCGAGCACGAAGCCGGAAAGCCGCGGGCTGGTGACCACCATCATGCTGACGGAGCCGAGGAACAGGAGCAGGTTGCGCAGCGCGACGGAAACGGCGGTACCGACCGCCGCCTTGATCTGCGTCGTGTCGGCCGTGAGCCGCGACATGATCTCGCCGGTCTTCACGCGGTCGAAGAAGGCCGGCGAAAGGAGCGTGAGATGCGCGAACACGGCCTGCCGCAAATCCGCGATGACGCGTTCGCCGAGAATGGTGACGAAGTAATAGCGAAGCGCGCTGGCGCTGGCGAGCACGCCGACCACCAGGATCATCACGGCGAAATATTGGTCGATGAGTCCGATGCGCTCGGTCGAGAAGCCGAAATCGATCATGCGGCGAACCGCGACCGGCACCGCCAGGGTGGCGAGCGACGCCACCACCAGCGCCGCGCAGGCGCCGGCCATGTGGAAGGGATAGCGCGCCACATAAGGCCATAGCGCGAGCAGCGGCCGCAGCTTGACTTTGCGTTCCGGAGGAGCGGCGCCGGGCGGCGCGGAGTCCAACGGCACGGCGGCGCGCGACGGCGAGGCGCCAAAATCACGGCCGCCGCTGCCGGCGAACTCGCTCATCGCGTTTCCTCGATCGCCGCCGAAAGCATCGGCCACGGTTGCACCGCCCCCTCGGCGCCGCGCCCGTATGGGCGCCCGGCGGCTTGTGCCGACTCCTTCGCTCCTGTATAGACCCGCAAGTTTCCGTCAACACCGAGCATGCGCGCGCAGCGGCGCCGGACGAGAGCCATGAAGCCCGAGATCCATCCCAATTATCACACCGTCAAGGTGGTGATGACCGACGGCACCGAGTTCACCACCCGGACGACCTGGGGCAACCCGGGCGACACGCTGCATCTGGACATCGATCCGAAGTCACATCCGGCCTGGACCGGCGGACAGCAGCATCTGATCGACCGCGGCGGCCGCCTGTCGCGTTTCCAGAAGAAGTTTTCCGGCATTTTGAAGAAGTAGTCCAGCGGACGCGTGTTCGCGGCCCGGGCGGGCGTTCCGCCGATCACCGCGACAGGTCGGTTCCGCAGGGATTGACGCCGCTCAGGCGCGACTGCGCTCGAACACGGCCTTGAGCAGGTTGACCTGCTCTTCGACCGGGTTGCCGTTGCTCTCAGCTGCAGCCCCGGCATGGATCGCAGAATCGAGCCGGCGCACCCGATCCTGCAGTTGCAGCGATCGGTCGATCAGCTCGCGCAGGCGTTCCGGCAACAGCTGGAGCGCGTCGGCGTCGGTGCGGTCGGCGGTCGACAACTTGACCTTGGTCTTTTCCTTGTTGGCCTGGGCGAGCGACATCTCGCCCTCGTTGACGGCGCGATGAAGCAGGAGCCACGAGGCGAGCTGCATCAGCCGCGTTGTCAGGCGCATGCTTTCGGTGGCGTAGGCCAGCGCCGCGTTGCGCGGCAACACCTTGGACTCGCGGCGACCGGGACCGTCGAGATATCCCGCCGTCTCCTCGACCAGGGACATGCCCTCGCGGAACAGGAGGGAGAACGCCTGAGAGCCGGCCAACTTGGCGCCAAAGGACACCGGGTCAGCTTCATTAAGCGACTTGTTCGACATGGATACGCCTCAACGCTGTCGCCAGCATGCCCGCCAGACACCGGTCTGTAAAGGCAGGCCGCCGGATGTCGCTTCCTTGTCGCAAGGCTTGGGCCGCCCTTCGGTGGCCCGAATCGGCACAAAAAAAGAGCCGCCGTTGCCGGCGGCTCAAGGTGATAACAGGGAGGCGTCAAACAGAGTGGACAGGAGCCACTCGATGTCCAGAAGTTGGACGCCCACAGTAATGAAGGAGAAAGCTTAACAAGGCGTTAAGCTTCCGTAGAAATTCGTAGGAGGGGCGAGCCGGCTCGCTCAGCCGGATCACTTTCGACTTTGGGCACGCGTGCGCACGGTGCGCATCGATGCTGTCATGCGTTGCCAACGCAGCAGGGGGCGCGGTCGTGCTCCCGCAAGTGGTGTAGCTCGGCGGAAGCGAAGCGCTCGCGAGCGCGCCCCTCGATAGCGCTACACGCTACCTGTCGCAGGCGATCCGAACCAAGTGGCTAGCGCGTCAGCGAGTCCCAGCTGCGTCGAGTCGCCCACCCAAGCAACATGTCCGTCGGGTCGGATCAACACGGCGGTGGGCGCGGTGACCTCACCAACGACCGGAAGCCCCCATGTACCGGCGTATCTGGCGTCGATCTGCCGAACCCGATCCGCCCACGGCGTGATGTCGAGGTCGCCGGGTTCACCGAAGTTGAGCAGCACAGGCTGCGCATCGTGCAGGAGGGAGAAGACCCGCAGCGGCCCATTGGCGGTGACCACGTCGAGGTCGGGCATGCGGCGCCCGAGCAGCGAGTGTCCCTCCCCGAGATCGTATCGAATGTCCAGACCCGACATCATACCGGCGATGCGCTTGCGCGGCTCGTCCATGCTGAGGAGCTCGGAAAAGGTATCGACCAGGGCCTTTATGCGGTCGTCTGAGCGGCGCAGCAGCGGGACTTGCGCCATCGTGTTACGCAACACGCGGGCAGCGACCGGGTGGCGCTCGGCATGGTAAGTATCGAGGAGGCTTTCCGGCGACGTCCTCTTGACCACCTGGGCCAGCTTCCATCCCAAATTCACGGCATCCTGCACACCGATGTTGAGTCCCTGTCCGCCCACAGGGTAGTGCACGTGTGCGGCGTCGCCGGCCAGCAGCACGCGTCCGTTGCGGTAGGACGCCGCCTGTCGGGCCATGTCGGTGAATCTGGAGATCGAGACGGGACTGTGAACCCCGTAATCGGTTCCGTATGCCGCGACGAGGGCCCCGCTGAGATCGCGCAGGGTGGGTTCGCCAGCCCGGTCGAGGAGCAGCTGCTCCGACACGAGGACGCGCACAGGTCCTCCATTCTCCAACCTGCTCAGGGAGTGCATGCCGCGCGCATCGTGGCGCATGCCCCATTCCGGCTCGTCCGCCAATTCGACCTCGGCGATCAGGTTGCTGATCGTCGGATCCCAGCCCGGGAATGCGATGTCGGCTGCCTTGCGAACCAGACTGCGTCCGCCGTCGCACCCGACGAGATATCTCGCCCGCATCGACTGGCCATCAGCCAGTTCGACATCGACCCCGGTGTCGTCCTGCGCAATTCCCGTCACGTCGCGTCCGCGATAGATCGGCACGGCCAGCTCGCCGACCCAGCCGGCGAGTATGCGCTCGATGTGCTTCTGCCGCAGGGCTAGCCCGTAATTGTGCCGGGTGGGAAAGTCGCTGATGTCCAAACGTATCCAGGCAAATCCCACGACTTGGGCCACTTGCCCCTGCGACAAGAATCGATCAGCGATGCCGCGCTGGTCGAGCACCTCAATGGTGCGTGAGTGCAAACCGCCGGCGCGCATGCCGGCGAGGTCCTGGCTCGCGCGCCGCTCGACAATGGCAACGTCGACGCTCGCCAATGCCAACTCGCCCGCCAACATCAACCCTGTCGGACCTCCTCCGACGATCACCACCGCATGCTCGGTCATGGCGACACTCCGGTTTGGCTAGGCCGGCAGTTTTGCGGCAGGAGCGGGGTCTTGAAGCAAGTCCCAGGTGCGCCATATGTGTAGAGTGGAGATGAGGGGTTATTCTTCTTTCCTCATCATCTGTTCCCCTTCTCGTCGGCGGCGACGAACGATATCCTCGCGAAGTGGCAGCGCGCCCCGTAGGGCAGCCGTCGTCACAATCCAAAAAGATCGGAAAGTATCCGGATTTCACTCAGTGGGGCGCAGCAGTCTCAATCGAGCGCGACTGCAACGATTTCAATGACGATGTCGGGTTGTGCAAGCGCGCCGACCGCCGCGCACGGCGGAGCGTTATGATTTCACTCTAGCCCATGCCGGAGAATGCGGGCCATCATACCTGCCAGCTACACCACGCCATGACGCGATCCAGGGCCGCGCCTTTTGCGCACCCGACAGCTTGGTCACCGTGCGCTGAGATCATCGCTTGAAGAACTGATCCGCTGTCGTACGCGAGGCCTGTTTGGCCGCTACCGCGGCTTCGAGGCGGGCGATTTCGTCCTTCAGGAGCGCGATGCGCTCGCGCAATTCTTCGACCGAGAGCAGAGCGAGGTCCTGCCCGATTTCGTGCACGAGCTTCTTCTTCGGCCGCTCTTCATCATCGCCGATCGGCATGGTTCGCTCCTACGACCGCGCCACTGCGCGGTGCCGTCCTTGTCACCGAAAGCCGTAATCAGTAATCAGAACTGCCGCCGCCTTTTCAATAGCGATAAACGAACGATCGGCCGCTGACATGCCCACATTGCCTTCCCGCATGACCGCCATTGCCATCCGGGCTCCCGGCGGCCCTGACGTTCTCGTGCCACAGGAGCGGCCGGTCCCTCCCCTTGGCCCCGGTGAGATCCTGGTCAGGGTCATGGCCGCCGGCGTCAACCGTCCCGACGTGATGCAGCGTCTCGGCCAATACCCGCCGCCGAAGGGCGCATCCGATATTCCCGGCCTCGAAATTGCCGGCGAGGTGGTGGCAATCGACCGCAGCGTCAGCGAGTGGAAACCGGGCGACCATGTCGCGGCCCTGGTCTCCGGCGGCGGATATGCACAATTCTGCCCCGTCCACGAGACCAACGCGCTGCCGATACCCAAGGGATTGAGCGAGGTCGAGGCCGCCGCCATTCCGGAGACGTTCTTCACCGTCTGGCACAACGTGTTCGAGCGTGGCGCCTTGAAGAGCGGCGAGACGCTGCTCATCCATGGCGGCTCCTCGGGCATCGGCACGACCGCCATCCAGCTCGCCAAGGCATTCGGTGCCAGGGTCGTCACCACCGCCGGCTCGGCGGAGAAATGCGAGGCCTGCCGCAAGCTCGGCGCCGACGTTGCGGTCAACTACAAGACCGAGGATTTCGTCACCATCACCAAGAAGGTCACCAGCGGCAAGGGCGCCGAGCTCGTCGTCGACATGGTCGGCGGCGACTATATCGAGCGCAACTACGAGGCGGCGGCCGTCGAGGGGCGCATCGTGCAGATCGCCTTCGCGGGCAGCGCCAAGGCGACGGTCGACTTCCGCCGCATCATGCTCAAACGCCTGACCCATACCGGCTCGACGCTGCGCTCGCGTTCGGTGGAGGACAAGGCGGCGATCGCCCGCGCGGTCGAAGAAAAAGTATGGCCGCTGATCGAGGCCGGCACCGTGAAGCCGATCATCTACAAGACCTTCCCGTTCCACGAAGCGGCGGCCGCACACGCCCTGATGGAATCGAGCAAGCACATCGGCAAGATCGTCCTGACGTTCTAATCTAACTAATCTAAACTAACTAACTAACTAACACTACATTGGCAGATTTTGAGCGGCGCGGGATTCCCAAATCAGTTTTTCTGTGACTCCTGGGTGGTCGGCCTTTGGAGGGGCCGACCATGGGTGGCATGACATCGGATTGGAAGGAGGAGCTTGGACGCTTTCTCGAGCCGTTTCTGGCTCGGTTGGGTCACAAGGCGCGGCGACAAATGTGTCCGCTCTACGTGTCGGGGCTGATC
>Ga0081540_1000710_pt1 | contig 30907 bp, 32 predicted proteins | sample TabmetS2T1R1_FD_71024 | JGI IMG/M metagenome (GOLD analysis project Ga0081540, IMG submission 71024) | Tabebuia heterophylla rhizosphere microbial communities from the University of Puerto Rico - S2T1R1 | ecosystem: Host-associated > Plants > Roots > Rhizosphere ...
ACTCGATCACGGCATTTCCTGCGTCCCCGAACGTATCGTCGCTGTTGATCCTGCGAAGTCGCACCGCAATGTGCCGACGGCACGCGGTGGCCCTCATGGCTGACCCTCCTTGAGCGCGCTGGAGGTGACATCAATCCGCAGCAGCGAGCCGATTGGCAAGAAGACAGACCGGATATGCCCCGCGCATTGCACGACGGCGAGCGGTAGCCCGGACGCCGTATCCGCTCCCGGACGACCCGCGCACGGCACATCTCGTGCCACGCCGTGGCTAAGACCCTTGCCGACGAGGTCGCTAGCCCGAGATCCGCCACGCGCATAGTCGACACCGGCAGCCGCAGCGAAGCGGGCGCCGTCGGCCGCGCTCGCGGCAACGATGTTGCGTACGTAGAACAGGACCGCGACCTGCAATACCGAGAACAGCAGGAAAACAAGGAGAACAGAGATCATGGCGAACTCTGCGACCGCGGCGCCTCTGTCGCGTCCGCTGCCGGCGAGCATTCGGACGCGCCCGAGCAGCGCGTCGCGCACTACTACCCGCCGGTCTTGCCGGTCACGGAGTCGATGGCATCGCTGATCGCACTCGTGATCTTGTCCCGGAACAGTGCGAAGATGACGACGACCAATCCAGCGGTCATGATCGTCACCATGACCCAGCCCGGGACATCGCCACGCTCGGGATCCTCACCGCGCACTCGCGCGTACGTGAGCCGCACCCATGCGGCGAGCAGGTCTACCGACATGCCGAAACCTCCGAGATCAACGGGTGAGTGAGACGAGCGTTACCAAGCCGGGATAGAGAGCAAAGAGCACTGTGATTGGCAATAGAAGAAATACGACCGGCACCATCATGGAAATTTCTTTGCGTCCGCCCACCTCGAGAAGTGCGCGCTTGCTGGCCTCTCGGACGTCAGCGGCTTGCGCGCGCAACACGTCCGCCATCGGAGTGCCACGCTCGATCGCGACCACGAGTCCTTGCAGGAATCGGGCGAACGGCTCCAGTGTCGTCCGGTCGGACAACGTCGTGAGGGCCTGAGTGATCGGTATCCCCGATCGGGCCTCGGACAAGGCTGTGTCGATGTCCCGAGCCAGCTCGCCGCCAGTCACCCGCGAAACTCTCACTAACGCGTTACCCGGGGCCTCGCCAGCTACCACAGCCAACGCGAGCAGGTCGGCAACAACGGGGAATTCGGCGAGCATTGCTGCCTCACGCCGCCGCAGCTGTCTCGACAGTGCCCAATCGCGAGCAAGAATGCCGATGATCAATCCGATGATGGCGGCACCGATCGCTAGCAGGACGTTGATGTCCCCGCGAAGCACACCAACGCCAACGACAAGGAGAGCGCTCCCGATCATGGCGAGCGTTCCCCACAAAACCTGCTCGAGGCGGAACTCCTCGACGGTCATGGGGGAACTCAACCCGGCCAGGCGACGTCGCACTGAAGCTCGGCCGCCCACGACGCGATCGAGCAGACCGACAACATCGCCGAGCGCCGGCCCGAACAACCGCCGCAGCACGGCAAACGGTGCGGATGTGGCCGTAGGTCGGGCCAGCAGCTTGGACGGCGCCGGCGTATCTCCGAGGTAGGGAACCACGCGATCGGCCAATCGAATCGGCCGCATCGGCGGGGATGCACGCACAGCGATGATCACGCCGACGGCCAGCATGAGCCCGAGCAGTCCACCGAGTAGGACAGGGTTCACCGCAACACCCGCCGCTCCTCAGGCAATCGGCCGATCCGCAGCATGATGCGATACGCAACGATGCAGACGACTGCACCAACACCGAGCAGAACCACGCCGCCCGTTGAGTCGTACGCCTGCAATGTCGTCGACTGGGTACCGAGCAGCAACAGGACGATCCACGGCGCGGCGACGGCCAGCCGCGCGGCGTTGACAACCCAGCCTTGTCTGGTCTCCAGTTCCGAGCGCGTCCTCGCATCTGCGCGCAGCAGTTCGGACAGCGTTCGCAGCACCGTGCCAAGATCACTGCCGCCGACCTCTCGGGCAACGCGCATCGTCTCGCACACTCGGTCGCCTACCGGATCGGCTAGGTCGTCCTTGAGCGCGTCGAGGCATGGGCCAAACCGGCCACTCGCCCGATAGGCCGCGCCGAACCGGGCAAAGGCCGGGCGAAGGGGCGCTGGGCCGCGTGACGAGAGCGCAGACAGTCCCTCTGGGAGCGACATGCCGGCGCGGACCGCCGAGGCCAGATTGTCAACGGCCTCCGGCCACAGCTCGCGCAGCGCGGCCATGCGACGACGTCGCATTCCTCGCAGCACCGCGATTGGAGCTACGAAAGCGAAGCCAGCGAAACATGTGGCGACAGCGAGCGCAGCGGTCAGCAACAGCACGATCAGGCCCGCCAACGCGGCACAAACCGTCTGCACGCCGAGTAGCTGCGTCGATCCCACACCGTCCACACCGGCTTGGCGAAGCAGATCCGTGCGGCGGCGGTGCCAGCCAATACTGAACGAGGATCGCCGTTTCGGTGCGCGCGGGCCGCTGCGCCAGATGAGCAGCAAGCCCGTGCCGAGCATCAGACCTAGAAGGGCACCCACCTCACGCCTCGTGGGCTGCGTGCCGCCGGACCGGGCGGTGCCCGAGCGCGGAAATCAGGTCCACGCCGGCCTGCTCGTACCGGTCGGCGTGGGGCGGGAAGCCACCTGCTCGCTCGAGCTGATTACCGCGACTCGTGAAGATGTCCGCGACCTCGATTACGTCGCTCTCGACTCGCCCTGGAACACCGACAATTTCTCGAACGCGCCGATGCCCCCCAGCGTCAATACCGAGATGAACGACAAGATCCACGCTCGTCGCGACGGTCGGCACGACGAAAGCCGCTGAGACGTTCTCGCCAGCCAACAGGGGAAGGGTGCACATTTTCAGCAAGGCCTCCCGAGCCGAGTTTGCATGGAGGGTGCACATTCCTGGAATTCCACTATTCAGGGCGATTAGAAGATCAAGACATTCCGCCTGTCTGACCTCACCGACGATGAGGCGACTTGGCCTCATTCGGAGGGCCTCTTTCACCAAACGTCTTAGGGGAATCTCCCCGATGCCTTCGAGATTTGCCTGCCTGGTTTGCATGGCCACGACATCCGGCAGCTGCAGTTGAAGTTCGAATACTTCCTCTACCGTCACCGTGCGTTCGCGGGCCGGAATCGCCGCGCACAAGGCATTCAGCATCGTTGTCTTCCCGGCCTGCGTCCCGCCGGACACGAGAATGTTCAATCCGGCGGCGACACTCGCCTCGAGAAAGTTCGCCGCCTGCGCGGATATGGAGTTCAAGGCGACGAGTTCGTCCAACGTCGCGATGCTCAGCACAAACTTGCGGATGTTAACCGCCAGGTGAGTGCGCGTGATCTGGGGGATTACCACGTGCAGGCGCGAGCCGTCCGGCAGCATCGCATCGACGAAGGGACTGCTCAAGTCGATTCGCCGGCCGGAACTGCGAAGCATTCGCTCGACGAGGTCGGCAACCTCATCGCCGGTAAGGATGAGCGTGGTCAGCTCCGAGCGGCCACGCCGGGCGACGAACACCCGACCCGGCTCATTGATCCAGATCTCCTCGATCTCCGGATCGTCGAGAAACGGCTGCAGCGGACCGAATCCCGCCACCGCGTCGATGACTCGTCGACTGATGTGGGAGGGATCGCCGAGCGGCGGTAGGGCCGCGGTGACCGTTCGATCCCGGTAGTCGCCAACCACTTCGTCTACCAGCTGGCGTACTGCGCCACCTTCAGCGACCGGGTCAATTCCTCGGCGACGTACGAGTTCCCGTACCTCGTCCTCGACGATCGCCTGCGCGGTCGACAAATCCGATCTCCTTGCCAGCACCCCCCAGGGCCGTGAACACGGAGAAACTACCGGTCACTCTCACCGAATGCAATCAATCGAGCACGGCCTGTGGATAACTCACGGCTTGTGGATAACTCTCGTCGAAGGACCAGACCGACTGCCTACTGCACCAGTCCGGAGCGAGTCATCCGGCACCGTGATCCTGAGATTCGGACGCATCGCGCGGGATGGCGAGGTCGAGCTGGCGAGCTGTTCTTGCCGCCTCGCGGCGGCTCGCAACGCCGAGCTTGACCAGTACCCGAGACACGTGATGCTCGACTGTCTTGTCGGACACGAAGAGCTTTCCTGCGATCTCGGCATTGGTCAGGCCATCGACAACGAGTTGCAGGACCTCGATCTCCCGGGACGTGAGGCCGGCCGGGTTGGCCCGCGTGCTAGGTCGTATGCCACGCGGCACCCGCTCGCCCAGAGACCGGAGACGTTCAGCGGCGACAGCCGCGGCTGGAGAAGCGCCGAGGCGGTCCAGGATGTCAAACGCCTGAGTCAGGGCGGCCGGCGTGCGGACCTCGATCAGAGCCAATGCCCGTTCGTAAGGTCGGTCCAGCGCCTGCCACGCGTCGGCGGCCTCCTGCCATCGGCCATTGATCTGCAGGACAAGGTGGCGCGGCGTGCCGGCGGGCGCGTCGTGGCCCTCACCTAGCCGGACCGCCCACGAGATCAGGTGCCCTCGATGTTGGGTGGTAACCGGCTGGTCGGAGCGACCAAGCACACCTCCGATCAAGTCGCCGGCGCCAGACAGATCACCGCGGAGCCAGGCCTCCTCCGCCAGCGCCAACACAACGGGGGCGATCAGCGTCAGCTCCCCAGTGGGTTCCGCCAGCTGCATCGCTTCGAGCAGGGTCGCGTGCGCGTCGGGTTCGCCGCGGCGCATCTTGATCGTCCCGATGATCGTCAGTGCTGGGATGTGCCCGACGGCCACCGTCCCGGCTCGTTGCTGGACCGTCCAGGCGTCGGCGATCGCGTCGTCCCAGCGGCCGCGTTTGAGTTCCGAGTCGGCGAGGACGGCGGTGACACACACGTACCGCAGGGTCAGGTTGTGATCTTCGGCGTAGTGCAGCCCCTTCGCGATGACGGTGTCGGCGCGATCGAACCGGTCGTTGTCCGAGAGAACGGATGCGAGGTTGCAGTAAGCCCGCCCGGCAAGGAAGCCGAGGCCGTGCCCCAGCGCCACGTCCAACGCTTGCTCAAGGTAGGTAACGCCGGTGTCGACGTCGTCCCCGTAATAGCCCTGGGCCCAGCCGATGGAGTTGAGCGCATTCGACTCCGCATAAGGGTCGCCGACAATACGTGCGATCTCGACTGCGCGTTGCAGGCTCACGATGGCCTGGGCTGGGTCGCCTCGGTCCACCTCGAACGTGCCAGCGCCAGCTAGGGCGCGACCCAGCTCGACGGTCGGTCCGCGGGGTTCGAGTATGGCGACGGCCTGGGCGGCATGTTCGACGGCAGCTTCGCCCTGCCCGAGGTACCAGGAGATGTACTCGAGGGCGACGTGGGCGGAGCCAACCTTGGTCGGGTCATCGACCTCGTTCCACAGCCGCAATGCCTCCTCAGCCGCCGCGAGGGCTTCGTCCATCTGATCGGTGACCATGCATTCGGCGGCGAGCGCGTCCAGGAGTTCGGCGCGCTCCGCGGCCGGGCGCGGCGAGGCGAACCGCAGGGCCGTGCGGTAGTGGTGCACCGCTTCCCGGTGCGCTCCCAGATCAGCGGCAGCCCGACCCGCCTCCTGGCCGTACCGAAACGCGCAATCGCCCTCATCGGCCGCGGCAGCATGATCGGCCAACCGGGCGACGTCAACGCCACGCCGGTGCTCTAGCACGCGCAGGATGGCTCGATTCACGGTGGCCCGCCGGATGGGCGGGATTTCCGCAGCAATCACCGACCGCGACAACTCGTGCCGGAACCCAAGCTCGGCGCCAAAGGACGTCAACACGCCCTGCTCGATGCACTCGTCAATGCCGTCGGCGTCGGCACCACATGCCCCGATGAGAACATCCGCGTCGAACCGCAGCCCCAGCTGCGAAGCGACGTCCACCGCGCGCCGGCCGCGCGCCGACAACCGCGCCGCACGCGCAAGTACAACGTCGCGCACTGCGCCCGGTGAGCTGGATCCGGCCGCCAGGCACTCAGTGACGAAGAACGGGTTGCCCGACGTCTGCCGGAACACCTCCGCAGCATCGAGGCCGGAACCCGCGACCATTGACGCCACGCTTGCTTCGGTCAGCGAGCCCACCGGGACACGTCGCGCTACCCCTAACCGCGCCAGCTCACCGACCAAGCGGGTCAGCGCCGCATTCGACCCGATCTCATCGTCGCGATACGTTCCGATCAGCAACGCCGGCACCCGATCCAAGCGACGTCCGACATAGAGAAGGAAGTCGGCCGTCGCATCATCAGCCCAGTGCAAGTCCTCAACGAGCACGACCGTCGCCTGACGCCCGAGCGCAGTAAGAATGGCTGCGAACAGCTCATCGCGGGCCAATGCGGCATCGACCTCGAGTTGGGCCGCAATCTCGATCACCGGGCCGAGCGGTCGCGGCGTCGTCGTCCCGTCACATACCCCGGCGACGACGGGGACCGCCACGTCAGCCAGAAAAGCTGACACCAGCGCGGACTTACCCGCGCCGGCTTCGCCGCCAACCAGGGCAAGAGCACCCGCGCCGTCGCGAGTGTCCTCGAGATACTCCGACAGCGCGGCCAGCTGAGGCCCGCGCTCGAACAGCCTCATGACGTAACGCTAGGAACAGTAGAACCCGCGGTCAACGAGCTAGCCCAAGATGAGGGACGGACCAGGCCAAAGTTAGGGACGCATCCCGATTCGGGCTCTGGTTGCCGCAGCGGACCCTCATCGCAGCCGGCGCAGCTGCCGGGGGCAAAGGACATGCGATGACCAAGATCCGCCTGACTCAGCTCGGCTGCCTGATGGTCCTGATTGCCTGGTACGTCACCTCGGCCTGGCCGGCCTCCGCGACACCCGATCCACCGCCCGGGTACTACGCCTCCCCCGCGGCGCCGCTTCCCGTTGATCCGCCGGCGCAGCCAGCCGTCGTCCACGAGCACATCGCTCTCGGCAGCTATGTGCTGATCGTCGGCCTGACCGTCGTAGGCACGCTCATCGTCGTCGCAATGACTGCCCGCCTGCGCCGCCCATCGGTCCGGCGCGCCGAACAGCCCACTGAAGCCTGACCGCGAAGGGGGACGATCATGCCGCGCTACATCCGCCGTTGCGTTAACCTGCTGCTTGCTTCGCTTGCTGCCCTGGCTGTCATCGGCAGCGCCGCCTCAGCCAGCGCTAACGCCAGCCACCGTCCAGTGACCAACCACGATCTGCAGCCGATTCGTGCGGCCACCGCCAAGTACCACAACATCGCTACCGCCCTGGCCGACGGGTACGTGCCATTCGTCGATATCAACGGCGTCTCCTGCATCGCCGAACCGGGTATGGGCGGCATGGGGGTCCACTTCGTCAACCCGACGCTAATCCAGGATCCGGCTATCAACCCGAACCAGCCAGAAGCGCTCGTCTACGCACCCGACCGCGACGGCACCCTGCGTCTCGCGGCGTTGGAGTATCTCGTGGACAAGCTCGCCTGGACATCGACCCACACCGCGCCGCCCGCCCTATTCCCGGGCAACCCCTTCGACGAGACGGACGCTCCGAACCGGTACGGCCTCGCCGACTTCTACTCACAACATGCCTGGGCCTGGATGCGCAACCCGGCCGGGCCGCTTGCGATGTGGAACCCCAGCGTCCACTGCTGACATCCAGAGTCAGCAGCGGGGCCACGACCTATTCGATGATCGACCTGCTCGCTAGTGTCCCGTTAACGAGGTTTCTTCCGCGGGTAAGCCCACCTCGTTAACGGGACACTAATGTCTAGATCCCAACGATCTAGGAGCAGGAGCCGATATGGCGCATCCGGAAAGCATCGTTATCGTCGGCGGCGGCCTCGCTGGGGCCAAGGGCGCTCAAGGCTTGCGCGAGCAGGGATTCCACGGTGGTCTCACCGTTATCGGAACCGAGGACCAGCTGCCCTACGAGCGACCACCGCTGTCGAAGTCCTATCTGCAGGGCAAGTCGACGCTGGCCGACGCGCAGGTCCACAACAGCGAGTGGTACGACGACAACTCCGTCGACCTCCGACTGGCCACGACCGTCGCGGCGGTCCGACCAGGTGCGCACGAGATAGAACTCGCCGGCGGGGAGACGATCGGTTACGGCGCACTGCTACTCGCGACCGGCTCGACGCCGCGTCGGCTGCCGGTGCCAGGAGCTGACGCAGCTGGTGTCCTGACGTTGCGTCGCGTCGAGGATTCGGACGCGATTCGAGAGACATTCGGGGCTGACCGCCGCCTGGCCATCATCGGCGGTGGCTGGATCGGGCTCGAGGTCGCCGCTGCAGCCCGAGAGGCCGGCACGGAAGTTACCGTCATCGAGGCGACGTCGGCCCCGTTGCTCGCAGTCCTCGGTCCGGATCTGGCGGTCGTGTTCGCCACCTTGCACACCGATCACGGCGTCACGTTGCATACCGAGGCAAGGGTTGCCGAAATCCTGACCACTGACGGGCGCGCGTCCGGTGTGCGGCTCGCCGACGGGACGGTCATCCCGGCCGATGCCGTCGTGGTCGGTATCGGCGCCGCACCGAATACGGCGCTTGCTGAGCAAGCCGGTGTGGCCGTCGACAACGGCGTGCTGGTCTCGGCCGCGCTTCGCAGCAGCGATCCGGACATCTACGCTGTCGGCGATATCGCCAACGCCGAACACCCGTTCTTCAGAACCCGAATCCGGGTCGAGCACTGGGCCAACGCACTCAATCAACCGGCCGTCGCGGCCGCGGCCATGCTCGGCGACGACGCGAGCTACGACGCGCTGCCGTACTTCTACACAGACCAATACGACCTCGGCATGGAATACGTCGGCCATGCTCCACCTGGCAGTTACTCGCAGATCGTCGTTCGCGGTGATCGACAAGCCCGGGAGTTCGTTGCTTTCTGGCTCGACGCGGAATCCCGAGTGCTGGCTGGGATGAACGTCAACGTGTGGGACGTCGCGGACCCCATCAAGGCGCTCATCCGATCGCGCAACGCGATGACCGCATCGCTGCTGGCCGACCCCACCGTGCTGCTGGAAGATCTCGCCTGATCAGACGCGCCACTGCCATCGGCTCATTCAAGATCAAACGCGGTATTCGCGTAGCAAGCCCCGGCTGATGATCAGCTTCTGGATCTCGGACGTGCCTTCGCCGATAAGCAGGAACGGTGCCTCCCGCATCAGCCGCTCGATCTCGTATTCCTTCGAATAGCCGTAGCCGCCGTGGATCCGGAAGGAATCCTGCGTGACCTGGGCGCAATACTCGCTCGCGAGCAGCTTGGCCATACCGGCTTCCACGTCGTTACGTGCTCCGGAATCCTTCAACCGGGCCGCGTTGACCATAAGCAGGTGCGCCGCCTCGACCTTCGTCGCCATCTCGGCCAAGGTGAACGCGACGGCTTGATGGTCGGCGATCGGCTTGCCGAAGGTCCGTCGCTGCTGGGCGTACGCGACCGCCAATTCGAAAGCCCGGATGGCGATGCCACAGCCACGAGCAGCGACATTGACCCGGCCGACCTCGATCCCGTCCATCATCTGATAGAAGCCGCGCCCACGGCCGTCCGCGCCGCCAAGAACGGCCGAGGCGGGGACGCGGACGTCGTCAAGAACCATTTCCGTGGTCTCGACACCCTTGTAGCCCATCTTGTCGATCTTTCCGGGGATGGTCAGACCCGGACGGGTTTCCCCGAATCCCGGCTCCTTCTCGATGAGGAAAGTCGTCATGTTCCGGTAGACCGAGTCGGCGCCGAGGTCGTCGCGAACAAGCGTGGCCACCAGGCCGGCCCGCGCTCCGTTCGTGAGCCACATCTTCTGACCGGTCAGCACGAAGTCGTCGCCATCCGGCCGGGCGCGCGTCTTGATTGCCGCGACGTCCGAACCGCATTCCGGCTCGCTCATGGAAAAGGCACCACGTAGGTCGCCAGTGGCCATCTGCGGCAATAGCCGCTGCTTCTGATCGTCGGTGCCGTGCTGGCTGATGAGGTAGGCAACGATGAAATGCGTGTTGATCACGCCAGAGATCGACATCCAGCCGCGGGCGATCTCCTCCACGACCAACGCGTACGTCAGTAGCGACTCGCCGAGACCGCCGTATTGCTCGTCGATGGTCAACCCGAACAGCCCCAGCTGCTTCATGCCATCGACGATGGCGTCGGGAAACGCGTCCTTGTGCTCGAGCTCCGTCGCGTAGGGCACGATCTCCTTGTCGACGAAGGCGCGCACCGTCGCGAGGATCTCGGTTTGCAAATCGGTGAGTCCGGCGGTCTGAGCAAGGCGGGCCATGCCCGCCAGTATCGGCGTAGCCGACCGGATCCGCCCAGGGATCCGGCGGGTGAGCTGACTCTCAGCCGCCGAGCTTGGAGCTGTCGATCGTCTGCTCCGCAGGCGGCGGACTCGGCGGCGCGACGGCGTCGTAGTCGGTGAAGGTGACCTTGCCGCTGGAGGTCGAGCCACTCACCGGCTCGGTCTCGATCGGACGGGCATCGTTCGTCGAGACGTACAAGGTGCTGTCCGTTGCGGTAACCCCGACTGCCTCCTGACCGGCGATCACCTTGGTTGCCGTCTTCGTGAATGGGCCCTTCTCTGCCGCCATGTCGTCAATGAGCGACTTCTTGCTGATGCTGAACAAGCCCGCGAAATGCTCGTCGCTGGACGACCCCTTGATCCACTTGCCCCGCAGGAGCTGCACCGTGGTCTCCAGGTTCGGCCGGCCGGCCAGAAGCTTCCGCCAGGCCGCGTCTGACGCCTTGAAATAACCATCCGCGCCGATGACGATGAGCTGGACCTGGGTACCCGACACGCCAACGGTCCCAGCACTTCCCGTGTCGGTGAGACCCAGGTTGACATCGGTGCGGTCGGTGCCCTCGACGACGGTGCCCGCGACCCGGAAGCTCTTGGCTTGGCGAAGGGATGCCATGGCCTTCGACACGATCTGTTGCGCTGGCAACGACGCGATCCCGCTGCCCGCAGAGCTCGAGCTCGCGCCACCGCTGGCGCTGGGCGAGCCGCTGGATCCGGTGCCGCTGTTCGAGCTGGAACAGCCAGCAACAACCACGCCTACAGCCGTGATTGTCGCGACGGTGAGCCGCCCTCGCGTTGTGCGCATGCCCATCCTTCTCCTCGAGCCGTGCTCGGATGCTGCGACCGAAACGCTAGCCTACGGGCGAGTTCTACTGAATTGTCTGCCACCACCTACGAAGGGGGCGTGAACGACGAGGTCCGGACCAGCCCGGCGGCCCGGCCCTTCGCGGCCACGACGAGTGCCATCTTCCGCGACGCCTCATCGATCATCTCGTCGCCCAGCATCGCCGAACCCTTGGCGCCGCCCGCCTCGGACGTCGACCACGCATACGCGTCGAGGATGAGTTCGGCGTGGTCGTAGTCCTCCTGGGTGGGGGCGTAGATCTCGTTCGCCGCATCGATCTGACCGGGATGCAATACCCACTTACCGTCGAACCCGAGCGCCGCCGAGCGCCCAGCCACTCGACGGAAGCCATCGACGTCGCGAATCTGGAGGTACGGCCCGTCAATCGCCTGCAAGTCATGGGCCCGAGCGGCCATCAAAATCGACATCAGGATGTGGTGGTACGCGTCTCCGACGTCGTAGCCGGGCGGCTGTTCGCCGACGACGAGCGATCGCATGTTGATCGACGCCATGAAATCGGCCGGACCGAAGATGAGCGTCTCAACTCGAGGGGACGCTGCCGCAATGGCGTCAATGGCGATTAGCCCTTGGGCGTTCTCGATTTGAGCTTCGATGCCGATGCGGCCGACCTCGAAGCCCATCGTCTTCTCGATCTGGGTGAGGAGGAGATCCAGCCACTGGACCTGGGCCGCGTTTTGCACCTTCGGCAACATGATGCAGTCCAGGTTGCCGCCGGCACCCTCGACGACCTCGATGACATCGCGATAGGTCCAGTGCGTGGTCACGTCGTTCACCCGGACTACGCGGATGCGGTTTCCCCAGCCGCCTTCGTTCAGCGCGGCGACGATGTTCTTGCGGGCGGCGGGTTTGACAAGCGGCGCGACCGCATCCTCGAGATCGAGGAACACTTGGTCAGCCGCCAGTGACTTTGCCTTCTCCAGGAAGCGGGGATTACTACCAGGAACGGCGAGGCACGATCGTCGAGGACGCAGCGTCTCGGTCATGGTCGCGAGCATGCCACCGAGGGACCGTGACCACGTTGGCGTCGTGGCCGGAGTCACGGTGTCCTATTCCGTCACCTCCACCGGAACGTTGTCAGTGCGCGAGCGGACGATGAGCGCAAGCGCGCCGACAAGCAGGATCAGGCCGGGTATGGCGCTCAACGGTGGATGCTGGCCGAGCCACCCGAAAGCAATGATCGCCGCACCTGGAACCTCGAGCAGAATTGCCAGGCTGATCACGGTCGGACTGGTCGAACGCAGCACGACGTTGAGCAGGCTGTGCCCGAGCAGCTGGGCGCATATCGTCACGAGCACGATCTTCAGCCAGGCATTGGCCGAATACCCGGCGAGCGGCACGCCGCCGATCCAGCAGACGAGTAGCAGGACCCCACTGCAGACGGCGTAGCAGACGCCGGTGTAGGTCGCCGTGGTCATGTGGGCTCGAACGCGAGCACCGATGCTGAGATAGATCGCCGCGAACAGCCCACCAGCGATGGCGAGCAGGTCGCCAGTAAGTGCCCGCGCCGACAGCTCGATGTCAGCGCCAGTAATAAGCCCGGTGGCGATTGTGGCTGCCCCGATGCCGACCCAGGCCAGTCGCGGCAGTCGTCGACCTTGCCAGTGTGCGATGACAGCGGTGAAGACAATCTGCGTCGATACGAGCGCGGTCGCCGACGCTACGGACGTCAAGGTCACGCTTGGCACCCACGTAGCGAAATGCGCGGCAAGAGCGCAGCCAGCGAGGGCCGCTCCGGCGACCGCACGCGCTGGCAGCCTGACTATTTCCGCCCGGTGGCGCAGTCCGACGACGCCTGCGGTGGGAAGCGCGCCTAATGCGTTCCGCCAGAAGGCAATCGCCAGGGCGGGCGCCGCGGTCGCCGCCATTAGTGGTCCCGAGAACGAGATACCGGTCAACGCAACGACGAGGAGGACCGCGTCGACCCCACGGGGAGGGGCGAGCGATTCTGTCGACGAGATCGGATTCACCCGTCCAATACTCGCAAGCGGGCATCGGGTCGCTGGAAATCCGGTCTCGCCGACTACTCTGCCCCTCGTGAGCAGCTGCGGGTGGCTGTTATGAGCGCGGACTGGGTGTTCATTGCCCGGCTCGCGGGCATCGGGGTGTTCGATCCGAATGGTGATCAGCTGGGCCGGGTTCGTGAGACCGTCGCCATGCTGCAGCTCGATCGCCCCCCGCGGGTGCTCGGCCTTGTCGTCGAAGTGCAACACCGGCATCGCATCTTCGTTCCGATGGGTCGGGTGACTCGCATCGAGATCGATGCCGTCGTGCTCTCGACCGGCATGGTGAACATGCGGCGCTTCGAGCGGCGCACGCACGAGATTTTGGTGTTGTCGGAGCTGCTCGACCGAAGCGTGCGGCTGCGTAGTAATGGGCAGCGGGCGACGATCGTAGACGCGGCGATGGAGCGCAACCGCGCCCAGGATTGGTTGATAACCCGCCTCGCCGTCCGCGTCGGCGCCAACCGGATCACCCGTCGGCGCGGCCAGCTGCAGCAGATCGACTGGGATGACGTCGACGGTCTGTCGCTCTCCGACACGCAAGGCACCGACAGCCTGCTCTCGGTGCTCTCTGGCATGCGTCCAGCGGATGTGGCCAGCGCCCTACAGGATCTGTCGGAAAGCCGGCAGCGACAAGTCGTTGCCGCTCTGGACGACGAACGACTGGCCGACGTGTTCGAGGAACTACCCGAAGACGATCAGGTCAGCCTGCTGTCCTCGCTCAGCGACGAGCGGGCCGCTGACATCCTCGAAGCAATGAACGACGACGATGCTGCCGATCTACTGGGCGAGATGCCCGCGGATGACCAGGAGCGGCTGCTGAGGTTGATGGAGCCGGACGAGGCCGCGCCGGTCCGGCGGCTCATGAGCTATGACGACATGACAGCCGGCGGCCTCATGACTACAGAGCCGGTGATCCTTCCGCCGGACGCCACGGTGGCCGAGGCCCTGGCGCTCGTGCGCAACCCCGATCTGACGCCAGCACTGGCGGCACAGGTCTTCGTCGTTCGACCGCCGCAGGCCACGCCCACCGGGCGCTACCTCGGCACGGTTCATCTGCAGCGGCTGCTGCGGGAGCCACCGTCCGCCCTTGTAAGTGCCAGCGCGGTCAAAGACACGGATGCGCTCCGGCCCGATACTCCGATCGCGGAGATCACCCGTCACCTCGCCACCTACAACCTGCTCGCGGCCCCGGTCGTCGACGAGAACGAACGGCTCCTCGGCGCAGTGTCCATCGACGATGTTCTCGACCACTTGCTTCCCGAGGACTGGCGCGACATAGACGCGGATTCCACTGAGCTCGAGCCCGCCACATCTACGAAGCACCAGACGAGTACCGATGGCTGAGCGTCGTGGACGGCTCGACCAGCCCAAGGCGTCGCGGCGAACCCCCCAGGTTCGCTACGACCCGGAGGCCTTCGGCCGGCTGACCGAGAGGATCGCGCGATTTCTCGGCACCGGTCGATACCTCATCTTTCAGACAGTCCTGATCGTCTGCTGGATCGCATTCAACACGCTTCCGGGACTGCCGCACTTCGACCCATACGCCTTCCTATTCCTGACCTTGATCCTGTCCCTCCAGGCGGCATATTCAGCGCCGCTCATCCTGCTTGCGCAGAATCGCCAGGATGACCGCGATCGAATCAATCTGGAGCAGGATCGCGAGCAGTACCGGCAATCAGCGGCCAACCTGGACTACGTAGCCCGGGAACTGGCTGCGGTCCGGCTCGCGCTCGGTGAGGTCGTGACGCGCGACTTCTTGCGATCGGAGCTCAGTCGGCTGGACGGCGCGCGTGACCGGGAGCACGCAGACTAGGGCGTGGCGGTGAAGGCGCTCACGTTCCCGCTGACGATGCCTCCCCCGCTGTGTCCGTGACCTCGGAGTCCCCCGTGTCGGCGACCAGGCGGTTCAACAGCTCGTGCAGCTGACGCAACTCGTCGTCGGAGAACTTCGACAGCCAATACTCCTGAACCCCGGCCAGATGAATCGGCGCCGCCCGCCGGAGCCGGTCCAATCCCGCGGGCGTCAGGACCGTGTACATGCCTCTGGCGTCGCCGGGAAATGGTTCGCGGACGACGAGTCCAGCCGCTTGGAGCCGGTCGACGAGCCGAGTCAGTCCGGAACGGGACAGCAGGACGCTGTCGGCCAACTCGGCCATGCGCAGCCGACGGTCCGGCGCCTCGGCGAGCTGGAGTAGTACGTCATACCAGGCGAGCGGCAAACCGGCCTCCGCGGTCAGGTCGCGCTCCAGCCGGCGGACGACCTGGCTGTGCGCCCGTAGGAACGAACGCCAGACCTCGATCCGCCAGTCGGAGGGCCGCAACGACGCCCTGGCTATTGACATGCCCCGACATACTAGGTGGTCGCCGGAGCGGACCTGACGCGCGCGTACGCAACGCTCCGTACGATCGACATATGTCTCATCCGAGCCCTGATGCGGTTCACGCCGCCCTTGCCCGAGTTCTCGACCCCGAAATCCGCCGACCGATCACCGAACTCGACATGGTCGAGTCGGTTGACATCGCTCCGGGCGGTCGAGTGCGCGTGGGCGTTCTGCTGACCGTCGCCGGCTGCCCGATGCGGGAGCAGCTCAACCGAGACGTCACGGCTGCTGTCTCGACGGTTCCGGGTGTGACCGCTGTCGACGTGAACCTGGGCGTCATGACCGACGCGCAGCGCACCGAGCTGCGCCAGAAACTGCGTGGGAACGCTCCAGCGACCGAGATTCCGTTTGCCAAGCCGGGATCCCGAACGCGGGTGTACGCAGTCGCGTCCGGCAAGGGCGGCGTGGGCAAGTCATCGGTGACCGTCAACGTCGCTGCCGAGTTGGCTCGGCGTGGCCTGTCGGTGGGCGTCCTGGACGCGGATATCTACGGATTCTCAGTTCCCCGGATGCTCGGGGTGACCGGCAAGCCGACCCAGGTCGAACAAATGATCATGCCGCCGGTCGCGCATGACGTGAAGGTCATTTCGATCGGAATGTTCACTCCAGGCAATACCGCGGTTGTGTGGCGCGGCCCGATGCTGCACCGCGCCTTACAGCAATTCCTCGGAGACGTGTACTGGGGTGATCTTGACGTTCTGCTGATGGATTTGCCGCCCGGCACCGGGGATATCGCGATCTCAGTCGCCCAGCTCGTGCCGTCGGCCGAGTTGCTGGTCGTCACAACTCCCCAGATCGCGGCTCGGGAGGTGGCAGAGCGGGCCGGGTCGATCGCGCTGCAGACCCATCAGCAGATCGTGGGGGTCGTCGAGAACATGTCCTGGCTCGATCTGCCGGACGGTTCTCGCCTGGAGCTGTTCGGATCCGGCGGCGGGCAAGCCGTCGCGGACTCCCTAGCCGTCGCCACCGGCACCCGCGTACCGCTCCTCGGTCAGGTACCCATCGACCAGCGAGTACGGGAAGGCGGCGACGACGGCCGGCCGGTCGTGCTCTATCAGCCGGACTCGCCTGCCGCTGAGGCACTGCGCTCGGTCGCGGACACGCTGTCCCGGCGCCAGGCCAGCCTCGTCGGCCGTTCGCTCGGCCTGACGCCGAGCCGCGCGTGAGCGCCTAGACCACCCAGGCGCGCGTAGGCGCTTAGCCTGCCGGCCACACCCGCCGCGCGGCCTCGAACCGTCGGTTCGCGCGCACTCATGGGACGAACGGGACGGGTGAGCCGACCGGCAGTGCACTCCGGTCACACGAGCGCGCACGACGCGACGCTTTGGGCACGCACGCCTTGCACCCTCGACGCCTCGATGAGTCGACGAGCTGGTCCTCCGTTCGGTGGACAGCGGATCAGCCGGTCAAGCCGCCGAGCGGTCGATCCCGCAGCGGGCCAGCCGGCCGGAGACTTTAGTCAGCCGGCGACCGCCGACGAATCCCCAGGCCTCAAGCCAATATCTCCAACGAGGTGGATCGTGTCCAACACCACAACTCTTCCCAACCACTACTACGACAGCCCATTCACCGCGGTTGAGCCGGCGACGCCGGCGCGTCGTGCCGCCACCCCGCGCCCACGACTCGACCAAATGCGCTACTGGGTCGGCGCTGTCATTACGGCGATCGTCGCGGCCTTGGCCGGTGTCATCGGCCTCGTCGTCACGCACGGGATCGCCCACGTGCCGGTACTTACACAGGACAACGGGCTGCTTACGCCGGTCCACGCCCTCAGCTACGGCCTGATTGCCGCTGGCATCGCGTTCGCCGCCGCCGCGCTGTACAACGCGATGCTGCACGTCGCGCCTCGGCCGACGCTGTTCTACTGCTGGCTTACCGGCCTGCTGACCGTCCTCGCCACTCTCATTCCGTTCACCATGTCGGCGGCGCACCTCAGCGCGCAGGTCGCATTGGCCGGCACGAACCTGTTGGTGGGACTTGTGATCGTGATCCTCGTGCCATTCGCGGCTCAATCCGCGACAGTGCGCAGCTGACACTGATCACTCCAAATCGTTCGACCTGGGATGGCTGGGGGGCATCCCAGGTCGAACTCTCTGTTGCGACTGGTGTCCCGCTAGGTCGCGTCCTCGTCGAAGGGGGCTTTCTCGCCCCGCCCGAGCGGCCGCTGGCCAGGTGGCTGCGACGGCGGCGGCGGTGTCGGCGGCTCGTCCGACATCGCATCCCGCAGCGCGGTTCGCGGGTTGAGCTCGGACAGGTCCTCGTCCCCGAGGAGCGCGCGCTGGATGGCCGTGCGGGGATTCAACGACCTCAGGTCGAGATCCGCGAATTCCGGCCCGAGCTCGTCCCGCAGCTGGGTGCGGGCCCCGGTCGCTACCTCGCGGAGGCTCCGCAACATGCGGGCGGCGTCTCGGGCTAGGCCGGGCAGCTTGTCCGGACCAATCACGATCAGGCCAACCAGAGCTAGGACCAGCAGCTCCATCGGCCCGATGTTGAACACGAGCCGAGTGTAAGCCGGAAAGGCGATGTTCGAGAGTTGAGGCGGAAACCCTCAGACGCTTGACAGCGTGACGGATACGTCGGATTCCTGAGTGCCACGGAAGAAGTGCATTCGCACCGTGTCGCCCGGCTTGTGCGCCTGCACGGCTACCGTCAGCTCGTCGGCGGACTCGATGAGCGTGTTGTCCACGGCGGTGATCACGTCGCCCGGCTTCAGTCCGGCCTGGGCACCCGGACCGTTCGGGGTCACCTGCAGCACGTAGGCGCCGTCGTGGCTGCCGTCGGTGACGCTGCGGGCCGAAATCCCGTCGGACGCATGGACGGCCTTGCCGGTGTGGATTAGCTGCTGGGCGATGTCGCGGGCGGAGCTCATCGGGATGGCGAATCCAACACCGATGCTGCCGCTCTCCCCGCTTCCGCCGAGGGACGCGATGGCGGAGTTCACCCCGATTACAGCCCCGGACGCATCCACCAGCGGACCGCCGGAGTTACCGGGGTTGATAGCGGCGTCCGTCTGGATCGCATCGATGACCGCGTCCGTGTCGCTGCCGTCGCCGGAGAGATGTACCGGGCGGTCAAGCGCGGAGACTATGCCGGACGTCACCGTGCCACGCAGTCCCAGCGGTGAGCCGATAGCAATGACTGGATCCCCGACCGCGACCTTGGACGAGTCGCCGAGGCTGGCGACCGTCAGGTCGGTACGCGTGACCTTGAGCACGGCGAGGTCGGTGAGCGGATCCCGGCCGACGATCTTCGCCGGCTCGCTGGCCCGGTCGCTGTAGGTGACCCGGATCGTGCCGGATGCCGCCGCCACTGACGCCACGTGATTGTTGGTCAGGATGTAACCGCTGCGGTCGATCACGAATCCGGAGCCGGTCCCCGTGACGCCCGATCCCTTCACATCGATGGACACCACGGCGGGCGACACGCGCTTGGCGATGTCAGCCACCGACCCCGGTGGACGGTTTGCCGCCGATCCGGCCGTGCCGAGCGTCACACCGCCGTTGGTCAGCACTCGGTTCGATCGCTCGGCCAACCACCAACCGGCTCCGCCACCCACCACTCCGGCGAGCAGAGCCGCGATCAACGTCAGTAGTAGGGCGCTGAGCCCGAACCGGCCCCGACCGGCGCCGCGCGGCTCCTTCGTCTTCGCCGGCGCGGGTTCAGTGATCTCCTCCTCGGCGTGCTCCGCATCGACGTCGGGGGAAAGCTGCTGCAGGCCGTCGGAGGTGAAGATCGCTGGACGCCCTAGCCAGAACGGCGAAGCCGGGTCCCGCCACGGGTCCCGCGCCGCATCCGGCTTCCACCACGGCGACTGCGCCTTGTGGAGGATGGGCCAGATCCGGCTGCCAAGTGGCGCCTCGAAGCCCTCGGCACCCCTCCCAGGCGTCGTCGGGCCGAAGGATCGGGCTGTGCGCTCGTCGACCGGGGGCGGAGGCAGCCGGTGGGTCGGTGGCATGCGCTCGCCCGGCATCGGAGCGAACAGCGCGAAGCTACCGGCCGGGCGGCTGTACTCGGCCCGCTCCTGCGGAGACACCGTGGGCGGTGGCGGGCGGTAGTCCGAGTCATCGGCGCGTGGGGCGAACGAGCCAGTGACGCCGGGCGGACGCAGATAGTCCGCGTCCTGCCCTCCGCCCGGCTGCTCGCCGGGCCGGGCGTCCGGCCTGTCCTCACCCATCTGGTGCTGCGCCTCCTCCGGCAATCATGCCGTCTGACCGAGTTTGCCTTACCGAGATAACCCCCGCCCACCTAGCGGTTGCTGAGAGAAGCAGACGGGTTGGCAGAGCGTGTGCGGCGGGCGCCTCGCCGACCGTGTCCGAGCGGCCGCCCTACGGGCGGGCGGACTCGTCCTGCGGCGAAGACATGAACACCGGTGCCACGACGAGAGCAGGCTCGATGGCAGCCGCCGTCGCCCTGACCGACTGCTGATCCACCTCGGTGGGCGCCGGACCGGCCGGCGACGTGCTAGCGCCCTCGGACGCACGCAGCCCGGCCGTTAGGACGGCAACAGCGGCGACCGCGACGACTGTGGCCATGCCCACACTGCCTAAGCGGGCATGCCGACGGGAGCGCGGGGCGATCGACGGAGTCAAACCCATCGGGTGAGCGGACATCGTGGCGGCGTCGTCGCTGTCCGCTACAGACGTGCCGTGAGCTGGAAATGCCGCAGACCCGTCGGGCGACAGGGCAAGTGGCGGTGTCGTCAGGATGGTCGTCACTGGCACAGCCCGGAGACGGTCGAGCAAACCACTCGGCAAGGCTGGAACCGGTGCGCCACGAAGCGCGAACACAGCCTCCCGCTGAATGCTCACCGCATAGGCGCACTCCGGACACTCGGCCAGGTGGCGCTCGGCCCGCATGCGAGCAGTCCGGCCGAGCACACCGTCCGCGTATGCGGCGACGGCCTCGTCGGACAGGTGCTGCACGGGGAAGTTCATGGTCGGTCGGCCGCTCCGGTCAGTGGGACGGCGGGAACGGGCTTCGTGCCTGGCTCGACTGGGCGAACGCCCGGCGCGCGATGCGCGAGCGCTTCCCGCAGTAGTACGCGGCCACGGTGGATCCGCGAGCGCACGGTTCCCACCTTGATGCCGAGAGTGGCTGCGATCTCCTCGTAGGAAAGCTCCTCCAGGTCGCACAAGACAACGGCGGCACGGAAGTCAGCGGGCAGCGCGTCGAGAGCCCGTTGGATCTCCGGATCCAAATGCATCTCGGCATACGCCTGCTCGGGGCCGGCGCAGTTCGACGCCAGCCGGTCACCGGCATCGTCGGGCAATGCATCGAATCGGATGCGCTGCCGGCGCCGCACCATGTCGAGGAACAAGTTGGTCGTGATGCGGTGCAGCCAGCCCTCGAATGTTCCGGGGGTGTATTCAGCGAGCGATTTAAAGACCCGGACGAACGTCTCCTGGGTCAAATCCTCAGCGTCCGCGCGATTGCCGGACAGCCGGTACGCCAACCGGTACACGCGATCGGCGTGCTCCCGAACCACTTCGTCCCACGTGGGTGGCACCCACTGGGTCGCGATCGCGGTGTCGGTCACCTGTTCACCTCATCTGCCGATACTGGTGCAATACAGGGAACCAGCTCTGGCGTCCACGTGCTGCAACGCCTCAGCGTTCCTTAACGTTCCCGAACCGCAGGAGGCTGCGGCGCTGCGCAATATGGTCTCGAGCTGGCCCCGGAGAATCCTGAGTGCGACATCGGTATTACCTGTGAGCCATCAGGGAGGACGAACTTCACCACCTGAGAACAACAGCTGGTCTCGTGATCATCAAACCGCCCCTAGGCTCACCGTGTGCACCGATACACGCCGGAGGCCGAGCGCCTCGCCCGGGCACTTGCTGACGACTGCCTGGACCGGCTGGCCCGAATGGATCCGCTCAATCGCCCGGCCAGTCCAGAACGGCTCGAGGCCGCCGCTGGTGCGACGGTGGTTCCCCAGGGGCTCGGAGCCGACGAGGCGCTGCGTCTTTGGACGGACGTGCTCGGGCCGGCCTGCCTGACCATCGACCACCCGCGATACCTGTCTTTCATCCCGGGTGCGCCGTCGAAGGCGGCAGCCGCGTTCGACATGCTCGTCGGTGCGTCGAATGTCTACGCCGGATCGTGGCTCGAAGGCTCCGGGGCGGTCTATGCCGAGAATCAGGCGCTGCGGTGGATCGCCGATCTTGCCGGTCTTCCGCCCACTGCCGGGGGGGTATTCGCGCAGGGCGGGACGGTCGCCAACCTGTCCGCTCTCGTAGCCGCCCGGGAAGCGGCCCTCGAGCGACGCAGCTCCCGTCGTCCGCCCCGCTGGGCGGTCTGCGTCACCGAGGAGACCCACTCGTCGGTCAAACACGCCCTGCGCGTAGTCATGGACGTTGAAATCATCGAAGTCCCCGGTGACGAGCGGGGCCGCATGACGGGGACTGCGCTCCGCCTGACCGTCGCGGAGCTATCCGCTGGCACAGTCGACGGCATCTTTGCCGCTGTGGCTACGGCCGGCACGACGAACGCAGGCGTCGTTGACGACATCGACGGCATCGCCGACGTGGCGGCCGAGCACGGCTGGTGGCTGCATGTCGACGGCGCGTACGGCGGAGCCGGTCTGGCCGCGCCGAGCATCCGCCATCTCTTCCGTGGCGTCGAGCGGGCCGACTCGTTCATCGTCGACCCCCACAAGTGGCTGTTCGCGCCGTTCGACTCGTGCGCCCTCCTCTATCGCGACCCGGCTCTCGGTCGCGCCGCCAACACTCTCTACGCCGGCTACCTCGACGCAGTGACCGCCGATGACGACTGGAATCCGTCCGATTTCGCCATTCAACTCACCCGCCGAGCCCGGGGCTTGCCCCTCTGGTTCTCGCTTGCCGTGCATGGCACGGACGCGTATCGCGACGCAATTGAGCAGACTTTGGAGGTCACTCGAGCCGGGGCGGCCATGATTCGAGCGGCCGACCATGTGCGGCTGATGGTCGAACCAGATCTGTCGGTGCTGCTTTTCGAGCGAATCGGGTGGACGGCGGACCACTACGCGCGATGGTCGGCCCGGCTGTTGGCCGAGCAAGTGGCGTTTGTGACGCCTACCCGGCACCGCAACCAGCCGTGCACGCGCTTCGCGATCGTCAACCCGCTCACCGCGTCCGATGATCTGGCGTTGATCATCGACTCCATGCGATGACCCGGATGCGCGACACTAGCATCTGACGTCATGACGGAACCCAAAGTCGGCGTCCCCAGCCTGGCGTTCGTCGAGAAATGGGTCGAGGAGGACGAGCCGTTGCAGACGGCTCGTCTGCACGCGGCAGAACTCGGAACGTGTGTGCCGATCGGCTCCGGCACCGGTGCTGCGCTGCGCTTCCTCGCGGCGGCGATTGACGCAAAGGCGGTCGTCGAGGTTGGTACGGGCGCCGGAACGTCAGGAATCTGGCTGCTTCGTGGCATGCGTCCGGACGGCGTGCTCACCACGGTCGACATCGAAGGTGAGCACCAACGGCTGGCCAAACAGGCATATGCCGCCGCGGGGATCCCGCCGGGCCGGTACCGGCTGATCAACGGCCAGGCGGGCGACGTGCTACCGCGGTTGACCGACGGCGCCTACGACCTGGTCTTCGTCGACGCGGACAAGACCGGCTACGTCGACTATCTCGAGCAAGCCATTCGGCTGCTGCGCCCCGGCGGGGTCGTGGCGTTCGACAACGCCCTGCGCGCTGATCAGGTCGCGGACGCGACGGCGCGGGACGTGGCGACGGTCACCGTGCGCGAGGTCGTGCGTTCGGTCCATGACAACGACCGGCTTGTGCCGGCCCTGCTACCGGTCGGGGACGGGCTCCTCGTAGCCGTCAAGCGCTAGGGCGACCGCGGGCACTGCGCAGCAAGGTCCGCAGGTCGGCGACCGCACCGACATGCCGGAGCTTGTCGGGATTCAGGACGTTCTGGATCCCTTGCACTTGACCGTCCGCGATCTCCAGGCTGAGCACGGACGCGATCTTGCCGTCAGCCGTGTGGAATATCGCACCCGGTTGACCGTTGACCTGCGCCGGCTCGGCCCAGCCACCTAGCTCGGCCCCCTGCCGCAGCAGCGACACCAACAGCCGCATGACCATCTTCGGGCCGGAGATGACCTGAGCCACTGCCGGTGCCTTGCCACCGCCATCACCGTGGAACTTGACGTCTTCCGCCAGTAATCCGTGTAGCGCTTCCAGATCCCCGTGCTGACACGCTGCGAAGAACCGCTGCGCGAGTTGGTCTCGTTCGGCTGCGGACGGTTCGTAGCGCGGACGACGCGCGTCAACGCTTCGCCGAGCACGCAGGGCAATCTGCCGGCAGTTGTCGGGCGTGCGATCCACGATGTCGGCGATCTCGTCGTAGCCGTAGTCGAAAACCTCGCGCAGGAGGAACACGGCCCGCTCGACCGGCGACAGGGATTCCAGCAGCACGAGAAATGCAAGTGAGAGGGTGTCCGCCGTCTCGACCTGCTCGGCCGCGTCGGGGCTGGGGTCGGTGAGTAACGGCTCGGGCAACCAGGTTCCGACATAGGTTTCGCGTTGCCGTTTGGCGCGGCGCAAGGCGTCCACCGATAGGCGCGTAGCGATCGTCGTCAGATATGCCTTGGGCGTCGCGATCACGACGCCGTCCTGCTCCGCGCGGTGATAGCGGAGGAACGATTCCTGCACGATGTCCTCCGCCGTGCTGACCGACCCAAGCATGCGATAGGCGATGGAGAACAGCAGCGGTCGTAGCGCCGAGTACAACTCGGCGGCGGTCGGCTCATCGGACACCGACCCTCCTCGGGGTAGCCGGGACGAATACCACCAGGAGACGCCTGGAGCCTCCCCACCCTAACCGTGACAACAGCCACAGCTCGGCTGTCACGGAGAGGACGTCGTCGGCGTCGTAGAGGGCATTGCAGTCGACGAGAGGAGCCATCATGCGGGTATTCGTCGCGGGAGCGACCGGCGTCGTCGGTCGGCAACTCCTGCCGCTACTCGTTTCGACCGGGCACGAGGTTTATGCCACCACGCGATCACAAGCGAAGGTAACGGCCCTGCGCGAGCAAGGAGTCAGGCCGGTCGTGCTCGATCTGCTGGATGCTGGCCAAACGAAGGCCGCTGTCGTCGCAGCCGAGCCTGAGGTCATCGTGCACCAAGCCACGGCCCTGTCCGGCCTGACCAACAACGTGCGCCGCATCGGTCAGCAATTCGCCATGACCAACCGGCTACGGACTGTAGGAACGGAGAATCTCCTTGCCGCAGGCCGCATCGTCGGTACCGGACGGTTCGTGGCGCAGAGCTTCGCCGGCTGGCCGTACGCTCCGACCGGCGGTGCGGTCAAGGACGAATCCGACCCACTCGATCCCAATCCGCCCAAGGCGCTGCGGGAGACCCTCAGCGCGATTCGCCGGTTGGAGAAGCTCGTCGGCGATGCCCCGGGAGGTGTGACGCTCCGGTACGGAGGGCTGTACGGCCCGCACACCTCCCTCGACCGCGACGGCCCGCAGATTGTCGCCGTCCGCAAGCGGCAATTTCCGCTCGTCGGCGATGCCGGCGGTGTCTGGTCGTTCCTGCACATCCATGACGCAGCGACGGCCACCCTGGCCGCGCTCACCCAGGGTGCAGGCATCTACAACATCGTTGACGATGAGCCGGCTCCGGTTCGCGAGTGGTTGCCGTATCTCGCGGACCAGCTCGGCGCCCCTCCCCCTCGTCATGTCCCGACGTGGCTGGCGCGCCTGATCGGCGGAGATGTCGCCGTGCATTTGATGACCCGCGTCCGCGGTGCCTCGAACGAGCGGGCTCGGCACGAGCTGTCGTGGAAACCGTCCGTGCCGTCGTGGCGTGAGGGGTTCCGGGAGATCCTGGATAGCTGACACCTACTCGCGGGACACTAGCGGTTCCGCCAGTACTGTGGCGCATCGAAATGGTCTGCTATGTCGACGCGGTGCGGTCGTATCCCACCGCCGGGCTGCGCTTCCGCGAATACTGCCACCTGTTGGCTGATTCCCGCGAAGAACTGCACACGATGGCTGACCAGCTGGGCATGCCGCGGCGGTTCTTCCAGGAGCATCCATGGCGCTGGCACTACGACCTGCCGGAGCACTTGCGGACCGAGGCGGTTCGGCTCGGCGCCCGCGAGGTGTCGATGCACGAGGTCGGCGCGCTGCTCCGCGCTCGTCGGGCGAGGCTCCCGGCCGATGCCTGATGAGCTGATCGCTAGAGGCCTGCTGCGCATGGCGCGTGATCCCAGCAGTGGACGGCTCGTGCGGCGCAATACGCTCGCGGTCGGGCTCCGCGCGGCGTTGTTCGCCGACCTCGCCCTCGCCGGGCAGATCGTGGACTACGCGGGAGCGCCCTACGCGATTGGTACAGCACCGAACACCCACCGGTTTCTCGACCAGATCCGGGACGCGGTCGCGGCCCGGCCCGGCGTCTCGTGGCCGCGATGGTTTCGGTATGTGCACAGCGACCGCATCGCGTTGGTCAACGAGCTCGTCAATGACGAGTTGTGGACGCCGGTGGGCCGGAACCGCTACATCGATGTTGACGCCACGAGCATGCTCGACCGCGCTCGCCGGGTGACCGCCGTCGCGACATTACGGATGCCGCCCCCAGACGCTCCGGACGCGGTTCTCGCCATGTTGCTGGTGATCTGCGGCGCCACAGCCGTCCCCCAGACCATCGGACGGCCCCCCGCTCGCCCCGCACCCCGGCCAAAGGCGATGCGAAAGGAGCTGCGACCGCTGCTGGACGCCATCGGCCCGCTCGACGACCCGGTCCGGATTGCGGTGCAACACGCCGTCGGAGCCGGCGCGACCGTTGTCCGAAAGGTGCGGCGGGGGCGGATGGTCGCATGACCATTCCGCATCCGGTCGCTCGCTTACCGTAAGTTCGACACGTGCTCATCACAGTGCTGGCCGGGGGCATCGGCGGAGCGCGCTACCTGCGGGGAGTTCGTGCCGCCCGTCCCGCCGACGACGTCATAGCGATCGTTAATACCGGCGACGACATCACCCTGCACGGGCTGCGAATCTGCCCCGATCTGGACAGCGTCATGTACACCCTCGGGGGTGGTATCGACGCGGAACGGGGTTGGGGCCGCGCCGAGGAGACCTGGCGGATTCGCGACGAGTTGGCGACCTACGCGGTGGAGCCGACTTGGTTCGGTCTCGGCGATCTCGACATCGCGACCCACCTGGTGCGGACGCAGATGCTCGATGCCGGATATCCGCTTTCCGACGTAACCGCAGCACTGTGCGATCGCTGGAAACCCGGCGTGCGTTTGCTCCCCATGAGCGACGAGCGCTGCGAAACGCACGTGGTCGTCGATCTGCCCGACGCCGGACGGCACGCCATCCACTTCCAGGAGTGGTGGATCCGTTATCGCGCCGCTCTGCCGGCCCAGGCGTTCGTACAGGTCGGCCTGGACGATGCCAAGCCGGCGCCCGGCGTGCTGGAGGCCATCCTGCACGCAGATGTTGTGCTCATCGCACCTAGCAACCCGGTGGTCAGTATTGGGACGATCCTCGCCGTGGCCGGAGTGCGTGATGCGGTGTCGACGACAGCCGCACCCGTCGTCGGCGCGTCCCCCATCATCGGTAGCGCGCCGGTGCGGGGAATGGCGGACGCCTGCCTGGACGCGATCGGGGTCGAGGTCAGCGCAGCCGGCGTTGGCCGGCACTACGGCGCGCGCGGATCAGGTGGCGTGCTCGATGGGTGGCTCGTGCACAGCACCGACGCGGCAGACGTGCCCGGCGTGGCGGTCCGCTCGGTCCCGCTTCTCATGTCCGATGACGCCGCGACCGCCGACATGGTCCACGCCGCCCTGGAGCTCGCCGGTGTCTGACTTTCCGCCCGCCGACCACGGCGCCACTCGACTAGAGATACTGCCGGTCACGGGAATGCCGGATCTGCGGCCCGGTGACGATCTGGTCGCTGCCGTCGCCGCCGCGGCACCTCAGTTGCAAGACGGCGACGTACTGGTCGTGACCTCCAAGGTCGTATCGAAGATCGAAGGCAGGCTGATCACGCTGCCGACCGCCGACGCCGATCTGCGCGAACAGGCGCGACAGGAAGCCGTCGACGAGGAGTCGGTACGGGTCGTTGCCACGCGGGGCGACCTCCGGATCGTCCAGAACCGGCTCGGGCTCGTTCTCGCGGCCGCTGGGGTGGACGTCTCGAACGTCGCCCGCAACGAACTCGCACTGCTACCAGTCGACCCGGACGCCTCCGCCGCCAGGCTGCGGGATGGGCTGCGGGCCAAACTCGGCATCGACGTCGCAGTCCTCATCAGCGACTCCATGGGCCGGCCATGGCGGACCGGCATCACCGACGCGGCGATTGGAGTGGCCGGACTGAGCGCGGTGTTCGATGCTCGGGGGCAGTTGGACGCGCACGGCAACCTTCTCGAAGTGACTCAGGTTGCCATCGCCGACGAGATCGCCGCCGCGGCCGATCTGGTCAAGGGAAAGTTGCGCGGAATTCCCGTAGCGATCGTGCGAGGGCTCGCCGTCAACGGCAAGCTGTCTGACGACGGACTCGGCAGCGCGACGCTCATCCGCAGTCCGGAGGAGGACATGTTCCGGCTGGGCACCGCCGAGGCGATCGCTGTCGGTCGCACGGAGGCCGGCGGTCCGAACGTCGAGCCACCGCTGCTGCATGCGGACGCGGTCGTCGTGGTGGCCATGTTTACCGCGGAAACGGCAGCAGAAGCGTCCGTCCAGCAGGCGTTCCTCGCATTCCTTGCCGCGCGCCCGGATGCGATGTGGCGTTCCTGCGTGCCCGGCCACCTCACCGCCAGTGCGCTGGTGCTCGATCCGGCCCGACGATCGGTGCTGCTCACGCTTCACCCTCGCCAGGAACTGTGGCTACAACTCGGCGGGCACTGTGAGCGTGGTGACCGTTCACTGCTCGACGCGGCCGCCAGAGAAGCGCGCGAGGAGTCGGGCATCGGCGCGCTGTCCTTCGACCCGCGACCGATCAGCCTTGACGTGCACTCCCTGACCTGCTCGCTCGGCGTGCCGACCCGACATTTCGACGTGACCTATCTGGCGATCGCCCCAGACAGCGCACCGCTGTCGCAGAGTCACGAATCCCTTGATCTGCGCTGGGTCACCTGGGACGCCCTGCCCGAAGGCGCGGCGCCAAACCTGCCCGGCATGATCGAGGTCGCTCGCCGCCGGATCGACGCCTGATGGCGGACCTAACCTCCGTTGTCGATCAAGCTGGGACATGGCCGGTCGGTGTGGCCGCGGCCGCGGCCGTGGGGCCGGGTGGCGTGCTCGCGGCGACCGGGCCGGTCAACCGCCAATTCCCTCTCGCCTCGGTGACGAAGCCGCTCGCGGTGCTCAGCGCGCTCGTCGCCGTGGAAGAAGGCGCGCTTGAACTCACCGACGTTGCCGACGAGGACCTGGTACCCGGCGCGACCGTCCGTCACCTGATGTCTCACGCCTCCGGGCTCGCACCGGACGAGCTGCGACGGATGTTCCCGGTGGCCAGCCGGCGGGTCTATTCCCATGTCGGGATCGAGTTGCTCGGAGATCTCGTGGCGCGTGCCGTCGACATGCCCTTCGGCACCTACTTCCACGAGTCGCTGGTCCGCCCGCTCGGATTGCGCGACACCCATCTCGCCGGATCGCCCGCGCGGGACGGCGTCGCGTCTGTGGAGGACTTGGCGCAGGTCGTAGCCGAGCTGCTCACACCGTCCGGCTGGCTCCACGCCGGCACGCTCTCCGAAGCCGCGAGCGTTCAGTATCCAGGCATCCGAGGGGTTCTGCCGGGCTATGGCAGCCAGAACCCGAACGACTGGGGCCTCGGGTTCGAGATCCGGTCCGGCAAACAGCCGCACTGGACCGGTACCCAGAACTCGCCCTCCACCTACGGCCACTTCGGCCTGAGCGGATCGATGTTCTGGGTTGACCCGGAACGTCGGATCGGACTGGTCGCACTCGCGGATCGTTCGTTTGGCGCCTGGGCCAAAACGGTTTGGCCGGCGCTGTCTGACGCCGTTCTCGCGGCGGCGTGACAGCGTCGGCCCGCTGTGGCTAACCCGCTATCGGGCCAACGGCCGACGGCGTCAATTCCGATCGCGTTAGATGCGCTGGGCGGTTCCGCATGAGGTGCCTGACGACGTACGCCGCGTCCGCGCCCGCGCCGCCGACGAGCATCGACCGCATCGAGGACTGGAAGCTGAGCCCGGTGAAGTACAGTCCCGGCGCCGAGTCGACGACACCGCGGTTTTCGACCGGCCAGCCGTCGTCTCCGACGATCGGCAGCTTGATCCAGCCCAGGTCGTGGACGAAACCCGTGCACCACACAACGTTGGTGACCTCGACGATCTGATCGTCGCCGAGCACCGGTTGCCCGCCAGCGACGCCTGTGGTCCGAGCCACTACTCGCTCGACGCCGGCCGCGGCCAGATCGGCCCGCTTTACTCGCAGGAGCGGGCCGCCGTGGTGTCGGATGAACTTCATTCGCTTGCGACCCATCGGGGTCCGTCGATTCAGCACCTTCCCGAATGCGAAGAAGACCATCGGCCAGATGAACCTGACGGAGCGCCGATTGAGGTGGAACGGGATTTCGCCGGTGTCTCGACCGGACAGAATCACGTGATGCTCGGCCGCGAGCTCGTAGGCGATGTCCCCGCCTGAATGGGATGCGCCGACGACCAGCACCGGTCCCGGTTGGAGTTGTTCCGGATTCTTGTAGTCCGAGGAGTGCAACTGCACGATGCGCGGGTCGAGTTCGTCCGCGAACGCCGGGATGTTCGGCGCCCGGCCGAACGTGCCGGTCGCGATGATCACGTTGTTCGCCTCGAAGTCCCCATCCTCGTGTTCGATCCGATATCCGTCGTCATGTGCGGTCAGGCTGCTCACCCGAATACCGCCACTGACCGGCAGTTCAAATGTCGCTGCGTACGTCTCGAGATAGTCGGCCACTTCGTCCTTCGTCGGGTAGGACCATCGCGGGGCCGGGAACGGCATGCCCGGTAGACCGTCCAGCGCCGCTGGGGTGTAGAGGCGCAGGGAGTCCCAGTGGCGACGCCAGTTGTCGCCGACGCGGTCGATCGCGTCGACGACGAGGCATTCACGACCGGCTCGTCGCAAGTGGTACGCGGCCGAGAGTCCAGCCTGTCCGGCGCCGATGATCAGTGTGTCGATTCGCTCTGATGTGTATGTCATGCCGGCCACGGTATGAACGGGGCCATCAACGTCGCATCGGGCGAACGATGCAGACTTTCGCCCAATGGCAAATGGGTATTTCTATGTACGGTCCATCAAATCGTGCTCGTACGCATAAGCCGTCGCCGCGGCCCGACTCGATACGTTCAGCTTGGTGAAGATGTTGGCGACGTGCCGCGCGACCGTCTTTCCCGACAGGAACAACTCCGTCGCGATGGTCCGGTTGGTCTTCCCGGATGCCACGAGTTGTAGCACTTCGATCTC
>Ga0081540_1000711_pt1 | contig 30892 bp, 29 predicted proteins | sample TabmetS2T1R1_FD_71024 | JGI IMG/M metagenome (GOLD analysis project Ga0081540, IMG submission 71024) | Tabebuia heterophylla rhizosphere microbial communities from the University of Puerto Rico - S2T1R1 | ecosystem: Host-associated > Plants > Roots > Rhizosphere ...
TGATGATGGACACGTAAGGCGCTGACCGAACGACGCGCCCTCTTGACACAAACGGTGCCGCAATGAGGATTTCGAAAGTTTCGCTTTCGGCAGTGGCGATTGCCTGGGTTGGTCTTTGTTCGGCGACAGACACGGCCGCTCAGGTGTCGGACGGTGTCGTGAAGATCGGCGTGGTTACCGACATGACGGGGTTCCTCTCGGATATCGCGGGACCGGGAGCAGTTCTGGCGGTGCGGATGGCTGTGACTGATTTCGGCGGCGAGGTACTTGGCAGGCCGATTGAGGTTGTGGCCGCCGACAACGCCAACAAGGCGGATGTCGCGGTGAATCTCACTCGAAATTGGTTCGACACGCAGGGCGTCGACATGATTACCGACCTCGGCAACTCCGCTACGGGCCTGGCATCTGTCAACATGGCTGCGCAAAGAAACAAGATTGCGATCGCAGTCTCACCCGGTACGTCGCGGATTACAAATGAGGAATGCACGCCGACTAGCGTCCACTATGCTTACGATACCTATGCCCTTGCCAAGGGCACTGCTTCAACCCTGGTCAAAATGAAGCTAGATAGCTGGTATTTCGTCACCATTGACTTCGCGGGTGGGCATTCGATTGAAAAGGACGCGACCGAAGTTGTTCAGGCGAGCGGCGGCAAGGTTTTGGGTTCGGCACGCCACCCGACCGATACGAGCGACTTTTCCTCCTATATTCTCCAGGCACAGGCCTCGAAGGCAAAGGTTGTCGGCTTCGCGACTGCAGGGCAGGCTGCCGTCAACGCAATAAAAACTGCCAACGAGTTCGGGCTGCGGCAGGGCGGGCAGATCCTGGCCGGCCTTTACTTCTTCATTACTGATGTCCATAGCCTCGGTCTCGAGGTTACCCAGGACATGGTCGTAACAACGGCATTTTACTGGGACATGAACGATGAGACGCGCGCTTGGTCGAAGCGGTTCTTCGAGCAGACCAAGCGGATGCCGACACAGCTGCAGGCGGCCAACTATTCTGCCACGATGCATTACCTCAAGGCGGTGCAGGCCGCCGGCACGGACGAGACGGGCGCCGTCATGAAGAAAATGCGAGAGTTGCCAATCAACGACTTCTTCGCCAGGAATGCCCGTATTCGCGAAGATGGTCGCATGATTCATGACATGTATGTGGTTCGCGTCAAGAAGCCCAGCGAATCGAAGTATCCGTGGGACTATTATGAGATCCAGGCTACCATTCCGGCAGAGGAAGCGTTCCAGCCGCTCGCCAAGAGCGGTTGCTCGCTAGTGAGAAAGTAAGTCGGCCATGTATCGTCTGATCAGCGCAACGCCCAGCCCTTATGCCAGGAAAGTCAGAATACAGCTCGCCGAGAAGGGCATTCCCTTTGAGCTCGTTACAGAGGTTCCTTGGAACAATGACACCCAGACACCTCAATTCAATCCGCTTGAGAAGTTGCCGGTCCTGATCTGCGAAAGCGGAGAGACGGTTTATGAATCGAGATTTGTGAATGAATGGGTGGAATTTCAGCACCCTGATCCGCCACTGATGCCAAAGGAAAAAGACAGCATTCTGCTCACAAAGCGGTTCGAGATTCTGGCTGATGGTGTCTGCGATGCCTGTGTGCTTGTTTTCTGGGAACGTACAAGACCGGATGGTGCGCGCAGTGAAGAATGGATGTCGCGTCAGTTGCGCAAGCGCGATGGTGGCCTGCGAGAAATTTCACGATTGCTTGGCAAAAAGCCGTTTTGCGTGGACGATCGATTTACGCTTGCGGACATCGCTGTCGGAAGCCTTCTGGGATGGCTCAAGGTGCGCATGAGTGAGTTCAAGTGGCGCGAGAAATATCCCAATCTGGCCGACCTGCAGGATCGGCTGGAAACGCGACCGTCGTTTGCGAACACGGTGCCCTACGCACAGGTGATCCGCGATAAGGTCGTTTGAAATGCGGAGCCTTATCGTCGCTTGGCGGGCCTTAGCTTGCGGCAGCCCCATTGAGATGATCAATCTACGTGCAGCTTGACTTCGATATTGCCGCGCGTCGCTCGCGAGTAGGGACAGACTTCTTGGTGCGCAAGCCTTACAAACTCCTGGATTTCGCTTTTGTCGCGGTTTGGCACTGAGACATCAAGCTTGACCGCCAACTCGAAAAAGCTCTTTTCGTTGCGGCCAATCGTCACGTGAGCCGTCACGCTGGATTCTCGAAGAGGGGCGTTGCTTTCTCGCGCGACCCGCAAGAGGGCGTTCTCAAAGCAAGCCGCGTAGCCGGCGGCGAACAATTGCTCGGGGTTTGTCGCAGCGCCACCCGGACCGCCCAACTCCTTGGGATGAGCCAGGGGCATATCGAGCACACCATCAGATGACTTGATGCTCCCATTGCGGCCACCAATTGCGGTTGCGGTCGCGGTATAAAGTGCCTGCATCGGGGCGCTCTCCCATTAACAACGCAACTGCTGGATCTCCCCACTAGGAACTCATCCTCACGCAACCAGCATTCGGCCTTTGCCGTCCGCTCAGTCGCGCAGATACGTGTCGGTTTTGTCCAGCCAATCCTGGCGCGGAGGGCAGAAGATGTCGAATTCAACCGTGTCGTGCAACGCCTGCGCTCGGTGCGGCAAATTCGACGGAATGACGACGACTTCGCCGGCGGCTACCACGACCTCCTGCTTTCCGTCGTCCCCGAACCAGAACTTCAGCGCACCCTCGACCACATAGGTGAATTGCTCGTTGTCATGGGCATGACGTGGCACCGTATCGCCTTTCTTGAAGCGGATCTCGCCGAACATGAGCCGCTCGCCGGTGACGATGCGGCGGGTGATCGTCCCCTTCATGGCTTCGGAAGGCTGATCCTTCCACCGATAGTGGGTCGCCCGCACCTTGGTATCCATGGCTTCATCCTTTCGCTTCGCATAGTTCACTTCCCAATTAAGGCTCCGCCCAGTATTCATGCTGCCGCGTACCGAACGAGTCTCTGTTGCCAAATCGGGTTGTCGAGCACGGCGGCATTGACTATCCCGGTCGGGACCCGGCCGCGGCTCAGTTCGAGTACGGCCTGCACATCCTTCGCTCCGATGCCTTCGAACATCTGGTCAGTCCAGCACAGGGCATGTGGGGTGACGATGACGTTGTCGAGTTTGAGTATGGGGTCGTCGGGGTGGGGCGGCTCGGGGTCAAAGACGTCAAGAGCCGCGCCCGCAATGCGGCGCTCCTGCAGGACATTGGTCAGGGCTAGCTGATCGACTACCGGGCCGCGGGCACAATTGATGAGAAAGGCCGTCGGCTTCATCATGGCGAGGCGCCGCGCGTCAACGAGATGTCTCGTCTCCTTCGTCAAAGGACAATTGAGGGTAACGAAATCGGACTCTCGGAAGATCGCATCCAGATCGACGAGTTTTATTCCACGTTCCGCGGCAAGCGCGGGATCGACATAGGGGTCATGCGCGATAAAGTGCATGCCGAACGGCTTGGCGAGACGAAACACTTCCGCGCCGATATTGCCGATACCGATCGATCCGAGCACCCTGCCGACCAGACCGATCCCGTTATGATCAAGGCGTTGATCGAATCCGCTGGGTCCCTTCCGCGCCAGGCTGTCTTTGATGAACAGCCTGCCGCTGAGCGCAAGGAGGAAGGTGATGGTTGCGACAGCGACTGGCCGACGCACGCCGTCCGGTGCTGTCACGAGGGCGATCCCGGCATCGGTGCAGGCTGGTACGTCAACGTTGTCATACCCGACGCCGACCTTGGCGATCAGGCCAAGCCGACAATTTGAAGGAATACTCTCGCGCGCAAAACGCGGAAACAGCAGGATCAATGCATCATGGTCCGCGAGGACCGAGGCCGGCATGATGCCGCTTTCCGGAGCAACAAACTCAATCTCGATGTTGGGATTTCCGGTCAGCTGCGAAAGATCGAACACAGCGCTGCCCCTGTGCCTGACGTCATGGCTGAGGGCGACCCGAAATCGTCTCATCTCGTCACCGTGAATCAATAGGCAAACTTTTTGACCGCAGCCTCGTTCCAATCGATGCCGTTTCCGGGTCGGCTCGGAACGTCGACGAGTCCATTCTTTACATCGAAAGGCTGGGCAATGATCGGGTTACCCCAATCGCGCCACTCCAGCCAATCGCAGCTTTCCGTGGCACGAAGGAGATGGGCGGAGACCTCCGGATACAGATGGCTGGACATCGGATGTCCAGCGGCCCCGGCTATTGCTGCGGAGCGTATCCAGCCTGTTACGCCGCCGATACGCATCAGGTCGGGCATGTAAAGATCAGCGGCTTCAGCACGAACCGCGTCCAGGAATGAGCGAGGCCCATAGATATTCTCACCGATCTGAACCGGCGTCTTAAGTTCGCGCGCCAGCTGGGCGCTATGCGCGAAATTGTCGAATACAACTGGCTCCTCGAACCAATAAAGCCCCTGGTCATCCAGACCATGACATCGAGAGATTGCTTCGGGTAAGGTGAGCCCCTGATTGAAATCGCACATAAGCTCGATGTCAGGGCCGATCGCCCCGCGCACGGCCTTTAGTGCATCAATGTCCTGCCGCAAGGTTGAGCGGCCTAGCCGGATCTTGATCGCGTTGAAACTTCCTTCCTCAACGAGTTCCTTTGCTTCCTGGCCCAGTTTGTCCAGAGGGATGAGCCAAAGTCCGTTTGTATTATAGGTTCGAAGGTTACCGACGCTGCCACCGAGTAGCTCCGCCAGTGGCAATCCCGCCGCTTTCGCGACGGCATCCCAAACGGCCATGTCGACACCAGCCATGGCGATAAGGCTTACGCCCTGCCGCCCAATCAGATGAAATTTGTTCATCGCATCGCGAAAAAAGTCGAGCGGCGCAAGCTGGCGTCCTTTGAACATCTCCGCCAGGTCAAGAATCGCTGGCCCGATGTATTTTACCGCGTCTCTCAAATACGGCTCGAGATAGCTTCGGCCGACAACGCCTTCCTTTGTCTTGACATCGATCAGGATGAACGGCCACTCCGGATAAACGCCGACTTTGGATACGATCGGCCTTCGCATCGGGATCGATACCGCGCGCACTTCAATTGTTTCCAGGGTCAGCCTGTTCGTGTTATGCATGCCACGCTCGCAGAGTTATCGTTTCCGAAGCTGATTGCCTCGAGGTGTGCGCGGATCCCTTGTCAAGGCGCCTCATGAACAGGTGCCGCCGAACGTTCGAGGCGAGTGTCGTGTCCGAGGATGAGAACGATTAGGCCTGACAAGATCATGAATCCCGCAAGGCCATAAAGTCCGCCCGCGAAGGTGCCCGTGAGATCCTTCATCCATCCCACGAAGAAGGGGCCGACAAAGCCGCCAAGATTGCCAAGCGCATTGATTAGTGCAATCCCGCCCGCTGCTGCTGCCCCGCTCAACATTGCCGTCGGAAGCGGCCAGAAGGAGGGCAGGGCTGCGTAGATGCAGCCGCCTGCAATCGTGAGGAAGGCAAAGGAAACGCCAGGCGAGGCAGTAGTAGCGCTGGCCGCAAGGGCAATGCCGCCCAACACCGATGGGATGATCATGTGCCATTTGCGCTCGCCTGTGGCGTCGGAATGCCTCGTCCAATAGACCATCGCGAGGGCGCCGATTAGGCCCGGAATTGCAGTGAGGAATCCCGTCTGCATAATGCTGACGCCAAAATTCTTGACGATTTGAGGAAGCCAAAGTCCGAGACTGTACAGGCCAATCACGATGCCAAAATAAACGACGGCGAGTGCAAGGACGCGTGGATGGGTAAGTGCTTCCTTCAGCGTGAAATGATGAATGGCCTCCTTGTTGGCGCGCTCGGCGGCGAGGCGTTGGATCAGCCAGGTTCGTTCGCCGGCATTAAGCCACGTCGCGTCCTTGGGGCTGTCAGTTAGATATGCAAGAACGATAAAGCCCGTAATGAATGTCGGCAGTCCTTCAATGATGAACATCCACTGCCATCCCTTGAGACCCCAGAAGCCGTCCCCGACAACGCTCAGGATCCAGCTCGAGAGAGGAGCGCCAATCAGGGATGAGATCGGCACCGCCACCATGAACACGCCAATAATTCGGGCGCGTACTTCTGCAGGGAACCAGTATGTAAGATAAAGGATGATCCCCGGGAAAAAACCGGCCTCGGCAATGCCGAATATGAATCGCAATACATAGAAACTCGTGTCGTTCCAGATAAATGCGTGGCCGACCGACAGAATGCCCCAAGTGATCATGATACGGGCGATCCAAATGCGTGCGCCAGTTTTCTCGAGGATCAGGTTGCTGGGCACCTCGAAAAGAAAGTAACCAAGAAAGAAAATGCTCGCGCCAAAGCCAAACGCCGTCGAGGACAATCCAATATCCTTGTTCATCGTCAGGGCGGCGAAGCCGATGTTGACCCGATCGAGATAGGACAGGAAATAGCACCAGATCAGAAAGGGAATAAATCGGCGCGACACCTTCGAGATGACCTGATTGTTGTTGACGCCCATTTCGTCCCTCGTCGGTTCATGATGCTTGACTATTCAGCCATATGGTGCAGGCGCTGAAATGAAGTTCGCTTGGTTGCGCCAGGTCGCAATTCTCGAGCCAGGTGAATTGATGACGCTGCCGGAAGTTTGTCGCCTTGAAGCGACCGAACGATACCCTCGAGCGCCAGCGCGCTTCGCATCCAGATCTTCTGGAATTCGCGCGTTGCCTCCCTGATCAAAGTCGTTGCGATAGCTCCCCCGACTGCGAGTTCCCCCAATTCATGGTTTCTGCTTTGTAATCAGATTGCAGGTCGGCGCCCATTAGCGACAACATGAGAAACAGCACAACCAGTGTGCACCAATTCCATAACGGACCTGGCCGCATGGTCAGGCTGTGGACATCTACTCGTGGTTCGAAATGAACAGCTCGATCTCGGCAAGCGTTTCCAGCGGTGCTTCCTCGGGCAGGAAGTGCCCGCAATCGATCGCGCGGCCGGCGACTTTGTTCGCTACCTCGCGCCAGTCGGCCAGGCAGTCAAACAGCGTCCCGACTACCGCTCGTGCTCCCCACAAGGCAAGAACCGGTGTGTTGATCTTGCGGCCGCGGTCGGCTCGGTCGTGTTCGAGGTCAATTGTGCCGGCGGCGCGATAATCCTCACAGGACGCATGAATGGCCCGTGGGTCCGCGAAGGCACGCACATATTCACCTATTGCCTCAGGATCAAACGCCGAAAGGTCTGGCTCATTACGGCCCACCCGGCCGAGGATATTGAAGGGTACTTGACCGGCCAGCATCCGCTCAGGCAGTGGCGGCGGCTGTAGCATCATGAACCAGTGGTAATACGCTGTGGCGAAGGAGAGATTAGTGCTTTCAAACATCTTCAGGGTCGGCGACACGTCCAGAACGGTTAGGGTTCGAACGCTGGCTTCGTGATCGCGTGTGAGCCGATGAGCGACACGCCCGCCGCGGTCATGGCCGACGAGGTGGAAGGAGCCATGTCCAAGCGTTCGCATCAGTTCGACCATGTCGAGTCCCATGGCGCGCTTGGAGTAATTGGAATGATCGGGCAGCCCTTCGGGCTTGGAACTCGCGCCATAGCCGCGCAGATCGGCGCATACTACGTGGTAATGCTTTGCCAACTCCGGGGCGATTCGATGCCAGCAGACATGCGTTTCGGGATAACCATGTAGCAGGAGTATGGGTTCGCCGACGCCGGCCGCAACGTAATTGATCGTCGCCCCACTTGTTTCGATTCTTCCCTGTTTGAAATCTTGAAGCAGCGCCATGGGTACCTCTTGGTTGGGCGTCAAGAGCTGCGTTCCGCCCACCCATCCTGCCCGCCATTGGTTGGAAGTATTCGAGAGGTTCAGAACCCGACCATCACCATCTTTCCGGGCGCGCGCCGTTCCCAAATTCTGTTGTGAGCCCCAGTAAGGTTGGCAGCGCTAATCGGGCCTAGCACTTCGGCGAGCGTTGTCCTGATGCTGCCGTCGTCAATCATCTTTGAAAGTCGTGTCAGGAGATCGTGCTGGGCCTCGATGTCCTCGGTCTGAAAGATCGAACGCGTGAACATGTTCTCCCAATGGGTCGAAACGCTTTTCACCTTGATGAGGCGCAGGTCGAACGGTTCGGGATCGTCGATGAGACCGAAGCGGCCCTGTGGCGCGATCAGCTCGGCAATCTGGGGGAAATGGTGCCCCGTCATGTTAGTGCTGAACACATATCTGACCGGTGCGATCTTGAGCGCGGCAATTTGCGCGGCAAGTGGCTTCGTGTGATCGAGTACATGGTCGGCGCCGTTTTTTCGGCACCATTCCTGTTCCTGCGTATCATCAAAGGACGTGGTCACGACCGTCAACTTTGTGAGTTGCCGGGCGAGCTGAACGGCCATCGATCCCACGCCGCCCGTGCCTCCGACGATCAGGACTGACGCACTGCCCGAGCCCTCGGGAATGGCGAGACGGTGAAACAGCATTTCCCAGGAGGTGATGGCGGTCAAAGGAATGGCCGCTGCTTCGGCGAAACCCAAACTCTTGGGTTTTCGACCAACGATACGCTCATCAACAAGATGATACTCGGCATAAGTACCAGGCCGTACGAGAGTGCCGGCATAAAACACCTCGTCACCGGGCTTGAAATTCCGGACCTGGTCGCCGATGCTTTCGACGACGCCCGCCCCGTCGAAGCCGAGGATGGTTGCCTCTTTCCTGTCTGGCGGCACTCGCGAGCGGGTTTTGACATCGACCGGGTTGACGGAAACGGCTTCTATCTTGACTAACAGATCCCGTCCCGTTGGCGACGGCTTCGGAATGTTGATATCGCGAAGAGCCTCGGAGCCAGTTTGAGGGTCAGACACGAAGAACCCGATAGCTTTCATGTTTCTGCCCTCGGCCAGCTGCTAAATCCCAAGATATGCGGCCATCACCGCTGGGTTGTGCGCTACCTCGGCGCCGGTGCCTTCAAGCGCAATCTTTCCGCTTTCGATCACGTAGCTGTAGTCAGATATTTCCAGTGCCGCGTGGGCGTTCTGTTCGACAAGAAGAACCGTGCTGCCTTCCGACCGGATCTGCAGGATGATACGGAAAATTTCTTCAACGATCAGAGGCGCCAGCCCCATGGAAGGTTCGTCCAGGAGCAGCAGTTCCGGCTTTGCCATCATGGCGCGGCCAATTGCCAGCATCTGCTGTTCGCCTCCCGAGAGATAACCAGCCTGTTGGGTCCGACGCTCTCCAAGTCTCGGAAAGCGTGCGATGATCGCGTCGGACCGGCGTTTCACCTCGATTTTGTCGGCGACAAGATACGCGCCCATTGCGAGATTCTCGGCGACAGTCATCTCGGCGAATACCTGGCGACCTTCCGGTACCTGCACGAGTCGACGTCGGGCGATCTTGTGCGGTGCTTCTCCCGCAATCTCTTGACCGGAGAAGACGATAGATCCCGCCCGAGGTTTGAGTAGCCCGGACAACCCTCGCAACGTGGTCGATTTCCCGGCGCCATTGGCGCCTATCAGCGAGACGATAGACCCCTTGGGAACGCGGAAACTGATTCCGTGAATGACGTCGCTCCGCGAATAGCCGAGACGCAGTTGCTGAACGCGCAAGAGGTCGGTGGTCATGAGGTCACCTTGCTCACGGGAGCGGTGGATTTTTTGTCGTCGACCTTGTGGCCGAGGTAAGCCTCGATGACGGCGGGGTGCTCGCGGACCTCCCCAGGCGTGCCTTCGGCAATCTTCTTGCCAAAATTGATCACTGTAATCCGGTCGCAGAGCGACATAACGAGATGCATGTCATGTTCGACGATAAGCAGCGTTAAGCCGCGGTCATCCCGCAATCGTTGCAACAACGGTATCAAGGCATGCGTTTCTGCCGGGTTCATGCCGGCGGCCGGCTCATCGAGCAAGACGATCTTCGGTTGCGACGCCAGGGCGCGCGCGATCTCGAGCCGTCGTTGATCTCCATAGGACAGATCGCCGGCACGGCGATCTGCAGCTTGTTCCAGGCCGACAAAGGCTAATTGTTCGCGCGCCATCGCCTCGGCTTCTGTTTCCTCCTTTCGGAAATTCCCCTGGCGAATGAGGATAGACCCAAGGTTACTCTTCAGGCGGCTGTGCATTCCGGTGATGACATTCTCGATGACGCTCATGTCGCCGAACATACGGATGTTCTGGAAAGTACGCGCGACGCCGCGCTTGGTACGTTCCCAGGTCGGAAGTTCGTCAAGCGGCTCGCTGAGAAGCCGGATTGATCCGGCTGTTGCGGGCAAGACGCCGGAAATCATGTTGAACACGGTTGTCTTGCCAGCGCCATTCGGTCCGATGAGGCCGTGAACTGTGTTCCCGTTCACCTGAAATGTAACTTCGTCCACAGCGACCAATCCGCGGAATTGCTTGGTAAGCCCTTCCACTTCGAGCGTCGGATGAGCATCGCGTGTCATGTTGGCCATGCTAGACGGTCCGCTTCATGCGCCAGGACAAAAGGCCGCGCGGCATGAACAGCACCGCGATCACGATGATGGCGCCGTTGATCATCAGGCGGTAGTCAGCCAGGAAGCGAAGGACTTCCGGCAGAAGGGTCAGGATCGCTGCGCCCACGACCGGGCCAAGCGGTGTGCCGATTCCGCCGAGTAGCGCAAAGCTGAGAATCGTCGTGGCCATCTCGAAGCCATACTCGTTTGGACCGATGAAGGACGATACGTGTGCGGATAAACACCCTGCGAGGCCCGCCAGCATGGCTGAGACTACGAGCGCCGCGAGCTTATAACGGGGCACGTTAACGCCCATAACGCCCGCCGCCGTCTCGTCTTCACGCATTGCCTCCATGGCGCGCCCGATGCGGGACCGGCCGACAAAGAAGAAAGCAAGGATCAGAACGATCAGGACGAAGTAGAGAAGGAAGACTCCCCCACGCTCCGGTATGCCGGAAAGTCCCAGCGCGCCGCCTGCATATTCCCAATTAAGGAACAGGAGGCGAGAGATTTCGCCGAGCCCGAGCATAGAGATGGCGAGATAGACTCCGGTCAGGCGGAGTGTCGGTGCCCCGATCGCGAACGCGACAGCCGCAGGCGTTAACACGGATACGAGAAGCGCGATGGGAAAGGGGAGGCCGAGTTTCGTTGTGGCGATGGCGCCGAAATACGCGCCGATACCCATGAAGGCAGCCTGCCCGAGCGCCAGTTGACCGATCGACAGAACGACGTAAACCGATAATCCAAGGATGCCGTTCACGGCGATACCGTGGATAATGTTCTGGTAGGTCCAGTAGATGTCGCTGAATGAGTCGAGCATTGTCAGGCCCGTTTGGCAGCGGCACGTCCGAACAAACCGACTGGTCGGACCCAAAGTGTAAGGACGAGCAGTGCGAACGCGATCAAATCTTTCGCAGCCGAGGCGAAGTAGCCGGCTGTCAGCACTTCGATGATTCCCAGCAGAAAGCCTGCAATCAGCGCGCCGCGCAAATCTCCGAGACCGCCGATGATGATGACCGCAAAGCCGCGCAGCATCATGTTCTCGCCCATGAATGGTTGAATCGCATTGAAATTGAGCCCGATGAGGACGCCAGCGGCCCCGCCGAGCGCGCCGGACATGAACGAGACTAGATGAGTGACGAGTCCGCCATTGACGCCCATAAGTGCTGCAGCATCGGGATTTTCGGCTACTGCGCGAACGGCGAGCCCGATCTTTGTGCCGCGCACGATCCAGATCAGGCCGGCCGCCATCAGCAGAGCAGCAACAACAATGAGCGCTTGTGTTGCTACAACGCGCACACCAACGATCTCGAAGGCGGCAGATGGCGCGAAATCCAGTGGGAACCGCCGGATCTCGGTGCCATAAACAACGGAAAGCCCCGTATACAGGAACAGCGTCGCGCCGATGGTCACCATGAGCGAGGATAGTTCTGGCGCCTTGGCGCGCCGCAGACGCGTCAGCAGCAGGGTATCGATAACGATGGCGATACATCCTGCGAATATCGCGCCGAAAGGCAGCGCCAACCAAACACTCAGACCGATCGCCTTCGCGGCCCACAATGCCGCGAAAGCGCCCAGTGCGAAATAGACGCCATAGGTCAGGTTGATCACGCCCAGCACGCCGAACATCATCGTGAAGCCAAGCGCAAACAGCGCGTAGGTTGCGCCTAGAACGAAACCATTCACCAATTGTTGCTGAAGCATCTGTTCACCGGGCGTCAGACGGGGTGCGATATCCTCCTGCTCTCAATTATGCCGTTATGAAGTCTCGCCGAATATGCGAAACTTTCCGCCATTCATTTCCAGAACCACGACGCCCGACGCATCCGCGGGATCGCGCCCTTCGGTGAACGAGAATGGCCCCATCACGCCGTAGCTCTTTGTGCCCTGGAGGGCTTCTCGCAGTTTTTCTGGGTCGGTTCCGCCAGCGGCGTTGATCGCTTTTGCGACGATATACATTGTGTCGTAGGCTTGTGCCGCGAATTGGTCGGGATCGTCGCCGTATTTCTCCTTGTAGGCTTTGACGAATTTCTGATTCACCTCATCTTTTTTGGCAACGAACCATGGGCTGCCGACGAGCGTTCCGTCTGCGGCTTCGCCGGCGATTTCCGCCAGCTTCGGCGAATTGAAGCCGTTGCCTCCGATGAACCTGACATTCTTGGGAATACCGAGTTGTCGACCCTGCAGGATGATGCCTGAGGCGGCGTCGACATGTCCCGAGACGACGATCGCATCCGGATTGAGGTTTTTCGCCTTGGTTAGTTGGGCGGTGAAATCGGTGTCCTTGCCGCTAAATGTCTCGGTAGTGAGTGTTTCCACTCCCAGCTTGGCGAGCGAGTCCTTCATTACGTCATAGGCCGATTTCGTAAATGCGTCGTCGTTGGCGTACATCACAACGACCTTCTTGATGCCAAGCCTGTCTCTCGCTGTCTTGAGAGTAACGGGAATGACGTCAGATTCCGGCATCGCCGTTCGGAATACCCAAGGTCCGATTGCCGTTATGCCGGTAGCAGTCGTAGACGTACCGATGATGGGAATCTTGCGGTCGTTCACGACAGGCCCGACGGCAAACATTTCGTTCGAAAGCGTAGGGCCAAGGATCATGGTTACCTTGTCGCGGCCGATAAGTTTACGCGCCGCGTTCATCGCCTGGTCTTTGTTCCCAGCGGAATCCTCATAGGCTAATGCGAGCGGTCGTCCACCGAGGACGCCGCCGGCTTTGTTGATTTCTTCGACCGCGAGGTCAAAAGCTCGCTGCGCTGGAATGCCGTACCGATTGTTTGGTCCTGTCAGAACCTCGATCGCGCCGAGCTTGATGGGCTCCTTGCTGGTTTGGGCAGCGGCGACGCCAATCAATGCGGCCGCGAACACGCCTACTAAGGCTATCCTCATCGAATGTCCCTCCCGATGCCGATCTTCTGTCAATTGTTAAGCAATGATAACTCACGCCAACGTTCCTGTAATCGGGTGAGCGACCGAACTAGTTGGCGCATTGGTGCACACTGGCTGTGCTGTTTCTCATGTTGTTCTCTGCGGTTGCGACCTTGCTAGAGTGCTAACGCTGGAAACTTTTTAGAGTTGAGAGCTGGGACAATAAGAGCCGGGCACGGGAGGACGACGAATAATCGGCGCCGCCGATCCGCCTCGCATGTGACTGCGCCGCTACACATGAAATCAGATCTCCAAACCATCCACCGAATTTGAGGGCGCAATGTCCAAATCGGCTCGGCTAAGTTTGCATATACCAGAGCCAAAGTTTCGTCCTGGCGACCAACCGGACTTCAGCGACCTGAAGATCCCAGCGGCTGGTTCTGTGCCTCGACCGAACATTGCCGTTCGAGCCAAGGAACTGGGCGCATATACGGACACTCTGATCCGCGTGCTCGACGACGAGGGCAAGGCAACGGGTCCGTGGGATCCGAAGCTCGATCCGGACACGCTGCGGCGCGCGCTGCGCATCATGATGCTTACGCGGGCCTATGACGACCGGATGTTCCGCGTCCAGCGCCAGGGCAAGACGTCGTTCTACATGAAATGCACAGGGGAAGAGGCCGTAGCGGTTGGGCAGGCGCTAGCGCTGGAAAATTCCGATATGTGCTTTCCAACCTATCGCCAACAAGGACTGCTGATCACCCGCAACTGGTCGATGGTCGACATGATGTGCCAGGTCTTTTCGAACTCGCGAGACCGGCTGAAGGGTCGACAGATGCCGGTATTCTATTCAAGCAAGGAAGCAGGATTCTTCAGCATTTCCGGCAATCTCGGAACGCAATATTGCCAGGCGGTGGGCTGGGCAATGGCCTCCGCGTTGAAGGGCGACAGCCGGATCGCGGCTGCTTGGATCGGTGACGGTGCGACCGCCGAGGGCGACTTCCACTATGCGCTGACCTTTGCGTCTGTGTACCGGGTCCCGGTCATTCTCAACATCGTCAATAACCAGTGGGCGATCTCTACGTTCCAGGGGGTTGCGGGCGGCGAGCAGGCGACCTTCGCGGCGCGTGCGCTCGGCTATGGCCTTCCAGGCTTGCGCGTAGACGGCAATGATTTGCTTGCGGTTTACGCGGCAACGAAGTGGGCTGCGGATCGCGCGCGCGCCAATCATGGCGCCACGGTAATCGAGCATTTCACCTATCGGGCCTCTGCGCATTCAACGAGCGACGACCCCACCAAATATCGGCCCGCCAAGGAAGAGGAGAAGTGGCCGCTTGGCGACCCGATCGAGCGGCTGAAACAGCATCTGATTGCTCGCGGTGAGTGGAATGCAGATCGGCACAGTGCCCAGCAGAAGGAAGTCGTGGAGGAAGTAACGGCAGCGGCGCGTGAGGCCGAGAGCTTCGGCACGCTCGGGAGCGGGCCTACGCACAGCGCCAGCACAATGTTCGAGGACATATTCAAGGAGCCGACCTGGAATCTCCGCGAACAAAGACAGCAGTTGGGGGTCTGACAAATGCCCGTCATGAATATGATCCAGGCCCTGAATTCGGCCATGGACGTCATGCTGGCGCGTGATTCCAATGTCGTCATCTTCGGCGAGGACATTGGCTATTTTGGCGGTGTGTTTCGTGCCACGGAAGGCCTACAGAAGAAGTTTGGCCTCAATCGCATCTTTGATGCGCCGATCGCCGAAGGCGGCATCATGGGGGCGGCTGTCGGTATGGCCGCGTATGGCCTGCGACCGGTCGTCGAGATTCAGTTCGCCGACTACATCTATCCGGCGACCGACCAACTCGTTTCTGAGGCTGCGCGCCTTCGTTACCGCTCGGGCGGCGAATTTACGGCGCCACTGACCGTGCGCTCGCCTTACGGCGGCGGCATTTTTGGCGGGCAGACCCACAGCCAAAGTCCCGAAGCTATATTTACGCATGTCGCCGGATTGAAGACGGTAATTCCATCCAATCCATATGATGCGAAAGGTCTGCTGATCGCCGCGATTGAAGACGATGACCCTGTCATCTTCTTCGAGCCGAAGCGCCTCTATAACGGGCCATTCGAAGGCTATCAGGACAAACCCGTCGTTCCCTGGTCGAAACATGCCCTGAGTGACGTTCCAGCCGACTATTTCACAGTGCCGCTTGGTAAGGCGAAAGTCGTGCAGGAGGGCAAAGACCTGACCATCCTCGCCTACGGCACGATGGTTCATGTATCGGCTGCGGCAGCGCGTGATGCCAACGTAGATGCCGAGGTCATAGACCTGCGCACGCTGCTTCCGGTCGATATCGAGACGATCGAAGCATCGGTCAAAAAGACGGGGCGCTGCGTCATCGTGCACGAAGCGACGCGTACCGGTGGATACGGGGCGGAGCTTTCCGCGCTGGTGCAGGAGAAATGCTTTTATCATCTCGAAGCGCCGATTGCGCGCGTGACCGGCTGGGACACGCCTTATCCTCACGTCCTGGAGTGGGCCTATTTCCCGGGACCGAAACGGGTAGCCGAAGCGCTGCGCGAGATCATGGAGGCTTGAGATGGGGCGCTACGTCTTCAAGCTGCCAGATGTTGGCGAAGGTACCGCCGAAGCCGAACTCGTCGCGTGGCATATCAAGCCGGGTGATTTGATTGAAGAAGACCAGCACATCATCGACGTGATGACGGACAAGGCAACCGTGGAAATTCCTGCGCCAGCAGCAGGCAAAGTCCTTTCCGTCAAAGGCGCGCCCGGTGAAATGCTGGCCGTCGGCTCGGCAATCCTGGTGCTTGAAGTCGAGGGCCCGGGTAACGCGGAGCTCAGCGAAGCCGAAGCGCCTGTTGCACCGAGGCCGGCGGTATCGGAGCGGACAGCCGCCAATGGCGCCCCTGCCAAAGCCAACGACGTGGCGCTCAGCACCACCGGCGGCAACTACGTCTTCAAGCTTCCAGACGTAGGCGAGGGAACGGCGGAGGCCGAACTTGTCGCCTGGCATGTCAAGCCGGGTGACATGGTCGCTGAAGATCAGCACATCGTTGACGTGATGACGGATAAGGCCACCGTCGAGATTCCTTCGCCCGCAGCTGGCAAGGTCATCTCCATCAAGGGCTCACCCGGCCAAATGCTCGCGGTCGGCTCGGAAATCCTCGTCCTTGAGGTGGACGGTGCAGGAAACATCGGCGAGCGGCCGCAACTGGAGGCATCGTCCGTGCCCGAGCCGGCGCGCGAGGCTACAAGGCCAGCGCCTTCGAAAGCCGCTAGCGCACCCACGAAAACCGCGCCTCCCGTGACCGAGCGAAAGCCCAGGCCGGGTGCCTCAAAGCCTGGCTTCACAACCCGAACGCCGGGTGAAAAGCCCATCGCGTCGCCGGCCGTTCGGCGGCGGGCCTGGGAGGCAGGCGTTGAACTACAGTTCGTGCCTGGCACGGGCCCGGGCGGCCGGATAAGCCAGTCGGATCTCGACTCCTACATCACCTCGGGTGGGAGCATTGGATATAGCGCAACCGCGGGCCTTCAGAAGAAACCTGGGACCGAGGACATCAAGATCATCGGGCTTCGCCGGACCATCGCCATGCGTATGCAGGATGCGAAGCGCCGCATTCCGCATTTCTCATATGTCGAAGAAATCGACGTGACCGACCTCGAGGAGTTTCGTGCAAAAATCAATGCGCAGTTTGGAAAAACAAGGGGCAAGTTGACCCTGCTGCCTTTCCTTGCAAAGGCGATGATAAACGCTTTGCCCGACTATCCGCAGATTAACGCCCGCTTCCATGACGATGACGGTTTCGTCCGCCGCTATGAGGGGGTGCATCTCGGCATCGCCACTCAGACCCCGACGGGACTCGTCGTGCCCGTTATCAAGCACGCCGAGGCGCTGACCCTGTGGGAATGCGCGGCGGAGGTCGCGCGACTAGCGGCGGCGGCTCGCGAAGGCAAGGCAACGCGCGATGAACTGTCGGGCTCGACCATCAGCATCACAAGTCTCGGCGTGCTGGGCGGCGTCGCGACGACGCCGGTGATCAATTATCCGGAGGTCGCAATTATCGGCGTCAACAAGATGTTGGAGCGTCCGATGGTGAAGGACGGAACAGTCGTGATCCGCAAGATGATGAACCTATCGTCGTCCTTCGACCATCGCGTCGTGGACGGGTGGGACGCAGCCGAGTTCGTCCAGCGGATCCGCGCCCAGCTGGAAACACCGGCGATGCTTTTCGTGGACTGAAGCATGACAAAAGAAATCAGGACAAAAGTTCTAGTCGTTGGCAGCGGGCCAGGTGGCTATGTGGCGGCGATCCGTGCGGGCCAACTTGGCCTCGACACGACGATCGTGGAAACTGAACGACTCGGCGGGACTTGCCTCATTCGCGGCTGCATCCCTTCGAAAGCACTGATCCATGTTGCCGGAAAATTCGAAACGATGCAGCACGCGACGGGCGCCGGCTCGCTCGGCATCCGCCTTCGAGAACCGCCGACGCTCGATCTGCCCAAGACCATTGCCTGGAAGGAAACCATCGTCGACAAGCTCAATAGTGGCGTCGGCGCGCTTCTCAAGCGCGTCAAGGTGAAGGTCGTTCAAGGTTGGGCTACGTTCTCGGACGCAAAGACGTGCGTGGTCAACGGCAATGACGAACCGGTAGCAATCACCGCCGAACATGTGGTCCTGGCCAATGGCTCGGAACCGGTCGAATTGCCGTCGCTACCGTTCGGCGGCACGATCCTCTCTTCGACCGAAGCACTATCCCTTCAGGAAATCCCCGAACAGTTTGTCGTGGTCGGAGCCGGCTATATCGGGCTCGAGCTCGGGATTGCCTTCCGCAAGATGGGTTCCAACGTCACGGTCGTCGAAGCGATGGATCGGATCCTGCCACTGTATGACGAGCAGCTTACAGATCCCGTTCGCAAATGGCTGGATCGTGCCGGTGTTGCGGTTCATCTTGGCGCGAAGGCGCAGGGACTCACGGGCGACACCAATCGCCGGAATCTGCAAGTCGAGTTGAAGGACGGTCAAAAACTCGACCTCCCGGCCGATAAGATTCTCGTCACCGTTGGCCGCCGGCCGAAGACGAAGGGCTGGGGCCTTGAGAAAATGGCGGTGGATATGAAAGGGCCCTTCGTCAAGGTGGACGATCAGTGCAAGACGTCCGTCAAGAACGTTTGGGCAATCGGCGACCTGGTCGGAGAACCGATGCTTGCGCACAAGGCATCGGCGCAGGCGGAAATGGTGGCCGAAATTATCGCCGGCAAGCCGCGGCGCTTCAAGCCGGCAACCATCCCGGCCGTATGTTTCACCGAGCCCGAGATCGTGACAGCCGGTCTGCTTCCGGCGGAAGCAAAGTCGGCAGGCATTGATGCAATCACTGGACTGTTTCCCCTTTCAGCCAATGGTCGCGCTCTGTCCATGGAGGGCGGTGGCGATGGTGGGTTCATCCGCATTGTCGCGCAACGCGACAATCATCGTGTCCTAGGTGTGCAAGCGGTCGGCACCCACGTGTCCGAACTATCCGGAGAGTTCGTTCATGCGATCGAGATGGGCGCGGTGCTTGAGGACATCGCCGGCACAATTCACGTTCATCCGACGTTGACAGAAGCCTTCCACGAATCGGCCTTACGTGCATTGGGCCATGCGATCCATATTTGACAGACCGCTCATCGGGAACTGACGATGCCGCAACCGATCACCACCATCGAGGAGCTGCGCGTCCTTGCGAAGAAGCGTGTCCCGAAGATGTTCTACGACTATGTCGATTCAGGCGCGTGGACCGGCAGCACCTATGAGGCGAATGAGGCCGACTTCAAGCGGATCAAGCTGCGGCAGCGCGTTGCCGTTGACATTTCAAACCGCTCGCTCGCCACAACAATGGTGGGGCAGCCGGTCAGCATGCCGGTCGCTTTGGCTCCGACCGGTATTATCGGAATGCAACGTGGCAACGGCGAAATACTCGTTGCTCGCGCTGCGGCGAAGGCAGGCATTCCATACACGCTTTCCACCATGAGCGTTTGCTCGATTGAGGATGTGGCTGCCAATACGGATAAGCCGTTCTGGTTCCAACTCTATGTCATGAAGGACCGAGACTTCATCGGTCGGCTGATTGATCGCGCGAAGAAGGCGGGTTGTTCGGCGCTGGTCCTTACGCTTGACCTCCAGATCATCGGCCAACGTCACAAGGACATCAAGAACGGGCTCACCACCCCTCCCAAGCTCACGCTAGCGAATGTTCTCAATATCGCGACCAAACCGCGATGGTGCCTCAGCATGATGGGCGCCCGGCGACGGACGTTTGGCAACGTCGTTGGGCATACCCCCGGCGCCGACAACATGCGCTCGATCTCGCTTTGGATCGCCGAGCAGTTTGATCCGAAATTAAGCTGGGATGACATCAAGTGGATCAGGGACCGCTGGGGCGGCAAACTCATCTTGAAAGGCATTCTTGACCCAGACGACGCAAATCGCGCCCTGGAGGTTGGCGCCGATGCGATGATCGTCTCCAATCATGGCGGACGACAACTCGACGGCGCGCTGTCGTCAATTGCAGCACTGCCGTCAATTGTCAGCGTGGTCGGTAACCGTATGGAGATCTTTCTGGACGGCGGCGTCCGTTCTGGCCAAGACGTGCTCAAGGCGGTCGCGCTCGGCGCTCGCGCCGTGTTCATCGGTCGCGCCTTTCTGTACGGCGTTCAGGCGCTTGGTGGCGAGGGCGTTGCGCTGGCACTCGACATCATACGCAAGGAGCTGGATACGACCATGGCGCTCTGCGGTTGTCGCGATATTCGACAGGTGGACCGCAGTATCATCGAGTCGCGGGACGAAGCCCGCGAACTCGGTGCAATCAAACATTAGAGCCAAAGTGAATGGAGCGATCGATCGCACCCCGTTGACGAAGCGCTTCTGTAAAACCCTCATTCGGACACGCCAACATGAATTTCGAGCTCAATGAAGACCAGAGTGCCTTCCAGGATGCCGCGCGCAGCTTCATGGAAGCGGAGTTGCTCCCTCACGCGGCGCTGTGGGACGAAGAGCACATCTTTCCCATGGATGCCTTACGGAAGGCTGCCGAACAGGGCTTTGCAGGCATCTATGTGCGAGATGACGTCGGAGGTTCCGCACTCACGCGGCTGGATGCGGCGATCGTCTTTGAAGAGCTCGCCGCAGCCGATCCTTCCACGGCTGCTTACATTTCCATTCACAACATGGCATCGTGGATGATCGACGCCTTTGCCAATGACGAATTGCGTCACCGCTACCTGCCAAAGCTTACCACGATGGAACATTTCGGCAGTTACTGCCTGACCGAACCAGGCGCAGGCTCCGATGCGGCCTCTCTTCGCACGCGTGCTGAGCGCGATGGCGATCAATACACACTGAACGGTACCAAGGCGTTTATCTCTGGCGGCGGCGCAAGCGATGTCTACGTCTGCATGGTTCGAACGGGAGGGCCGGGTCCAAGCGGCGTTTCGTGTATTGTCGTTGAGAAAGGCACGCCGGGGCTCTCGTTTGGCAAGCAGGAGAAAAAACTGGGGTGGAACAGCCAGCCGACCGCTGCGGTGATCTTCGAAAATTGTCGGGTCCCGACCGCTAACCTCGTCGGCAATGAGGGCGACGGCTTCAAAATCGCGATGAAGGCGCTCGATGGTGGACGCATCAATATCGCCGCCTGCTCGTTAGGCGGCGCGCGAGCCTGTCTAGAAGCGGCGAAGATGCATCTCGGCGTGCGAAAGCAATTCGGGAAACCGTTGTCAGAGTTTCAAGCCCTTCAGTTCCGCATGGCTGACATGGCAACTGAACTCGAGGCCGCGCGGCTGATGGTACGACGCGCTGCGGTTTCGCTCGACACGCGCAGTCCCGACGCGACGATTCATTGTGCGATGGCAAAGCGGTTCGCGACCGACGTCTGTTTCAAGATCTGCAATGAGGCTCTCCAACTGCACGGTGGTTATGGCTACACCAAGGAATATCCAGTGGAGCGCTATCTCCGCGATCTGCGTGTCCATCAAATTCTGGAGGGCACTAACGAGATCATGCGGGTCGTGATCGCGCGACGCCTGTTGGCTTCATAGTGGAGGTGAATCGGCTGTTTGCCAACTCGATCGCGTGTACGGCTCTGCATTGCCTCGATGCAGTTGAGCTGCTGGCAATCGGTTGCTCGTGACGTGGCATGCCGCCGTCACTGAGAGGATAGAGATGAAGACTTATGAGACGATTCTGATCGAACTAAAGGCTCGCGTCGGCGTCATCACGCTGAATCGGCCTAAGGTACTGAACGCTCTCAATCAGAAGCTTACCGGGGAACTGCTCGAGGCGGCCGAGGCGTTTGACCGCGATCCGAACTTAGGCTGCATCGTTATCACCGGATCCGAGAAGGCATTCGCAGCGGGCGCCGACATAAGCGAAATGCAAGACCAGACGTACACGGACATGTATGCAAACGATTGGTTTTCGGCTTGGGATCGACTAGTGGCCGTACGTACCCCGCTCGTTGCTGCGGTGGCCGGATTCGCGCTCGGGGGAGGCTGTGAGCTCGCGATGATCTGCGATGTCATTCTGGCCGCGGATACAGCGAAGTTCGGCCAGCCCGAGATCAAGCTTGGCGTCATGCCCGGAATTGGGGGAAGCCAACGTCTGACGCGCTTTGTCGGTAAGGCGAAGGCCATGGAGATGTGTCTCACCGGCCGCATGATGGATGCCGCCGAGGCAGAACGCTCTGGTCTCGTGTCACGTGTTATCCCAGCCGGCGAACTCCTGGCGGATGCACTCAAAACCGCGTCGACGATTGCCTCGATGTCTCTGCCCATCACAATGATGACGAAGGAGAGCATCAATCATTCGTACGAAATGACGTTAACAGAGGGTGTCCGTTTCGAGCGGCGAGTGTTTCACGCGATGTTCGCTACCGGCGACCAGAAAGAAGGGATGAAGGCCTTTATCGACAAGCGGAGTGCGGTGTTCCAGCATCGCTGAGATAGTTGGCGTATTTTCTTTGGAGCAAGTTGTCGGCTAGGGCTACGGGTTGGCGGAGCAGGAATCGATCAGAGAGTTCGAGCGGAGTGTATCATGACCAATTCGCAAGATCCCCCTAAGACGCCTTCGACATCGCCCTTCGAAGCGGGCCGTCAATGGTTCGAGCTTGCGGCCAAAGCACAAAAAGTTTTTCTGGATCAGATCAAGCCAGACGCCGCTCCCCCGCCCTTCAAGCCTCAGGATGTGGCGCACGCATTCTCGGAAATGGTTACCAACCTGATGCGGGATCCCTCGAAGCTCGCAAGAGCTCAGGCTGATCTTTGGAAGAGCCATGCGGCCCTCTGGCAGGATATTTTGACCAAGGGTGGGCAACCCGGGGAGAGCGCGCTGGCTTCTTCCAAGGACCGGCGCTTCAAGGACGAGGAATGGGACAAAAACCTCGCCTTCAATACGCTCAAGCGCAACTATCTGATCGGCGCCGAATGGTTACGAAAACTGGTAGGCGATCAGAAAGATCTGCCGAGGCCTACGCAGAAAAAGCTCGAGTTCTTCACCGAAAGGTTCATCGACGCGGTTTCGCCAACCAACTTCGTGGTGACGAACCCGACAGTCCTGCGCAAGACGTTCGAGACCGGCGGCGCAAATCTGGTCAAGGGATTTTCGAATTTTCTTGACGATGTCGCGGCTGACGCCGGCCATGTCCGGAGAACCGACTCCAATGCCTTTGAGGTCGGAGTTAACCTCGCGACAACAAAGGGCGCGGTCGTTCTCCGCACCGACATGATGGAACTGATTCAGTACGAGCCAAGTACGGAACGGGTGCAGAAGACTCCGTTGCTGCTCGTGCCGCCGTGGGTCAATAAATATTATCTCTTCGATCTCCAGAAGAAGAGCAGCTTTGTCAAATGGGCAGTCGACCAGGGATTCACGCTATTCACCATATCCTGGGTCAATCCAGATGCGAGTCACGCAGAGAAGGATTTCGAGAACTACTGGCTTGAAGGACCGTATGCTGCGTTGCAGGCGATCGAAAAAATTACCGGGGAACGCAGCTGCCACGTCGTGTCATATTGCCTTGGTGGCACGCTGGCGGTTTCGGGCTTGGCGCATCTGACTGCAATCGGCGAGGCTGATCGTGTCGAGTCCGCGACGATGATCGCAACGATGACCGATTTCGCACAATTTGGCGATTTCGAAGCTTTCGTGACCGAGGAGCAGATCAAAACGTTGGAAGAGCATCTCAAGCACAAGGGTTACGTCGACAGCGCGGATCTGACGCGTTTCTTCGCCTTGTTGCGGGCCAATGATTTGATCTGGTCGTCAGGCATTAGCAGCTATCTTCTTGCAGAAGATGCTGTTGCCTCTGATCTGCTCTATTGGTTTGCCGATGGCATCGGCATGCCGGCCAAGATGCTGCGGACATTCATGCGCAGCATCATCCTCAACAACAGCCTTACGAAGCCGGGCGCCCTGACAATAGGCGGCGTCCCGATCAACCTGAAGGATATCCGTACGCGATTGTTTTTTGTGTCGCTGCGCGACGACCACGTCTCTGGTTGGCAGGATACTTATCGCGGCGCGTCCAGGTTCGAAACGCAAAAGCGGTTCATTCTGGGCGGCTCCGGGCACAACGCTGGTGCCATAAATCCGCCTTCGGCAAAACGGCATGGATATTGGACAAATCCCGAGATGCCGAGTGAACCTGAGAACTGGTTAAAGGACGCCAAACGCAATGAGGGCTCATGGTGGCCCGAATGGGCTGACTGGCTGAAAGAGCAGGACGGTGATGACGTGGCTGCACGGGCTGTAGGCGAAGGCCCACTACCGGTTCTGGAGGCCGCGCCGGGTTCATACGTAAAGGTGCGACATTAGGCAGATGCGGAACGCAGCCAAGAACGCATGAGGAAGTTCCATTTGCCTGCTTCCGGGCTTTACGATGTCGTACCACCACTGTCGCGCGAACCGGATCGTGAAGGATCAGTATTCGGACTCTCGTTCGGGGGTTGGCATCGCATTGCATGCACAGATTGGGGGCCACTCGCAGATCGCGTGCCTGTAGTCTGTGTGCCCGCCCTTTCGCGGCAAGGCCGGGATTTTGATTTTCTGGCGGATGAATTGTCGCGTCGGGGCCGCCGGGTCGTGTGCCCCGATCTACCGGGCCGCGGCCGCCGTGGCCGGCTGGCGAATGCGCTCCTATACGTCTTTCCGCAATACTGCGCCGACCTCACCACGGTGACCTATGCCACAGGAGCGCAGAAGTTCGATTGGGTGGGGACGTCGTTAGGTGGACTGATTGGAATTGTGCTTGCCGGCACGCCGGGAAATCGAATCCGGCGGCTGGTCGTGAACGACATCGGTCCCTCTGTGCCGCACGAAGCTGTAGCGGGAATCGGCGAAAGACTTGAGCGCATGCCCGAACGGTTCAAGACGTTAGGGGAGGCGATGACCTTTTTCCGCGTCGCCTTCTCCGACTATGGTGCCATGGACAATATCCGCTGGCATCACATCGTCCGGCACAGCGTTGAATGGTCGGAACGAGATGGCGCATTCAACCTTCTGTACGATCGCAGCATAACTACAGCTTATCATCTCTACCGATACTATTCAGGCTCACTGTGGGCGTACTGGCGAAATATCCAGGCCCCAATCCTGATCATTGCCGGTGAGAAATCGAATGTCCTCCCCCCAGATGTAGTCCAGGAAATGCAGCGTCAGAACCCTCGGGCACGTTGCCTGAGGGTGCCGGACATTGGACATATGCCCATGCTGATGCGATCGGACCAGGTCGATCCGGTCGTGCAGTTCTTGATGGAGGAATAGCCGCAACCAGCGAATGGACAGCGAGTCCTCTCGGCGGGAGAGGGCATTCCAGAGACAGCCGCGTTTAGGGCGTCATGACTACGGCCCGTCAAATCCTTCGATCACGATAAGGTTCGCAATCGAGTGAGCCTGTCTTATCTTCATGTTTTGCTGATATTCAGCCGATTGGCAGCAGGCGAGAGCCGCCTTATAGTTGGGAAATTCGACTACAACGTTGCGCGAACGGCTCTGGCCTTCCAAGTCGGTGAATTGTCCGTTTCTTACGAGATAGCGACCCCCAAACTTTTTGCAGATGGCAGGACTGGCCGCCGCGTAGGCCTTGTAGCCGTCTTCATTGCTGACATCAACACGAACGATCCAGTATCCCTTCGCCATCTCAGGTAACTTTCTCTGGTTGTTGGCTGTACGTCGAAATTTCGGCAACCCGGCTCATCGCAAGCATGATCTGCTAGACGAAAACGCAAGTTGGAAAATGCACGACAGACGCCTTGTTTCCTCCAGAGTCGCTCGCGTCACGAAGGCTCAACAGGCGGCGCAATCTCAATGGAGGCTGACGCGGAGCTTCGCTCTGACGGATCAAACGCAGCCTCCGGGAGGAATGTAGCACGATTTTTCTGCACTTCGCTGAAGATGAAATCGGAGACCGTACGCACACGAGACAGATTCTTGTTGTCCTCATGCGTCAAGACGTACAAGCTCCTGCGGAAATTGACCTCTGCTGGAAGCACCGGTACCAAGGCGTCGTCCCGATAAGCGACATAGCTGGGCAACATGGCGATCGCCTCACTCTCCTTGACCGCCTGAAGCAGAGGCAGCACGTTCGCGCTTCGGAACTTGGCGTGCGAGACCATCGCGAACTCGCTATGATCTGAATGAATTGCATCGAGATCGCAGATATATCCATTCGAGAAGACATCCGACGGCGAATGGATTGGGGGATGGTTATCCAGATAGTCCTGCGAGGCAAACAGGCCTGCGTGATAGTCAGTCAGCTTCCGCGAAATCAGTCGTCCCTCAAGCGGAAGCGTAGAGCCGACGAGAATGTCGACCTCTCGCTGAGACACGCTTGAAGAGTTTGTCGTAGAAAGAAGATCGATGTGAAGCTTGGGATGCGTTTTCGAAAAGGCAGCGAGACGCGGCCCAAGGAAGCACGCAGCGAAGCAATCGGGCGCGCCAATCCGGACCACGCCTTCAAGCGCGGCATCTGCATTCGAGAGCTCGGCCTCGCACGCGTGAATCGAGGCTTCGACGACCTCCGCCATTCGCGTAAGGCGAATACCGGCTGACGTTGGCACGAAGCCTGTCGGGCGGTGCTCAAACAGTTTGGTGTTCAACGCATGTTCGAGACGCGAGATGCGGCGGGATACGGTTGCGTGATCGACGCCCAGCTGCTGGCCAGCAGCTGAGACGGTCTTGTAGCGACATACGCCCAAGAAGAAGCGCAGATCATCCCACTCAAAGCGACGATAGCGGTGTGGCACAGCGCCCTCCGACCTCCCTAAGAACTAACTTACGTTAATTCAAAGCGAGCAGATATTTTCTCGTTTTTTTGATAACCGTCCCACCAATAGCAGAACAATATTCTGGGTTTTGCGGAAACAGCCGAACAAACGTTCGGCATTTCTTTTAAGAGTCGGCGCGCTGTGAGTTTGTGCACATGGCCTGTGCGCGGGCGAGCCTTTACTCTGGAAGTGCCTGATTGATGGACACGCTCCGTGCACAGCCTTCGACACTTGGAATCAAGATCACAGCGTATTCAATAGCTTCATCAAGCTCCTCTACGCCAGGATCTTCTTCTTCGACCATGTCGGAGAGCTTACTTAAACGCAGGATGAGCTCGCCGGATATGCCGAGTGGGTGATTGTGTCGTGAAGTGATCCAGTCAAATGCAGACTTCCCATTGCATTCGATCGCCTCGCTGGCGGCGAGCGCGATGGGATCGCGACAGAGAGCGTACAGCACGTTGGCCGGAGCTGTTTGAGGTGGAGCGACAGGCTGACGCGATTGCGGAGAGCCATCACTCCCGTCTGGCCAGCGCGGACCGGCGAAATAGACACCGGCATAAATCAGTTTGGCGCCGCTCACCGGGACACCCGAAACGAGCAGTGCGTGATAGAACATGCGATGGACCGATCGCCAATCAATATTGCGAACCGCGCAAAAATGGTCATGCAAGACGATGGCATCGCGATATTTTCCCTCCCAGAGATTAGCTAGGAGTGACCAAAGCGCCTTCGGTATCGAGGCTCCGTCTACGCAGGTTCCGCTGGGCACGAGCCAGTGCTTTCCATCAGTGTCCAGGAACCCGAACTCCAACACCGTTCTCATCTGTTGGCCGCTGTTCGTTGGCTCCAGGATCAATTCGCCCGTATAGCGGCCGAGTTCATGCTCACTCATGATTTCCTCCATCCAGGCCTTCGCGACCGCTAGCAAACGGGTTGTGCACTGCGGCCAAACCAGTAGACCCCCGCACCTCCGTGAACAACACTGTTCTCGTACGTGTCGCCGGTCTGGCTGCCACTCGCGCGCATGTCGAATTCACACTATTGACCCCTCGGCTTGTCGAGAGCAGCCTCTGCACTGAGTGCGGCGGGCTTCGAGAGGAAAAATCCGATGGGACGAGCGCGATCAGCAAAACCGTCTGCCGCGAAGAGCGATCGCCTCGACTTGATTGATCGCAAAATCCTGTCCGCTCTAATGAAGGACGGGCGCTTGACCAACAGCGAGCTCGCCGCGAAGGTTGGTCTTTCGTCATCCTCCTGCTGGACGCGGGTGAGAAGGCTTGAGGCGGAAGGCGCGATCGAGCGGTATGTGGCCATCATCAACCACGCGGCGCTTGGATTGGCCAATTTCGTGTTTGTCGAAATCACGCTAGAGAAACACACTGACAAAGTCCTGGATCAGTTCGGGGCTGCGGTTGCGCGTATGCCGGAAGTCGTCGAAGCGGATCTGGTGACCGGAGAATACGACTACCTGATCAAGGTGGCCGTGCGGGACAATGCCGACTACGAGCGATTCCTGCGGGAACGGCTCTATCGCATCGAAGGGGTGCGTCATACGCGCTCGACTTTCTCCCTGCGCGCGCTCAAGTGGTCAACATCCATCGATCCGCTGCTGCTAAGCGAGCGGTGACAACCGAAACTACGCGCAATTGGCCGGCCCCGTGTTGCGGAATCTATGCACAGAGCCTGCGCACTTTTGGGCGTTGTGAACCCGATCGTGATGGTCAACAACGCTAGTTAAGCCCCTGCCAACGTGCACTCATTTCGAATTCGAGAGCTTCAAGAGAGCGGCGGCGGTCGCCGGTTACTGATGCCGGTTTGCGACCGGCGCTTTGGATGTCTCGGACGGACGATCGCCGGAGTCTGCACCGCTTCGCCAGCCCTGGTCGGTGTGGTCCGCCTCCAACCAATGAGTGTAATGGGCTAGGGGAGGAGAGGTTTGCAATGGACGCCAAGACCGACATCAAAAAGAGGCTTCCAAGCCGTCACGTGACGGAGGGACCGGAACGAGCTCCTCATCGCTCCTATCTCTATGCCATGGGGCTGACCAGCGAGCAGATACATCAACCGTTCGTCGGCGTTGCGTCCTGCTGGAACGAGGCCGCACCCTGTAACATCGCGTTGATGCGTCAGGCCCAGGCGGTCAAGAAGGGCGTCGCAGCTGGCGGAGGTACGCCCCGCGAATTCTGCACCATTACGGTCACCGACGGCATGGCCATGGGCCATGATGGCATGCGTTCGTCATTGCCTTCTCGCGAGTGCATTGCCGACTCGGTCGAACTGACCGTCCGCGGCCACGCTTACGATGCGCTGGTGGGTCTTGCCGGCTGCGACAAGTCGCTGCCGGGCATGATGATGGCGATGGTTCGGCTAAATGTCCCCTCGGTTTTCATCTACGGGGGCTCGATCCTTCCGGGCAATTTCCGCGGCCAGCAGGTTACCGTCCAGGATATGTTCGAGGCCGTCGGCAAGCACTCCGTTGGCGAGATGTCCGACGCCGACCTCGATGAAATCGAGCGCGTCGCATGCCCTTCTGCCGGCGCATGCGGAGCACAATTCACAGCCAACACCATGGCGACCGTGTCCGAAGCGATGGGCCTTGCTCTGCCATACTCCGCTGGCGCACCCGCACCTTACGAAATCCGGGACGCCTTCTGCACCGCGGCCGGAGAGAGAGTCATGGACCTGGTTCGTGCCAACCTCCGCCCGCGCGACATCGTGACACGGAAATCGCTCGAGAACGCTGCCGCCGTGGTTGCCGCATCAGGCGGATCGACCAACGCCGGCTTGCATTTGCCGGCGATCGCCAACGAAGCGGGCATCAAGTTCGACCTGTTCGACGTGGCCGAAATCTTCAAGAAGACGCCCTATGTAGCGGACTTGAAGCCGGGCGGCCGTTACGTCGCCAAAGATATGTTTGAGGTCGGCGGGATACCGCTTCTGATGAAGACGTTGCTCGATCACGGCTATCTGCACGGCGACTGCTTGACCGTCACGGGCCGGACGATCGCCGAAAATCTCAAGACCGTGAAATGGAACGCACATCAGGATGTGGTGTGGCCTGCTGACAAGCCGATAACGGCCACAGGCGGTGTCGTCGGCCTGAAAGGTAATCTCGCGCCGGAAGGAGCGATTGTGAAGGTCGCGGGCATGTCCAACCTCCGCTTTACTGGCCCGGCCCGCTGCTTCGATCGTGAGGAGGATGCCTTCGACGCCGTGCACAAGCGTACTTACAAGGAAGGCGATGTCATTGTAATCCGCTACGAGGGGCCACGCGGTGGCCCGGGTATGCGGGAGATGCTTTCTACCACCGCGGCGCTGGCCGGTCAGGGCATGGGCGGCAAGGTTGCGCTCATCACGGATGGCCGCTTCTCAGGGGCCACGCGTGGCTTCTGTATTGGCCATGTCGGTCCGGAGGCGGCCGTGGGCGGGCCGATCGGGTTGCTTCGAGACGGCGATATCATTGAGATCGACGCTGTCGCCGGGAGCATCAACGTAAAATTGACCGACGCCGAACTTGCGGAACGCAAAACCAAATGGAGCCCGCGCGAAACAAACCACGCGTCAGGAGCGCTCTGGAAGTATGCCCAGCAGGTCGGCCCGGCGGTGGGCGGGGCCGTAACCCACCCCGGTGGTATAAGCGAGAAGCAGTGTTACGCGGACATTTGAGTACCTAGTCGCGACTCCGGGAAAGCGGGGCTCGTAGATCGCGTAGCCCGGATGGATCATGTGCTCGCGCGACAGCCGCAATCCCTCGCCTCAGGCTCTCATCTGCAACTTTCTTCGCGTTCTCGGGCGTCCCATTCAGGCCAATCATGCGATCCGAACTGGATATTCCCCTGGGGCGACCTTGAATCCAAACTTGGTCGCAATAACGACTCTGTCGCGCACGCTCTTCAGCGCCTTGCCCAGCAGAACCTCGCTTTCATAGGGACCATACCCCTCTGCCGTGTCGAACAGCGTGACGCCGAGCTCGACCGCACGGCGGAGAGTGGCAATCGATTCCGCCTCGGGCTGTCCACCGTAGGCGTGGTTCATGCCCATGCATCCCAGGCCGAGAGCGGAAACGTTGAATTCTCCGAGGCGCCGCGTTTCCATCCTGATCTTACCTTCCATCAATTGAATGTCGTCTCAGACTCCAAGAAGCCTCTGTGGGTAGCGGCATCTATGCTCGGAGCTTCACTCCTCCACCTACTCGGTTGCTTTGGGTAACGCGACTATACGCTCGGCAAGATTTTGCGCTTCATCCAGCTGGCAAAGTCTTCTGGCGCCTTTCAGGCAAACACTGCGCGGCCCGGCATGCCTGGAGGGGGGGTGAATGGCCAAATCCCG
>Ga0081540_1000712_pt1 | contig 30882 bp, 20 predicted proteins | sample TabmetS2T1R1_FD_71024 | JGI IMG/M metagenome (GOLD analysis project Ga0081540, IMG submission 71024) | Tabebuia heterophylla rhizosphere microbial communities from the University of Puerto Rico - S2T1R1 | ecosystem: Host-associated > Plants > Roots > Rhizosphere ...
CCGGGGCCGTCACGCATCACACTTCCTGGCGGTCGCCGAGCGTGCCTCGGCGGGCCTTCGTGGCCCGGACCAGGGTCGCCTCCTGGCCGAGCTGGAAGCGGATCACGAGGAGACGCGCATCGCGCTCCACTGGCTTGCCGCCGAGGGACGCAGCGAGGAAGCCCTGCGACTCACCGTGGCGCTGGGACCCTTCTGGGATGTCCGGGGCCACTGGGTGGAAGGGCATCGCCGGCTGCTCTCTGCGCTCGAGCAGGCGCCCCAGGCCCAGCCGTCAGTCCGCGCACGGGCGCTGCACTGGCTCGGCGTGCTGGGGTGGTGCCTGGGCAGGCTGGACGAGTCGAGGCGCCACCACGAGGAATCGATGGCCCTCAGTCGCTCGATCGGGGACGAGCTGCTTCTGGGGGAGGGACTCTACCGGGTGGGCCTCACCGCGCTCTTCCAGAACGATCAGCAGGCCCTGGAGCGCTTCACCGAGACGCTGGCGGAGCTCGGAGAGCGCCTGGAAGAGCCCCGGCTTCGGGCGCTGGCGGGCTCGAATCGGGCCACCGCGGCGAGCGAGCGGGGAAACGTCGCCCGGGCGATCGCGCTGGCCGACGAATCACTCGAGCTCATGCGCCAGGTCGGTGACGCGTACCACTATGGCTTCTTTCAGAATGTCCTCGGCGAGATGACGCGGCTCGCCGGTGACTACACGCGGGCCAAGGCCGCCTACGAGGTGGAGCTGCGCATCGCCGAGCAGCTCGGGTGCAAGCGCTTCCTCACCGTCGGCAACGCCAACCTGGGCCAGGTGGCCGCGGCCCAGGGGGATTGGTCGACGGCGCTGCAGCGCACGAGGACTGCGCTGCAGATCAACCACGCCCTCGGCGAGCGCCGGAACATGCCCCTCCAGCTGCTCACCGTCGCCGAGGTGGTGATGCATCTGGGCGCCCCGGAGCTCGCCGGCCGCCTGATCGGGACTGCGGAGGCCCTGCTCGCGGCGCGTCCGATCCACTACTGGGCACCGGACCAGCTCCCCCTGGAGCGCTTCCGCCGGACGATCGCGGAGCGGCTTCCCCCTGAGCGCCTGGCGAGCCTGCGCCAGGAGGGTGCGAGCCTCACCCTCGAGGAGGCCCTCCTCGAAGTGCTCAGCTTCAGTCCGTCAGCCTGCTGAGCCCGGGCATCCGATGACGGGGTGCATGACGAGGTGCCAGACACCTCGTTTTGACACCTCGTTTTCCTGGTTTCTCCAAGCAGGCACGCAAGCGCTCGTAATCAGAGGTAAAACTTGCGATCCGCGTGCTCGACTGGGCGTAGGGGGCGCGGCCGTCGAAATGGGTACCGCCCTGGGCCGTCTTCGGGGCGCCCCGCCTCCGGAGGTGGCCCGTGGTCCGTCCGCTCCTGGTGACCCTCACCGTTCTGCTCTCCGCTCCCGCCCTGGCGAAGGAGTGCGTGGTGACCGTGGGCCCGCGGGACCGGGTGAGCCGCGGGAAGACCGTGGTGGTCGAGCAGGGCGAGTCGCTGGAGGACGTCATGGCCCTCGACGGGGACGTGGTGCTTCGTCGCGGCGCGCGCGTGAAGTCCGCCGTGGCGGTGAACGGAAACGTCATCCTCGAGCCGGAGGCGAAGGTGACTGGAACCGCCGCCAGCTTCGGCGGGCAGATCCAGGTCTCCCCCGGCGCGAAGGTCGCCGGCAGCCGGCTCCAGGTCTCCGATGGCCTCAAGGTTCGCAGCGAGGACGGCAAGGACCTGGGCCTGGCCGTCACCGTCGCCGGTCGAGATCTCTCGAAGCTCCTGGTTGCCAGGCTCGTGGAGAAGGTTCGCAGCTGCCGCATCGAGACCGAGCCCGACGGCATCCGTCTGTAGCCGCTGCCACCGTCCCTGCCGTCAGGCCGTCGCCTTCTTCCCCATCGCCAGCGGCACCCGGAACAGCTCGAGCAGCGTCTCCACCTCGACCGGCTTCGGCAGGCAGGCGACCGCGCCGGCCTTGAGCGACAGCTCCACCAGCTCCGGGGTGTGGCGTCCGGTCATGGTGATGAGGCGCACGCCCTCGAGCAGCTTGCGTGACTTGATCCGCCGGCAGACCTCGAACCCGTCCATGTCCGGCATGTTCAGGTCGATGAGCATGCCGTGCGGCTTCAGCTCGGAGACGAGCAGCAGCGCCTCCACTCCGCTGGAGGTCGTGGTGAGGTCGACCTCTGCGCCCTGAGCCTTGAAGGCGCGACGCATCGCATCGAGCACCGGCTTCTCGTCGTCCACCACGAGGATCTTCACCAAGGCGCTGCCCAGCTCGTCGGGCAGCGGCATCTGGTGAGCGATCAAGAAGCTCCGCAGATCGCTTCCCCGGACTCTCCGGTGCCCGCCCGGGGTCCGGAAAGCGAGGAGGATTCCCCGGTCGATCCACTTGCTGACCGTGGAAGGGTCGACCTGCAGCAGCCTGCTGATGTCGTGGGTGGTGTAGAGCTGGTCCATTCGGCCCTTCCCCCTCTGTCCCCGCGCAATCCGAACCACGTCAGGAAGTTGCACCGACGTCAAGCGGCGCGAGAAAGTTGAGGCTGATTGGTCGGTCCGACGCTGGGCCAACCTGCCCGGTCGGGTCCGGGTCTTCGGCCCCCCGGTGAAGCGGGAATGTCGACCGGTCCAGTCCTTGATAGCTGAAGGCGAGGTCAGGTTTGAGCGAGTGCTCGCCGGATCGCGACCAGCTGCCCGAGCAGGGTGTCCGCCAGTGCCGGGGTGAGCGAGGACGGTCCGTCACACGGCGCAAGCTCCGGATTCTCATGTACTTCCATGAAGATCGCGTCCACCCCGGCGGCCACCGCCGCCCGGGCCAGGACCGGGACGAATTGCCGCTCGCCCCCGCTCGCGTCCCCCGCCGCCGACGGGAGCTGCACCGAGTGCGTCGCGTCAAAGCACACCGCCAGGCCGGCGCCCCGCATCTGGGCCAGGCCCCGCATGTCCACCACCAGGTTGTGGTAGCCGAACGCCGCGCCCCGCTCGGTGACCAGCACGTTGGGGTTGCCTGCCTGCTGGGCTTTCCGGGCAGCTTGGGCCATGTCCAGGGGGGCCACGAACTGGCCCTTCTTGAGATTCACTCCCCGGCCGGTTCGAGCGACGGCAACCACCAGATCCGTCTGCCGGCAGAGGAAGGCAGGGACCTGGAGGACGTCCACCACCTCGCCCGCGGGCCCGACCTGCGCCACCTCGTGCACGTCGGTCAGCACCGGGACCCGCGCGCGCTCCTTCACCCGGGCGAGGATCCGCAGCCCCTCGGCCAGGCCCGGCCCGCGGAAGGAGCTTCCGCTGGTCCGGTTGGCCTTGTCGTAGCTGCACTTGAAGACGTACCCGAGGCCGTGCCGGGCTGCCAGGTCGCGCAGGAGCACCGCGTGTCGCAGCGCGTGCTCCTCGCTCTCGATGACGTCGGGGCCGGCGATGAGGAGGAGCGGTTGCCCCTCGCCCACCTTCATCCCGGCGAGCTCGATCATCGACGGCCGCCGTCCCGATGCTCGAGCGCGGCCCGGATGAAGCCGCTGAACAGCGGATGCGGAGCGAACGGCTTGCTCTTGAACTCGGGGTGGAACTGGCACCCGACGAAGTACGGATGGTCGGACAGCTCGATCATCTCCACCAGGTTCAGCTCGGGGTTGTGGCCGCTCACCACCATGCCCCCATCGGACATCCGGCTCCGGTAGGCGTTGTTCACCTCGTAGCGGTGGCGGTGGCGCTCGCTGATCTCGTCCTTGCCATAGAGCCGCGCGGCGAGCGTGCCGCTCTTCAGCACGCAGCCGTACGCCCCGAGCCGCATGGTGCCGCCCTTGTCCATGACCTGGACCTGGGACTCGAGCAGCGAGATGACCGGGTGGGGTGTCTTCTCGTCGAACTCGACCGAGTTGGCGTTCGCCAGCCCCAGCACGTCGCGGGCGAACTCGACCACCGCCATCTGCAGGCCGAGACAGATGCCGAAGAACGGCACCTTTCGCTCACGGGCGTAGCGGACCGCGGCGACCTTGCCCTCCGTCCCACGCACCCCGAAGCCGCCGGGCACCAGCACCGCGTCCACGTCGCCGAGCAGCGCGGGCGCGCCCTGGGACTCGACCTCCTGGCTGTCCACGTACTTGAGCGTGACCCGGACGTCGTTGGCGATGCCCCCGTGCATCAGGGCCTCGTTGAGGCTCTTGTAGCTCTCCTTGAGGTCCGTGTACTTGCCGACGATACCGATCCGCACCTCGCCCTTTCCGGGTGAGTAGACCTTCTCGAGGATGCGCTCCCAGCGGTCGAGGCGCGGCGCCCGCGACCAGATGTTGAGAACCTCGGAGAGCCGCTCGTCGAGCCCCTGCCGGTGCAGCTCCAGCGGCAGCTCGTAGATGCTCTTCACGTCCGGACTCCAGAAGACGCCGCCTGGATCCACGTTGCAGAACATCGCGATCTTCTGCCGCATCTCGGCCGGGATCTCCCGGTCCGTTCGGCAGATCAGGATGTCCGGTTGAACGCCGATCTCCCGCAGCTTCATCACCGAGTGCTGGGTGGGCTTGGTCTTCACCTCGCCCGCGGCCGCGATGTACGGGAGCAGCGTCAGGTGGATGTAGACCACGTTCTGCGGGCCGGCGTCGTAGCGCATCTGCCGCACCGCCTCGAGGAAGGGCAGCGACTCGATGTCGCCCACCGTCCCTCCGACCTCGACGATGATCGCGTCGTGGCCCTCGGCCGCGGCCCGGATGACCGACTTGATCTCGTCGGTGATGTGAGGAATCACCTGGACCGTCTTCCCCAGGTACTCGCCGCGGCGCTCCTTCTGGATGACCGAGTTGTAGATCCGGCCGGTGGTGAAGTTGTTCGACCGGCTCATGCTCGCCGTCGTGAAGCGCTCGTAGTGCCCGAGGTCCATGTCGGTCTCGCCGCCGTCGTCGGTGACGAAGACCTCGCCGTGCTGGAAGGGACTCATCGTCCCCGGATCCACGTTGATGTACGGGTCGAGCTTGAGGAATGTGATGTCGAGGCCGCGGTTCTCGAGCAGGGCCCCGATGCTGGCCGAGGCCAGGCCTTTGCCGAGAGAGCTGACCACCCCACCCGTCACGAAGAGGTACTTCGTCTTCTTGGAGCGCATGGGGAGATCCCATGTGCCAAGAATGGGTGGCCACGTCAACGTGGGTGAGCGTCGCCGCAGGTCAGCGCAAGGCGATGCCGGTGCTCGCGACCGAGGTGGAGAGGCGGCAGCGCGTCACGACGTCCGGAATGCCGACCGACACCACACCCTCCTCGTCCCGGACGAGCGTGTAACACTCCTTCCGCAGCAGATGGCCCGCCGGCAACCAGGCCAGCTGAGCCTCCACGCTCAGCACGGAGTACTCCCCCCGCCTGACGAAGAGGAGCGTCTCGCCCTCGAGGCGTCCCCTGGGCCGGACCACCATCGCCAGGAGCCGGGCGGGCACCTCACCGGGGTTCTCCAGCACGGTCCGGGCACGGACCGCCACCACGCCGTCCCGCTCGCTCAGCGGCTCGACGACGAGCCGGACCGTCACGTCCGTATCGCTGACCTGGGGCAGGTACCTCTCCCGGTACCAGAACGTGTAGATCGCCCAGATGCCGGCGGCGGTGAATGCGGCCGTCTGAATCACGTCCTTGATCCAGGAAAAACGGAGCGCACGGATCCGGAGCTTCTGCTCCACCCCGGGTGTGCTCATGTCGGTCGGCAAGGGAGCGTCCGGAGTGCGCACGGGTGACAGGGTAGCAAGGGGGGTGGCGGGCAGAGGACAGTCGAGCAGGGAGAGGCGACCCAGAGGCAGCGGTCGTGACATGCTGCGCCAGATGCTCGCCCTCTCCGCCGCGCTCCTGGCCTGGTCCGCGGCCACCACCGCCGCCGCGGCGCCGGTGACCACCACCGACTTCGTCCGCCAGGCGATGGATCAGGAGCGGGCCATCTCCCGCTGCACGACGTGGCTCGAGTCGCAGCACGCGATGGAGTTCGACGGGAGCGGGAACGTCAAGCCGGGCCGCGAGCTCTTCGTCGTGCGCCGGTTCCTCGGCCTTCCCCCCGCGCAGAAGATCGAGATCGTCTCCGCGCGGCGCTCGGGCCAGGACGTGGCCGAGGAGATGCGGCGGGAGCAGAAGTTCGCCTCGGAGACGCAGAAGTTCCGGTCTCCGTTCCACCCCGACTCCCGACCTCTTTACATGTTCTTCCGGGCCGACGGGCCGCCGAACGAGCCGATGCGGGTCAGCTTCCACCCGACCTACGCGCACCGGAACGACGCCGGGCTCTTCGAGGGCATCGCCGTGTTCGACCGTGACAGCGGACGGCTTCTCGAGTGGACCGCGCACCTGGTCAACCCGCCCGCGCTGGTCACCAAGGCCGAGATCCACGCGAGTTACGCCACGCGGGTCGGTCTCCTCGACGCCCGCTCCGAGGTGAACGTCGTGGTCGAGGGTGGCCTGCTCTTCTACAAGCGACGGGGCCGGATGGACTTCCGCTACAGCGACTATCGCTGCCCCGAGTCGATGCCGCCGCCCGAGCCGAGAGTGGCCGAGCCGCGCGACGCTCCTCCCGTTCCGAGTTCGGGCCCGCGCGCCGACCGGGGCTCCTGAGCGAGGAGCGGCCACGCCCGTCGCTCGATCCACGCCGGAGCGCTTGCGGACGGCAGAGCGGGTGGCGGGGATTGGATTCCCCGGTTGACCCGGCACGGTGTCGGGGTGAAATGACGGGCGGCACTCGGAGGAGACGTGGCCCACACTGACGCTCATCCAGCGAGAGACGGCCGCGAGGCCGACTGGCTGGACGTGGCGCTGGCGCGCGCGGCCGGTGCAGCGCCGGTCTCCGGCAACCGCATCCGGGTGCTCCAGGATGGTCCGGAGAACTTTCCGGCCTGGCTCGAGGCCATCGCCTCGGCCCGCGACTACGTCCACTTCGAGACTTACATCTTCCGCGGCGACCGAACGGGGTGGCAGTTCGTGGACGCGCTCTGCGCACGCGCTCGAGAGGGCATCCGGGTGCGCCTCCTTTACGACTGGCTCGGCTCCTTCCGGACCTCGTCGCGGGTGTGGCGAACCTTGCGCGAGGCGGGCGTCGAGGTCCGCTGCTTCAATCCTTTCGACCCGTCCAGCCCTCTGGCCTGGGTGCACCGGGATCACCGCAAGACAGTGAGCGTCGACGGCCGGGTAGGGTTCGTGTCCGGGCTCTGCGTGGGCGACGCGTGGGCCGGCGATCCGGAACGGGGGATTCCGCCCTGGCATGACACAGGGGTCCAGATCGAGGGCCCGGCGGTGGCGGACGTGGAGGACGCCTTCGCCCGCGTGTGGGCGACGACCGGAGCTCCGATTCCCACGGATGAGCTACGCCGGCGCGACGAGATGCCCGTCGTCGGCGACACTCGTCTGCGGGTCATCAGCGACGAGCCCGGGACTGCCGGGCTCCTCCGGCTCGACCAGTTCATCGCCAACGCGGCGCGGCGGTCGCTCTGGCTCACCGACGCCTACTTCGCCGCGACGCCTTTTTACGTTCAGGCGCTCCGGGCCGCGGCGCTGGACGGCGTGGACGTGCGTCTTCTGGTGCCGGGCTCCAGCGACATCGCGGTGCTCCAGCCGATCTCCCGCGCCGGCTTCCGCTCCCTGCTCGAGGCCGGCATCCGGGTCTTCGAGTGGAAGGGGCCGATGCTCCACGCCAAGACTGCCGTGTGCGACGGAGTGTGGGGGCGCGCCGGTTCGACGAACCTCAACGTCGTCAGCTGGCTCAGCAACTACGAGCTGGACGTTGCGCTGGAGGACGCCCGCTTCGCTGGGAAGCTGGAGGAGATGTTCCTCGCCGACCTCGAGAACTCCACCGAGCTGGTGCTCGCCGGGACGCGGATGCGAAGCGCGGTGCCCCGCCCGAGGCCCCAGCGGGTGCCGCGGCGGGTGCGGGGGAGCGCGGGTCGGGCGGCAGCCGGGGCCCTCCGGGTGGGGAACACCGTCACCGCGGCCATCAGCGAGAGCCGCACGCTCGAGGGTGGCGAGCGGCGGATGGTGTTGCTCGGAGGGCTGGCGCTGCTGGTGCTGGGAGCTCTCTGGGCAATCTTCCCGCGCGTCCTCGCCTTTCCGGTGTCGGTCGTCCTGGCGTGGCTCGGGCTGTCGCTCCTGTACAAGGCGTGGCGGCTCCGGAAATCCCCGCAGCTGACGAGCCCGGCCTCGCTGCCGACCACCGTGGACGGCCCGACGGCCGCTCCTCCGAAACCCTCGGCGCGCTCCACAAGGCTCCGCTCGGGCTCGCCGAGCTGAGCGACCCGACGGCGGGGTCCGCCGAAGGTCCGGGCCTTCCGGGCTCGAACATCGGCCGAGCCTTTCTTGCACTGGAGTTGCCGGTGCGGGCGGCCGGCGTGCGCCGCCGCGAGCCCCTGGCGGGGCAGTGCCTTCCGGGGCACCCTCGCGCGCTCACCCGCCGCAGGAGGTGCCCACATGACTCGTGCGCTTCGCCTCACGCTGCTCGCCGTCGTTCCCGCAGCGCTTGCTCTCGCCGCCGACGGGAAGCCTCCGGCGATGGACGAGCAGCTCGTGGTCCACGTCAAGGACGCGAAGTGGGCGGCACCGAAGGCGCCGGAGATTCCCCCGGGGGTGTTCGGTTCTCCGATCGCCGCCGATCCGAACGGCCCGGTCATCGGCTACGCCAAGTTCTCCCCGGGTTACACCTTCCCGATGCACTGGCACTCGGCCACCGAGTACACCGTCCTCCTGAGCGGAAAGGGCCAGTTCATCGTCAACGGGAAGACCTACGACCTCGAGCCCGGCAGCTACATCGTCATCCCGGCCAAGGCGCACCACCTGGCGAAGTGCGCGCCGGGGGCGGAGTGCATCCTCCTCACCCGACGCGCCGGGCCGGCCGACTACAACTGGGTGAAGTGACCGAGCGTCTAGGACCTGGAGGACCGCGCGACGAGCAGCGCCTCGGCACGCTCGAGGTCCTCGGGCGTGTCGACACCGAGACTCACGTGCGTGGTTGAGACGCAGCGGATCCGGATCCCGTTCTCCAGCGCGCGGAGCTGCTCCAGGGACTCGGCGCGCTCGAGCGGGGAGGGTGGCAGCGCCGCGAGCCGGAGCAAGGTTTCGCGCCGGTAGCCATAGAGCCCCTGGTGCGCCCAGCGCCGGACCGGGTCGCCGTCCCGCGAGAAGGGCACGTCGGCGCGGGTGAAGTAGAGCGCGTCGGAGCGAAGGTCCACCACCGCCTTGACCACGTTCGGGTTCGCTCGCTCCTCGTCAAGGAGTGGACGGATGAGCGTGGCCATCTCCACCTCCGGGTCGTCGAAGGCCGCGGCGAGCGCCCGGAGCGCATCCGGATGGATCAGCGGCTCGTCTCCCTGAACGTTCACCACCACCTCGACCGAGGACGGAAGGTGCGCGGCGACCTCGGCAACCCGGTCTGTGCCCGATGGATGGTCCGGAGACGTGCGGTCGACCAGGCCGCCCGCCTCCGAGACTGCGGCGGCGATGCGCTCGTCATCGGTGGCCACTCGCACCTCCGAGAAGGCTCCCGATCCACGGCAGGCGTCGAGCACGCGGAGCACAAGCGGGCGTCCGGCGAGGCGGACCAGCGGCTTGCCGGGGAAGCGGGTCGAGCCCCAGCGGGCCGGGATGACGGCGATGGTCTTCACGCGTGCTCTCGTACCGGACTATCCAACGGCCATCGGCGGTCGCGCCACTCCGTGTCCCGATTCCGCACGGCACCGGCATGCTCCGAGCAGGGCTGACTCCGTCTGGCCGGCGCGCTATGAGCAGGACGCGTGTCCGCTCGTCGAGCATCCGGCCCGGCACAGAGCGCTGGCCCGGTGCCCCCGCTGTGCGCACCTGAGAGATCGTCACCCTCATGACTCCCGCCGACTCCGACCGCAGCGCGTTCGCGGTCAGCCGCAAGGAGTTCCGGACCGTGATGGCCGGGCTCCTTCTGGTCCTCGCCCTCGCGTCGCTGGATCAAAACATCGTCGCCACCGCGCTCCCGGGAATCGTGGGCGAGCTCGGCGGGCTCTCCCACCTCACGTGGGTGGTGACCGCCTTCCTGGTCGCCTCCACTGCCACCACTCCTCTCTACGGGAAGCTCAGCGACGTCTACGGCCGGCGGCCGCTGTTCTTCGTGGCGGTGGGCGTGTTCCTCGCCGGATCGGCGCTCTGCGGCCTCGCCCAGGACATGACCCAGCTCATCGCCTTTCGCGCGGTGCAGGGGCTCGGCGCGGGTGGGCTCATCACGCTGGCCCAGACCACCGTGGGAGACCTCCTCGCACCGCGCGAGCGCGGGCGATACCAGGGCCTCTTCACGGCGGTGTTTGCCGCGTCCAGCGTGGCGGGGCCGCTCCTCGGCGGGTTCATCACCGAGGCGCTCTCCTGGCGCTGGATCTTCTACATCAACCTGCCGGTGGGGGGGCTGGCGCTGGCGCTCATCGCCGCAGGGCTGCACCGCCCGCACCGGGTCGTCCACCACCGGATCGACTTCGCCGGCGCCGTGCTGATGGTGACCGGAACGGTGTTTGCCATCCTGGTGCTCACCTTCGACACCTCGCCGGAGGCGTGGACCCGCCCGGTGACCTGGATCGAGACAGCCACCGTGGTGCTCTGCTTCGCGCTGCTGGTGTGGCGCGAGCGCCACGCCGCCGAGCCCATCCTTCCGCCGCGTCTCTTCCGCGACCGGGTGTTCGTCGTGGGAGCCAGCGTGATGGGGCTCACCGCGGTGGCGCTCTTCGGCGCGATCGTCTTCCTGCCGCTGTTCTTCCAGCTGGTCCTCGGGGCGGGCGCTGCGCGCGCGGGCCTGATGCTCTCGCCGCTGATGGGTGGGGTCATCGTGGCGTCCGTGGTGGGAGGGAGACTCGTGTCGCGTACGGGCCGGTACAAGTTCCTTCCGGTCACGGGTCTGAGCGTCGCCTGCGCCTCGTTCTTGCTGCTGGCGTGGCTGGCAGGGTCGCGGGGCTCGGAGCTCCCGCTGGAGCTGTCCCTGGTGGGGCTGGGACTCGGGCTTGGGATGGTCATGCCCAATCTCACGACCGCGATCCAGAATGCCGTCGATCCCGAGGACCTGGGGATTGCCACCTCGGCCGCGTCCTTCTTCCGGTCGCTGGGCGGTGCGCTGGGCGTGGCGCTCGCCGGCGCGTGGATGACCTCACGGCTGCACCGGCTTCTGCCGTCGGAGCTCGCAGGGTCCATGGGCGGGAGCGCGGTGGACCGCAGCATCTCCGCCATCTCCGCGCTTCCCGAGCTTCAGCGAATCGCCGTGGTGCACGCCTACCGGCAGGCGATCGGCTCGACGTTCGTGCTGGGGGCGATCGTGGCCGGACTGGGGCTGCTCGTGGTGCTGGCCCTGCCCGAGCGTCCGCTTCGCAGCGGGGTCAAGCGCCTCGCCGAGAAGCCGGTGGAGGCAGAGCCGGCGTGAGCGGCGAACGATGGGGCACAGGGTCCGGAACCGGTTTCGTGAGGTCCGGCGATGGAGTGGCGACGTGGAGTCTCCCCGGCCGGGCTGATCCGGCGGATCATCCCGAGCCATGACCCTTGCCGGCCTGGCCCTGGTCGTCACGCTCCCCGTCGCTCAGGCCGTTCCGGTCCCGGAGGCGAGGCTCTCTCCTCCGGCCTCGATCCTGGCCACGGACCCGTCGCTCGCCCCGCGGTGGAGCGCGCTCGAGGCCGAGGAGAACCCGGACCGGGTCTGGTACTGGGGCTGGTCCGGCTTTCTGGGGGCGGTGGTCGTCAGCCAGAGCATCATCGCGGTCAGCACCAGCAACGAGGGCGCCCGCATCAACGCCTACGTGAACATCCCTGCGAGCGCGCTGGGGATGCTGGCCGTCCTGCTCCAGCCGCCGGCCGCCGCGTTCGGCCTCGAGGACATCCGGCGCATGCCCGAGGAGACCGAAGCCCAGCGGACGGCGAAGGCCAGCGCGCTTCGTGAGCTCTTCGACCGATCGGTGGACCAGCAGCGGCGCTATCGGTCTCCGCTCAATCACGCGATCGGGCTGACCGTGAACGCGGGTCTCGCCGCGCTGCTGTACTTCGGCTGGAAGCTCGGCGCTCGTGCGCTCCTCACGCTGGTGGCCGGGACCATCCAGTGGGAGCTCCAGATCTTCACCCGGCCCACCGCGGCGCTGGACCTGGCCAGCGGACGCCCTGCAAGCGCGCTCCGCGGCCTGCACGTGGTCCCGCTCCCGAACGGGATCGCGGTCGCCGGGTCGTTCTGAGGCGGGTGGGCGCGCCCGCCAGTCAGCCGCAGGGAGCCGAGCTGGCGGCGTCGCTCCCCGGGGTCAGTTCAGGATCGCCTTGCACGTGCAGTCGCCCGTGCCCGTGCAGGTGAAGTTGGTGGAGTCCAGGCAGGACAGTCCGGTGCAGCACTCGTTCGGGTCGTACCCGTTGCAGGCTTGTCCGGCGCCCGAGCAGGTGCCGGTCTGGCACGTTCCGCTGGTCGATCCGGCCGGGATCGAGCACGAGTAACCGCTGCAGCAGTCAGCGGTGGTCGTGCACACCGACCCCTTCGGCTGGCAGGCGAGGGGAGCCTGGCACGTCCCGCTTTCGGTGAGGCAGCGGTCGGAACAGCAGTCACTGTTGTTCGTGCAGGTCGCTCCGTTGACGTTGCACGTCCCGGCGTCCGGGGTTCCCGCGTCAGGCGTTCCTCCGCTCGGTGGGGGCTGACAGCCGTAGATCCCCGTGTCGGTCGGACGGCAGTCGGTGCCCGAGCAGCATTCGTTCGACTGGGGGTCGCACTGGGTGCCCACAGCCTTGCAGTTGGCGACGGTGCACCGCAGCTTCCCGCCCTGGCCGGGAACACAGGGTGCGCCGCCGCAGCACTGATCCTTGAACTGGCACTCGTCGCCGGCCGGGATGCAGCAGGAGTCCTTCCCGGTGTACCCGGTCGGGCAGCTCGCCGATCCGCCGCCGAAGCATCGGGGAAGGCCGGAGCTGTCGAGCTTGCAGACCGCCTTGTGGCCGTCGCAACAGTCGTTCTGAGCGTTGACGTCGACGCTCCCGCCGTCGGGGAGCGGAATCGAAGCGCCGCAGATGGTCCCGACGGCGACGCAGGCCTGGCCCTGATCGCAGCGTCCGGTGATCCCCGCGCCGGCGTCCGCGTTCCGGCACTCGACTGTGCCGTTGGGGTTGGTCCCACCGCCGCAGCAGCTCTGGTCGTCGGTGCACCACGTACCGGTGATCCGGCAGCCCTCTGCCGCCTGGCAGACGGTCGCCCCGGAGCCGGGATCGATGCAGGTGCGCGAGCAGCAATTGGAGCCACCGTTGCAAGGCTCGCCCGCCTGATCACAGCTACTGCCGCCGCCACCGGTTACCAGGGCGCACCGGCCTGGATTCCCACCGCTTGCCGAGCAGGCGTGCCCGCAGCAGTCGTCGTTGCTCCAGCAGACGTCGCCGACCGGCTGGCAATAGTAGGCCTTGGCGCAGAAGCCGCTCTGGCAGTTGGTCGAGCAGCACTGGGAATCGCCGGAGCACGTCTGACCCAGGACCTTGCAGCTGCCTCCTGCGAGGCTGGCGCAGGTCCCCTGGCTGCAGGTCCCGGTACAGCAGTCGTTCCCGGAGCTGCAGGACTGGCCGACGTCCTTGCAGATCTGGTCGGAGCAGGTCCCGTTGACGCAGCTGTTGAGACAGCAGTCGGTGTCGCTGCTGCACGAGCCGCCGTTCGCCTGACAGAAGCTCGCCGCGGCACAGACGGTGCCGTCGCAGACGCCGCTGCAGCACGGCATGCCCGTGGCGCAGGCCGCTCCCGGGAGGACGCAGGCAAGAGATCCACCACCTCCGCCACCCCCTCCGCCACCACTGCCACCGCCGGTTCCGCCATCGGTGCCCGCGTCGGTACCGCCACCGCCACCGCCGCCGCCACCACCGCCGCCACCGCCACCTCCTCCTCCCGGATTCGCGGGCGTCGAGCCGCTACAGCCCGGAGCGAGGGTGAGCAGCGCGCCGATGGCGCAGAGGGCGAGGAACGCTCTCGAGGTGTGCATCGACGGTGTCCTTTGAAGTCGGCCGGCGGGTGCTGGTCGCCGCGTCGCCGGTTCGATCATTGCGACGCTCGAGCCGCTTGTCGAAGAAGCGGAGGTGTGGTCGTTGCGCATGCAATCGGCCAATCGGCGAGCGAGGCGCTGGCTGTGCGCGTGACTCCCCGTGCATGCCCCGCTCGAGGCTCGCGCGCGTGCATCGGCCATGCTCGGCGCGTGCGCCCACGCTCCCACTGGGTCAATTTTCGAGGCGCGGTTCTTGAAGACCTCGCCCACCATGCTCACCTGGGTCGGGGTCGCGGTGACCGTGCTCGCCTCTCCTGCGGAAGGCGCATTCACGCAAGCGCTGTCACCGGAGGTCCTCTCGCCCACTCTGGTGAGGCACGCGCCCGAGCGCACCGCCGCGGCGGTCCTGGAAGGCTGGCTGACGAACCTCGCCGTGGTGCGCCCGGCTCAGGGCGGCGCCGGCACCGGCTCGATGCTCCTGTTCATGACGGTGGCTCCGGTGGGGCGACACGGCATGGGGCTCCAGACCGTGGGCAGCTTCTGAACGCGCGACCAGCGATCCAGCTGAACGTTCCGGGACAGGGCCTGTCCCGTTCGGGACTCCCACCTCGCGCGAAGCGGCGGTGAAGGTGCGAGCAGCGTGGACCGAGGCGCTGCACTCCTCCGCGCTGAGCAGACCCAGGGGTCTCCCCAGCGAGACGAGCGGCACACCTCGCTCGATGCAAGCCATGGTTCCCGGGCTGGCTGCTAGCCTGAATCCCCTCTCCGGGAGGTCACCGCGTGGATGTCGAAGTGAAGTCGCTCCGGACGCACGTCCTGTCCACGCCGTCCTGGACGGCGATGACTCTTCTCGCCTCGCTCACCCTGCTCTCGCCCGTCGGGCACGCCCGGCCCCAGGATGCCGGCCTGGATCACGTCCTCGAGGCTTCAGGCATCACCTCCCAGGTGCTGGGCATCGACGGTCAGATCCAGCAACAGCTGGCGACGAATCGGGAGCTCGCGAAGCTGCCCAAGGCAGATGCGGACCGGGTCCGGGGGGCGGTCGCCGGCGCATTGAAGGGCCAGAAGATCCTTGAAGTCGTTCGCTCCGAGCTCTCCAAAGGCCTGAGCACCTCCGACCTCGCGACGTTGAAGCAGTTCTACGACGACGCCTTCATCAAGCGGGTCACCGATCTCGAGCGAGCCATGGACAGGCCCGACGCCATGGCTCAGGTCGAGCAGTATGCCCGGGGGCTTCAGTCATCACCGCCCCCGGCGTCCCGCGTGGCGCTGATCCAGCGCCTCGATCAGAAGGTCGGTGCCTCGGAGTTCGCCCTCGCGTTCGCGGGCGCCTCCATCAAGGGAATGGCCGATGCAATCAATCGCACCTTCGACAAGCAGCATCAGGCCACTCAAGCGACGCTCGACCGGCGCGTCGAGTCCGAGCTCGACCAGCTCCGCCAGCCGATGGCGAACGTGATGATGGTCTCGCTCCTCTTCACCTACCGCTCGCTCACGGACAAGGAGCTGGAGCGTTACGTGGCGGCGTACGACTCACCACCGCTGAGCAAGCTGATGCTCGGCTACAAGGCAGGCGTCATGCGGGGGCTGAGCCAGGCATCACAGAGCGGCGGAAAAGCTGCCGGTCGCTAGAAGCGTTCGCGCTTCCGCGCACGTGATGGGTGCGCACAGGATCGCTGCTGTTTGCGTGAGCACCGGTTCAGCGCTGCTGTCCTTCGCTCACCACTCCTGTAACGCGGCGCGACATGGCGTTGACTCCCCGCGTCATCGGTCTGAACACTGCGGGGCATGGAGCAGCGACGTCCGGGCACCGAGGTGCATCTCGACGAGTGGGTGAGCCCGCACATCTCCGACCCCGACGGGTTCCTCAAGCCGGGGAAGATCCTCGAGTGGATGGACGTGGTCGGCGTGCTCGCCGCCTCGCGACACTGCCGGCGGCCGGTGGTGACGGCGTCCGTCGACGGCGTCGAGCTGCGCGATCCGATCCGCGTCGGCGAGCACGTCGCGCTCCGCGCGTCCGTGGCCTACACCTCCGAGCGGAGCATGGGGATCCACGTGGCGATGTCGAGCAGCGGCCCCGATGCGCTCCCCGCCCGCGAGGTGCTGACCGCGTACATGACGTTCGTGGGACTCGACGACGCCGGAAAGCCGGCGGTGGTTCCCCAGCTCCGTCCGGAGACGCCTGCCGAGCGGACGCTGTTCCGCGAGGGCCAGCTCCGGCGCGAGTTCCGCCGCAAGCTGGAGAAGGGCGAGCTGTCCGACGAGACCCCGGCTGCTGCGTTCTCCGGAGTCAGTGAGCAGGACCGGCCTCTGCTCGTCCGCGAGCTCCTGAAGATGCTTCCTCCGAGCTTCCGCCTCCCCTGGGAACGGACTCCTGGGCCACCACGCGCCCCGCACCAGTCCTACGTTCACTCGATCGAGCCGGTGCAGGTGAGCGACATCAACTTCCACGGAACGCTCTACGGCGGGAAGCTGATGCGGTGGCTCGAGGTGAACGCGCACCTCTCGGCCCGTGCGTACCTCGGGGGCCAGCCTGCGCGGATGGTCGGCCTGCACGGGCTCACCTTCCTCCGGCCGGTCCAGCGGCACGTCTTCGTGCACATCCGGTCGATGGTGGTCCACGCCGAGCCCAGCTCGCTGACCGTGCTGGTGAGCGTCGAGGCCGAGGACCCGATCGCCGCCGAGTACGCGGAGACGCTCCGGGCCTTCCTGACCTACGCCCCGTCGGACGGGGCGGTGCGGGTGCCGCCCGTGCAGTGCTCGAGCGACGAGGAGCAGGCGCTGTTCAAGGAGGTCAGCCATCGGCTGGCGCTCCAGGCGGCGCTGCACCCGCGGTGAGCCGGGCGCTCAGCCCACGACCACGAGCAGGTCTCCAGCCTGGACCGCGCTCTTGAGCGCCGGGAGCAGCTCCTTCACCGAGCCGGCGCGCGGTGCCCGCACCACCGTCTCCATCTTCATGGCCTCGAGGGTGACCAGCGGCGCGCCGGCGTCCACCCGGTCGCCGGCCTTGGCGTGCACGGCGATCACCGTGCCCGGCATGGACGCGCCCACGTGCTCGGGGTTGCCGCGGTCTGCCTTGCGCGCCTCCTGCACCGCCACCGCCCGCGAGCGGTCGCGCACCATGACCTGCCGGGCATGCCCGTTCAGCGCGAAGTACACCGTGCGCATCCCGCGGTCGTCGGGCTTGCCCACCGCCGACAGCAGCACGACCAGCGTCTTCCCCGGCTCGAGCTCGACGAAGATCTCCTGACCCAGCTCCAGGCCGTAGAAGTACGTCGGCGAGTCGAGGATCGAGACGTCCTCGTAGCGGCCGAGCGCGTCGAAGTAGTCCGTCATCACCCGCGGATACAGCGCGGCGCTGATCGCCTCGTCGTTCCTGACCTGACGGCCTGCCTTCTCCGACAGAGCTCGCCGGAGCCCATCGAGATCGAAGGGAGCGAGGCTCGCGCTCGGACGTCCCTCGATCTTGGGAAGGCCCTTCAGCACTGCCTCGCGGAGCTCGCCGGGGAAGCCGCCCGGGGGCACCCCGGTGCGTCCCTGGAAGTACTCCACCACGCTCACGGGGAAGTCGAGTCGCGAGGCCTCGGCGAGCAGCTTCGACTGCGTCGCGGCCGTGCTCGCCTCCAGCGTGTCCTTGCGGAGCAGCAGATCGTTCTTGAGGAGGAAGATGGCGAGGTCGCCCACCATCTTCGAGGAGGGCGTGACCTTGGGGATGTCGCCGACCAGGAGGTTCACCACCGCGAAGGCGTACTTCACGTCGTTCCACCGCGGGAGCAGGCCCATCTCCTGTACCTGAGGCCTGAGATTCGAGTACTGCCCGCCCGGGATCTCGTGGAAGTACACCTCGGAGGTGCTGCTCTTCAGACCGCACTCGAACGGGCTGTACACCTCGCGCACGTCCTCCCAGTAGTCGGCGAGCGGCTGCAGCTTCTTGTTGGTCAGCTGCGTGTCCCGGGGGTATCCGCGGAGCGAGGAGACCAGCGCATTCAGCGAGGGCTGGCTGGTGAGCCCGGCCATCGGAGCGAAGGCACAGTCGACGACGTGCACTCCGTGGTCGATGGCCTCCAGGTACGCGGCGATGCCGTTTCCCGAGGTGTCGTGCGTGTGCAGGTGGATGGGCAGCCGCACCGTCTCTCGCAGCTTCTCCAGGAGCATCCCCGCGGCCCGCGGCCGGAGCAGCCCGGCCATGTCCTTGATGCAGAGGAAGTGCGCGCCCATGTCCTCGATCCGGCGCGCGAGATCCGCGTAGTACTGCAATCCGTACTTGGGCCGCTTCTCGTTGGAGACGTCGCCCGTGTAGCACATGGCCACCTCGGCGACCTTTCCGGTCCTCCGGATACGCTGGACCGAGACCTCCATCGACTCCAGGTCGTTCAGCGAGTCGAATACCCGGAACAGGTCCAGCCCCGCATCGGCGGCCTGGTCGATGAACGCCTCGACGAGGTTGTCGGGATACGAGGTGTAGCCGACTGCGTTCGCTCCGCGGATCAGCATCTGCAGGAGCAGATTCGGGACCGCGGCCCGGAGCGCGCGGAGCCGCGCCCAGGGATCCTCGTTGAGGAAGCGATAAGCGGTGTCGAAGGTCGCCCCGCCCCAGCACTCCAGGCTGAACAGCTCGGGCGCGAGCTTCGCCGTGGCGGGAGCAATCTTCAGCAGATCGTAGGTGCGGACGCGGGTGGCGAGCAGGCTCTGGTGCGCGTCGCGCATCGTGGTGTCGGTCACCAGCGTGCGGTTCTGCTGAAGTACCCAGGCCGCGAGGCCCTCCGGCCCGCGCTCGTCGAGGATCTGCTTCGTCCCGGGAAGCGCCGAGCCGGGCGGTACCACCGGGAGCCGCGCGGGGACGAACTCCACCGACTTGCGGCGCTGCTCTGGCTTGATGGTGGGGTGGCCGTTGACGATCACCTCCCCCAGGTACTGGAGCAGCTTCGTCGCGCGGTCGCGTCGCCGCTCGGGGGCGATGAGCTCGGGCGTGTCGTCCACCCAGCGGGTGAACGTCTCCCCGTTCCGGAAGGTCTCGGTGCCCAGCACGTTCTCCAGGAACCAGAGATTGGTCTTCACCCCCCGGATCCGGAACTCGCGCAGGGCCCGCAGGCCCTTCTGGCACGCTCCGTCGAAGCTCGGCGCGAAGGCGATGATCTTCACCAGCAGCGAGTCATAGAAGCGGCTGATGTGGGCATTGGGGTAGCCATTCCCGCTGTCCAGACGGATGCCGAACCCGGTCGCGGGCCGCCAGGCGAGGATGGTGCCCGCGTCGGGCAGGAAGTTGTTCGCCGGATCCTCTGTCGTGACCCGGAGCTGGATCGCCGAGCCCCGGGGCACGATGGACGACTGATCGGCGATGCCGATCTCCGGGTCGCTCAACCGGCGGCCCTCGGCGATCCGCAGCTGAGCCTGCACCAGGTCGATGCCGGTGATCTGCTCGGTGATGGTGTGTTCCACCTGCAGCCGGGCGTTGACCTCGATGAAGTAGATGTCGTCGCCGTCCACCAGGAACTCGACGGTGCCCGCGTTGCTGTACTCGGCGGCCCGCATCAGCGTGAGCGCGGCGTCGAACAGCTTGCGGCGCGCGCGGTCCGACAGCTTTGGCGCGGGGGCAATCTCGACGAGCTTCTGGTACCGGCGCTGCACGGAGCAGTCGCGCTCGTGCAGGTGGACCACGTTCCCGTGCTGGTCGCCGAGGATCTGCACCTCGATGTGCTTCACCCGGTCGAGGTACTTCTCCAGGAACACCGCCGGGCTGCCGAAGGCGAGCTTCGACTCGCTGCGAGCCGAGGCGATCGCCGACTCCATGTCCGTCGCCTGGCGAACCACGCGCATCCCGCGCCCGCCGCCGCCATGAGCAGCCTTGACCAGCACGGTGCCGTTCTTCTCGAAGAACGCGCGCGCGGCCTTCACCACCTCCGGCTCCGCGCCTTCCAGGGTGATGCCCGGCACCACCGGGACACCGACCTTCTGGGCCAGCGTCTTGGCCGCGACCTTGTCGCCCATCAGACGCACCACCGAGGGCCGTGGGCCGATGAAGCGGATGCCGCGGTGCTCGCAGGCCTCGGCGAAGTCGCCGTTCTCGGAGAGGAAGCCGTAGCCGGGGTGAACGGCGTCGACGCCTGCGGCCTTCGCCACCTCGAGGATCTCGTCGATCCCCAGGTACGCCTCCACCGGGCGCTTCCCGCGGCCGACCAGGTAAGCCTCGTCGGCCTTGTGCCGATGCTCGTTGACCCGGTCCTCGTCGCTGTAGATGGCGACGGTGCGGATCCCCAGCTCGCTGCACGCCCGGAAGACGCGGATCGCGATCTCGCCGCGATTTGCACAGAGGACCTTCTGGAGAGGGGCCGGTCGGTTCATGGGTCGCTCGGCCGGCAGACTAGGACGTCCGCTGCGGGACCGGCGGCCGTTCTCCCTGGCCTTCGGCGCAGGGCCGACAGTCGTGGGGGAAGGCGTCGCCTTTTCGCGCGGGAGGAGGAAATTTCCCGTGAAGTTCTCGCGGCCTCGCTCGCCTCCCGGAGGCCCCAGGTGCTATCGGCGCATGCTGAAGCCGTGAAGAAGGTGCTGAACCGTTCCCGCGCCTCGGGGAAGGACGTCGTCATGGAAGGGTCTCACGAGAAGTACGACCTGCTGATCGCGCGCTGCAAGCCGATCCCGCCGACGCCGACCGCGGTCGCGCATCCCTGCGACGAGGCGTCCCTCAGGGGTGCCGTGGACGCTTCACGGGTCGGTCTGATCACGCCGATCCTCGTCGGGCCGACGGCGCGGATCCGCGAGGTGGCGGCGAAGTCGGGGATCGACATCTCCCGTTTCCGCCTGGTGGAGGCCGACTACAGCCAGGACTCGGCGGCGAAGGCGGTCGAGCTGGTCCGGAACGCCGAGGCGGAAGCGCTGATGAAGGGCAGCCTCCACACCGACGAGCTGATGGGGGCGGTGGTGAAGCGGGACACGGGTCTGCGGACCTCGCGACGCATCAGTCACTGCTTCGTGATGGACGTGCCGGGTCATCCCGACCCGCTCATCGTCACCGACGCGGCGATCAACATCGCCCCGACCCTCAAGGAGAAGGTGGACATCGTCCAGAACGCGATTGACCTCGTCCGGGATCTCGGCGGGACCGAGGTCCGGGTGGCGATCCTCTCCGCGATGGAGACGGTCAATCCGGACGTGCCGTCGACGCTGGAGGCCGCCGCGCTCTGCAAGATGGCCGATCGCGGGCAGATCACCGGAGCCCTGGTGGACGGCCCGCTGGCACTGGACAACGCCATCAGCCCCGAAGCAGCGAAGATCAAGAACATCGACTCGCCGGTGGCGGGCCGGGCGAACGTGCTGGTGGTTCCTGACCTCGAGGCGGGCAACATGCTGGCCAAGAGCCTGACCTTCCTCGCCGGCGCGGCTGCGGCGGGCATCGTGCTCGGGGCGAAGGTCCCGATCATCCTCACCAGCCGCGCCGACTCGTTGATCGCGCGGCTGGCCTCCTGTGCCGTGGCGACGCTGGTGGCCGAAGCCCGTCGCACGAGCGTCAGGCGCGCGGTGAGGTGAGATCATGGCCGAGACGATCCTTGTCCTGAACGCCGGCTCGTCGAGCTTGAAGTTCTCGGTGTTCCTCTCGAAGGGCGCCGAGCTGGAGCTCTGGATCCGGGGGCAGGCCGAGGGTCTCTTCACCGCGCCGCGCTTCGTGGCGAAGGACGCGGACGGGCAGGTGCTCTCCGAGCGGCGCTGGAAGGAGGGGGAGTCGCTCGGACACCAGGAAGCTCTCTCTCATCTCATCGAGTTCCTCCAGAGCACTCGCGGCGAGCACCGCCTGGTCGCTGTGGGCCACCGGGTGGTGCACGGCGGAGTGGAGTACTCCGAGCCGACCCGGGTGACGCCCGAGGTGCTGCGGGAGCTGGAGAAGCTGATCCCGCTCGCGCCGCTGCACCAGCCGCACAATCTCGGGCCGATCCGCCAGCTGCTGAGGCAGATGCCGACGTTGCCCCAGGTGGCGTGCTTCGACACGGCCTTCCATCGCGTTCAGCCCGAGCTCGCACAGGCCTTCGCGCTCCCGAAGGAGATCACCGATCGCGGCGTCCAGCGGTACGGCTTCCACGGACTGTCGTACGAGTACATCGCCGGCGCGCTGCCGGGCGTGGATGCCGGGGCCGCGGCGGGAAGGGTGGTCGTGGCCCACCTCGGCAACGGCGCAAGCATGTGCGCGATGCAGGGCGGGCACAGTGTGGCGAGCACGATGGGCTTCACCGCGCTGGATGGCCTGCCGATGGGGACGCGCTGCGGGTCTCTCGACCCCGGGGTGATGCTCTACCTGATGGACGAGCTGAAGATGGACGCCCGCGAGATCGAGAAGCTCGTCTACGAGCAGTCCGGGCTGCTCGGAGTGTCCGGCATCTCGAGCGACATGCGGGCGCTGCTGTCGAGCGAGGCACCGCGGGCGAAGCTCGCCGTCGACCTCTTCGTCTACCAGATCGGCCGTGAGCTGGGCTCACTGGCCGCGGCGCTGGGTGGTCTGGACGCGCTGGTGTTCACCGCGGGGATCGGCGAGCACGCGGTGCCCATCCGCGAGCGGGTGATCCAGGGCGCCGGATGGCTGGGGCTGACGCTGGATGCCGCGGCCAACGCGCGCGGCGGCCCGCGCCTCACGGCTGACAGCAGCCGGGTCCCGGCGTACGTGGTCCCCACCAACGAGGAGCTGATGATCGCCCGGCACACCCGGAGAGTCCTCGCCCGCGCCTGACCGGGGCACCTACCGTCTCGACGTCCGACCCCCCTCGTGATTTCGGGTCCTTCGACGTCGCCCACCTGTGTCGGCACCCTCGACGTCCCCTTCACGGGTCCCGGGCGAGCCCCGGCGGGCGCGTGCCGGGAAGATCGGCGGTCTCGGACGACAGTCCTCGGGGGGAGACCCCCCCGAGGAGTCGGCCATGCAGTCGTTCCTGTCCTGCCAGGACACGTTGCTTCGGACACCGCCCGGCCCCCCGGCCACGGTGCTCGTCGAGGGCACCGTCCTGGCCGGGCGCTTCGAGCTGCGGCGCTTCATCGCTCGGGGGGGCATGGGCGTCGTGTACGAGGCCGAGGACCGCATGCTCCGCGCTCGCGTCGCGGTGAAGGTCCTCCTCGGAGCAGTTCCCGATGCCGAGGAGCGCATCCGCCGCGAGGTGCTCCTCGCTCGCGCCGTGGCCCACCCCAACGTCTGCCGCGTCTACGAGCTCTTCGCCCACCCCTGCGACCTGGGTCAGCTGCTCTTCCTGGTGATGGAGCTCCTCGACGGCGAGACCCTCACCGCCGCCATCGCCCGCCGCGGGCGCTTCCGCCCTGACGAGGCCGAGCCACTCATCCGGCAGATGGCCGCCGCCCTCGGCTCCGCGCACGGGCACGGCGTCCTCCACCGCGACTTCAAGAGCAGCAACGTGCTGCTCGTTCCCCGCCCTGACGGCGGGACCCGTGTCGTGGTCACCGACTTCGGCGTTGCCCGCGCAGTCCGCGAAGGCCTGCGCGCGCTCACCGGCACCGGGAGCTACGTGGGCACCCCCGCGTACATGGCACCGGAGCAGGCCGCAGGCTCGCCGCTCGGACCGGCCGCGGATGTCTACGCGCTGGGAGTGGTCTCGTACGAGATGCTCACCGGCGAGCTGCCCTTCGACGACACGCCCGTCGGCCCCGGCGCCGTCCGCGCCCGCGGCACTCCACCGGACCTCAGCCAGCGGATGCCGGAGCTTCCCGAGCGGTGGCGAAGGGCCCTGGGCCGCGCGCTCGCCCCATCGGTGAATGAGCGTTGCCCGACCCCCGAGGACTTCGTCCGCCTCCTCGCCGGCGAGCGCATCCGGACCTCAGCCGGGCGGCGCCGGATCCACCGCTCGCTCGGTCTCGCCGCGGGATTCGTCCTCGCGCTCTCCCTCGGCGGGACAGCGGCCGCCCTCGTCAGGCGTCACCTCGCGGTCGACGGCTCAGCCACGTCGCCCTCGCGCTGGGCACCGGCCGTTCCCGCAGCCGCCCGGCTCTGGAGGAGCGCGCAGCAGAAGCTCGACGCCGCCGACAACATGGGCGCCGCTGCAGAGCTTCGTCAGGTGACGGCGCTCGCCCCGGACTTCGTGCTCGCCCGGAGCGAGCTGGCCCAGGCGCTCGACCGCGCCGGCTTCTCCGCCGAGGCGCGGGACACCGCCCGGTTCGCCTTCGAGTCCGCGGGGCGCCTGCCCGAGCAGCAGCGCATGGCGGTGGAGGCCCAGCACCGTGCGCTCTCCGGCGAGCAGGAGCGCGCCGCCGGGCTCTGGGGCACGCTCTTCGACCTCTACCCCGGCGACGTCCGGCTCGGAGCGCGCCTGGCCTCGGTGCAGACCGGAGATGCGCGCAAGGCCACCCTGACGCGCCTGCAGCGACTGCCAACCTCCCCGCTCGAAGCCGCGCTGGTCGACTGGGTGGCCTACGCGATCGCCTTCGACGACGAGCAGCTCGGCCTGGCTGATGCCGCGCTGGCCCGGGTGGCCGATCGCGCCCGCGCTCTGGCGCTTCCGACGCTCGAGGCAGCCGCGGCGTTCGAGCGCGCCGCGGTGGCCCTGGAGCACGAGGACACCGACGCGGCGGACCGCCTCCACGCCGAGGCGATGAAGGCCGGCGCCGGTACCGAGTGGGCGTGGCGAGCCGCCAAGGACCGCGCCATCACCCTTCGCTTCGATCGCCCGCTGGCGGACGTCAGCGCCTGGCTCCAGGAGGCAGTGAGGGGCGCGCGGCGCGCGGGGGATGCCCGGCTGCTTGCGGACGTGCTCTGGGACATGTCCCCGCTCCAGCTCTCCCGCGGCAACCTCGTCGAAGCCGAGGCCGCGGCCCAGGAGGCCGAGGCGCTCGATCGCCCCCGTCCCCCGGAGGCGCGCTCACGCGGAGGCCTCACCCGGATGTACCAGTGGCGGGAGCAGTCCCGGCTTCGCTTCGCCCGCGGCGCGCTGGCCGAGGCCGCCCGGCTTGCCGAGCAGGCCCAGGAGGAGAACGTTCGCGTCGAGAACAAGGGCTTCCGGGTCCTGCCGTACCTCGCCGAGGTGCTGCGTGCCCAGGGCCGGAGCGAGCGCGCCGCGGACCTCCTGGCCGGGGCCATCAACGAGAAGGGGCTTCCCACCTTCATCCAGGGACGGGTGCGGGTGCAGAGGGCCAATGCGCTCCTCGACCTCGGCCGGGTGGCAGAGGCGCGGCGACTCTTCGAGCAGGCCCGGCCGGCCCACCGCACGCGCTACGACGAGGCCCTGGCGGCGCTGGTGCAGGCGCGGCTGCTCCGTCTCGAAGGTCGTCCGACGGCGGCGCGCCTCGAGGCCGTCCGGGCCAGCAACGTCGCCGAGTCGAACGGCTTCTTCGAGTCCGCGGTCCTCGCCCAGCTCGAGCTCGCGCGCGCCGAGCTGGCCCTCGGCATGGATCCGCGGGCGCGGGTGCTCGCGGCGCGGACCCGGGCCTCGGCCGCGGGCATCGTGCCGCTCGAGCTGGAATCCGAGCTGGCGCTCGGCGAGGTCGTCGCCCGCCGGTCGGGAGGCGCCTCTCGCGTGCTCGCCGATCTCCAGCGCGACGCGCAGGCGAGGGGATTCCTCCGCATCTCGACCGAGGCACGCCGGCTCCTCGCGAGTGCACCGCCCTCCCGGCTGACCGCGCAGCATCCGGTGCTCACCCAGCGCTGAAGCATGCGAGTCACTCGCGCGACCCCCGGTGCGCGGCCGCCGCGTCGTCCTCCCTCGTCCAGAGGAAGCCCGCCTGCAGGAGGCACCCGAGCGCCTCCTTGAGGTGTTGCTGGAGGGCGGGCGAAAGTTCGTGGGAGCCCACGGGTCTCAGCCGCGATACCCGCCATCGGATGGCCGGTCAATCTCCGTGTCTGACGGGGTGCGTCAAGTGTCCGGAAGCAGCCGATGGGCTGCGAAGTGTCGGGTGGTCGGCGGTTGATGTCGCCTGTTGAGCGGCCGACGAGGTCCGAAGTGCCCCTCGCTGGATGCCGTTCCACCACAGATACAACCGCGGCTTGCGCTTCGGGGCCTGATCCTCGCGGTTCCGTCCCCGACGCCTGAGAGGAGAGGCTCCCGCTCGTCGTGACCGTCGTACCAAGGAAGCACACCGTATCCTCTGCGCCCGCGATGACCGGTGAGTCACCGGGCGAGGGGAGCATGCCGAGCGTTTTCGCTGGGGAGGCGACGGAGGCGACCGTCCTGGCGGAGCTGTTGCGGACCTTCGGTCAGGCGGACAACACCGCGGCGCTGCTGACCGGAGTCTGCGAGATCCTCATGCGAGCGCTCGCGCTGGAGGGAGCGCTGGTCCGCGTGCGCGAGGCAGACGAGCTCCGGGCCGTCGCCGGCGCCGGCCCCGGGGTGGAGCCCGGAACCCTCCCGCCGGTGCGGGCAGATCTCCATCCCTGGCCGTCGGTCCCCGGGCCGTTCGTCCTCGAGACCGAGGACGCCTCGCGCCTGATCCCCGCAGTGACCGGCCGGTGGCGCGGCGTGCACTGCGTCCCGCTCGGCGCTCCTCCCTCGCCTGCCGGGGCCCTGTATCTCGCCGCCGGCTCGGGGAGGACCCTCGACTCGGTCGACGGCCTGCTTCGCCTCGTGGGGGAGGCGCTCGGGCCGGCGCTCCTGCGCAGGACGCGGCAGGAGCGAGCGCTCGAGGCCATCGGGGCTCGAGAGGAGGCGCTGGCGGTCGTGGCGCACGATCTCCGCAACCCACTGCACGCCATCTCGGTCGGAGTGGGCACCCTGCTGCCGCGCATCACCGAGCCCACCCTCCGGCGGCCGGTGGAGCGCATCCAGCGAAGCGCCCAGCGCATGGAGCGGCTCCTCCAGGACCTGCTCGACATGCGCGCCATCGAGGGCGGCCGCTTCACGGTCACCAAGGGCGAGATGGCGCCCACCGCGCTGATCCTCACCGCGCTCGAGTCTCAGCAGAGCCTGGCCGGGCAGACCTCGGTGATCATCAACACCGACGTGGCGCCCGCGCTCCCGCCGGTGGAGGCGGACGAGGAGCGAGTCCTTCAAGTCCTGGAGAACCTGATCGGCAACGCGCTGAAGTTCACCCCCCCGGGCGGGGTGGTCACGGTCGGCGCCAGCCGCGCCGAGGATCCCGGCTCGGTGCTGTTCTCGGTCCGTGACACGGGCCCCGGGATCGCGAGTGACCATCTGCCGCGAGTCTTCGACCGCTTCTTCCAGGCCCAGTCCTCCGATCGCCGCGGGTCCGGGCTCGGCCTGGCGATCTGCAAGGCCATCGTCGACGCGCACGGCGGCCGCATCTGGGCCGAGAGTGCGCCCGGAAAGGGGGCGGTGTTCTTCTTCACCCTCTGCACGGCCACCGGGGAGATGGAGGGAGCCTCCCAGGACGTCGAGCCGGCCGCGGTCCTCCTGGTGGACGACAAGGCCGAGAACCTCACCGCGCTCGCGGCCATCCTCGATCGCCCCGATTACCGGCTGGTGTGCGCTACCTCGGGCGAGGAGGCGCTCCGGCTGGCGCTGCGCGAGCGCTTCGCCGCCGCCCTGATCGACGTGGCCATGCCTCGAATGAACGGCTTCGAGGTGGCCACCCATCTCAAAACGCTGGAGCGCAGCCGCCACATTCCCATCATCTTCATCACCGCCTTCGGCGAGGATCCGGACGAGATTCACCGGGCCTACGCCGCGGGCGGCGCCGACTACCTGGTCAAACCGCTCGACCCGGAGATCGTCCGCAAGAAGGTCGCTGTCTTCGTCGAGCTCAGTCGCAAGCGGCCGGACTTCGAGCCCTCCGCTCATTCCAGTTCCTGAGGAGCCCCCCCATGGCCATCGCCCCCCCAAAGAGCGACGAGCAGCGCGAGAACGGAACCGTGCTGCTCGGCACGGAAGGAGCGCCCTCGGCGGCCGCCACGCCGCCGCTCGAACCGGAGGTCCCGATCCAGCTGCGAGAGCTCCTGGGCGTGCTGCTCGAGGTGCGCAATGGCAACTTCGCGGTCCGTGTGCCCGGCCACTGGACCGGGCTCCTCGGAAAGATCGGCGACGCGGTGAACGACGTCGTCTCCGCGAACCAGCGCATGGCCGAGCAGCTCGGCCACGTGGGTCAGGTGGTGGGCAAGGAGGGCAAGACCCGGCAGCGCGTGAAGTTCACCGGCCAGTCCGGCGCTTGGGCTGACATGGAGCAGTCGGTCAACACGCTGATCGACGACCTGCTCTGGCCCACCACCGAGGTGACCCGCGCGCTCGCCGCCGTGGCGCAGGGCAACCTCTCCCAGACGATGCGCCTGGACGTGGACGGCCGACCGCTGCAGGGCGAGTTCCTCCGCTCGGCCACCATCGTCAACTCGATGATCAAGCAGCTCGGCGTGTTCACCTCCGAGGTGACGCGCGTGGCCCGCGAGGTGGGCACCGACGGAAAGCTGGGCGGCCAGGCCGACGTGCCGGACGTGAGCGGCGTGTGGAAGGACCTCACCGAGTCCGTGAACTACATGGCCTCGAACCTCACCGCGCAGGTCCGCAACATCTCCGAGGTGACCATCGCCGTCGCCTCGGGCGACCTGAGCAAGAAGATCACCGTGGACGTCCGCGGCGAGATCCTCCAGCTGAAGGAGGCCATCAACACGATGGTGGACCAGCTCCGCTCCTTCGCCTCGGAGGTGACCCGCGTGGCGCGCGAGGTCGGCACCGAGGGACGGCTGGGCGGTCAGGCCATCGTCCCCGGCGTGGCCGGCACCTGGAAGGACCTCACCGACTCGGTGAACGCGATGTGCGGCAACCTCACCGACCAGGTGCGGAACATCGCGCAGGTCACCACCGCGGTGGCCCGCGGCGACCTGTCGCGGAAGATCACCGTGGACGTGCGCGGCGAGATCCTCGAGCTCAAGGACACCTTCAACACCATGGTGGACCAGCTCAACTCCTTCGCCTCCGAGGTGACCCGCGTGGCGCGCGAGGTGGGCACCGACGGAAAGCTGGGCGGTCAGGCGCAGGTGCCGGGCGTGGCGGGCACCTGGAAGGACCTCACCGACAACGTGAACTTCATGGCGTCGAACCTCACCGCCCAGGTGCGGAACATCGCCGAGGTGTCCACCGCCATCGCCAGCGGCGACCTCAGCCGGAAGATCACCGTGAACGTGAGCGGCGAGATCCTCCAGCTCAAGGAGACCATCAACACGATGGTCGACCAGCTGAACGCCTTCGCCGGCGAGGTGACCCGCGTCGCCCGCGAGGTGGGCACCGAGGGACGGCTGGGCGGTCAGGCGCAGGTGCCCGGCGTGGGCGGCACCTGGAAGGACCTCACCGACAGCGTGAACTTCATGGCCGCGAACCTCACCGGCCAGGTCCGGAACATCGCCGACGTCGCGACCGCCATCGCCAACGGCGACCTCAGCAAGAAGATCACCGTCGACGTCTCGGGCGAGATCCTCCAGCTGAAGCAGACCATCAACACCATGGTGGACCAGCTGAACGCCTTCGCCGGCGAGGTGACCCGCGTCGCGCGCGAGGTCGGCACCGAGGGCAAGCTCGGCGGTCAGGCGCTGGTCCGCGGCGTGGCCGGCACCTGGAAGGACCTCACCGACTCGGTGAACTCGATGGCCTCGAACCTCACCGGCCAGGTCCGGAACATCGCCGAGGTCGCGACGGCCGTCGCCCGCGGTGACCTCTCCAAGAAGATCACCGTCGACGTGAAGGGCGAGATCCTCGAGCTGAAGAACACCATGAACATCATGGTGGATCAGCTGAACGCCTTCGCCGCCGAGGTGACCCGCGTGGCGCGCGAGGTGGGCACCGACGGAAAGCTGGGCGGACAGGCCGAGGTCCCGGGCGTGGGCGGCACGTGGAAGGACCTCACCGACTCGGTGAACTCCATGGCCGCGAACCTCACCGGCCAGGTGCGAAACATCGCCGAGGTGGCGACGGCCATCGCCGGCGGGGACCTCAGCCGGAAGATCACCGTGGACGTGCGCGGCGAGATCCTCCAGCTCAAGGAGACCATCAACACGATGGTGGACCAGCTGAACGCCTTCGCCGGCGAGGTGACCCGCGTCGCACGCGAGGTCGGCACCGAGGGCCGCCTCGGCGGTCAGGCGCAGGTGCCGGGCGTGGCCGGTACCTGGAAGGCGCTCACCGACAGCGTGAACTTCATGGCCGGCAACCTCACCGCCCAGGTGCGGAACATCGCCGAGGTGACCACCGCGGTGGCCCGCGGCGACCTGGGCCGGAAGATCACCGTCGACGTGAAGGGCGAGATCCTCGAGCTGAAGAACACCATCAACACCATGGTGGACCAGCTGAACGCCTTCGCCTCCGAGGTGACCCGCGTCGCCCGCGACGTGGGCACCGAGGGAAAGCTGGGCGGTCAGGCCGAGGTCCCGGGCGTGGCCGGCACCTGGAAGGACCTCACCGACAACGTGAACCTCATGGCGAAGAACCTCACCGCCCAGGTGCGGAACATCGCCGAGGTGGCCACCGCCATCGCCAGCGGTGACCTCTCCAAGAAGATCACCGTGGACGTGCGCGGCGAGCTCCTGGTGCTCAAGGAGACGCTGAACACCATGGTGGAGCAGCTCCGCTCCTTCGCCGGCGAGGTGACCCGCGTCGCCCGCGAGGTGGGCACCGAGGGCCGCCTGGGAGGTCAGGCCAACGTGCCCGGCGCGGCCGGCACCTGGAAGGACCTCACCGACAACGTGAACCTCCTCGCCGGAAACCTCACCACCCAGGTCCGGAACATCGCGGAGGTGACCACCGCGGTCGCCCGGGGCGACCTCAGCAAGAAGATCACCGTCGACGTGAAGGGCGAGATCCTCCAGCTCAAGGAAACCATCAACACGATGGTCGATCAGCTGAACGCCTTCGCCGCCGAGGTGACCCGCGTGGCCCGCGAGGTGGGCACCGACGGAAAGCTGGGCGGCCAGGCCGAGGTCCCCGGCGTGGGCGGCACCTGGAAGGACCTCACCGACACGGTGAACGTCATGGCCGCCAACCTCACCGAGCAGGTGCGCGGCATCGCCAAGGTCGTCACCGCCGTGGCCAACGGCGACCTCAAGCAGAACTTCACCGTG
>Ga0081540_1000713_pt1 | contig 30810 bp, 31 predicted proteins | sample TabmetS2T1R1_FD_71024 | JGI IMG/M metagenome (GOLD analysis project Ga0081540, IMG submission 71024) | Tabebuia heterophylla rhizosphere microbial communities from the University of Puerto Rico - S2T1R1 | ecosystem: Host-associated > Plants > Roots > Rhizosphere ...
CGGAGCGTTTGGGCTACCCGCTCGCCTTCGAGCTCATCTGCCTCGGGGAGCCGTTCTCGGCCGAACGCGCGCTTCGCGCCGGGCTGATCAACGCCATCGTGCCGGCCGCCGAACTCGAAGCCACCGCGCTCAGCGCGGCACGGCGGCTGGTCGCCAAGCCCCGCCAGGCCCTGATCAGCTCGCGCCGCCTGCTGCGGCGCGGCCATGCCGCCATCGGCGGCGTGATCGATGAGGAAGCCAACTGCTACAAGGAGCTGATGTCGTCGGCGGAGGCCCGCGAGGCCTTTACCGCCTTTCTCGAGAAGCGCCCGCCCGACTTCGCCAAGGCTCGCAAGGCCCGCTGAGCGCCGAAGCGCGAGGACTCTTTTTTCAGCTTGCAACATTTTGGGGAATCGCCGCCGTGGCCGCCGTGCACGACGCCGGAAGCTTGGGGCCGGGGACGCCGGCGCAGGCCTTAGACGCCATCCTCATCGGCGCGGGCATGTCGGGCCTTTACATGCTCTATCGCCTGCGCCAGCAGGGCTTGCGCGTGCGCGTCCTCGAGGCCGGCACCGGCGTCGGCGGCACCTGGTACTGGAACCGCTATCCGGGCGCGCGCTTCGATTCGGAGAGCTACTCTTATGGCTACTCCTTTTCCCCCGAGCTTTTGCAGGAATGGAGCTGGTCGGAACATTTTGCGGCGCAGCCCGAAACGCTGCGCTATCTCAACTACGTTGCCGACAAGTTCGAGCTGTGGCCCGACATCCAGTTCCGCAGCCGCGTGACCTCGGCCCATTACCAGGAGGCGACGCGCAGCTGGGATGTGACACTGCACGACGGCAGGCGCTATCGCGCCTCGTTCCTGATCACGGCGATCGGCTTGCTTTCGGCACCGACCCTGCCGCGCATCGACGGCCTTCAAAGCTTTCGCGGTCAATCCTTCCACACGGCGCACTGGCCGCACGATCCCGTTCACTTTTCGCACAAGCGCGTGGCGGTGCTGGGCACCGGGGCGACCGGCGTGCAGACCATCCAGGAGGTGGCCAAGACCGCCGGGCATCTCAGCGTGCTGCAGCGCCGGCCGAACTGGTGCGCCCCCTTGCACAACAGCAAAATCGACGCCGCGACGCAGGCGCGCATCAAGGCCACCTATCCCGAGATCTTCGCGCGTTGCCGGGCAACGTTTGCCTGCTTTATCCATACGCCGGACCCGCGCGGCACCTTCGAGGTGACGCCCGCGGAGCGCGAGGCCTTTTTCGAGAAGCTCTATGCGGAGCCCGGCTTCGGCATCTGGCAGGGCAATTTCCGCGACATCCTGACGGATCGGGCGGCGAACGCGGCCATCTCCGACTTCGTGGCGCGCAAAATTCGCGCCCGCGTCCGCGACCCGCGCCTGGCCGAAAAGCTGATCCCCCAGGACCACGGTTTCGGTACACGTCGCGTGCCGCTCGAGACCTTTTACTACGAGGTCTACAACCAGCCCAACGTTGAGCTCGTCGATCTCAGGCAATCTCCGATCGAGCGCGTGACGCCGGACGGCATCAAGTTGCGGGATCGGGCGCTCGCCGTCGACATCATCATCTATGCGACGGGCTTCGATGCCATCACCGGCAGCTTCGATCGCATCGACATTAGGGGACGCCACGGCCAAGCGCTGCGGCAGAAGTGGGGAAACGGGCCACAAACCTTCCTTGGCGTTCAGGTCGAAGGCTTCCCCAACATGTTCATGCTGATGGGGCCGCACACCGCGCTCGGCAACATTCCCCGTAGCATCGAATACAATGTCGAGTGGGTGGCAAACCTGATCGGCTATATGCGCCAGCGCCGGCTGAGCCGCGCCGACCCCTTGCCGGAGGCGGTCGCCGCCTGGACCGCCTACGTCAAGGACATGGGCGAGGGGCTCCTGTCCAATGAGATCGATTCCTGGATGACCGGCATCAATTCCAATGTCGAGGGCAAGCAATGGCGCATCATTGCCCGCTATAGCGGCAGCGCCCCCGCCTATCGCCAACGCTGCGACGAGGTCGCCGCCACGGGCTACCGGGAGCTGGCGCTGAGTTAGCGCGAAGGCAGGATCGCAACGGTTTCGTGCGCAACCGCGGCGATGGATGCTTTCCCGAGGGCCAGCATCAAGGCCGAGCGGATAGCGGCACTTGCACTTGCTGTCATTCCCGAGCGGCGAACGGCCGACAGGTCGGCAAAGCACCACCATCAGAAACACGCTTGGTCATAACTGCGATGCGCGTGATGAGCCGCTTGCGCAACTGTCACGGCGCCAGCACCCGTCAATGGCAACAGCCGAGCAGAAGGGGACTAGAGCTTCGAAAAAAACGCCGCGCAGTCAACGCAGCCTACGGGGACGGATAGATCGCCTCCCGCCCGCATCAGGGCGAAGTGAGGCCGGAAAAAATTTCAACCCTTGTACCCCCGGTCGGCGTCGACGAGTAGGCGAGCTGGGCGTCAAGGCGCGACGCGAGAGCGTCGATCAGTTGTCGTCCGAAACCTGGATTTTTTCGGTGCTCCTGGTTGTCGGACAGGCCGGAACCGTTGTCCTCGACCCACAGTTTCCACGCCGCACCCTGCTCGCGGTAACCGAGAATGATCTCGCCTCGGTCGCCCTCGGCAAAGGCGTATTTGGCGGCGTTGGTCACCAGCTCGTTGGCAATGATGGTGAGCGATTCGACGCAATCGGCCTGGACCGACCCGGTGCATCTCGGAGAAAGAACGATACCCGGCGGCAGGAGCGATCGAAGCATATCGCACAGGTCGCGAAAATGCGCGCCGGCATCAATGCGGGTCGTGGCGGAGCTGAACAGCTGTAGGCGGTCATGCACGAGGGCGAGATTGTTGATCCGCGCAACGGCATTGGCGAGCTCCTCGCGCAGCCCCGGCTGTGCCGAACGCCGTCCATGCAGGGAAAGTATCGCCGAGACGAGGCTGAGGTTGTTCTTGATGCGGTGGTTCATTTCGCGGACGAGAAGCTGTTTCTCATCCAGGGCCGTCTCTAGCGCCTGCACCGCCCGGCGCAGCTCAATGGCCTTGGCAATGGTATTGCCGAGACCTGAAAGAAAATGAATATCGTCATTGGAGAACTCTCGCGCGCCTGTGTGATCCACTTCCAACACGCCAAAGGATCCGGCATCCGTCCTCACCGGCACGTTGATGCTTGCGACGCAGCCGTGCTCCTTGAGGATCGTCGGGTAGGTAAACTCCTTTTCGGTTGTGTAGTAGGAGGAAATGGCCACCGGCTCGGAGAAGGCATACGCATAGCCGATGGGGCTGTCGAGATCGGGTGGCACCCGATACTGCCCGACATAGCCAGGCTTCCAGCCGACACCGGCGCGAAGGAGCAGGCGGTCATCGCCTGGAATGTACTCAAGGAGCTTGGCATGGGACATGTCCAAACCAGCCCGCGCCTTCAAACATCCCTCCAGCATCAGGGAATCGAGATCGGCTTCGCCAATCGACCGACTTGTGAACTGGGCAAATGCCGCAAGTTGCCGCCGCAGGCCCTGCTCGGTGATGCGTGCTTCATCCATCCCGTGTGCAACCGTGCAGCAATGAACAGGTTCCGGACCGCACCCCCTCAACGCCTGACACAGGCGCCTCAAACAGCAACTGGCTCGGAAAGCCGTGCAGGCCGCCCGTGAAAATCGCCGGTCGTCATCCCTGGCGTAGCTTTAGCCAGCAGGGCTTTTCCGGTGGCGTGAACAAGTGGGCCGATCGTGCAGCCGCCGTCACGCCGGGGTTGAGATCGCCCATGATCGAGGCCGCGTTGGCAGCGGCGGTGAAGGGGGGCGGCCGCGCTCGGCTCGCAAGCCCGTAGGCCTTTGCAATCATCGAACCTCGGCGCGGGCGGCGTCCGTTTTGAGCTCTTTGGCTGCGGTGGCGTCACGATCCTGAAGCCGCTCGTACTCGGCAATCACCTGCGCGCCGAGCAGCAGCATGATGCTGGCGATTTCGAGGCTAAGCAGTCCAACAATCGTGGTTGCGAGCGATCCGTAGACAACGCCTACCACCGACAGCGTCGAAAAATACCAAAGCAGGACGTGACGCGTGACCTCCCACAACAAGCCGACCGCAATGCCGCCAACCAGGGCATGGCGCGGTGAGATGCGTCCCCGCGGCGGTATGACGAGGTAAATGGACGTTAGCATCAGGATAAGGCCGGCCACGCCTGTCAGGTACAAGAGCAGCACGGCGAGCCGGTCCAAAGACCAGCCGCGACCCAGCAGCATGAGCTGGTCATCGCTCATCGATTGCAGCAGGCTCGCAATGACGGTCATCACCAGGAAGCCCACGCCGAGCATGACGATGTAGAGGTAGGGCAGCAGCAAGGAGACGATCAGGGGTCTTGGCTTGTGCCGCACCCGGTGTACGAAAACAATCGACATCGCACTTTCAAGCACGCTGAAGGCAAGCGAGCTGAAGAACAGCATCGCGCCCAGCACCACCCAGCCGGCAACTTCTCGATGCTCAAGGATGTTGCGCACTTGCTCGAGCACAGCCCCCGAATCGCCTGGAATGATGAGGCCGATGTAGCGTCGCAAGGTCGCCATCAGAGCGGCTTCATCGACCAGGTGCGAGAGCATCAGGAGCAGCAAGGTGAAGAGGGGAATGACGGAAAGCAGGATGTAGTAGGCCAGCGCTCCTGACAGCAACAGTCCCTGGTTCTTTTGGAAGGCTTTCAAGACCTGCGCGGTGAAGCGGCCGGGTTGAGCCCTGACCTTGCGCCAGGTGGGGGTCGGGCGAGGCATACGGGGTCTCCCTTCTCTGCCTTGAAAACGGCCGAGCGAGGATTCCGTTCACGCAGCCTTTGCACTGCCTCCGCTACCCCAGAGTTCCTCGATCGCAAGCAAGCCAAAGCACGCTGACCAACCGCGTTCGCCAAGGCCTTGCTTTTGCTGCCACCCGCCTTGGCAATGAGGCGGCCGGCGACGATTGCGCCAAGCCTCTTGTCGCCGCTTTGTTCTGAGCGTGGTTCTGCCCTCGCGGATGTCTCAAAACTCGGGCCGAGTTCGCGGACCAAGGCCGTGCTCGAAGAGCGCTCGAGCCTGTCGAGGTCGCTGCTTAATGGGCCCATGGCGGCTTATGCTAGGTTTTGTTTCCTCGAGCGGCGAGAATGCCGGCCCGTTGAGCGCCGTGTCGTCCGGCGCAAACTGCGAGCCGTGGCGGGGGCAATCCCAGGTCAAACACTGAATGCGAATGACACAGGCACGCGCGATCGAAGCCGTCCATCACCGCATCGCCCACCCCGTCTCGGGCATCTGCCGAGCCGAATGCGCCATCGACCTCAAAAATGCCGGATACGCTTCCACCTAAGCTTGAAGGGCTCTAGGGACCTGAAAGTGCTGCGCAGCACATCCAACCGTTGGGTCAGAACGTATCTGTTGCTGATGCCGACGGAGGCGCCCATGTCGCGTGTGTACTTGCGGGAGCTGGTCTGTCGCCTCTACGGAGGCAACGCCGCTGTGACCGAGCTTGAGCATCGTTACCGCGAACTCGCACGGCTTAACTGCCTGATCGTCGCAATGATGGAGCGGGTCATGGTCCAGCGGTCGCGTGTTGCAGAGTTGGCACGCGACGGGAACCGGGCAACCACAGCCACCGCGCTCCTGCGACAGCTGGAATTGTCGTTGCACTCTATGATCAAGGATCGCGCAGCCATCCTAGCGGAGCTTCGAAGTTACGATGCGGCGCCTGCGCCAGGCCAGGCATCCCACCCGTTACCGCGCCCTCTACATGGATAAGGCCAATCGGAGAAGGGAAGCGTTACTTTAGATTGCCTGAGGAGGCATCCTCACCACACTTACTTTCTTGTCTTTAATGAGGGTGTTGTCCGTGATGATTGAGGGGCGAAGCGGCAATCTAACAAGCGGGTGCAGCAAGATGACGAGCAAAGGAGCTTCGAAACCAATTTACTCGCGTGCCGGTGGTTGCCACTTCATGCGATCCGCGTAAGGCCATGGCATCGGCCCATCGCTGACGACATACACCCCCATTGAAATTGAGAGGATTGCGGCCCAGTCCATGGGCAAGGGCCATTCGCCGAGAATTGGAATGGCCATGAGTGCCGTCATTGCCGGGCAGGACGCGGCGAATGCCGCGCCACTCGATGCGCCAAGAATACTAACCGCCCGTCCGTAGGCAATGTAAGAGATGACTGCCGTGAGCAACCCCTGCACCAACGCCTGGAGCGCTATGGCGCTCATTGGCGCATTAAACATGCTGGCTCCAGCCACGAGCAGATAGGGTGGCAGGAACAGAAGCATTGAGCCGACCGCAGAAATGGCCGCTGCATGCAGGCCGTCGAGGCCGCCCCGTCGCAAGGCAACCGTGTAGCAGGCAAAGGCGAGTGCCGAACCGAGAAACAGAACTTGGCCGATTGTCTGCGAGGTGCCGAAAGCAAAGCCCGATCCCCAGACCATACACGCGATACCGCTCACGATGAGAGCGAAGCCCGCACGCATCTGCAACGTGAAGACCTCTTTGAGGATGAGCGCCGCAAGAACGGCCGTCATTAACGGCAGCACGCCGGGAAAGAGGGCTCCGGCATGTGCCGCGGGCGCGAACAGCAAGCCGGCATTCGCCAGCAAGACGGTGGGCGCTCCGCCGAGGATGAGCGCGGCGACCCCCAGCCAACCCAGACGGTCGAGCGCCAGTCCCGAGCGCGCCAGCAGTGGTCCAAGCAGGGCACCCGCGACGGTGAACCGAATGGCGGTGATATCCCAGGCCGTCAGCTCGGACCGCAGGCCAAGGCTGCCGACGACGATGTTTCCGGCCCAGATGCTGACCGCGGCAAGGCCGCACAGGGCACCTTGCAGATAGACAGCGCCGCTGAATTTCCGTGTCGTCGTCTCGCACATGCAAGGCCCCGTCGGGGGTGATTGATTGCGTAACCCTTAAAATATATAGTAACGGTTATGCGTGGGATCAGTCAAAGGCGGCGCGATCGGACCGCATGCGCAGGGGTGGCAAAGCATTCGAGTGGAGCGGCGGCCATCCCGCCCTCGACCTCGTCAACACATTGGACGAGCGCCCGTCCGCTGCCCCGATCGAGAACTTGGCAACGTATCGTGACTTCGTGCGGTTTGCTGAACTTGCGGGTTTGATCGCGCGCCCCCTGGCCGCGAGCTTGCGGGATCGCACCGGGTCGGCTTGCGCACGCGCCACCAGGCGCGCCCGCAAGCTGCGCGAGCATCTCTACAGGATTTTAACCGCGGCACACAGGGCCGAGCCAATTCCGCAAGCCGACCTCAACGCCATTACTGCGGCCATTCGGGCCGCACATGCGGCACGCCGCCTCGTGGCAGCGCCGTCGCTTACGCTTGCAGCTCACCGATGGGCGCCCGCGGGTGAGCTCGAGGCTCCGCTGCATGCCTGCGCGTTGGCCATCGAGCGTCTGCTCTCTGCGGCGGATCGCAACCGACTTCGAAAGTGTGGCGCGGGCGATTGCGAAGTTTATTTCATCGATACCAGCAAAAGTCGGCGCAGACGCTGGTGCAGCATGAAGAATTGTGGCAACCGCGAGAAGCAGAGAAGATGGCGGTCAGGCGCAAGGTGACCCACAACCTCGACCCTTGCGGCGACTGCGAGCGAGTTCAGTCAGCATCGTAATCGAGGTGTTGAACGGTTTTCCTGGACCTCAGGAACCGCACTGGCTCCCTGCAACGCCGAACACGGACCGCCTCGTGCCAATTTGAAAAGCTGCCTCCAAAGGCAGACCGCATCCGGACCTGTCCTTCGGGCGCAAGGCGCCTAATAAACCATAGATTGGAGTTGGCGACTTCGGCACTTGGGCAGCGCCTTCCCAGCATGTCGGGAGTGTTGCCTCGCCCTTGCCCATAATCCGCTGGAGCTTTCGCGAACAATCATGATTGCCGCTTTGCGGCCTCACGCCGCTTCAGGGCGTGGAACTGGCGTTCGATGTGATCCAGCTCCTCGTCACTGCAATTCTCGAGGTCTATCAGCTTGTTGCGCGCGCCCTTCATGCTGTGAAGCAGCTCGTCCAGTTTTAGCTGCAGCGCCCGAGCATCGCGATTTTGGGTGTTCTGCACCAGGAACACCATCAGAAAGGTCACGATGGTGGTACCGGTGTTGATGATGAGTTGCCACGTATCGGAAAAGCCGAAGATGGGGCCCGTCACCGCCCAAACCGCGATCGTCGCGCACGCGAGCACGAAAGCCGTGGACGAGCCAAGGGTGCCAGCCGCACGGCGCGCGATTTCCGAGAAGGACCAGTTGTCGCGATCTTTTTCCATGTCCGTTATCGCCACAACTGGAGGCCTCAGGTTCCAGCTTACGCCAGTTCCAACAGATATTTGTTGATCGCGAGGGCAGCGCGCGCACCCTCGGCCGCAGCAATAACGGCGAGCTGCACGTCACGTGATACGTCGCCGGCGACAAACGCTCCAGGAATATTGGTGCCGCCGTCCGGACCGCAGGCGAGGCCGCCCTTTTCGTCATTGGCGCAGCCCAAGGCCTCCAACAACGGCGAGCGCGGATGCTGACCCGTGGTGAAAAACAGGGCGCGACGGGGCAGCACAGTTGCGTCCTTGAAGCGGATGGCGCTCAGGCAGCCGTCGTTTCCATCAAGACCATCGATCTCTTCAGCCCTGAGCGAAATCCCGTGGGCCTTCAGCCGCGCGGCGCATTCTGGGTCCAGTGGTTGGCCGTCGGTACAGAGCACCAAGTCATCGCTCCACTGACGAAGAAGGATCGCAAACGCCACCCCCTTTTCGCCGCGGCCGTAGACGGCCACTGGAGAGTGCCGATGCTCCCAGCCATCGCAATACGGGCAGACGTGGACGCTCCGCCCGAACAATGCGTCTATACCCTTGAGCGCTGGACGTTCATCAATCATACCGGTCGCTATCAGCACCGCTCTTCCGGCGCAGGCCGACCCATCCATGAAGCTTGCGCGAAATTTTCCCGCTTCCCGAGCTATGCTCGTTACCGTGGCATCCGTGAAGCGCACGGTTTCATAGCGTCTGACCTGCTCGCGCGATCGCTCGAGCAGGTCTAGGGGAACAACGCCATCCTGCCCTAGGAAGCAATGCAGAGCCTGAGCATTCTGATTTCGATAGCGGCCATCATCACAAATGACGGTACGTCGCAGGCAACGGCCCAATACCAAGCCAGCGCTGAGACCGGCGGGACCGCCACCAATGATGATGACCTCAGGCGAGGGCGGCGAGCTCATTTCCTCCGACCGCCGGCCGCTCGCCGCGGCCTTTCAGCCTCTGCGTCATCCTCCGTCGCTTCCGCTTCGACATTGATTTCCGATTGCGCAAGCTCGGTCAGCTTGGCATCGGTCAGCTTCTCTTCGTCCAGCGTCGCTTCCAGGAGTTCTGCGGCGTCGCTCATTGCAAGCTTCTCGGCCCAGGCGACCAAAGTTCCGTAGCGGGAAATCTCGTAATGTTCGACGGCCTGGGCCGCAGCCAGCATTGCCGCATCACGTATGATGTCGTCCCCGGCCTCCTTCATCACTTCCTCGGCTTCCTCGATGATGCCGTCGATCGCCGGACAATCCTTGCCGCGCGCCTTCTTGCCGATTAGCTCAAACACTTGGTCGAGACGCTCCAGCTGACCCTCGGTCTCCTTGAGGTGCTTGGAGAACGCGGCTTGCAGCTTTTTGGAGCTGGCCTTCTTCGCCATTTTGGGAAGCGCCTTCAAAATGGCTTTCTCGGCGTAGTAGATGTCCTTGAGAGTCTCTTCGAACAGTTCGCTGAACTTTTCCATGGGGTTCCTCGGAGGAGCGGATGTTCGGGGAACGCCCGGCATCTTCCTTCGTTCCTCGGCGTCCCGACACGGGTCTTGGGCGCGAGGACTTCGAGGAGGGTTGGCCAATCGAACCCCAAAAGGCTCCCTGCGCCACATCGCTCTTGCCGGGGTCGCGTCTGACCTCGACCAAGGCGACCGGGGTCACGGCGGTGGACACCTGCAAGCGGGGACCGGTCGCCAACAGGTCCTGATGAGGCCGTCACAGGCGTCGCAGGCATCTTGCGCTTTTCAGTAGCGTCCTCTCACTTCCCGTACTCGTCTACCGCGCCCAAGCTTCGACTTGACCAGGCGCGAACATCCTTGGCGTGCCGGCTCTTGTGCCGCACGCGTGCCCTCAAACCCTGCGCGATCGTGCGCGCAGAGCTCTCCTGCCGTAGCGGGTTCGTTACCTGACGACTACCGACATTTGTGCTTGGCCACAGATCGCGTGCTCTGGAGTAGTCGTGTCCGTACCACCTATCGCGATGCGGAGAGGTCACTTCGGCCTGGCGCGCTACTCTTCGCGGAAAGCGCGAGCGATCTGGTCTCGCAGCGGTTTGGTGAGATAGCTAAGGACCGAGCGAGCCCCCGTTTGAATGAGCACCTCTGCAGGCATGCCGGCAACGAGTTCGGTGCCCCCCAGGCGCTCGAGTTCGCCGGCATTGAACCCAATGCGAGCCATGTAGTAGTGGACGTTTCTCGTCTCGTCTTTCACGACATCTGCAGACACGACGGACACCGCGCCGTGGAGTTGCGGCGTCGTGCGCTGGTTGAGCCCCGTCAGCCGAATGGCGACGTGCTGGCCGGGGTAGACCTGGTCGATATCCTTGGGTGTGAGCTTGGCCTCGAGGACAAGCTCATCACCCGTCGGCACGATCTGCAGCAGCTCCTTGCCCGGAGACACCACACCGCCGATGGTGTGCACCGCCAGGTTGAACACGCGGCCGGCCAGGGGCGCTCGGATGTCAAGGCGCTCCAGCCTCTCCTTGGCGCGCATATTCTGGGCCGTGAGCCGCCCGATATCGCCATTGACACCTGCCAAGTCGCGCTGCATGGCGCTGACGCGGGTGCGCGGCACCAGGCCTTTGCTCGCAAGCTCGAGCAGGGAAGTGAGCTCGGCAAGGTAGAGGTCCGACTGTTGTGACTTTGCCGTCAGCTCGGCCTCGATCCCAGTCAACTCCTCGTCGAGCTCCTTGCGGTTTAGCCGAACGAGCATTTGACCCTCCTTGACCGGGTCTCCTTCCTTGACGAAGATCTCGGCAATAATGCCGCCGTCGAGGTGCTGAACGACATTGGTCTTCGCTCCGCCCGCAACCATCGCAGGTGCGATAACCGCGCCCCTGATCGACGCCAGGGCGCCCCAGGCACCCAAACAGCCGATGAGCAGAAAGATGAGGACCGCCGCACGCCGCAAGTGGCGCGGTATCTGCTGATCTGGGTGGGTCACGAGGCCGCCTTACTAGCTGCCCTGCCTGCCCTCGACGCGACGCTGGCTTGGCTGCTGACAGCATCCAATCTGGAGGAACCGGCCATCAGATACTTGCGCAGTACAACCTCCTTCGGTCCGAAGCCGACCTGCCGCCCATCGCGCAGCACCATCAGCTGATCGACCGCCCCGATGATGCTGGCGCGATGCGACATGACCACGATCGTGTGACCGCGGCCGCGGAGTGACGCGATGGCATCGCACAGCGCCTGCTCGCCCTCCGAGTCGAGGTTGGAGTTGGGCTCGTCGAGCACGATCAGGGCAGGATCGCCATAGAGCGCGCGTGCGAGCGCAATGCGCTGGCGCTGGCCTCCCGACAGCACGCCGCCGCTCTCGCCGACCTGCGTCTCATAACCCTGGGGCAGGCGCAGGATCAGATCGTGCACGTTGGCCCGAGAGGCTGCGGCAAGCACTTGCTCGTCGGTGAAGTGCGGATCGAAGCGGGCGATGTTCTCGGCGATGGTGCCGTCGAAGAGCTCGACGTCCTGGGGCAGGTATCCTATGGCGCGACCGAGCTGCCCTTTGTCCCACTGGTCGAGCGCCGCGCCGTCGAGCCGGACATCGCCGCGCCGCAAGGGCCACACCCCAACCAGAACGCGCCCGAGCGTGGACTTGCCCGACGCGCTCGGGGCGACCACCGCCAGCGCCTGCCCCGGCGACAGGGCGAAGCTCAGCCCCTTGAGCACGATCTCGGGCGAGCCCAGCGGTGCCGCATAGACATCGGTTACGGTCAACACGCCACGCGGGCGCGGCAGGGCCATTCGCCTTTGCCACGCCGGCGCTTGCCGCAGGTGCTCCTCGACGCGACGGACGGCCTGCCGCACCGCCAGGACGTTGCGCCACTGGCCGATCAGCTGTTCCACGGGCGCAAGCGCCCGCGACATGATGATCGACGCCGCGACCAGCACGCCCGCCGTTATCGCCTGCTCTATTGCGAGGTAGGCGCCGGCGGCGAGCACCAGCGACTGCAGGAGCATCCGGATCACGCGCGAGCTGACGGCGACCGTGCCGGCTATGTCGCTTACGCGCAGATGCAAGCTCACGATCTGCCGATGGTCCTGAAGCCATTTCTGGCCGAAGAACCCGGTCATCCCCATGGCGTGCAAGGTCTCCGCGTTTCGCCGCCCCGCCTCGGCAAAAGTCAACGACCTTGCGGTGAGCCGGCTCGCCTCGGCCAGCGCGCCGCGCGACAAGACCTCGTTCACGATGGAAAGGACGATGAGGACCACCGCTCCGCACACCGCCACCAATCCCAGGAGGCTATGGAATAGGAAGAGAATAGCGAAATAGATCGGCATCCAGGGAACGTCGAAGACCGCGGCCGGGACCGGACCCGCGGCGAACTGCTTGATCTGCTCCAAGTCGCTCAACACCTGCGTCCGCCGCGCGCTGCCGACCGCCGGCGCGATCGAGAGGACGCTCTGGAACAGCGCCGCGCCGAGCAGCCGGTCTATGCGCAGGCCGACGAGTGTCAGCACGCGTGCGCGGATCAGCTCCAGTAGGCCCATGAAGGCGAAGAGCACGATGACGAGCACAAGGAGCGCGACCAGGGTTTCGACGCTGCCGCTCGCCAGCACGCGGTCGTAGATCTGCAGCATGAACAATGGGCCGCTCAGCATGAGCAGATTGGTGACGAGGCTGATGGCCGCGGTCGCCAGGACCGCGCTGCGGCACGCGCGCCAAGCGCCCGCCACCGACGGCTTGGCGAGGCCCGCCGCGGGGGAAACGAGCTGGGCACTCGAGCGTTCGAGGTGCGCAATGGTTTGTGTTGTCATCCGACCCTCAGTTTTCCTCGTGACTGCTTGCGTTCCCGGGCGCAGGCGGGAAAGGCTGTATTCGACAAAAATTCGTTAGCCGATCGGCCATGGACCGATCGTGCTGTGGGCGCTGCGTGCACTTTCACCATGGTCTGCGCCCACGCCACCATCCGATCTTTGCTAAAGCTTTGCCGCATAAGAGGGGGTTCCTTGATTTGCAGCGGGGGCTTGAAGCCGTGGCGTTCCTCGACCGTCTGCGTGCGCCGAGGCGATGCATCCAGATTGCCTCCTACGTGCTCCTCACCTCGGTTCGCCAGCTGTCGCCCCAGCAAGCTTGCTTGCCGCTGGCCATCGCGGCTTTTGCTCACCCGTCGAAATATTAGTGTCCTGCAAGCTGACGAGAATGGGGCGACGGTCGGAGCATTTTGTGACGCCACATCGCGCCTCACGCGTGCCGCGCATGGTAGATGCGCCGACGCGGCGCAGCGCCATCCGCCGTGCGGTGGGAGCTTGTCTTCTGCAAGCTGCAAACTATCAACTCGAGTTAATCAACACCGAGCAGGTCAATTCGCGTGACGAATTGTTTCCGGCGTGAAGCCGCTTGCTTATTCTTTTTTTGAAACTCGAGCCGCGCTTTCCAGCAAGCATCGCGCATTTCATCGGCATCCCAGAAAAGAGATTGGCCGCGTAATCCTCAATTGCCCTAATGGCCCCTTCTCCGCATCGCCCCATTCTCATCAAACCACGGCCCCAAAGCACTGATTCGTTCGATCCGAGAGCGCACCGCGGCAAAGCCGAGCTTGCCTGCGCTTCGATTCCAATAAATCGTCTCAGCATCGGAGTACGCGTTATGGAAAAACACAGCAACGAAACGCGCGATCAGGCCTCCTCGACCGACCAATCATCGAGCTTCTCGCCAACGCTGGCGCCTGCCTTTGGCTTCGGACCGCACGACGGCCATGACGGCCGCCCTCAGCCGCCTGCGGGGAACCCAGACCCAGACACGCCGCCTCCGACCACGCTCGAATTTAGATCCATCGACGGTTCCGGCAACAACCTCGCCAATCCTCAAATCAATTCGGCCAACAGTGACTTCACGCGTGCCGGCCCGGCGCATTTTGCAGATGGCGTCTCGGCGCCGGTGGACGGCCCAAATCCACGCATGATCAGCAATGTTGTGGTCGGCGAGGGCAATGCCGACCAGGCCAACGCCGAAGGCCTGTCCGGCTTCATGTACGCCTGGGGCCAGTTCATCGACCATGATCTCGACCTGGCGCAATCGGATGGCGTCAATCACATCGATATCCCGGTCCCGAGCGGCGATCCGGTCTTCAGCGATGGCTCAGTCATCCCCTTGACGCGTGCCACCATCGATCCTGCGACGGGAACGGACACGGCGCATCCGGCAACGGCGGTCAACTCGATCACCGGATGGCTCGACGGCTCGATGGTCTATGGCTCGGATGCCGCCACGGCGGCCAAGCTGCGCTTGGCCGATGGCCACATGCAAACCTCGGACGGCAACAACCTGCCGATCGAGAACGGGCAGTTCCTCGCCGGAGACGTGCGCGCGCAGGAGAACCCCTCGCTGACTGCCCTGCAGACCCTGTTCGTGCGCGAGCACAATCATCAGGTGGATGAGCTACAGGCGGCGCACCCGGATTGGACCGGCGACCAGCTCTACGACCAGGCGCGCGCGGTCGTCTCCGCCGAGATTGCCAACATCACATACTCTGAGTTTTTGCCGCACCTGCTGGGGCCCGACGCGATCGCCCCCTACCAAGGCTACGATCCAACCGTCGACCCGCGCATCACGGAGGAGTTCGCCGGCGCCGCCTTCCGCTTCGGCCACTCGATCGTGTCGGCCGAAACCGAAAGGCTCAACGAGCAGGGCGCGGTGGTCGGACCCAGCCTGGAACTGGCCGACACCTTCTTTCTCTCGCCCACCGATTTCGTGGCCAACTCCGGGGCCGACGGCTTCCTGCGCCATCTGGCCTCCGATCCGTCGCAGGCGATGGACGCGCGCATCGTCGATGACTTGCGCAACTTCCTGGTCGATCCGCCCGACGGCATGGACCTTGCCGCCATCAATATTCAGCGTGGCCGCGACCTCGGGCTCGGCACGCTGAACGAGACGCGCGAGGCGCTCGGGCTTCAGCCGTATACCGATTTCGGCCAGGTCAGCGACGACCCGGCCACGGCGCAGGCCTTGCAGCAGGCGTTCGGCAGCGTCGATAAGATCGATCTGTGGACCGGCGGGTTATCCGAAGCTCATACGCAGGGCGCTATGGTCGGGGAGACCTTCGGTACCATCATCGCCGACCAGTTCTCCGCCTTGCGCGACGGCGACCGCCTCTGGTTCCAGAACCAGGGCTTCGACCAGACGACGCTGAAGACCATCGAAAGCACCACGCTCTCCGATATCATCAGTCGCGACACCGACACCAAGAACATTCAGGCCGATGCGTTCACCTTTTATGAGCGCCACAGCGGCACCACGGGCGGCGTCGCCGGCGAGGACCCGAATGCGCCGCAGCTCGTCGTCGGCGCGAACGGCAACGACACCTTAAGTGGTGGCACCGATGGTGACTATCTCTTCGCCGGCAAGGGCCTGCAGACGCTGACCGGCGGCGCCGGCGCCGACACGTTCGTCCTCAAGCCCGGAACCTCCGGCAAGATCACCGACTTCCAAGCGGGCGTCGATGAACTCGTGCTGCAGGACTTCGCCAACAACAATTCCGGTCACGGGCATGGCGGCCACAACGACCAATCGAACGTGCACATCCACAGCGATCACGGTAACACTGTCGTGGACGTTGGCGGAGCGCACATCGAACTGGTCGACGTCAAGCCCGGGCAAATTACCGACCACGACGTCGTGTTCGGATGACACATAAGTGACAAGCGCACTGTCGCATGACCCTCTCGGGTCACACGGCTCCCGATGTTCGACCGTTGCCACGGCATAAAGGCCAATGAGCGAAGAGCGTGGGGTTGGCACGGCGGCGCCGGCCAACCCAGGCTCTTCCTCGCTTGCCCTGGTGACACCGGCGCTGAAGCTTGCAAACGGGAGCCGCTTTCTCGGCAATGCCATACTCGCGCCCGGCCGTTCCGAGAGGTTTCTCTCGCGCATGCCAACGGCTCGGATGGCTTGTGGTCTCGAGGAAGCGTTGTCGGCCTTGGAACGTCTCCTCGTACAATGACTGTCGAAGTGGTCCTCACCTGGCTGCCGTTGTCTTGATTTTTGGGATTTGATTTTCCACCGGGTCGCGCGAAGGACGCCCACCCAACCGCCAGCCTCCGCTCCCAACGCCCCCCGGCCCTTGCGGGGCTGAGGGACGCCGCTAGGCGAACTACATGAGGGAAGAAATGCCGCTCGCCGCTATTCACCGCGCAATGGGGGAGGAGCGCGAGTGAATGACAAGTCAACGGACTACTCCTAGCCGCGTTCCGGGCCCACTGAGCGGTGCAACAACCTCGACCTGGTCCGCAGCAGTTCCAGTCGTTGGCTTCATCCTTGAGCTCGGGCAGATCCCGTCGCTACGCCAACGTTTGAGACGCCCGTTCCGCACACGCCGGCATCTCCGAATCACGCCCAGCCACGCTAGGCTCTGAATCCGCCGAAAAACATTCGCTCGAAACCGACCCATGAAACGGTCGTCTCAAGCAGTCCCGAAGCAATCATCGTTAACGCCGCAACTTCCTGTTCGGTCTGACGTTCTGGCAACTGGCTAACGGGAGCAGACGCTGAACAAGGATAGCTCAAATGCGAAACCTGTTGGTATTGAGTACCGCTGCGTCGGTGCTCGTCCTCGCCATAAGTGCTCACCAAGCGGCGACCTTTCCGGCAACGGACGCTATCAAGCCGGAGAGATCGGTACTGAAGGTACAAAAGACTGACGAGAAAGGACCTGATACGCGCGGCCAGGCCGCCGGCGGAAAGGCGTCCGAGCGTGGTGGTCGCGACGATAGCGCGAAGGGGACCGGGGCATCGCAGGATAAAGGCGACCGAGGGACACAGATGCGTTCGGGTGACAAGGGCGCGCGTGGGGGAGGGCAGGGCGCCAACGTCGGTGTCAATGTCGACCGTGGAAGACACGGCAACCGAGCCGAAGGGCGCACGAGAGTCGGCGTGGATGTCGACCGCAGGCGGCGACACGGGGGAGGGGACGTCGATGTCAATGTGCGGGGCTATAGCGGAGGCTATGGGTATAGCCGTAGCAGCTGCCAAGACATACTACGCCGCTACAGGCAGTGCATGGCTCGCTGACGCGTTTCCGGCGGCGCTCCCTTAGGGGTGCCGCCCAACTTCGTAGCGGTAAAAGGTCTAATCCGCGTCAGTCCCCGCGCTGATGCGCCAACTGGCCCGCGCGCCGACGCGTGGCTGCAGCTGTAAAGGCTCTGCGCACTTTTGGAGGCCACGCCGATGGGATTGTCCCAAAGGCGTGGCGCCCGCGGCAACGACCTCGTCGCGGGCGCCAGAGGAGCCTCCAAGGCAGTACCAAGTCTTAGCCAAGACGGACGCCCATTTTCTTAGACAAGACGGACGCACACTGCGCACAGGCACCTGCGCGCGGAATAAGCCATCCGCTGTGATCTCGTCAATTCAGTTGCCCCCGACCGGCGGGCGGGTCGCTCGGCGGGAGGCAGGGCTCGAGAAAAGCCGGGTAGGCGTCTGCGTTCTTGCGCGGCGCGGTTCTCGCCGATCGCAGGGCTGCGGCGCGGGTCCCATCCGCTCGTATAGACGCTGGCTTTTTCGGCCGGCACCTCACTTCGCGCCCAACGAGACCGGGGGCGCTGTCTTGTGCAAGGACACGCGACAGCGAACGGATACGCCTGCCAACTTGGTGGTCGCAGAATCAATCCGATAGGCGAACATTGCATCTTGCAACAGCAAACCCGCTGTTTCGGCCCGAAAAATGTGCCCTTTTCCCACTGCTATCTGCGCGAATTGTCGTGACGGCCCTATCGCCTGGGCGTATCGTCACCAAGGCGTCGCACCGATGCAACGGCGCTCAGCGCCTGACATCGCGGGCAGCTCCCCAGCCGTTTACTGCGTTGCATTTCCTTGGATCTGATCGGGGCTTGTGACTTTGGGATCCGATCATGACCAAGCAACGTTGTTGTTGGTGAAGGCGGCTTCGGCTGTCCGCGTCTGCTGCCCGCTGCCAGACGACACTCGTCGGGCTTCCGGAACGCTGGAAGGCACAGGCGCACGCGCAGAAAGCTCGGTCAAACGGGATATCTGATCAAGAACAGGCCCATGCAGGATAGTTTTAGAAACTCGCGGCAGCCCCGAGGGCAACGACGGCCTAGATCGCGCTTAAATTCATCCCAAGCATTCCGGGGCGGAGCCGGCAATGTCCTGGCGAATGCTAGAAGACAGTACGAGCGCTATCTGGCGCTTGCGCAGGCAGCCGTCTTGAGCGGTGACGCGGTAGAAGCGCAGAACTATTACCAGCATGCTGAGCATTTCTTCAGGGTGATGCGGGGGCAAGAGCTTGAAGCGAACGATTTCCCCAATAAATCCGAGCCGCGCTAAGGCGCTGGAGAGCACATGACCGAGATCTCCGAGGCGCAGCGACTGCTCGAACAGATTGTCGGGCATCTGCAGGCGGGAACTAGGACCGAGGCGCGGCAAGCTGCCGCCAAGTGGGCACGCATCGCCGCTATCGCTTCCACCGCGGCACTCGTGCTTCAAATTCGCCAGTAGAGTTTCCTTTCAACCAAGCCCGTCGGTGCGAAGACCCTCGCCGGTCATGGCGCCGAAAGGGGCAAACGGTGCGAAAAGTCGGCTTGATCAGCCGCAGTCATCAGAACTAGACCGCCAGCTCTCCGCGCCGAAGCCTCCCACGTCATCTTTCGCGGCAAGGGCTCCGGCAAGAGCATCAATGCTAAGCCTGACCTCCAGTGGTAGCATGCGTTCCTTCAAACGGGCAGGCGGCGCGAACGCTCGCTCTCCTGAGACCCGAGTTCCCGACGGTCAGGACGTGATGTGCCACCTCAGGCGAATGGGCTTTTGAGTTAATGCCGGCCCTTGAGTGGGTGCGGCCGAGCCTATTGCGCGGTGTCGTTGTGCCAGTCGGTCGAGAAACTTGACGTTCTCTCGTTCACTGCCGGGCCTTGGCCGTGTTGTTTTTTCGAGCTCGTCAGGCAGAACGAAATCGGGTCGGTATTGTTGGTATAAGCGACCACGCATCGGCGCAGTGCCAGATGCCGTTCGTCGTCGCGAAATTAGACCCGCGCTAGGTATGCCTAGACGTTCCTCCGTGGTTGGTAATACAGATGACCGACATCTGCGATGAGAAGCTCGTTAGCCTGCAGCTCTGTCACGACGTCGAAAAGGACGCTCTCCGCGTTAGCTTTATCGTCGGAGGCGACGTCGATGTTGAGCCGATCGCCCCAGGCGCTCACGTCCTGACCATTGTGTCGCAGCGCATCGCTGACTTGTTTCTGGGCGATCAGCCAAACGAGAGCGATCTTGGCGATGGTAGTTTTTGCACGCTCGCGGTCTGTGATCCAGGTGGCCTCCTTGGCACTCCCGGTCGCGAGGTCCTGGAAGTTTTGATACATGAGCTCGTGGAACGGAGCTGGCTTGAGAGTGAAGTGCTTGATGCAATAGAAGGCGGCGAACAGGGAGAATGAAAGCGAACGCGCCCAGCGACCCCGCGGCCATGAGGGAGCTTAATCAGGCCGAGACCCAGCTGGGCGGCACGCTGGGCCGGCTCTTTGCCCTGTCCGAGGCCTACCCTGACCTCAAGGCCAACCAGAACATGCTCGCCCTGCAGGAGGAGCTGACCTCGACCGAGAACAAGATCGGCTTCGCCCGACAAGCGTTCAACGACGCCGCCACGAACTACAACATCCGGCGCGAGGTCTTCCCGGCCGTCAAGGTGGCCGGCATGTTTGGCTTCAAGGAGGCGGCGCTGCTCGAAACCGCACAGGCCGAGCGCGCAGCGCCCAAGGTGTCGTTCCAGTAACCCGGAACCGCCACCGCTCCATGCTTCAAAAGCGGCTCTAACTCATGGCCAGCAATTTCTTTCAGCAGCAGGATTTAGCCCGCCGCAAGACCTTTCAGCTGGTGGTCTATTTCGCCCTGGCGATCCTAATTCTGATCGCCCTGGTGTATGTTTTGTTGATGGCGCTCAGCATGTATGACGCCCGCGAGCCGGTGTCCTGGTGGCAGCCGGAGCTGCTCCTCCTCGCGGCGCCGGGGGTGGGCCTGGTGGTTGGCGGCGCCAGCGCGTTCAAGGTGGCCCAGCTCGCTTCCGGCGGCCAGGCCGTCGCCCTGATGTTGGGCGGTGAAGAGGTGCCGGCACGACCACCGACGCGCGGCAGAAGCAGCTGCTCAACGTTGTCGAGGAGATGGCCCTCGCCGCGGGCGTGCCGGTGCCCCCCGTCTATGTTCTGAAGGAGCCCGGCATTAATGCCTTTGCGGCCGGCTACGCCCCGGGCGATGCCGTGGTCGCCGTCTCCCAGGGCTGCCTCAACTACTTGACCCGCGACGAGCTGCAGGGCGTGGTGGCCCACGAGTTCAGCCACATCCTCAACGGCGACATGCGGCTCAACATCCGGCTGATCGGCCTGATCTTCGGGATCATGGCGTTGTCCATCATCGGCCGCATCCTCATGCTGACGTCGCGCGGACGCTCGTCGGGAAGGAGTGATTCCCGCGGCGGCTTGGTGCTGCTGGGCCTGGGCGTGTTTGTGCTGGGCCTGGTGGGAGCGTTCTTCGGTCGGCTGATCATGGCGGCGGTGTCTCGGCAGCGCGAGTACCTGGCCGACGCCAGCGCCGTCCAGTTCACGCGCAACCCCGACGGCATTGGCGGGGCGCTCAAGAAGATCGGCGGGCTGGCCGAGGGGTCGCGCATCGACAACCCCCAGGCCGCCGAGGCCGGTCACATGTTTTTCGCCAACGCCTTCGCCGGCGAGGGGCTCGCCGGACTGCTGGCCACCCACCCGCCCCTCGTCGAGCGCATCCGCCGGCTCGATCCCCAGTTCGACGGCCAGTTCCCGGAGGTGCGGCAGGTCCGGGTCGATCGGGAAATCCGCGAAGGCGCCGCCCGTTCCGGCCGCGTCCCACCGTTCGCCGGGATGCCAAGGTTACCGGGGCTGCCGCAGGTGCCGGCGCCGGTCTTTGGGTTCGCCGACGAAGCGGCGTCCCGGGTCGGCCACCTTGATCCGGAAGCAATTAGCTACGCCCAGGCGCTGCACGACAGCATGCCCGACGTGCTTCGGATCGCCGCCCAGGAGCCGTTCGGTGCTCGCGCCGTCGTCTACGCCCTTCTCCTTGACCCGTGCGCGGACCTGCGTGACCTCCAGCTGAGCCGGCTAAAGGCCGGGGCCGAGCCGCAGGGCTTCGCCGAAACCTTGCGTCTGGTCGCCCCCGTCCGAGCCCTGCCGGACACGCACCGGCTGCCCCTCCTGGACCTGGCCATGCCAGCCCTGCGGCAGATGTCGCCCCGCCAGCACCGGGCGTTCCGCGCACAGGTCGAAGCGCTCATCATCGCCGACCAGCGGCTGAGCCTGTTCGAGTACAGCCTCCGCTGTGTGCTGCATCGGCATCTCGACGCCCAGTTCCTGCCGCAGCCTCAGGTGCGTCCGGTGCACAGCGCGCCGCAGAAACTGGCGCGCCCGCTGGCGACGGTGCTAACGCTGTTGGCTTGGGAAGGCCAGCCGGAACACGACCAGGCCACCCGGGCTTTCGATACGGGCATGCGCCGCTACATCGGCGGCGACCACGCCCACCGCTTGCCGCCCCGCGAGGAATGCTCCCTCGCCGAGTTCGACGCGGCGCTGCAAACGCTCAATCAATCCGTCCCGGCCATCAAGCGCCGGATCGTCGTCGCCTGCACGGCCTGCATCCTGGCGAACCAACAGGTCAGCGTCCGCGAAGCGGAGTTGCTCCGCGCCATTTGCGATACGCTCGACTGCCCGCTACCGCCGCTCGTCATGGCGAAGGGGAAAACGGCGCGTGAGGCCAATGTCGCGGGATATGTCGCGCGACAGTGAGCTGGGAAAGGTTGGCAGCGAAGGGCGTTCGCGAATTAGCGGCCGCGAGCGACGACGCGACATAAGGGCTATTCTGCGAGCGGTGGGGTCGAACGCCATTGTCACCCTGCCGTCGACCGGCTTCAGCGACGCATTGGAAAGTAGGCACGGCTGACCGCCGTTAATGACGCCCGTCTTGATCGAATTGATGAAATATGCTGGCTCCAAACGCTGGTGGCCTGGCCTCGCCCGTAGATGGACGAGCATCAGGGTGGCGGACAAGGTCGCCGTTTCCCAACCCCATGGCGGCTTCCCTTCCAGACCCTTGGAATGTTCGACCGGGTGCCTCAAGCGGCCCGCTGTTCTGCTCGGCGTCACGCGGATTGGGTGAGAGATCGTCCTTATTGCTCATTAGATCGGCTTTTTGCGCACCCCATCTGCGGTCTTTCTTGCCTGCCATGACGGTACCGTCTTGAATGTCACAAAGCCTGCGTTGGCCGGAATAGGGTTGATACGTACAATCGGATTCTCGGAATGAGTTGTAGCGCGCTGCGCAGGCGCTCTGATTGCACTGAGCTTGAGTTGGTGCGTCCCTGGGCAGCACCGGCTCCGCGCCCTCAGCCATCTCCGGTCTGTTGGAATGGGCGAGGAGCGGTGTGGCCGTGGTGACAAAATTCTTCCAGATCTGGGCCGGGAGCGAGCCGCCCGTCATACCCTGCATAGGGCTGCGGTCATCGTTACCGACCCATACGCCGACCACCAGATCATCGCTGAAGCCCACAAACCACGCGTCGCGGTAATCCTGGCTTGTACCGGTCTTGCCTGCAACGCTGGCGCCATTGATAGCAGCGGCTCGGCCAGTGCCGTGCTCAACAACATCGCGCAGGAGGCGGGTCAATTGCTCTTTCTGCGGCAGCTCACCCTGCGGAGCTGCGGGAGGACCCAAGGAACGCAAGCCGCCCGCATCGGAGGCAAAGGCGGTTACGCCCCAGGGTTCGAGCTTGGCGCGACCGGCACGAATTGACGCAAAGGCGCCCGTGAGGTCAAGGAGCGTGACCTCGGTCGACCCGAGCGCCATACTCGGGACCTCTTTCAACGAAGCATCGAGACCGAGTTCGCGCGCAGCGACGACCACCTCCTTTAGACCTACCGTCATTGCCAGTCGGGCTGCCGCAGTGTTCACGGACTGCGCGAATGCCTGAGAAAGGCGCATGCGGCCGTACTGCTGGCCGCCATAGTTTTCGGGTTGCCACCGGCCGATTGCGAGGGGCGAGGCGTCAACGACGCTATCCGGCGAGTATCCGTGCCTCAGGGCGGCGTAGTACACAAAAAGCTTGAAAGTTGAGCCGGGCTGCCGTTGCGCATCAGCGGCCCGATTGAACTGGCTCTCGTCGTAATTGCGGCCGCCCACCATGGCAATCACCGAGCCGTTGGGCCGCATGGCAATCAGCGCCGCCTCGGTCGCGCCGCGCGCATCTCTCGGGCGGCTTAGCGCCTCACTAACTATCCGCTCGGCGACGCGCTGCACATCCACCTCCAGCGTTGTTCGAACGCGGACGGTGCGCTTGACGTCGCCGGCAATCTTAGGCAGCTCGCTCTTGGCGATCCAGTCGGCGAACCAACTGCCAGCTCGCGCCGTGTCCGGTGCAAGCTTAAGGGTAGCGGGCTTGGACTTAGCTGCCTCAGCAAGGTTGGAAGCGGTTGCGCCGTTCTCGACCATTGCATCGAGAACGAGCGCTGCTCGAGCCTGAGCGGCATCAAGATTGCGAATGGGATCGTATCGGGAAGGAGCTTGGATCAAACCGGCCAACATGGCAGATTCGGAGAGGGTTAACTCAGAAAGGGTCTTGTCGAAATAGACCCGTGCCGCCGCAGGCATGCCATAGGCACCCGCCCCCAGGTAAACAAGGTTGAGATAGCGCGTGAGAATCTCATCCTTGCTGAGGCGAAGGCCAAGCCAAAAAGCCGTGAATGCCTCGCGCAGTTTACGGTCCAGGGTGCGCTCGTTCCCCACCAGCTGCATTTTCACGAGCTGCTGGGTGATGGTGCTTCCACCCTCGACGACCGCCCCCGCCGACCAGTTTGTGAGTGCCGCGCGCGCAATGCCCCACGGATCGACACCCCAATGCGAATAGAAGCGGCGGTCTTCGATGCTCAGGACAGCTTTGACGAGCAGCTCTGGGAACTCAGCACGCCGCACGGAAAGACTAAGTGGGCCGACCCGGCCGATCTGTTCGCCATTTGCGGCTTCGACCAAAACAGAGGCGCTTTCGCGCTCGTGCCGCTTGTCGAGTGGCACATGAAAAAGGGTCCAAAGCATCGTGAGGGTTGCCGAGAACGCAAGCAATATTGCGCTTAGAAGCGTCCATCTGAGCAACTTGCCCACTCGGGGTGCTGACCACGTGAGCGATGGGGTAAAGTGGCCAAGGTCTGAGCTAATCGCCGCCAGGAGTTGTCGTGTTGCTTGGGCAGTATCAAGACGTGCCTTGCGTCGATCGGCGTTAACGCGGCCGTCCTGTGGGGAACCCGGGTTATCCATGCACTTTTATTAATCACCAATGGACAGCACAAATTACCGGCAGGCATCACCTGTACGGGCGAAAACGGCGAACAGAGCCGAATGTTTCGACGAACGAGGATGTTTCTCGGCAAGCGGCGCTCAAATTGCTGTCGGTACGCAAGATGACCTTTGATCGTGACCGGCGGCTTGGGCATTGAACGGACCAATTAGAAGCAGTCGAGTTGAAAATGCAGAAAGACGTGCCGCCGGTAACCTGGCATTTTCATGTGCTAGGGCTGTGGGCGGTGGCGGACGCGATGAGTTCGCAACGAACCCCCTTGGGAGCTTTTCCCGCTCAGCCTCGGCGCGGCAGCAATTCGCCTACCTGAGCCTTCGTGAGCACGCGCGTGACTTCAGCCGCAAGCAGTACTTACCCGGTCGGAATTGTAGACCTCGGACGAGGGGGACCACGAGTGAGGCCGCCTGCGACGGCCAGCTTCAAAAAAAATAGCCGGGCGTTCGGCCTAGACGTGGTCAGCGCCGTTATTTATGCGCCTGGCGGCCTGCCGGTCGCTCACTTATGGTGACCGGCGTCCCCTTGCTAACGTGGTGAGCAAGTTCGAGTGCATCCCAGTTCGTGAGCCTGATGCAGCCGTGTGAGCTGCGCTTGCTCACGGCCTCCGGATCAGGCGTGCCGTGGATGCCGTAACCTTTCGCCGAAAGCGCGATCCACACGACACCGACAGGATTGTTAGGGCCCGCCGGAAGATCCAACGGTTCCTGCACATCGATGCCGCGCAGATTGAGCGACGGGTCGTAGTGATAGGTTGGGTTCTCGGCCACGGTCGTGACTCTGAACTCTCCTGAGGGCGACGGGCGTTCGGTGCTGCCGATGGTCGCCGGGTAGACGGCCACGATCGTCGCGTCCTTGTCGACGGCGATGACCCGTTGCCGGACTGCATCGACATCGACACGAGCAATCTTTCGCGGCAGCGCCGCGCGAGCGACATTTGTCACGATAATCTCAGTGTTGGCCTGATCAAACGCTACGTTGGGATTGAGCTGCTGCAAGAGCTTCTCGCTCATGTGAAACTTCTCGCCGAGGAGCTCCTTGGCGCTCGTGTAGCTGAGGCGCTTCAAGCTGGCCTTGTCGCGGTAATCTTGGGGGACTGTCTCGATGAACGGCCCAGCGACGTCCTCTTCGCTGACTGTATAGCTGACGAGAACCGGCGCGCTGTCGTTCTCGGTCAAAGCGCGCCAAACCTCTTTATCAACCTGCTCGCCGCGACCCAAGCCCCGCATCTGTCGAAAGGCCGCAACCGCCTTGCGCATGTTTTCGCCACGCGTCGCGTCAATCTGGCCAGGTGACGCGTGAGCCCTGTCCAACAGGACCTGCAGCTTGAGCAGGACCGGTGCCGACAGGTTTCCTCGCCGCCAGCTAGCGTCATTGATACTCTCGGGGGAGAGCGTCTGGGGGGCCCTGGCCGGCTTGCGCGCCTCGGCGCCCGACCCGGGTAACACGGCAAGAAAGCTGGCGGCTATAAGCGCATGCCGCACGAACGCAAAGGACATCGCGACCTCGAGATCTGCTCGCTTCTCTAACGGCACAGCAGAAATTGAAGTTCCTCTGGGCGCGGAACGCCAGGCATGCGGCGATGGTTAATTGACCATGCAGGCACCGACATGGAGGAACATCGCACTGGCGACCGGCGCTCTGGCCGGGGCCGCCTTGATCGTCACCTCACTTCTTAAGATGCCGCCCCATGCGATGGTGCCGGCCGCTTCGGCGCAATCGAAATCGGCAAAGGCGAAGACGTCGGTCCCCGAAGATCATCCGGCCATACCGTCGGCCCCGCCGGGACCCGAGAACGCCACCTGGTCCGATGCGGAGATCATCTCAGCCTTGGCAGAATGTGTGCGCCTCCTCGTGCCCACTGGCGCCGACCTTGAGCTCTCAAAGCCCATTCGCAACGGGCAATGCGGAACTCCCGCGCCCGTCGTTCTGAAGCGCGTCGCGGGCGTGGAGCTAAACCCTGCCGCGGTGGTCAACTGCCAGATGGCAGCCAAGGTCCACGACTGGATCAACGAGAGTGTTCAGCCGCTGGCGCGAGAGCAGCTGGACGCACGGGTGACGCGATTAATAACCGCCTCGGCCTATATGTGCCGGCAACGGCTTGGTTCTTCCACGGAGCGCCTCAGCGAACATTCGTTCGCCAATGCACTCGACATCTCGGCGTTTGTAACGAGCGACGGCCGGTCGATTGATGTCCTCACCCGTTGGGGGCCAACCAAACGCGACCGGCAGGCGCAAGCCGCCCCTGATGCGGGTGCAGGAGAGGCACGACCTGTACGCGACATCGCACCGTTGGATGGCAACACGACGAAAGAGGAGCGGTTCCTGCGCAGCATTCACGAAGGCGCCTGCGGCACGTTTGGAACCGTGCTTGGCCCCGAAGCAAACGAAGCGCATCGCAACCATTTGCACCTTGACCTGGCGGCACGCCGGCGAGGGTCATTGTGCGAGTAGGTGTTGCGGGTGGAGCGCCTTTTCAGCGCACTCCAAGCACGCTGCCGGCATGGGCATGGGAGCGATTGAACTGAACGAGGCTCCGCACGATCACCCGCCCTCCAAAGGCATTGAAACCAGTTGCTGCTGCACTCGGGACGGAACCGTTTCCGCCGCGCGGCGTTGCAGCGCGAGGAACCCTCAGCCATCGTTCAAACGATATTTGGCGGAAGATATGCTGCTCGATCGCATTCGTCGGGGAGGCAAAGACCTTGGGACAAAGGCATGTCCAGTAGCTTGGACTTAGCAGGACAATCCATACTGGTCGTCGAGGACGAGGCCCTGGTGTGCCTTGAAGTCACGGGGCGTCTTCAGGATGCAGGAGCGACCGTCGTGGCCGCGTCCCGGGTCGACAAGGCGCTCCAGCTTGCCGCCGATCCCGACATCTCGGCGGGTGTACTGGACTTCGATCTCGGGAGCGCCGACAGCACCGCGGTCTGCTGGAAGCTCGTGGACCGCCGGATCCCCTTCGTTTTCCACACTGGGCGCCTTTACACAGCGTTCCGGCAGTGGCCCACCGCGCCCGTTATCCTGAAACCGCACAGCCATCGGCTGGTCTCTGCTATCATTGGGCTGATTCAATAGGGTCGGATCGCACAAAGTTTAGCGCTGCCCGTTGACTTCGGCTGGGCCGCCGTAGCTTAGTTAAGGCCGTTGGCAAATCGGTATGTGGGACGCGTGGACAGAGACCTTGAGAAGGAGGGCTCCGACTCGGAGCGGCGAGGCCTTCTGGGCGGTTTGGCGCAGCGGCTCCAGCACGGGATGCGCGCCACCATTGATGCTCTGGGCCAGAGCCATGCCCAGCGCCTCGCCGCAATCGTCGAATCCTCCGATGACGCAATTCTGAGCCTTGACCTGGACGGCACGATCGCCACCTGGAACAGAGCCGCCGCAGAACTCTTCGGCTACACCGCCGATGAGATCATCGGCAAGCCGGTAACGATCCTCATTCCGGTCGACCGCCAGGATGAAGAACCCGGCATCCTCCAGCGCGTCGCTCGTGGCGAGCACATCCAGCACCACGAAACATTGCGCCTCAGCAAAGACGGCCGCGCCGTCGCGGTATCGCTAAGCGTATCGCCGATTGAGGACACGGCCGGGAACGTCATCGGTGCCTCCAAGATCGCCCGCGACGTCACCGCACGAATGCGGGCGGAAGCGGCGCTTGCCAAGCGCGGCAAACAACAGGTCGCCTTATATGAGTTCACTGACCGGCTGTTCCGGGCCACGTCTACCGAGGATGCGCACAATGCCGCCCTTGACGCAATCGTGCGCGCGCTCGGATGCGAGCGAGCTTCGATCCTGCTGTTGGATGATGCCGGCGTAATGAGGTTCGCCGCCTGGCGAGGACTTTCCGAGGGTTACCGTAAGGCGGTGGAGGGGCACTCGCCCTGGACGCGCGAAACGGCGGATCCAAAGCCGGTGACGATAGGCGACGTCGAGCACGCTGCGCTTGATCCTGCTCTCAAGGCCACGGTCAGGGGCGAGGCCATAGGCGCGCTGGCATTTATTCCGTTGACCGCGAACGGTCAGCTGGTGGGCAAGTTCATGACCTACTACGCGGTTCCGCAGGAATTCAGCGCCGGGGACATCGATCTTGCGGTCACCATCGCCCGCCAACTTGGCTTCGCAATTGAGCGCCAAAAAGCAGAGGACGCTAGGAAACTGCTGATCGCCGAAAGCCAGCACCGCATCAAGAACACCTTGGCGACCGTGCAAGCCATGGTCGGCCAGACGCTGCAACGCTGCCCACCCAAGGAGCGCGACGCTCTCATCGCGCGGCTGAGCGCGTTGAATGAAGCTTATGATCTGCTGACCCAGGAAAACTGGAACCTAGCGCAAATGCGCGACCTGGTCACCCGTGCGCTCAAGCCGTTTGCGACCGCACTGCAGGATCGTTTCCTCGTTGAGGGCCCGCCGGTGTGGGTGCCCGCGCAGGCGTCGCTGTCGCTGACCATGTGTCTCCACGAACTCGCCACCAATGCCGCCAAGTACGGCGCATTATCGAATCACGCAGGCCAGATCCAGGTTGTCTGGGATCTCGTCGAAGCGCACAAGATCAAACTGCAGTGGCAGGAGACGGGCGGACCGCCGGTGAAGGCGCCAGTGCGGAAGGGGTTCGGTTCGCGTTTGATCGAGGCGAGTTTCGGCAGGGGCGAGACCTCTCTCGAGTTCCGGCCCGATGGGCTGCGCTGCTCTTTTGAAGTAATTCTTTAACCTCCCCGTAGATCAGTTTTCTGTTTGCAGCCAGTGCGAGGGTATTTCCTCCACCACGCAGAACCCCTGCTCGGCCGTTGCGTCGATGGCTCCGGCGTATCGCTCCTCGATGAGGTCTCCAGGTTTGAGCTGTGCGAGCAGAAGCCAGCCGCTGCGGCAGGCGCTTCTTGGCAGATTGCAGCCGGTCTTATCCACGGAAAACGCGTACAGTTCGCCATCGCTGCATTTGAACAGGTAAAGGTCGGTAAGGCGCATGGTCCTCCGCTCAGATTGGCGTGCGTACGGTCCAGATGCCGAGAAGGGCGAGCAGCGCCACGAGTGCCAGGAAGCCGTTCATGCACAGAAGTAGGACTGGTGGAATTTTGGGCACGTCCGGGTAGGGCGGCGGGGCGCCAGGAAACAATTGCCGCCAAACACCGGCGGCGAAGCAGAACGCGCTGAAGATCACCAGCACAGAACCGGTTATGAGGACCACCGTTTCCCCGATGACCGAGCCAAGCGCCGCCTTGGCGCCGACGCCTGCTGCAAGGGCGGTGAGGCCCGTACGCACCCAGGCCGCATACGTGCGCTCGGCGGCAAAGATGGTCCGGTCGGCGGCCAGCACCGTATTCCGGTCGGCGCTTCTCTCAACCTCTTTGACCGCCCTCTCGACCTGTTTGGTGCTGTTTGGCGATGGCGCAGCCACGGCCGCTACGCCCTCCGCACGAGACCGATCAGGAAAAGCAGGATCAGGGCCCCCACTGTAGCCGCAACGATGTTGCCGGCCGTGGATTGGGTATAAAGGCCGAGCCGTGGTGCGAGGATCCCGGCGATGCCCGCGCCGAGAATGCCGATGACAATATTGCCTATGAGCCCGAAGCCGTAACCCTTCACCAGCAGCCCGGCGAGCCAGCCAGCTATGGCGCCGATGATGATCCAGGCGAGGACGGATTCGGGAGCGAGCATGGCGACCTCCTTTGGCTGCCCAACCAACACCGCGAATGAGGGTTTGTTCCGCTCAAGCTCCGCGGCTCAGCGTGGAAGTCCGCTCTTCCTACCATCGGGTCCATCGGGTGCCTGACAAGCACGTCGAGCCGGAGTGGTGAACGACATTGTGGATCGGGTGAAGCGAAACGCTTAGACCCTCGTAAAGGCGGGCAAGATGCCGGGGTGCAAGATCGCCCGAGCATAACGAAAGCTGCCATGCATCGGAGTAAAAGTCTAATTTACAGATCGATGTGTTGGGCTTTGATATCGCACCCAGTCAATCTGGAGCCTAAGCTAGGCTCAGTATCCGCTGCCCTTGCGCTGGCTGTAGCGGTCGCCACCAATCACCCAGCCACGACCGACGTAGATGTCACCGTAGGGGCTGATAACGCGCGGGACGCGCCGGCAGGAGGTAAAGCGTTCACCACCGGGCAAACGCAAGGTTTTACATTTTTTGGCTTCGGCCGCAGTGGCGGTCAGGATGGTCAGCATGGCGGCCGCTAGCAAGGCACTGGCAAAGAAAGTGGTCCACCACACCATCGGTCGCCACTCCTGCGTCTTGCCACGCCCACGCCTCACATGGTGG
>Ga0081540_1000714_pt1 | contig 30805 bp, 31 predicted proteins | sample TabmetS2T1R1_FD_71024 | JGI IMG/M metagenome (GOLD analysis project Ga0081540, IMG submission 71024) | Tabebuia heterophylla rhizosphere microbial communities from the University of Puerto Rico - S2T1R1 | ecosystem: Host-associated > Plants > Roots > Rhizosphere ...
CCCTGGCCGGCACGCGGGCCACGCCTACCCCACGCCCGCTGGCGTGTGCGGCGATGGTGCCAGCACCGGCGGCGTCCGCCTAGCCCTCGCGCGCCGGCGGCCGCCGCCAACGGCCGGCGGCCTCGTCGTCGCTTGGCCGCGCATCGACCCATGCGGCCCGACCGTCGGCGCCGATCTCCTTCTTCCAGAACGGCGCCTTGGTCTTGAGATAGTCCATCAGAAACTCGGCGGCGCTGAACGCCGCCTGGCGATGCCTCGAGGCGGTGACGACCAGCACGATGTTGTCGCCTGGCCTGAGGGTCCCGACGCGATGCACGATCAGGCTGGCCTGCAGCGGCCAGCGCGCCTGCGCCTCCGCCTCGACGCGCTCGAGCTCGCTCTCGGTCATGCCCGGATAGTGCTCGAGCGTCATGCCGGCAACCGGCTGGCCGGCGTTGTCGGCGCGCATGCGCCCCGTGAACGTGACGACGGCGCCGATATCGCTGCGACCCGCCGTCAGCGCGGCGATCTCGGCGCCGACCTCGAAGTCGGCGGTCTGGACGCGCACGCTCAGCGTCAGCCTCCCGTCACCGGTGGAAAGAAGGCAATTTCCGAGGCGCCGGCGATGCTGGCTCCGGGCGGGGCGTGCCTGCGATCGATGGCGGCACGGATCACCTCGGAGCGTCGAAACGCCTCGGCGTACTCGGGCCCCTGCTGCTGCAGCCAGGCGATCAGCTCGGCCACGGTCTTGATGCCCGCGGGCAGCTCGACCTGCTCCTCGTCCCTGCCGGTCTTCTCCCGCACCCAGGCGAAATACAAGAGCTTTACCCGCATCGGCGTACCTGGCCGCCCTTCTAATTGTCGATCGCGGTGCGCACGGCGGCCTTGAGGTAGTCGAAGCCCGTCCACAAGGTCAGCAACGCCGCCACCCACAGCATGGCCAGTCCCGCCGAGGTAATGCCCTGGACGATCTTGTCGCCCGCAGGACCGGCGAGCAGCACGCCGAGCGCGATCATCTGCACGGTCGTCTTCCACTTGGCGAGCTGCGTCACGTGCACGCGCATATTGAGCTCGGCCAGGAACTCGCGCAATCCCGACACCAGGATCTCGCGACAAAGGATGATCACGGCCGCCACCATGTGCACACCGTTAATGGTATTGTCGGACGTCAACATCAACAGCGTGGTGCCGACCAGCAGCTTGTCGGCAATCGGATCGAGCATGCGACCGAGCGCGGATTGCTGGTGCCAGACCCGGGCCAAGAAACCGTCGAGCCAATCGGTGAGGCAGGCCACCACGTAGACCGTCAATGCCCACCAGCGCGCGCCGCTGCCCTCGATCGCCATCAGGCAAAGCGCGACCGCCGGCACCGCCAGAATGCGCAAATAGGTCAATACGTTGGGCAGGCTGGCAAGCCCTGGTGTGGTCACCGCGCGTTCCATTCGGCAGACAAGAGCACTTGGGTCCCAGACCGTCAATGGGGCCTGACCGTCACAGGCGCGGGCCGGTCTGCGAGGCGGGTTTCGGCGGCGTCAGTCACGGCGTTCGTGAAAAAAATCATAGATGGTTTGCGCCATCTGGGCGCTGATGCCGGCCACGCCCGCGAGATCCTCGCGGCTGGCGCGCGACACAGCCTTGGCCGAACCGAAGTGCTTGAGCAACGCACGTTTGCGTGTGGGGCCGATCCCGGCGATTTCGTCGAGTGGGTTGACGCCCAACGCCTTGCTGCGTTTGGAGCGATGGGCGCCGATGGCAAAGCGGTGGGCCTCGTCGCGCAGGCGCTGCACAAAATAGAGCACGGGGTCGCGGGTCTCCAGCAGCAGGGGCTTGTCGCGGCCCGGAATGTGAAAGTGTTCGCGACCGGCATCGCGATCTGGACCTTTGGCGATGCCAACGACGGGGATGTCGAGGCCGAAGGCTGCGAGGACCTCGCGGGCGATGCCGAGCTGGCCCAAGCCGCCATCGATCAGCATCAGATCGGGCCGGGCGGGAAATTCCGCGAGCTCGGCGTCCTCCTCGGTCTCGGCCGCATCGGCGGGGGCGGACGCACTGCCCGCCGGCGGGTCGAGGCGCAGCACGCCGAAGGCCAGCGCACTGCCGCCGCGCCGGTCGATCGGCGGCGGCTCGGCTGGGGCAAGCCGCGAGACGCTGGCCGCGGGCGCCGCCGCCGGCAGCGGCGCCGTTGCCTCGGCCTTGCCGCTCGCCTCATCGAACACGAGCCGTTTCAAGCGGCGGCTCAGAACCTCGCGCATCATGGCGTAGTCATCACCGGGCACGAGGTCGACGGACCTGATGTTGAAGCGCCGATACTGCGGCTTCACAAAGCCCTCGGGGCCGGCAACGATCATCGCGCCCACCGCATTGGTCCCCATGATATGGCTATTGTCGAAGACCTCGATGCGGCGCGGTGGGCGAGCAAGGCCGAAACGCTGGCCAAGCCCCTCGAGCAGCTGGCGCTGCGAGGAGCTCTCGGCCAGCCGGCGGGCTAAGGCCTCTCGCGCGTTTTGGGCGGCGTGCTCGACGATGCCAACCTTGGCGCCGCGTTGCGGCGCAGTGACCTCCACCTTGCGCTCGGCCTTGGTGGAGAGGGCTTCGGCCAGCAGCGCCTCGTTGGGGAGCTTGTGCGAGACCAGGATGCGTGAGGGTACCGGCTTGTCATCGTAAAATTGGGCGATAAAGCTCTCCAGTACCTCCTCAAGGCCGAGCGTGCGATCGGCGCGCGGGAAGTAGGCGCGGTTGCCCCAGTTCTGCCCGGAGCGAAAAAAGAACACCTGGACGCAGGTCTGTCCCGCGTCCTGATGCGCCCCGAAAACGTCGGCCTCCTCGATGCCGTCGAGGTTGATGGCCTGGTCGGCCGTCACATGCGCCAGCGCCCACAGCCGATTGCGGTAGGCGGCGGCCCGCTCGAAATCGAGACTGGCCGAGGCCTCTTCCATCAGGCGCTGGTACATCTGGCGCGCGTTCTCGCTTTCGCCGCGCAGAAAGCGGCGCGCTTCGTCGACCAGGCCGTTGTAGTCCTGAAGTCCGATCAGACCCGTGCAGGGCGCCGAGCAGCGCTTGATCTGGTAGAGCAGGCACGGGCGGGTCCGGCTCTCAAACACGGCATCCGAGCAGGAGCGCAAAAGAAACGCCCGCTCCAGCATGTTGATGGTGCGATTGACGGCGCCGGCGGAGGCGAAGGGGCCGAAGTACTCGCCCTTGCGATTGCGGGCGCCGCGATGTTTCAGGATTTGTGGCGCCCGGTGGTCGGTCGCAATCAGGATATAGGGAAACGACTTGTCATCGCGCAGCAGCACATTGTAGCGCGGCCGAAAGCGCTTGATGAGGTTGGCCTCGAGCAGCAAGGCCTCGGCCTCGGTGCGCACGGTCACGAATTCCATGGCCGCGGTCGCCGCAATCATGCGCATGGTGCGGGCGGGGTGATTGCCGGCGCGGGCATAGTTTGTCACCCGCGCCTTGAGATTGCGCGCCTTGCCCACATAGATGACGCTGCCCGCGGCATCGATCATGCGGTAGACGCCGGGACCGCTCGGCAAGGTCTTCAAATACTCGGCGATGACGAGGGCCCCCGTCGCGGGCCTGTCCGCCGGGAGCGCCGCGGTCGCACTCAGGGGTCGTTCGGGGGCTGTCTCATCCGACATGGGCAGTGACTTAAGCGGGCGCGCGCCCAAGGTCCAGTGCCGCCGGCCCGCGCGAAAGCGCTCGGTGAGGTCAGATGCCAGCCGCCGGGGCGGCGCCTGCCCCGCCGGACGCCGTAAGCGCTGCCGAGGCCGAGGCTAACGCAGGCTCACAGCCGCCCCCATCCGGCCACGGCAGCAGAGGCGCGGCCAGGCCTCGCGCGCGAGCACTTGCAGCTGGGCCCAAGCCGCGCTGGCCAGGGGGGCCGGGGCTGCTGCGCCCTAAAAATGCAATCGGGCCCGCGCGGGGCCCGATTGGCGTTGGCAGAGCTGCACGCCTAGAAGGTAAACTTCAGGGTGCCCACGACGCGTTCGTCGCAGGCGAACAGGGGGCCTTTGCAGTTGTCCGCGCGATCGATGTTGGTATCCCAGTAGCGCACGTCGATCGACCATTTGTCCAGAAAGCCCAGGGTCAAACCGGCGTTCCAATAAAGGTAGTGATCAGCGTCGCCGGTGACGTTGTTGACGTAGCGCGCCTTGTCCGCGTCGCTGCCGGTCGCCGCCTGATAGCCAAGCAGCGCGCTCACGCTCGGCGACCACTCGCGACCAAACAGCATGAACTTCGGCAGGTTTTGCGTAAACGCGCCTTCCACGGTCCACACGTTGCCGGCCTCATACTGGTAGTCGGGCGAGAAGAAGCCCGTGACCCCCAGCGTCCCGTCCTTCCAGAGTTCGGCGCTGGCACCCACTTTCAGCTCGACGTAATTGAACTCCGCGCTCACCGGGAAGACGCCGGTGGCGGAGGTGCCGATATCGGCGCCATTGGGGTAGCTGTAGTAGATCACGCCCACATCCCAGGCGAGGCGGCCGGTGTTGAACTTGAGGCCGCCGTACCAATCCATCTCAATATTGGCGATGTTCCTGCCGCTGCCGCCGTCGTTGGCACCCCAATCGAGATTGGACGCCCAGACGCCGGCATAAAACATGCCGCAGGTTGCATCGAAGCCACCTTGTACCGCCGCCCCTTCCGACGTCTGCGAAATGCCGCGGAACACGTATTCGGTTGCGAGCGCGATGTTGGCCGAGAGCTTGCAGCGCTCCTGCGGGGGCGGCGGCGGCGCATCCTTGACGCTGCCGCGGCGCATGCCGTCGGCGTGGGCCGATCCAGCCAATACTGCCAGCGCGAGCGCGGCTGCGGCCGCAAGTGCCGGAATTCTGACGTTCATGGTAGCTTCCCTAGCGATTCGTTGTCTTGTCAATCTCGCCAAATCGGCTGGGGACGCAACGAAAAATGGTGGCCGCGGCCATGCTCAAACGGGCAACGTGCCGCCTGCGCAACACGCGGCTGGCAATGGGATTTTTTAGCGCGAGTTGCCTATAAATCGGGCGGACCGGCGCCCCGGTTTTGCTGCTCGCGTGGGCAGGCCGGCGCCGGTGCGCCCCCGGGCGCCGCCGGCCTGCCCGTTTTTGCCCGCGGCCGGCCGATGCGTTAAGACCCTGCGGCCGGCCTTGAGCCGATTGGACGCATGGCGCGCGAGCGGAGGATGTAGGTGTCACACGAGGCCGCCCCGACCGTCCTCATCACGGGTGCAGCCCAGCGCATCGGCCGCGCGCTTGCCTGCGACTTTGCGGATCGGGGCTGGCGGGTGGCGATCCACTGCCGCTCGTCGCAGCAACAAGCCCAGGCGTTGGCCCAACGACTGGGTCGCGGCGGCGCCCCGACGGCCGTCTTGACAGCCGATCTGGCGGTCCCCGGCGATGTCGAGCGCTTGCTGCCCGAGTGCACTCGCCTTTTGGGGCCACCGACCTGCCTCATCAACAACGCCGCCATGTTTGCCCCCGATGCCGTCGGCGCGCTGGCCTCGGGCCTGTGGGATGCCCAGCTCGCGGTCAATCTCAAAGCCCCCGTGTTCCTGGCGCAGGCCTTTGCCAAGCACCTGCCGCCGGGCGCTGCCGGCAACATCATCAACATCATCGACCAGGGCGTCTTGAGGCCCACGCCGCAGTTTTTCTCCTACTCGGTGTCCAAGGCGGCGCTGTGGGCAGTAACGCGGACCCTGGCGCAGGCCCTTGCCCCCAACATCCGCGTCAACGCCATCGGCCCGGGCCCGGTGCTCAAAAGCGCCTATCAGACCGAGGCCGAGTTCCGCGCCGAATACCAGGCCACGCTGCTCGGCCGCAGCACCCCGCCCGAGGAGATTGCCGCCGCCATCCGCTTTATTCTGCAAGCGCCGGCGCTCACCGGGCAGATGCTTGCCCTCGATGGCGGCCAGCACTTGACCTGGCAGACCCCCGACGTCCCCTCGAGCGGCAGTTGAAGGCCATGTCGACGCCCCCATCTGCGACCAGCGGCAAGCGGCAAGGCCAAACCGGCATCCGCCGCGTGTTCGTCCGCGATTTCGAGATCGTCGCCAGCATCGGCGTTTTCGAGCACGAAAAGCGTTACGAGCAGCGCATTCTACTATCGGCGGATTTGGCCGTGCGCGACGACTACGACGGGGTCTCCGACCGGCTGGAGGACGTGCTGGACTACAGCACGTTGGTTGAGGGCATCGCCCTGTTGGTGCAGCAGGAGCACGTCAATCTGCTCGAGACCTTGGCGGAGCGCATCGCTCGGCACTGCCTGGCGGATCGACGCGTGGACAGCGTCAGGGTACGGATTGAGAAGCCGGACGCGCTGCCGATGTGTCGCTCCGTAGGCGTCGAGATCGAGCGCTCGCGCGGCTAGACCAGGGGCCCGCGGCGCGCCGTGGCGGCGGCGGCCAAGCGCCAAATTTGCGCCCAAAAGTGTAGTGCACATTGAAGCTTACGGTGTTGCCTACGATTCGTAACCGCAGGCGATAACCGCACTGGGGAGCACCTGGGGAGCACCTGGGGAGCACTGGGGACGTGGGGGAAAATGGGACATCGGGGAATGGGGATCAGGGCCAAGTGGGAGGGTCGAGCGACCGCAACAGCACAGCGCATGCGGGGACGCTAACCGGCCCTTAACGTTAAGGGCCTATCAACGGAATCGAAAATCCGCGTGCGCCTTCAAGCCGGGGGCACAAGGGTGAACTTAGGTGGGTGTTCCATGCGACGCCGCGTCGGAGCGTTTTTCCTTTTTGCCGTATTCGCCGCCCCAATTCCGCCGGCCGCCGCCGACCTGCCGGCGATCAAAACCACCCGCACCAATAGCGTGCCGGCCTGCGTCACGCCCGGCCGCTTGCTCGCCTACCTCGAGAGCCGCAACCCGCATCTCGACCCGCGCTTTCGCGTGATCGCCAGCGACTACATGCGCCTCGGCGAAACGCTGGCCGTGCGTTGGGATTATGCCTTTTATCAGATGTTGCTCGAGACCGGATCGCTCAGCTTCCGCGACGGCAACCGCTCCGGCGACGTGAAGCCGGCGCAAAACAATTTTGCCGGTCTCGGCGCCACCGGTCGCGGCGAGCACGGCGAGAGTTTCAAGGATGTTGCCACCGGCGTGCGCGCGCATTTAGAGCATCTGTTGCTCTACGCCGGCGAACGCGTCGACAATCCGGTGGCGGACCGCACGCGCAAGGTCCAGGAGTGGGGCGTGCTGACGGATTGGCACAAGGGCTTCACGCGCCCCGTGACCTTCGCCGACCTCGCCGCCAAGTGGGCGCCGGGGACGCGCGCCTATCGCCGGATGATCGAGGGTATCGCCGAGCACTTCGAGGAGTTTTGCGCCAGGCCGGATCCCAGACCCGAGCTGGTCCAGGACGCTCGCAAAGACAAGCGCGCCGCGGAGGCCAAGGCCGGAGAAGCAAAGCCCGAGCGCTCGGCCGGCGCCGAATTGGCCCAGCGGGCGATCGACGCCGGCAAGGCGGAAAGCGACGAGAAACGCGCCGCGCTGGGGCTGCAGCCGGCCTCAAGCCAAGCGGCGGCGGCCGCCGCCGTGCCGCTGCGGCTGCTCAATCAGCCCGCGGCGGACGCGCGAGGTGAGGTCGCGCCGGGCGCCGGCGCTGCCGCCGACGATGGCGGCGGCAAGCTCAATCGCGAAAGGCCCGCCATCAGCGCGGGCGCGGCCAAGCTTCCCGGCCCGGCCGGCAAAGCCGACAAAGCCAACGCCGGCGACAAGTCACTGCAGACGGCCTCAACGGCGGCGGCCGCAAGCAAATCGCTCGCAGCCCCGCCCGCCACCCCCGCCCAGAAGTGCCGGGTCTGGACGGCCAGCTACGGCGGGCAGAAGGCGATGATCATCAAGTCCCAGGTTGACAAGGTGGTGAACTACACCGTGCTCGACGTCAACGAGGGTTCGGAAGCGCGCGAGGCGGAGGCGTTCATCTCTGCCTACGCCAAAAACGGCGCCATCGCCGGCCAGTTCGGCAGTCAAGCCCAGGCGCTGGAAAAGGCCTTCGAGCTCTGCCCCGAAGGCTAAATCCGCACACAAAGGAAGGTGCCCCCCGGGGCACGCTTGTGCCCACGGCAAAAGCCTTTGGCGCGCTTGGCGGCCCAGCCCCTGGGGAGCATCCCCCGGCGTGGCGGCGGCCGCCATTGCCATGGTGGCGCCGCAATTGCCGCATGAGAGCTGGGCGGCCGGGGTGGCGGTCGCGGATGCCGGCGGCGCCGTCAGCGGCTAAAAGCACCGGGGCGAAGGCCCGGGTGCCTGTGAAACCAAAGCGAACGGACGGCAAGCGCGCAATGTTGAAAACCTTTGGTCAGCTGCTCCTGGCGGGCCTGGTGTGGATCGGGGCTGAGGCCGGACCGGCAGCTGGCGAGCAAGCCCAGACGGCGGCGCCCAACAATCCCAACTGCCGCAATACCGGCAGCTTCGAAGCCTGGCTCGATCGCTTCCGTCAGGAGGCGCGCGACAACGGCATTTCCAATGCCACCATTGCCGCAGCGCTTGGCTCCATGACGCTCGATCCCGGCATCATCCAACGCGACCGTAAGCAGGGCTTCTTCGCCCAGACGTTCACGGCGTTTTCCGGCAAGCTCATCACCTCGAACCGCATCCAAAACGGCCTCGCCAGGCTCAGGCAGCACCGCGATCTGCTCGCCAGGGTCGAGCAGCAGTGGGGCGTGCCGGGACCGGTGATCGTCGCCTTTTGGGGACTGGAAAGCGATTTCGGCTCGATGATGGGCAATTTGCCGGTGTTGCGCTCGCTGGCGACGCTTGCCTACGACTGCCGCCGTCCCGAGCTGTTTCGCGGCGAACTGATGGAAGCCTTGCGCATCATCGATCGCGGTGATCTGCGCCCCGAGGAGATGATCGGTTCCTGGGCCGGCGAGCTCGGCCAAACCCAGTTTCTGCCCGCCCACTATATGCAGCACGCCGTCGACTATGACGGCGATGGCCGTCGCGATCTCCTACAAAGCGTACCGGACGTGCTGGCCTCGACCGCCAACTTTCTCGCCTTTCTCGGCTGGCAGCGCGGCCAGCCGTGGTTGGAGGAGGTGCGTCTGACGCGGGAGCTGCCGTGGCAGGAGGCCGATCTCGCCATCCAGCACCCGGTGGAGAAATGGGCGGCTTGGGGCGTGAAACGGGTGGGCGGCCAGCCGTTTGCCGCCGGCCTGCCCGCCGCCTCCCTGCTGTTGCCGATGGGGCGGCACGGGCCCGCCTTCCTCGCCTATCCCAATTTTCAGGTCTACCTGAAGTGGAATCAGTCTCTCAACTATTCGATCACGGCCGCGCACCTGGCCGACCGGCTCGCCGGCGCACCGGCCATGGACAAAGGCAACGGCACGGTGGCCGAAATGAGCTTGCAGCAGGTCAAGGAGCTGCAGATGCTGATGGCCAAGCGCGGTTATTTTAGCGGCGAGGTCGACGGCAAGATCGGCGCGGCCACGCGCGCGGGCGTCAAGGCGGCGCAGTTGAAACTGGGCCTGCCGGCCGACAGCTACCCGACGCCCGAATTGCTCGAGCGCATGCAGGCGATGCGCTAGACCTCGCAGGCCCGGCGTTAGCGGTCGGCGGCCGAGGCCAGCCGGCCCGCCGCCGGCACGGCCGATTCCATCCATGCCGCCGGTTCCGGGCATGGCCAGGCGACGGTGCGCCCGCTCGGCCGATCGAGCGAAAGCGAGGTGCAGCCGCTGCGGGGTGCCTGGTCGCGGGGTGCGGCGGGTGTGGCGAAGAGAATGTGGTCGGCCACCTGCCGAAGGCTTGCGAGGTTCCACAGGGCGGCGCCGAGCAAAAGGCCGGCGAGCGCCGCCCGCCGCGGCCCGAGAATTGGGATTGGTCGCGGCCATCGTTGGGGTTTGGTTCGCTGCCCTTGCACGATCTCTCCTCGGCCAACCGAGCCCGCAAACAACGCGCGCACCGATGCGGCCCGTGGCTTTAGCGGCCGTGCCAGGGGTGCAACAATGCCGGGCGGGCCACCCTCAAAGATATTCGCGCTTTCCACAGCCCTGCGCGCCGCGCGGCGTGCCATCAAAAGCGGCGATCCTCGCGCGGACCGGGCAGGATCTCGCCTGGGTCGGCCGGCGGCGAGCGGCTCGGACCCGGCCGCACCGGCGGCACGTACATGCGGTTGGCCGCACACAAGCGGCGCGCATGTTCGTTGCTGCCGCAGGCCCGAAAGGCTCCGGCCCTGTCAAAGCAGACGCGCACCTCGCGCAGCCGCTGCCCCGATCCACCGCACTCTATGACCAGCATCTGTGGCGTAAGCCCTGGATTGGCCTCGACAAAATCCCGCACGAGCTCGCCCGGGGAGAGCATCAGGCGATCGTCCGTCAGGCCGACAAAGCGCGGCGGAATCGTGATCTTGTCATAGAGCCGACGGGCGAGCGCGAAGTAGCCCTCAACCCCGAGCCCGCTGCAGGTGCCATGCTTGCGGTACTCGTTGAAGATCAGCTTGTCGCTCGGCATGATGTCGAGCATGCGATTGGCCAGGGGCCTTGGCACATAGCCGCGGTCGGGGCTACGGCAGTATTCGGGCCACCCGCGTTCGTATTGCGGCCACAGCCCGTGCAGCACGAAGGCATAGCGTCGTTCCCCGCCGGCGTGGCACTGCGGGTCATAGCGCGCCTGGCGCAACTCGGCGCAGTAGGTCGGGCTCCAGGAGAGGGCGAGCACGTAGTAATCAAACACCCCGGCGCGGTGCTCGGCGGCCTGCCCGTCGCGCTGATAGCCATCGGGCCGCTCGCGGTAGGGGACGCCCTGCGCAAAGGCATCACCGGTGCAGCCGGCCCAACCCAAGAGCGCGCCCGCCACGCGAAGGACCGGCAAAAGCCGCAAAAAACCGGGCGCGATTGCCATCTTGAAACCTCCACCACGGCGATGAGCTCAGGGCCCTTTGCGACCCTTCGCGCCACCGATTTGGGCTCCTCCTTCCCCGCGGGGCTGCCGGTCCACGGCGAGGCAAAGGCTCCGGGGCGCGCGTGGCCGTCAGGCTGCAAGCTTCTCCAGAATCCGGGCCCAGCTGCGCGCGCCCTTGCGGAAGCACGACAGGTTATATTTCTCGTTCGGCGAATGGATGCGGTCGTCGTCGAGGCCGAAGCCCACGAGCAAGCTGTCCATGCCGAGCGCGGCCTTGAAGGAGGTGACAATCGGGATCGAGCCGCCGACGCCAATGAGCGCCGCGGGTCGGCCCCATTCTTCGGCCAAGGCCTCGGCGGCGCGGGCGAGGAAGGGCGCCTCCGGATCGAAGGCGATCGCCGTGGAGCCTTGGCCCGCCTGAAAGTCGACCCGGCAGTCCTCGGGCAAGCGGTCTTGCACGAAGGCCTGGATGCTCTGCAGAATTTTCGCGGGGTCCTGTCCGGGCACCAGGCGGCAGGTGATTTTCACGGAGGCGCGCGCCGGGATCACGGTCTTGGTGCCCACGCCCTGGTAGCCGCCGGTGATGCCGTTGAACTCCAGCGTCGGCCGCGCCCAGATTTGTTCGAGCACGCTATAGCGCCGCTCGCCGGCGGGCACGCTCAAGCCGACCTCGCCCAAGAATTCGCCGGCATCGAAGGCCAACCCCTGCCACTGCTTGAGGACCTTGGCCGACGGCCGTCGTATCCCGTCGTAGAAGCCCGGCACGCGCACCTTGCCGTCGCGATCGTGCATGTCGCCCAGGATGCGCGCAAGCACGCGAATGGGATTTTGCGCAGCGCCACCGAAACTGCCCGAATGCAGGTCGCGGCTCGGGCCCGACACGACGATCTCGATGGCACAGATGCCGCGCAGCTGCGTCGATATCGCCGGCGTATTCTTGTCCCATTGACCCGTATCGCAGACGAGCGCGAGGTCGGCCTTCACCTCCTTGCCGTGCTTGGCGAGAAAGCCCGGCAACGAGGCCGAGCCGCATTCTTCCTCGCCTTCAAACAGGATGCTGATCGGCAGCGGGGCGGCGCCGGCCACGGTCTTCCAGGCCCGCACCGCTTCCAGAAAGGTCATGAGCTGGCCTTTGTTGTCCTCCGCACCGCGCCCCGTGATGACCTTGCCGTTCGCCTTGTCGTTGGCCAGCCGAGGCTCGAAGGGCGGCGTTTTCCACAGCTCGAGCGGCTCGGGCGGTTGCACGTCGTAGTGACCGTAGAACAAGACGTGCGGGCCGGCGCTCAGGGCCTGCGGCGTGTCGTGGGCGACGACCATGGGGTGGCCCGGGGTTGGCACTACGCGGACGTCGAAGCCCATGGTTTTGAGCTGGCCCGCGCACCATTCGGCCGCCCGCCGGCAATGCGTCTTATAGGCCGGATCCGTGGAAACGCTGGGAATGCGGATGAATTCGAACAGCCGATCGAGCGCTTCGCCTTGGGTGGCATCGAGCGTATTGAGCACGCGGCGAAGCTGCGTCGACATGGGGCGCGACATCTTTCCAAAAGGCCGGGTAAACACTGAGCTGGGACGCGTAGAGTGCGCAAACGACGGGCATTGTCAAAACATTCCATACCGAGAGCGGCAATCCACCGCCGCTTCGGCTCGAGAACTTTTGCTTTTGCAAAGCGTTGCCGGGGATTATTTGAGAGACCTTCCCGCCGGTACTGATCGCCAATGTGACATGGAGTTGCAGCCATGAAGGGGAGCCCCCTTTCCAGCGTGGCAGCCGCAAAGCGGCAAGTTTATTTGTTCGGCCCGGATCGCGTGGACGGCCGTGCCGACATGAAGGAGCTGCTCGGCGGCAAGGGCGCCAACCTCGCCGAAATGGCGAGCCTTGGCCTGCCCGTGCCACCGGGGTTCACCATTACCACCGAGGTTTGCACAGCCTATTACGCCAGTGGCGACGCCATGCCGCCGAACCTGGAGCGGGAAGTGAAGGCGGCGCTGGCTGCGATCGGCGCCGCCGTCGGCGCGGCCTTCGGCGACCCCAAGGCTCCGCTATTGGTTTCCGTGCGCTCGGGCGCGCGCGCCTCGATGCCGGGCATGATGGACACCATTCTCAACTTAGGTCTCAACGATGCGACGGTTGCGGGCCTGGCGGCGCGATCGGGTAGCGAGCGCTTTGCCTACGACAGCTATCGGCGTTTCATTCAAATGTTTGCCAACGTCGTGCTCGAAGTAGATCACGGCGTGTTCGAGGACATTCTTGACAATCACAAGAACCTTAACGGCTATCAACTAGACACGGACCTTGGCGCCGGCGATTGGCGCGAGGTGATCGAGGCCTACAAGGGAGCTGTCGAGAACGAGACGGGAAAGCCGTTCCCGCAGTCAACCGACGACCAGCTCTGGGGCGCCATCGGCGCGGTGTTCGGCTCCTGGCACAATGCGCGCGCCAAGACCTATCGACGCTTGAATGGCATCCCCGACAGCTGGGGCACCGCGGTCAATGTGCAAGCCATGGTGTTCGGCAATCTCGGCGACACCTCTGCCACTGGCGTCGCCTTCACGCGCAACCCATCCACCGGGGCGCGCGAACTTTACGGCGAATTTTTGCTCAACGCCCAGGGCGAGGACGTGGTCGCCGGCATCCGCACGCCGCAGCCGCTGACCGAGGCGGCACGCCAGGAGGCCGGTGAAAAGCTGCCCTCGCTCGAAGCCCTGCTGCCCGAGACCTTTCGGCAGCTGGTCGCCGTCTTGGCCAAGCTGGAGGGCCGCTACCGCGACATGCAGGACGTAGAGTTCACGGTGCAGGACGGCAAGCTGTGGATGCTGCAGACGCGAGCGGGCAAACGCACCACCAATGCGGCCCTCAAGATCGCCGTCGACCTCGTCGCCGAGGGCCTGATCGACGAGGACGAGGCCGTGATGCGCATCGACGCCAACGCACTCGACCAGCTGCTGCATCCCAGTATCGATCCCGCGGCAGAGAAAAAGGTCATCGCCAAGGGGCTGCCGGCCTCGCCCGGCGCGGCGGCAGGCGAGATCGTCTTCGACGCCGATGCTGCCGAAGCCCTGAAGAACCAGGGGCGCGAGGTGATCCTGGTACGGATCGAGACCAGTCCCGAGGACATCCACGGCATGCACGCGGCCGCAGGGATCCTCACCACGCGCGGCGGCATGACCAGCCATGCCGCCGTGGTGGCGCGCGGCATGGGCCGCCCCTGCGTGTGCGGTGCCGGCGGCCTGCGGATCGACTACAAGGCGGGCACGATCACGGCCGGTGACGTCACGCTGCGCCAGGGCGAGATCATCACCATCGATGGCGGCAAGGGCGAGGTGCTGGCGGGCCGCGTGAAAATGCGCCAGCCCGAGCTTTCGGGCGACTTCGCCAAGGTCATGGCCTGGGCCGATCGGGCGCGCGCGCTCAGCGTGCGCGCGAATGCCGACACGCCGCGCGACGCCAAGCAGGCAGTGGCCTTCGGCGCCGAAGGCATTGGCCTATGCCGCACCGAGCACATGTTCTTCGAGGAAAGCCGCATCCTCGCCATGCGCGAGATGATTTGTGCCGACGACGAGGCCGGTCGCCGGCGCGCGCTGGCCAAAATCCTGCCCGTGCAGCGCGCCGACTTCGAGGCCCTGTTTGAGATCATGGCGGGCCTGCCGGTCACGATTCGGCTGCTCGATCCGCCCCTGCACGAGTTCTTGCCGCACGAAGCCAAAGAGGCGGAGGCCGTGGCAAAAGAACTCGGCATGCCCGTCGAAAAGCTCAGTCGGCGCGTGGCCGAGCTGCATGAGTTCAATCCGATGCTGGGCTTCCGCGGCTGTCGGCTCGCCGTGCGCTACCCGGAAATCACCGAGACGCAGGCGCGTGCCATCTTCGAAGCTGCGATCAATGCCGGACGCCAGACCGGCAAGCCGGTGGTGCCCGAGGTGATGATCCCGCTCATCGCCTACCGCACCGAATTTGCCGTGCTGCGCGACGTCATCGTCAAGACCGCAAACGCGGTGCGGGCGGAGACCGGCGCCGAGCTCGAATTCCAAATTGGCACCATGATCGAGCTCCCGCGCGCGGCCCTGCGCGCCGCCGAGATCGCCGAGGGCGCCGAAGGGGCCGAGTTCTTCTCCTTTGGCACCAACGATCTGACGCAGACCTGCCTTGGGCTGTCGCGCGATGATGCCGCCCCGATCCTTGCCAACTACGCGGAGCGGGCGATTTTCGAGGTCGACCCCTTCGTCTCGATCGATCGCGAGGGCGTGGGCGAGCTGGTGGCGATTGGCACCGAGCGCGGCCGCGCCGTGCGGCCGGACTTGAAGGTTGGCATCTGCGGGGAACATGGCGGCGATCCGGCCTCGATCGCCTTCTGCCACGCCACCAAGCTCGACTACGTATCCTGTTCGCCCTTCCGCGTACCGGTGGCGCGCCTTGCCGCCGCGCAGGCCGCGATCGGGCAACGGCGCGCCGGTGGCGGCCGCTAAACGGAGCGCCGGGGCGACCGCAACGGGTCGTGCCACGGCAGGCCAACAAGACCCGGCGCTCCAGCGAACTTAGTCTACAGAAAGCGCCGATCGTCGGCTTCCAGCTCGTCCAGGCCCGGGCGCCGCGGCCGCGGTCCCCGATTGGGACGCATCAGCAGCAACACAATGAGCATGGGCGGAAACAGGAAGCTCCAGGCCGCCCAGAACGAATGATCGCGCCGCTTCAGGCCAGCGACGATACCGGCAACGAAGGCGCACAGAATGGAGACGATGCCCCAAAAGGCGATGACCTTGACCATCTTCGTCCTCAGCAACCGGGCTCCCCGCGGCCAATCTCTGCCGGGTCCGGCCTAATATAGCCCAATCGTGATTGAACGATGGTGGGCCTGGCACCCACGCCTGCCCTCTCGAAGTCTTGAAGGCTGCGCATTTTTCCCCTCATTTCCCCTCAGTCGGTGCAAACCCGGGCCTTTTTGGGCGTGGGAGGCCTATTTGAACTGGGATGGATCAAGCGCCGGCGGCAGCGACGGCAAGGGCACGTTGATCTCGACCTTGGAGGGATCGAGCGTCGGGTCCTTGTCGAGCCAGTAGGTGACCGAGCCCGGCCAGAAGATCAAGATCACAACCAGGATCAGCTGCAAGACCAGCCAGGGAATGGCGCCCCAGTAGATGTCCGAGGTCTTGATCGTCGGTGGCGCGATGCCGCGCAGGTAGAATAGGGCAAACCCGAAGGGCGGGTGCATGAAGCTCGTTTGAATGTTGGCGCAAATGAGCACGCCGAACCACACCAGATCGATGCCGAGCTTGTCGGCCACGGGCGCCAGGAGGGGGATGATGATGAAGGCGATCTCGAAGAAATCCAGGAAGAAGGCGACCACGAAGATGAAGGCGTTGACGAACACCAGGAAGCCCAGCTGACCGCCCGGCAACGAGGTCAACAGTCCCTCGATCCATTCCTTGCCGCCGACGCCCTGGAACACCAGGCTGAACACCCGCGCACCGATCAGGATATAGACCACCATGGCGGTGATGCGCATGGTGCTGGCCATGCCCTCGTAGAGAAACTTCCAGGACAGCGTGCCGTAGGAGGCCGCCAGCGCGATCGCTCCCACCACGCCCATGGCGCCTGCCTCGGTCGGCGTCGCCAATCCCATGAAGATGGTGCCGAGCACCAGGAAGATGAGCCCCAGGGAGGGGATCATGCCGCGCAGGCATTTGAGCAGGAGCGCCCGGCCGCGCAGCGTTCGCGCCTCGGGCGGCAGCGCCGGCACGTCGTTTGGGCGCAGCACGCTCAGAATTGCGACCCAGATGCAGAACAGCCCGACCTGGATGAGGCTCGGCCCAATGGCACCGGCGTACATATCGCCGACCGAGCGGCCGAGCACGTCGGCCAGCACCACCAGCACCAGGGAGGGCGGAATGAGCTGGGTGATGGTGCCCGAGGCGGCGATCACGCCCATGGTATGGCGGGTGGAATAGCCGTACTTGAGCATTGGCACCATGGAGATGACACCCATGGCGATCACCGAGGCCGCGACCGTGCCGGTGATGGCGCCGAGAATAGCGCCGACGAAAATCACCGCATAGGACATGCCGCCGCGCATCGACCCGAACAGTTGGCCGATGGAATCGAGCAGGTCTTCGGCCAGACCGCAGCGCTCCAGGATTGCGCCCATGAAGGTGAAGAAAGGGATCGCCAGCAACAGGTCGTTGGAGACGATGCCGAACAGCTGATAGGTCAAATTGCCGAGAAAGTCCGGCCGGATCAGTCCCAATTCGATGCCGAGAAAGCCGAAGAACAAACCGGTGGCGGCAAGCGAGAAGGCGGCCGGGTAGCCGATCAACATGAACAGCACCATGCCGCCAAACATCAGCGGCGCCATGTTGTGGGCGACAAAACTCATTGCAGCGGCTTCTCGTACTTGAATTCGGCGTCGATCACCTGCTCGATCGCCGCCAGGCGCTTGATGATCTCGGAGACGCCCTGCAACGCCATCAAGGCAAAGCCGACGGGCAGCAGCAGTTTGACCGGCCAGCGCAACAGACCGCCGGCGTTGGAGGAGCCCTCATGGCCCTGCCAGGAGGCGACGAACCAGGGCCAGGTGTAGTAGATTAAGATCAGGCAGATCGGCAGCAGAAACAGCACCCCGCCGATGATGTCGATCCAAATGCGCGTCTTCTCCGAGACCATGCCGTAGAGCAGATCGACGCGCACGTGCTCATTCATCTTCAAGGTGTAGGGGGCGCCCAGCAGCACCATGCCGGCGAACATGTACCATTGGATCTCCAGCCAGCCGTTCGAGCTTTCGCTGAACAGATACCGGCTCGCCGCATTGCCGGCGCTAATCAGACAGGCGAGCAGCACCAGCCAGTTCGCCAGCACCGCAAATTGCCCGTTCAGCCAGTCGATGGCTCGGCTCAAACGCAAAAGAACGGACATGGTCCCCCCGATGGCCCGCAGGCGTGTAGGGCGGGCCGACACACCAAAGAGCGCCGAACCGACAAACACCGCGTCGCGTTCTGGATTCCCCCGAGTGCGTGAGGCGCTTTTTGCGCGGCACCGCACCTGGGGCTACAGTTAGCCGAAACTGAGGACCGGCGGAAGTGCTTGCTTTGCCAAAAGAAACTTTTCTCCGGGTGCGGCGCAATGCGTCGCCAGGCCAGCGCCACCCCGTTGCTCGAAGCCATTGCGTGCCAGGCTCGAACTTAAGTTCAATGGCACAAAACGGGCGCTCTTTTGGGCCTATGGCGACGGCTGCCTGCCGGGCAGCGTCCGGCCGCGACCAAGGCCCCAGCCCAGCGCCAGGCCCCCGAACAGGAGCGCATTGGCGAGCACCAGCGCGTGCAGCGCCAGGGCGCTGATGATGGCGTCATCGCGGGGCACGCCGGCCCAGGTCGTGGCCAACACCCAGGCGGCCTGCGCGGGGCCAAGGCCGGCAATGCCGTTGACGGGCAGCGCGAAGGCGAGATTGCCGGCGGCCGCCCCCATCAGGGCCGCGCGCGGCCCCACCGTATCCACCACGGCGGCGGCGACCAAGACCGCGGCAAACCCGAACGTCAGCCAAATGGCAAAGCCCAACCCCACCACCAGGCGCACGCAACCCTCCCCAAGGGCGCGCAGCCCCCCGACCGCGTCGGCATCGGCCTTGAGGCCGCCGACGCGGCGGGCAAGCCCGGCGCCCAGTCGCGGTCCCAACCTCGATCGCAAGCTTGCTGCCAGGCTCGACCCGGCGAGCCGGCTCCCAAGTCGCGGCGCCAGGGCGGCGCCGAGGCCGAGCAGGGCGAAGGGGGCGAGCGCAAAGGCCACGGCAGCGAGCAGCATGGCGGTCTGCGCCGCCGGCGCGCGCATAATGAGCGCTGCCGCGCCCAACAGGATGGCCACCACCGTCGTCAGATCGAACAGTCGTGCCAGCAAAAGCACGCCCGCCGAGCGCAGCAGGCTGTGGCCATACTGCTGGTGCATGAGGGCAGGATAGCCGAGCTCGCCCAGCCGGAACGGCAAGACGAAATTCAGGAAATTCAGCTTGAGCGCGATTGCCACCATAGGCGCATCGGGCAGCGTCGGCCGGCCGGTGGTCATCACCGCAAATCGCCAGGCACGCAGCCATTGCACCAGTCCCGCAAGCACGAAGGCGGCAAGCAGCGGCGCCGGCTTGGCGTCGGCCCGCAATCGCCCGAGCGCGCCCACAACCTGCGGCGTCAGCAAGACCCACAGGCAAAGCGCGCTGATTGCCGCCGCAAGCAGCACCATCGAAACTCGCTTCATGCGCGCTGCTGCCCTCGCTGCGCGGCCACCAGGTGGCGCATCTCGATCGGCCGCTGGGTGCGATGGATGATCAGCTCCGCCAACATGCCAAACAAGATCAGTTGCACGCCGACGATGACGGCCAAGACGCCCAGCAACAACAGGGGACGGTTGCCGATGCTGGCCCCGGTCAGCACCTTGAGCCCGATCAGATAGGCAAGGGCGAGACCACCGCCTGCTGCCACCAAGCTGCCGATGCCGCCGAACAGGTGTCCCGGTCGATAGGCGAAGCGGGTAATCAAAACGACCGTCAGCAGGTCGAGAAAGCCGCGCAGGTAGCGGGCGACACCGTACTTGGAGGCGCCGAAGCGGCGCGCGTGATGGCGCACCGGGATCTCGGCGATGCGATAGCCGAGCGCGTTGGCCAGCACGGGCACGTAGCGGTGCAGCTCGCCATAGAGCTGGATGGCGTCGAAGATCTCGCGGCGGTAGGCCTTGAAGCCGCAGTTGAAATCGTTGAGCTTCACCCCGCTGATGGTCGCGGTCACCTTGTTGAAGAGGCGCGAGGGCACGGTCTTGTTGAGCGGATCGTGCCGTTCCTTCTTCCAACCCGACACCAGGTCGTAGCCGCGATCGAGCGTCTCGACAAAACGGGAAATCTCATCGGGATCATCCTGCAGATCGGCGTCCATGGTGATGATGACATCGCCGCGGCAGGCACCGATGCCGACCATCAAGGCCGTGGCCTTGCCGAAATTGCGCCGCAACCGGATCGCCTGGATCGCGTCGTTTTCGCCGGCGAGCTTCGACATCACCTCCCAGGTGTTGTCGCTGCTGCCGTCATCGACCAGCACGAGGTCGCGCAGCGCGTGCCCGCCGGCGCGGCAGGCAGCGATGATGCGCGCCACCACCAGGGGCAGCGATTCCTCCTCGTCCTTGGCGGGGACGACGATGCTCAAGGCGTGCGCCTCGCGCGCTACGGCCTCGTTCCTTGCCAATCCCCTCAGCGTGTCGCTCATCGGCAGTCGCCCTGACTTTCCTCATACAGTCGATAGAACAGGCGATAGGCGCGCGTCTTGGAGCCGGGCATGAGGATCGGCAAGGGAATGACCATCTCGCCCTCACGTCGGCGCGCGTCGGCCGGTACGCCCAGGTCACGGTCGAGGTAGGCGTCCAAGGTGCCTTCCACGTTGCCCTTCTTGCCGGGCCACAGCACCAGGCATTGTCCCTGCCCGGAGGGTGGCGGCCAGACGCGCGGCGGATAGCTGATCTCGACCACCCTGGCGTGCGGAAACTGCACGCGCATGTTGCCGCCGACGTGAAAGTCGGACACCACGATGGTGCCGGTGCCGGCGAAGCCGGCGGCGCGCAAGTGCTGGGCGACGTCCTGGAAGGGAACCAGCGCACGACAGGCCCCCGGACAGGCCGCCTGCACGAGGATGCGCGCGGCCACGGCGACGATCGCCACGGCGACAATGGCTTGCGCGTAAAGCTTGAGCGCGCGCTCGGCCGGCTGACCGCGTTCCACCAGCATGAACAAATAGACGGGCAAGATCTGCAAGGCGGGCTGCAGCAGGCGCTCGGAAAAGTTGGTGGCACCCGCCAGCGGCACCAGCAGCCAATGCAAAATGAGGGCAATGGCCATCACCATGCCAACCAGATGCACACTGATGATCGGCTCGGGCTGCGGCGCTGGCGCCTTGAACCCGCGCCAGGCCGCCGGCCCGAGCACGGCGAGAAAGATTGCCAAAAAGGGCATCGGGTAGACGACGGCGGCCAACAGCAGGTCGGCCGAGCCCAGGACCACGCCGCCCAGCCGGCTGTGCGCCGGCTCGCCCAAGAGCGTGCCAAGACCGTCGCCCACCGCGGGGCCGATGTGGACGGCCCACAGCGCCGAGGGCAGCGCGATGACCGCAGTGAGGAGGCCGGCGGGCAGGACGCGCCAGTTCAAGACCAGGCCGCGCTCGCGCTGCTGCGTCAGGCAGGCGAGCGGCAGGGCGATGGCGAACATCATGAAATTCCACTTGCCCAGCAGCCCCAGGCCAAAGGCCGCGCCGAGCGCAAGGTAGCGGGCAAGCGAGGGTTTTTCGCACAGGCGCAGGAAGGCATACCAGCTCGCGGCCAGGAACGCCGCCAGCACGGTGGTGTGGGTGAGGTCATGGTGGCTGTAGTAGCCGAACACGTAGATCGCCGCGAAACTGAAGGTGGCAAGGGCGGCCAGGCGCGGGTCGCGAATGAGGGCGCGCGCCGTCAGATAAGTGAAGCCCGCGATCATGGCGAGCAGACCGTAGCGCAACAGGCTGATCGCCAGCGCGCCGACGTCCGTCAGCTGGCCGGTGGCGAGCAGGGCCCAGGTAAACAGCGGCGGGGCCCGAAAGCGGTAGTTGAGCAGCCATTGCTGGCCGAACAGCGCCTGCTCGGCGTCATCGAGGCCAAGGGTGGGGCCGATCCACAGGCGCACGCCCAGGTGGACCAGCAGATAGGCCAGGATGATGAGGGCGACCTGCCGTGGTCTCGCCCAGGTGGGTTGCGATGCCATGCAGGACACTAGTTGGTGGTTGGCAACTCGTTATAGGGTATCCCGCGCACCGCCGCCACCCAGCCGACCGGGGCGCCGCGAAGCGGTCGCGGAGGCGGCAGCATCTCCCAGCGCTCGGAGCCGGCCTAGACGCGGCCCTGCTTGATGCGCACGCCGGGCGCCAAGCGCTCGAGCAGCACGTCGGGCCGGAAACGGTAGAGCCGCGCCGGGCGTCCGCCGGTGCGGAAGCGGTATTGCTCGGTCGGCTCGACCAGACCGCCGCCCTCGACCAGGCGGCGGAAATTCTGCTTGTGCAGATGCGGACCCAAGATGGCCTCCACGGTCTTTTGCAGCTCAAACAGCGTAAAGACCTCGGGCATCAACTCAAACACCACCGGGCGATACTTGATCATGCGGCGCAGGTCGGCAATGGCGCTGGCCAGCGCCCGACCATGGTCGCCGAGCTCGGCATAGCGCAATTGCGCGAGCGCGCCGTTGGGCGCGCGCACGTCCGCGCCGGCGGCCTCACCGTCCCTGATCAGGCCGGCCTCGCACAACAGGTCGTAGCGCTCGACCACCTTTTCCTCGTCCCAGGCCGCACCGTCACAGCCAAAGCACAAGCGCACGCGCTGCGCCCGGCCGGGACGTCCGTTGGCGCAGACGGGCTCGGCGCCGGCCCAGGCGTTGAGCGCCGGCTCGATCTCCTGCTTGAGGCAGGCCGGCCGGCCATGGCGCCAGTCCTCCCAGGGGAAATAGTGATACCAACTCCTCCAGACGACGCCGCCGCGTTGGCTCGTCTGCTCCGGGCCGACCAGGGCCAGGTAACTGATGCAAAGGACAACGGAGGCAATTGGACCCGCGCCACCCGCGCGCGTGCTGGTGCCCGCAATCTGCCGCGTCTGGTGCAACTCAAGGCCGGTCTGGCGCGCCACGGCGGCGAACAGGCCGGCATCCAGGCTGTCGTGCTCGCCGGCGCGAAACAGCCCGCCGGGCAAAGTTTGCCGCGGCCGGCCCTCGCCGGCATCGGCCAACACGGCGACCACCGGCTCGTCGTCGCGCACGGCCAGCACAACGGCGGTCAATCCAACCGCGATCGACCCCGTGGCAGGGGCGACGCTGGCATAACTCATCGGTCTGCGCGCGCCTTCGGAATGGCGCTGGGGCCAAGTCATTGACTGCCTCGCGGCAAGTTTCGCGGGTGGCCCTAGATTGCGATGGCAATCGTGGCAATTTTCCGCACTAGCTTAAGGCAGTAACAAAAATCAGCCCCCGAGCGAGAGGTCTGCGGCAATGGCAAAGGGGACCGCCTCGCCGACGACGACCCCGCGCCCGATTGCCTCGATGGCGCGCACCATACGGCCGTTGCGGCCGAGCGCCAGATCGGCGAGGCGGATCATTAAGCGGTTGGGATAGGCGGTGGGCGAAGCGCGGCGCAGGCGCTCGGCGATCAGATCCTCTGGCACCTCCGGGTTGATCGAGCACAAGGCGGTGAAGGCTGCGGCCGTGGAGCGGCTAATCCCGGCCCAGCAGTGCACCACCATGGGGCCCTGTCCGCCCCAGGCGCGGGCAAAGGCGACGATTTCATCGATGTGCGTCGGCTCCGGATGCACGCAACCCAGGAGCGGCTCCGAAATGTCGTGCAGGCTGAGGCGCAAATGCCGTTCGGGCGAAATGCCGAGCGGCCGCTCCACCACGATTTCGTCCTGCAGCAAGGTGATGAGGTGGGAGGCCTTGGCGCGCGCAACGAGGCCCGGCACCGCGCTGAGCGGGCACACGTGCAGAATGCCGGTCTTGGCCATAGGCTCCCCCTCGGTCTGGCGCTTCACTGCCCCTGCCTCCGTGCGCGCTCGCGGGCCTGCTACAGGTTACTCCCGGGATAGGTCCTGAAAGCGCAGCAAAAACTCCTTTTGGGCGAAGGCGATGGGTTTGGCCGCAATCGTCTCCAGGCGATCGCGCAGAACCTCGGGCACGCCGCGCGGCACGCCGAAATAGCGGTTGGCTTCGGCCCGTGTAAAGCCGGCAAGCCCGGTCGCCTCATAATAGGCGGCGATGCGGTCGGCCGCCTTGATGGCGTTGGCGATCCGATCGGGCAGCAACGGCGGCAGCCCGAAGCGGCGATGGATGGCTTCCAAGAGCTTGCGCTCGAAAGCCTTGTAGTCGAGGCCGAGCGCGGCCTTGAAGGGACTGATGAGGTCGCCGATGACGTATTCGGGGGCATCGTGCAGGAGTGCGGCCAGCCGCCAGCGGCGCGCCAGATCGGGATCAATGCCGGTGGCGATCTCCTCGACCAGCAGCGCGTGCTGGGCCACCGAAAAGGCATGCTCGCCCACCGTCTGCCCATTCCAGCGCGCGACGCGGGCGAGGCCGTGCGCGATGTCCTCGATCTCGATGTCGGTGGCGGCGGGATTGAGCAGGTCGAGCCGGCGACCCGAGAGCATGCGCTGCCAGGCGCGCGCGACGCGCGCGGCGCCCTCGCCGGCGGCTGTGTCCCTGTCGCTCATGCCGTTGGCCCCGCGCGCGGCGCGGTGAACTGGCGCTGCAGCTTGGCGCAGGCGGCATGGCGGTGGCAGCTGACCAGGTGGTCGTTGACCATGCCGGTCGCCTGCATGAAGGCATAGACCGTGGTGGGGCCGACGAAGCGAAACCCCCGCGCCTTGAGCGCCTTCGAAATGGCTGTCGACCTCGCGGTCTGCGCCGGTACGCCCTTGAACGAGCGGTGTGCGTTGATCTGCGGTCGGCCGTCCACCTGGTCCCACAGGAAGGCCGCCAGGCTCGTGTGCTCGTTGAGCTTCAAGAGCGCGCGAGCGTTGTCGATGGTGGCTTCGATCTTGAGCCGGTTGCGCACAATGCCGGCGTCGGCCATGAGACGTGCCATATCCTTGGCGCCGTAGCGGGCGATGCGCGCGGGGTCGAAGGCATGGAAGGCGGCGCGAAAGTTCTCCCGCTTGCGCAGGATCGTCAGCCACGACAGGCCGGATTGGAAACCCTCGAGCACGAGTTTTTCAAACAGGGCGCGGTCATCGCTCTTGGGTACCCCCCATTCTTCATCGTGATAGCGCGCGTATTGCGGATCGGCGATTCCGACCCAGGGGCAGCGCTGTGGCTGGCGGGCCGTCATACCGCCTCCGTGCGGGGTGCCGGCGTCATCGCGAACTGAGCCCAGGCCGGCTTGCTGAGGCTGATGGGGACAGCATCGGCGGTGATGGCGGTGCCGGCCGCCAGCGCCTCGGCGGCGCGATCAAGGCGCACGAGCGCCAAGCCGCGACTGCCGTCGACCGAGCCGAGCGACCCCAACGGCACCGTAGCGGCCTTGATCGCCGCATTGGCAGGCAGTGGGGCGGTGCCCGCAACGACCACGATGCGCTTGCGCCCACCGCCACGGTGCTGCATGCGGCTTGCTACCTCCTGTCCGATAAAGCAGCCTTTGCTGAAGGACACCCCGCTCAGCTGATCGTAGTTGGCCTCGTGCAGGAAGGTGTCGCCCAACCGGTAGTCCCGCTCGGCTTCCGGCACGCCCAGCTGAATGCGATGCCGGTGCCAGTCCTCCGCGCTCGCCGGCCGGGTACCCGGCGCGGCGGCGACGGCGGCGCGAGCCGCATTCGGGGCGATGATGCGCGTGCCCAATTGAGCCAACCTGGGATCGCTAAAGGCGATACCGCCGGGCACGGCGGCGGGCGGCGCGCCCCAAAGAGCAAACACCGCATAGTTCGCGGACTGATCGCTGATCTCCACCTTGGCGCGCAGCTTGTAAAGGGTCAGGCGCTTCGACAAATTCGCCGCCTGTGCTGTGGCCGTCTCGAGCAAATACGCTTCGCCCGCGCCGACGACAAAAAACTCAAACAGAATTTTGCCCTGCGGGCTCAAGAGCGCGGCGTGGATCGCGGGCTTGGTGCCGAGGAGGTCCATATCGTTGGTGATAAGGCCTTGCAGCAGCTTTTTGGCGTCGGCACCGGCGACGCGCACGATGCCGCGGTCGGCAAGCAGCGCGAGATTTGCAGGTCGCATGAAAAAAATTTTGTCTGTTGCAGCCCTGGGGCTGCTGCTGCCTGATCTTGAGCCACACAGGTAAGCGCGCGGCGGGCAACAGGCAAGCCTCGCCCCCGGACTTGTCCCGCAGCGGGCGGGCCGGCGCCGCCGAAAGCGGCGCCCCGCCAGGCGCCGGGGATCGCCAGCTTTAGCCTTTCATGGCCCGAAGCAGAGCCCCTGTCAGGCTCCCCCACAGCTCGCGCCGGCCCCAAAGAGGCTCCAGCGGTCGCCCGATGCCTCAGAAGCGCTCGCTCGACCGGCTGGCGCGCTGCCGGTAGGGATCAGCGACCTGTTGCGCCACAATCCTGTCCAGCTCCGGCGGCAATCGGTGCACGACGGTTACCGGCGTTCCCACCTCCACGCGGCTCGCAAGGTCGACGATGTGGGCGTTGAGCATGCGGAAGCATCCCGAGGAGGCGGCCTGGCCGATCGTTTTGGCGTCATTGGTGCCATGGATGCGATAGAGCGAATTGCCTAGATAGAGCGCCATCGCCCCCAGCGGGTTCTTGAGGCCCCCGGTCATCTTTTCCGGCAGCCGCGCGTCGCGTTCGCGCATCTCTTCCGGTGGGTACCAGTCGGGCCATTCCGCTTTGCGGCTGATGGTCTCCGTGCCGGTCCAGGTGAACCCCTCTCGGCCCACGGAGATTTGGTAGAAGAGAGCGGTGGTCTCCGACTGCACCAGGAACAGGCGGCGCCCCCTGGTATCGATCACAATGCTGCCCACGGGATAGCGGCTGGGAAATTGGATGCCGGGCGGCGTTTGCGGGGCAATTGCCGGGCGCGCCCCGCCCGACTGTTGCGCCGGCCCACGCGCCCGCGGCCGGTAATACTCATCATCGTCATTGTCCCACCAGTTAAACAAGCCGTACCGGGGTTGCGGCCGATCGTAGGAATAGCCGCGATCGTAGGGCCAACCCCAGCTTTGCGCGTGCGCTTCGGGCACCAGCGCCAGCATCCCCAAACCCAACAGTCCCAAGCGCCACATGATTTTTGATCCTCGGTTGGCCGATGCCAGGTTTTTAAGAAAAGCGTCGTTTGCGCCCGCGCCGGTGCGCGGGCTCCCACCGTGCAACGTTATCTTTGCTTTGAACGGTGCACCAGCGCCTTAGTTCCCCGCGCCAAGCCCTTACGGCATTTTACGAAAAGAGTGCCACACGCCATCGGCGCCAATGGCAATGCGCCACCACGCATAGCGTCCTTTGGCCTTGAGCTCGCCGGCGGTGGCCGCGCCAAGCGTGCGTATGAGCTCGACCTCCTGGGCGGGCGTCAGGGTTCCCAGCGGCACCTCGGCAAAATAAGGCCACACGTAGATGCGGTTGTTTTCCAGATCGCGCCCTGTCGGTGAGATGACATAGCCCGCCTCGAGGATTTGTCCGAGCGCCGCCAGCACTTCCAGACCGCGCCCGTCGGCGGAAATATGCTTCCAAAAAGCCACGGGGTCGGCTACGGGCTCGGCGGCGAGATCGGGCTTGAGTTCATTGAGGTCGTAGGCGTGGCGCAAGTCCTCGATGTGCCCGGAGCTCACCGCGCTCAGAATAACGTCGCGCATCTCTTGCACCGGACCCGGCAGCTCGGCCGTGCCGTAGTAGACCCGCGGCGCGGCGGTGCTGCGCCCTTGTTGGGCCGCGCCTTCGCCCAGCAAACCAACGCAATAGACAAGGGCCAAGCCCATCAGTAGGAATAGCAACGGCGCACCGGTATGCGGTCCGATCCGCGGCTTCTGCCTCATGGGAGGTCCTTGTTTGGCCATGTTGTTCGCTTGCGGGCGTGCGAACACTCAAGGCAGCGTTGGGACCGAGGCGACGGTATAGGCCGCCGTGAGCTATATCCCCAATCCCTTTATCATACCCGTCGGCATTGCCATGGGAATTTTGCTGGCGATGCCGTTCGGGCCCGTCAATTTGCTTGGCATTCAACGCGCCGTCGAGCGTGGCTTCTTCGGGGGCATGGCGGCGGGGCTCGGTATCATGGCCGGCGACGGCTTGATCGCGCTCGGCGCCGCGCTCGGCGTCAATGCCATCTCCGGGGCGATCCGGGACTACCGCACGGCGATTCAAATCGTCGGTGGCCTAGCGCTGCTGGCGATGGGGCTAACCCTGTTTTTAACCCGGCCGGCCATCGCCATGGAGACGCACACGGACAAAGCCTCGCTTTGGGACTATGTCTGGGACATTCCGCAGACCTTCTTTTTGACGATCACCAATCCCGGCGCCGTGATCGGACTCGTCGCGATCTTCGGCGGCGTCAGCTCATTCGTCGAAGTGGAATCGCACGTCGACGCCCTGACGATGGTCGCCTCCATCATGGGCGGCAGCTTCAGCTACTGGTTCGTCGTTTCGCAGTTCATCAGCACGATCCGGCACCGTCTCGACGTTGTGCGGCTCGGCCAGATCAATCGCATCGCCGGCCTGGTGATGATGGGCTTTGGCTGCGTGTTGATCGGCGAGATGGTGATCAAGCGCCTCAAGTTTTGGTGAGGCCGCCGTGCACGCGCCTCAATGGCGCGCGCGATAGATCGTGAACTCACCCTTTTGCACGCGCGGCCCGAGGCTGGCGACGAGGCTGACAACCGATTCCTCGCCGAAGGAGGCCACCAAATCGGTCAGCGCGGTATAGAGGGCCGCATAGGCCATCAGCTCGGGGGCAATGCCGCTTTCGGTGCCTTCCTCCCATGCTTCCAAGATGTAGTTGAGCGCCTTGACACTCGCGTCGTCGGTCTTCACCGGCCCAAGGTCCATTCCATGTTCTCCCCATTTCCCTCGCCTCGGCTGCGCGATGCGTGCGACTGCGCGTCGCCTGCATCCCCCAACAGCCATCGGCCGCACACGTGCACGGCCCGTCGTGCTATCACGCCGGCGGCCTTTGGGTGTCTGCTACAACAGTTAACGATTAATTAAAGCCGACCTTGTCTGCTGGCGCTTAAGGCACAGTCTTGACCAAGGTATCGGCAATTTCGGCACCCTCGGTCAGGAAGCGCGCGATGGCGGTCTGCGCCGAGGCCGTACAGCTGTAATAGGTGCGCGAGTAGCTCCTGTAGCCGTCGTTGAAGCTGCGCGTCAGTTTGGCACGGCGCAGCGCCGAGGATCCTTCCGCGTTCATCAGCTCCTTCATGCGATCGCGCCAGAGTTGGCCGTCGTTGTTGCCGCACAGCTCACGCAGATAATGGACCGCGCCCAGGATTTCCGAGAGCCGCAGCAGCTTGTCGTCGTAGGGACGGTTTTCCGGTGAGGCAAGCTGCGGCTGGGCCAGGGCGGCACAGGCAAGCCCCGCCGCGCCGGCGAGGCCCAAACAGGCGCGGGGAATGATTCGCATGGGATCTATCGTCGCTGCGGCCTCGGCACAAGGAAAGGGGCATTTTAGGCCCCCCGCCGCCACCGACAAGCACAGGCTGTGCCGTGCGCGGTCAGGGCGCTGCACCCCTCAGACGGTGCAAGGCGCGCCCGATCAAGGGCGCCGCCCCCTGCGTCAGGGGATAGGCGCCAAGGTCGCCGACAGCAACAAAGCGGGCCGCGGCGGCGTCGCCGCCCGCAACGGGCTCCCCAGCGGTCCAGCGCCCGAAGAAGACGGCGATCAGATAATGCGCCAAAAGTCCGCCAGCAGCGGCCTCCAGCACCACTTCGTGGATGTCAAGAAGGCCCGCGATCTCGGCCTCGATTGAGGCTTCCTCGCGCAGCTCGCGCAGGGCCGCCGCTGCCGCGCGCTCCCCCGGCTCGATATGTCCGCCCGGCAAGCTCCACTGCCCCTTGAGGGCGCCGCGGCCTCGCTCGACCAACAAGACATGGTCGGCCCGGAAAATGGCGGCACTGGCCCCGCACCGCGGCCAGGGCGGGTCGACGGGCGTCGAGCTTGCGAGGCGACGTGAAGCGGTCATGGCGGCGGTGAGGTTAGCCGCCGGCGGCTGCCCCGTCGATGTCGGGGGCTCGACTTTGGACATCTTTAGGCCTGGAATTTTGGGCCCGGAAGTTTGTGCCAGGATTTGAGTTTGGAATTGTGCCACGGCGTTTCGCCGGCAGGGCCTGGCGCGGGAACGCTCCGCAGGGAATTGGCCCAGACTTTGCGTCTCGCCCTCAACGGCCGGGCAGAGCCGCGGCGCGGCGCGGGACAAGGGGGATGAGCAGATGGGCGACCGGGACGCGAGGGCTGAGCCGCGCATCGTCGTGCTGATCGCCGGCGGCCCGCTCGCGCACATGCTCGTTAACCGCCTCACGGAACATTTCGGATCGATCAGTGTCCTGAAAGAGGACCCCAAATCCAAGTTTAAAATCGTGCGCCGCCGCGCCCGGCTGGTCGGCTGGCGCCAAGCCCTCGGGGCAGGCGGCGTTCGGCCTGTTGCAGAAATGCGTTGCTCGCCGCAGCACCGGTCGCCTGGCGGCAATCTGGCGCGAGCACGGCCTCAATCCCGCGCCGCCGAGGGTCGGCTGGCACGAGATCGGCTCGGTCAACGCGACCGCCGCCCAAGCGGCCTTGCGCCGGCTCGCGCCCGACGTGGTGGTCGTGTATGGCACGCGCATCATCAAATGGCGCACGCTCGGCGCGGTGGCGGCGCCCTTCATCTACTACCACGCCGGCATCAATCCCAAGTACCGCGGCCAGAACGGCGCCTACTGAGCACGCAGCCAGCACGACGACGCCCATGCCGGGGTGACGGTGCATCTCGTCGATGAAGGCATTGATACGGGCGGCGTTCTCTATCAGGCGTCGAATTCGCGGCCGATGACAACATCGCCACTTATCAACACCGGCAAATGGCGGCGGCGCTGCCGCTGTTGCTCAAGGCGGTGGAGGATGCCCTCGGCGGCCGCCTGCGACCGCGGCGCATCAACTTGCCGTCGCGGCGGTGGTTCCACCCAACGCTGTGGGGCTACCTGAGGACCGGGCTGGTGCAACAGGTTTGGTGAAGGCTCACGCGCATGACGTTGCGGGCCTGGAGGCCTGCGCCTTGCGGCGCACCATCAGCTTAGACAAAAATGGCGTGCTGGTGAGATCGGCAGCAAGGCCGGCCGCCTCGAACGTGCCCTCCAGATCGTCGCGCAAATAGCCTTGGTAGTAGGGCTCGTGGAAGCGATGGGGGAAACTCTCGAGCAACCCGTCCCAGTCCGGCTGATCGCCCAGCTGCAGGCTGTCGAGAAAAACCAACATCCCGCCCGGCTTTAGCACGCGCGCGATCTCCCGCGTCACCTCTTGGCGGACCTCGGGCGGCAATTCGTGAAACAAAAAGATCGAGGTCACCACGTCCACACTGGCGTCGGGCAGCG
>Ga0081540_1000715_pt1 | contig 30802 bp, 21 predicted proteins | sample TabmetS2T1R1_FD_71024 | JGI IMG/M metagenome (GOLD analysis project Ga0081540, IMG submission 71024) | Tabebuia heterophylla rhizosphere microbial communities from the University of Puerto Rico - S2T1R1 | ecosystem: Host-associated > Plants > Roots > Rhizosphere ...
GCCGGCGTGCGGCAGGAGGCGGGCCAGGAGCAGCAGCGCTTCCTGGGGGCCCGGGGGGGCCACCGGGGCGCGGGCGAGCCGGGCCGCGCGAGGCTCGTCTCCCGCCTGCTGCGCCGCACGGGCGGCCTCGTAGAGCAGCCGGGCGCGATCCGTTCCCTGCGCCATCTCGGCACGAGCGGCGAGCACCGTGGAGCGGGCGAGCGCGTCGTCCGCGCCCTGGAGCAACGGAACGAGCAGCTCCAGGGCCTCGGAGTAGCCGGGGCCGGAGCGACCGCCGGCGGCCAGGGGCTCGAGGAGACCGCGTGCCTCCTCGGTCTCGCCGCGCTCCAGCAGCAGGCGCGCCAGCTCGAGCTTTCGATGGGCGGACTCCTCGCCCTGGGGCGCTCCGGCGATGAGCGCCCGCAGCACGGGGATCAGCCGCTCGGTCTCGCCGCGGGAACGGTGGCTCTCGGCGAGCACGTGCAGCGCCGCGGCGTTCCCCGGGTCCGCCTGGTGCGCGCGCTCGACCAGGGCCCGCGCCCGGGCCTCGTCCTGGAACACCTCGGTCGCCACCTGGGCTGCGTCCACGAGGAGATCCGCGGCGCGGGGACCACCGGAGGCCTCGGCAGCGCGCTCGAGGAGCGACACCAGCTCCTCGTGGCGGGAGACCGCCCGCAATCCGGCGACCGCGCGGTCCACGACCGGAGCATCGGACGGACGGAGCTCGGCGAGCGGGAGAAGCGCCTCCAGCGCCTCGACCGGGTCCTCCACGAGGGCGGCCGCGCGGCGGTACAGCGCCTCCGCCTCCTCGGGCCGTGCGGTGCGAGCGAGCCGCACCGAGGTACGGAAGAGCCCCGGGGCGTCCTGACGGCGCCCGTGCACCTCGGCGAGGAGCGACAGCGCGTCCCGACCGCGCTCGCCGTCCGGATCCGCGGCCACCACTGCCTCGAGCGCATCGGCGGCATCGTGCAGGGCTCCGGCGGAGAGCGCGGCGTTGCCGAGCCGCAGCAGCAGCCGCGTGCGCTGGACCGTGGGTAGATCCGGCGCGAGCTGCAGCGCCTTCCGGTCGTAGGGCTGCGCGGCGACCGGACCACCGGAGGCGGCCGCGAGATCTCCGCGAGCGAGCAGCGCCTTCACGTCGTCCGGGGTCACCCGGAGCAGCTCGTCCCAGGCCTCGGCGGCGCGCAGCGCTTCCCCGGCGCGGGTCAGGAGCTCGGCCCGCTCGGCGAGCAACGCGGGAGCCTCGGTGGGAACCGCGCGGGCACGCTGGGCCAGCAGCTCGGCCAGGGCGCGCACGTCGCCCTCCACCCGGGCACGCCGCGCGGCGAAGGCGACATCCAGCTCCGGAGCCTGCTCGAAGGCGCGATCCTCGGAGGCCCGGGCATCGTCCTCGCGGCCGCCGGCGCGCAGGGATTCCGCGGCGCGCAGCCAGCTCCGCGCGGACTCGGCGCCCACCTGGCGCTCGGCGCGGGCGGCCTCGAGTCGGCCCAGCGCCACCCGGTCACCGCTGGCCTCCAGACGGGCGACGTGTCGCGCGTAAGTGGGGTGGAAGGGGTCGGACTGGAGGAGGAGCGCGTCGAACGGGGCGGCGTCCCCGTCCTGACCACGGGAGACCAGGAGATCTGCCAGCTCGGCGGTGATGGAGGCGTCGGCAGGAGCGAATCCGTGCGCCGCCGAGAGCGCGTCCAGCGCGGCGTCGGTCTTGCCCAGGTCGCGGTAGAGGCCGGCCGCCCGGCGGAGGAGGAGGGCCCGCGCCGCGCCCTCGGTGCGACTCCGGGCGGCGCCGACGTAGTAGGCGGCGAGATCCGCGCCCCGGCCGGAGCGCTCGAGGAGCTGCACCAGGAGCGACTCGGCGGCGGGGTGGCCCGGCACCTCGGCGAGGGCGTCGCGCACCAGGGACTCGGCCTCGTTCTCGTCGCCGAGCGGTCCGGCGTGGAGCTCGGCGGTCTGCACCAGGGCAGCGGCCCTCGGGTCTCCCGGCTGGAGCAGCGCGACGCGGCGATGCAGCCAGCCGGCGCGGGCGCGGGTGTCTCCGCGGCGGGCGGCGAGGTCGGCGAGCTGCTCGGCGGTGTCGAGGTCCGGGACGAGCTCGAAGGCCCGGGCGAGCGCCGCGCTCGCGGCGGTGGCGTCTCCCCGCACCTCGAGGAACATCGAGGCCCGGCGCCGCTCCACGGCCGCGGCGTCCGACTTCCGGCCGGCGCCCTCCAGCGTGGTTCGCAGTCGGGACAGCGCCTCGAGCGCCTCGTCGGCCCGGTCGGAGCGCGAGGCGACCTCGGCCAGCTCCTCGAGCGAGCGCGAGGCGAGGGTGACGTCGCCGCTGCGGAGCGCGGCGTCGGCGGTGGCCTGGAGCGCGGCGAGCAGCGCACCGCTGCGGCCGGTTTCGCGGTGGAGCGCGGCCCGGGCCTGGTGGGCGGGCAGCGGATCCGGTAGCGCCGCCGCGGCGCCGAGGAACAGCCGCTCCGCGAGCTCGGGATCGGCCAGCTCGGCGCGGGCACGCTCGCCGAGCTTCATGAGAGCCCGACCCACGTCCTGCGACGCGGGCTGCCGGAGCTGGTGAGCGGCGAGCAGCTCGATGGCCTCGCGCGGGTCGGTCCGCCCGCGGAGCTCCGCCAGACGCTCCACCGCCGCCGACGGGGCGTCGGGGCGCTCCGCCAGGCGGCGCAGGGCGGCCTCGGCACGGGGCAGCTCCCCGGCCTCGGTGAGGAGATCGGCGTGGGCGAGGAGCCCCTCCGCCTCGCGCGCCGGGCGAGACCCCTGATCGAGCCCCGCCACGACCGTGGCCAGGAGCGGGAGGGCCTCCGCACGCGAGCCGCCGGCGTAGAGCGAGAGCGCCAGCTCGGCCAGCTCGTCGCCGGCAGCCGGGATCAGCGCATGCGCCTGCCGGCGGAGCGCGAGCGCGGCCGTGCCGTCGTGGGCCGCGGACGCGAGCTGCGCCGCCTGACGGAGCAGCGCGGCCGCGCGGTCGCCCGACAGGAGCGCCGGGACGCGCTGGAGGAAGGGAGCCGCCTCGGACCACGCCTCGCGGCGCAGCTGCAGGCCGATGAGTCGTTCCAGCGGCCGCGCCGCGTCGGGATCGAGCTGCACCGCGCGCCGGAAGGCGGCCTCCGCCGGCTCGGCGCGTCCCAGCCGCTCGTCGAGCAGCGTCCCGAGCTCGACGAAGAGGAGCGCCCCGCGCTCGCGAGGAGCGCGCTCGGCCTCCAGCTCCAGCAGCTCGGCCACCGCCGGCCACTCGCCGGAGTGCTCCAGCAGCGCGCGCAGCCGGGGAAGCGCACGGGGGTGCCGTGGGGACAGCTTGAGGACGCGCCGGTAGCTGTCGGCCGCGCCGGCCGAGTCGCCCCGCTCCTCGGAGAGCTCGGCGCGCTCCAGCAGCACGTCCGCTCGGAGCGGCTCGGGAGCGAGCTCGGCGGCCTGGAGCAGCGCCTCGGAGGCCGCCTCCAGCCGTCCTCGCCGGTGCTCCATCCGCGACAGCGCGCGCCAGGCCTCGACCGCATCGGCGGTGGCGCCGCGACGGGTGGCCTCCCGCAGCGCGGCCTCCGCCAGGTCCGGCCGGCTCTCTTGGAGCGCCCGTCCGAGGGAGAGGAGTCGCGGCGCCGCCTCCGCCGCCACCGACCCGTCACGCTCCAGGGCGCGCTGCCAGGCCTCCACCTCGCCAGCCGCGTCGTCCGAGGACTGCGCGAGCAGGGCCACCTCGCGCCAGAGCAGCGCGGGCTCGGACGACTCGCCGGCGGCGCGGGTGAGCTCCTCGCGCGCCGCGGTGCGATCGCCCCGCGCACGCAGCAGCCGGGCACGCTCCACCCGGTGGTGGGCGCGCGCGGCCCCGGTGGTGAGCTCGACCAGATGGGTCCGGAGCGAGAGGGCCTCGGTGTCGCTCCCCGGAACGGCCGGGGGCAGGAGCGAGACCAGCGTCTCCAGCGCCCAGGCGTCGTCCGGCGAGAGCTCCACCAGCCGCCGGAGCGCATCCAGCGCCTCGCTCGGACGGTGCAGCTCGAGCGACAGCTCCACCAGCTCCCTGCACGCGGCACGGGCCTGCTCGCCGGAGAGGCGGGGCCAGAGCCCGGAGAGGAGCGCGGCCAGCGCCTCCACCGCGCCGGCGCTCCGGTGCAGCGCCGCGAGCTGGAGAAGCGCGTCGATGTCGTCGGGCGCGGCGTCGGCGTACGCGGTCAGGTGCCGGCGCGCCGCCTCTGGGTCCCCGGCGCGCACCGCGCTCTCCGCCGCCATGCGCTCCAGCCGCTTGCGCTCCGCGGGAGGAACCACGGCCGGATCCGCCCGGGCGAGCGACAGCGAGGCCTCGAGGTCCTCGAGCGCCCGCCGCGGCTCGCGCGCCACGAGCAGCTCCGCCCGGCGGATGCGGGCCGGAGCGAGCGCCGGGTCGAGACGGATCGCCTCCTCGAGCAATCCGCCCTCGCGCGCCTCGCCCCGCGCCAGCTCGGCCCCGCGGAGGAAGAGTCGCGCCGCGGCCAGGGGGTCCGCGACCAGCGCGGCCTGCCGTGCGAGCAGCGTGGCGGCCTCGGGCCGGTTGCCCGCCGACATCTCGAGGTCGGCGAGCGCCTCGAGGATCTGTCCGGCGAGCAGCCCGCGCGGGGCCACCTCGAGCGCGGAGTAGAGCTGCCGGTGAGCGGCGTCGCGCTGTCCGGCGTCGAGCAGGGCACGGGCGCCCTTGAAGAGCAGCGGGGCCGCGGCCTCGGTCCGGCCCTCGGCGAGCAGCTGCCTCGCGCGGAGCGCCCAGACCTCCGCCAGCTCCTTGCTCCGCCCGAGCTTCTCGTACAGGCCCTCGAGACGGGCGGCGAGCGCGTCGTCGCCCCGGCGGTAAGGCAGGGCCTCGGCGTAGTGCGCGGCGGCGGCGGCGAGGTCGCCGGTCATCTCGCAGGCCTGGCCGAGCTTGGCCCGGACCTCGGCGAGCTTCTCCGGAGACCCGGTGCGGGGCAGCGTGACCAGCACGTCCTCGAGGGCGCGACGGGCGTGCTCCGGTCGCTCGCAGCGGAGCGACAGGTCGGCGAGCTCGAGCAGCACCTCGGGGCGCGCGTCGAGACGGGCGGCCTTCTCCAGCGCGACCAGCGCCTCGCCGAAGCGGCCGAGCCGGGCCTCCTCGACCTGGGCCAGCTCCCGGAGACAGGCGGCGGCGAGCCGTGGATCGGCCTGCGTCTCGGCCACCCGGGCACGGGCGGCCAGCGCGGCGGCGAGCCCCGGCATGTCGGAGCGCCGGCGCTGGAGCGCACAGAGCTCGCCCCAGGCCAGGAGGTCGTCGGGCTCGATCTTCAGCACCTCGGACAGGGCGCGCGCGGCGACCTCCAGGTCCGAGGCGAGGTCCTTCGCGGCGACCGCGAGGCGGCGGAGGAACTTCGCGCGGTCGGCACCATCACGCGCCAGCTCGGTGAGGGTCGACAGGCAGCGGACGAGCAGCGGACCGTCCCGGCGCGCCTCGCCGATGGCGACCAGGCCCTCGAGGGCCGCGCGGTTCTTCGGGTCGGCGTCGATGGCGCGGGTGAGCAGGGCCTCGGCCCTGTCCGGCGCGGCCAGCCGGGTGCGCTGCAGCTCGCCGGCCTCGGCGAGGAACGCGGCCCGGCGCAGCGGATCGGGAACGGTGGGCGCCGCGCGCTCCAGCGCCCTGGCCAGCGCGGCCGGATCTCCCGCCGCCCGCCAGGCCGGAACCAGCGCCTCGAGCGCCTTCGCGTCGTCGGGGACGAGGGCGAGCGCAGCCTCCCAGTGCTCGCGGGCCTGCACCTGATCGCCGAAGCGCGCGGTGGCGAGGGCGGCCAGCGCGTGGTGGGCGTGGTGCGCGGCGCGGCGAACGCCGGCGTCGGTGGGCGACGGACCGGCCAGCTCCACCGACTGCTGGTATCCGGTGACCGCCTCGGCCACGCGGCCGAGCCCCTCGGCGGCGCGGGCCTGGGCGACGAGCGCCACGACGTCGCCGGGCATCAGCGAGACGGCCTCGCGGTACCGGAGCAGCGCGTTGTCCAGCTGCTTGAGGCCAATCTCCCAGACCTCGCCGGCGCGGAGGTTGGCGCGGCCGACCAGCCCCAGGTCGTGCCGGCCCAGCGCCACGTCGCGGAGCCGGTCGAACGCCTTCAGCGCACGGAGCGGCTCGCCGGCGCGAGCACACAGCTCGCCGAGCAGCTCGAGGGCCGCGGGGAGATCCGGAGAGAGCTTCAGCGCCGCCTCGCAGTGGAGGCGGGCGCCGGCGACGTCGTCCTCGCTCAGCGCGGAGAGCCGCGCGAGCTGCACGTGCGCCTCGGCCGACTCCACCGGGTCGCGGGCGAGCGCGGACAGCCGGCGGTAGGCGCGGAGCGCTCCGGCGCGGTCCTGCGCCTGATCCGCCGCACGCGCCAGGGAGCGCAGCGCCGGCAGGTGGTCCGGACGGATGCCGAGGACCGCGTGCAGCGCCCTGACCGCCATCTGCGGCGCCTGGCCCTCGGCGGCGCGCGCCGCGGCCTGGGCAGCGCTGAAGGCAGAGGACTCGTCGCCTCGCTTCCGCGCCACCTCCACCAGCGCCAGCCAGCGCTCGGCGCTCCGGGCGGGCTCGCCGCGCCGCTCGCGGACGATGGCCTCGGCCCACAGGGGGGAGGCGCTCCCCGGCCGGCGGCGGGTGAGGGTCTCCAGCACGTCGAGCGCGTACTCGTGCGCGGCCGGGTCGGCGACCAGCAGCCCGAGGAGCCGCTCCAGGGCGAAGGGATGGGCCTCCTCGGCGCCGGAGCCGCGCAGGTACGCGTCGCGCGCCTCGGCGAGCTTGCCCGCGGCCACCAGAGCCTCGGCCTCGGCGAAGGCCCGCGCCCCCTCGAGGGTGAGGAGCAGCTCCTCGTCGAGGAGCGCCGGCGGAGGGAGGGCCCCGGCGGCGAAGCGGAGGCGGAGCCCGACCGGCGAGACCTCGACCCCGGCCAGCCGCGCCCCGTCGAGTGACGGCATGCGGAAGCCGCGGGACACCGCCGCCAGCTGGACGAGCTGCGGAAGGACCCGCGCCGAGAAGCCGTTCGCCCCCCGCAGCTCGACGTCGGGCAGCGCCGCCGCGGTCCGGACCGCCCGGGACAGCACCAGCGGAACCGTGGCCGCCGGCACCGGCGAGTACCCGTACATCCGGACGTCGTAGAGGTAGACGGCGAGACGCTCCCCGTCGGCGTCGAAGGCGACCTTGAAGGTGGTCCCGGCCGGGGACGGCCCCTTGAGCCGGGCCTCGCCCTCGAGCCACCCCTGGCGGAAGTTCAGGGCGACGTCCGAGACCTCGAGCGCCGAGGCGGTCGTCTCCTGGACGGACCGGCGGATCAGCTCTGCGTCGATCGCCACCTCGAGGAAGCCGAAGTGGAGCTTGCGGCGCTGGTACTTCTGGGGGCCCGAGCCGACGTCGAACGGGAAGCTGACGTCCGGAATCTGCAGCCCGAAGTCGACGACGGTGATGCCCGGGCGCAGCTCGATCGCCGGAAAACCGACGAACGCACGCCGATCCAGCAGTCGTAGCTCGGGCCCGGCAGCCCGGCCTTCCGGCGCGGGCGGAGCCGAGCCTCCGGACGTGTCCTCGGAAGCCATGAAAGGTGCAGTCGGCGACGGTACCACCCACCCCGAGGCGCCCCAAATAAGGGGCGTTTTCGGTCGATCGGCCGCTGGGTAGGCGCGCGGACGACAGTGAGCCGGCACCCGCCGGGCTGCTAACGTCCGATCGGCCGTGCTCGAGCCGAACTCACTCGTCCTCGGGGAGCGTTTCCGCGTGCTGGGCCACCTCGGGGGTGGCGGCATGGGCGAGGTCTACCTGGCAGAGCAGGTCAGCCTCGGCCGGCGGGTCGCCCTCAAAGTGCTCCGCCGGGAGGTGGGGCAGCAGCCAGGCATGAGCGAGCGGTTCCGCCGTGAGGCCCGCCTGCTCTCCAGCGTCGAGCACCCTGCCGTGGTGCGGGTCATCGACTTCGGCACGTCCCACGACGCGACCTGCCTGGTGATGGAGTTCGCCGAGGGGGAGACCCTGCTCCAGCACCTCGGGAACGGCCCCCTGGACCCCGAACGCGGACGCAAGGTGATGATGCAGCTCGCCGAGGGGCTGGGGGCGATCCACGACAAGGGCATCATCCACCGGGACCTCAAGCCGGAGAACGTCGTGCTCACCCCCGGTCCGCGGGGCGAGCAGGCCCGGCTCCTGGACTTCGGCATCGCCAAGCTGCTCCAGCCGGACCCCGACGCGAAGGGGCTGAGCCAGGTGGGGGTGGTGCTGGGGACGCCGGAGTACCTCTCGCCGGAGCAGGCGATGGGGCACCCGCTCGATGCGCGCAGCGACATCTACTCGCTGGGGGTTCTCGCTTACCGGATGCTCTCGGGCTCCCTGCCCTTCAACGGACCGAACGCCCGGGACTACCTCCTCCAGCACATCGGGACGGCGCCCACGCCGCTGGTGGAGAACACGCTCTCGATGGCCGACGACCCGGACCTCTCGGCCATCGTGATGCGCTGTCTCGCCAAGGAGCCGCGCCAGCGCTTCCAGACCGCGGAGGACCTGGTCCGGGCGCTGGAGTCCCCTCCGCAGGTCGCGGGCCGGATGCTGCCGCTCCTGCCCCGCGCCATCTCCACCGTGTCCGAGGTCATCTTCGCTCGCCGGCCTCAAGTAGATGCCCGGCCCGCCGCGACCGGGCCGGTGCTGGAGCTGCCCACCGGAGCGATGACCCCGGTGCCGCCGCCGCGGGTGGCGGACACGCTCTCCTCGACGCTCGGGGCGCCGCGCTGGCGGACGCCGCTGGTGCTCGCGGTCGGTGCGCTCATCGCCGTGGCGGGCGTGGCCTGGTACCGCGCCCGGCCGTCGGGGCTGGACGAGGCGGCGCGTCAGCTCGATGCCGGCAAGCCCCGCGAGGCGCTCGCCACGCTCGAGCGGCTGGAGAAGAGCGGAACGCCGGCCAGTGAGGTCGCGGGGCTGCGTGCGGCCGCGCTCCACGCGGTCCGGGACCACGCGACGGAGCTCAAGGTTCTCCTCACCTCCCGGGACACCAGCTCGCTCCTCGATCGCCGGACGCTGGCCGGCGTTGCCGAGGATCTGGCCCGCGAGGGTGGCGAGGGCCCACGCGCCGACTTCCTGGACCGGCTGGACGCGGGACGCTCGACGGCGGTGCTCCGGGCCATCGCCGAATCGGGCCCCAGCGAGGCCGCGACCGGCGCCTTGAGCTACCTCGAGCGTCAGCACCGGACGGAGACGCTGGACCTGGCGGGCGTGTACGGGAAGTGGCTGGAGGGGACGGACTGTCAGGCGCGGGCGACGGCGGCGCGGCGCCTCGGAGAGCTGGGTCGTCCCGATGCGGTGTCGGCGCTCCAGAAGGCGCGGAAGCGGAAGATGCCCCACGGCTGCGGCCAGGACGAGATCGCCGAGTCGCTGAAGGCTCTCGATCGGAACTGAGGAGGGGCAGATGGCGCTGGAGATGCGGCCAGTCTGCGAGCGGTGCGGCGCGGCCCTGAGCGCGGACGGCCCGGCGCGGATCTGCAGCTTCGAGTGCACGTTCTGCGTCGCCTGCACGGAAGCGATGAAGGGCGTCTGCCCGAACTGCGGTGGAGAGCTGGTCGCGCGGCCGCGGCGGAAGAAGAAGGGCGCTTGACGGGATTCGACCGATGAGCCGCATCCTGCTGCTGGCCGTCTCCCTGGCCTGCCTCGCCACGACCGAGCAGAAGCCGGACGAGAAGCCCACACCGGTTCCGCCGCCGGCCCCGATGTTCGCCGTCCTGGCGTCGGGCAAGGTGTACACGCTGACGAACATGGGCCCGGTGCTGGGTGCGGAAGGAAAGCGCCTCGCCTTCGGGATCGGCTTCCTCGCTCCGAGCTCGGACGCCGCGAAGGTCCGCGCCGCCGCCGTCGATCTGGTCACTCTCGTGGATGCCGAGGCGGTCGCGAACGGGGAGGAGGCGATCCTCCTCGCCGCCTACAGCGACTACGACCCCCTCTCGCCGGGCAAGAGCACCGGGTACAACTTCGTCTTCACCCGGAAGGACGGGAAGTGGGACACGGAGCGTCTCGCCTCTCTCCCTGCGCTCACCGAGGGGACCCGGAAGCTGCTCGGAGGCTGGCGCGGCTTCCGTCGTGATGCCGCTGCGGAACCGATCACGGCGCGGTCGGCGCTGGAGTGGCTGAAGCTCATGGACGGAGGGAAGGTCACCGAGGCATTCGCCCAGACGACCAGGTTCCCGGATGCCGTCTGGGACGAGCGCCGCCTCAAGGAATACTGGGAGCACGAGTTCCGCCCGCGCGGCCCGGTCCGGGCGCGAACCCTGGCCTGGTGGCTCCATCGCTGGATCACGGAGACGAAGGACCAGCCGCCGCGCGAGTACCTGGTCGTCTCCTTCACGACGCGGGTCGGTGAGGAGCACGAGCCCTTCCCGGAACGGGTGACGTTCCGCCGCGACGACGACGGCAAGTTCCGGGTGGCCGGGATGTGGACCCCCCGGCCCTGAAGGACCGTCCGACGCTCAGCGAACGAACGCCGTTCCGCGGCTCCCGGGCTCCCGGGCCTCGTCGAGGATCGACGTCGGCGGGTCGATGCCCACGATGTGAACCGCCTCGATGCCCTCGTCGAGCATCGCCAGCGACTCCTCCACCTTGGGGATCATTCCGCCGGAGATGACGCCCGACTCCATCTGCGCGCGCGCCTCGGCAGCGGTCAGCTTCGGCATCCGTGTCGATGGGTCGTCCTTGTCCTTCAGCACGCCGGGCACGTTGGAGACCAGGAACAGCTTCGCCGCGCGGAGCTTCGCCGCCACCCGCGCCGCCACGGTGTCGGCGTTGATGTTGAAGACGTTGCCGCCCGAGTCGCCGCCCAGCGAGCCCAGCACCGGGACGAAGCCGATGGTGGCGAGCTTCTCCAGCGCCCCGGTGTCCACCGCGACGATGTCCCCGACCAGCCCGAGGTCCACCGGGTCCGGCCCCGCGCCGGTGATGACCTTCGGTGGACGACGGACCGCGTCCACGAGGCCCGCCGACACGCCGGTGCTGCAGAGCGCTGGCACCTCCGCCAGGCGCATCGCCGCCGCGACGTCCACCGACACCTGACCGGCGAGGGCCATCTTCATCACCTCGAGGGTCTCGGGATCGGTGACTCGCCGGCCACCGACGATGGTCGGCTCGAGCCCCAGCCGCCGCCCGAGCTCGGTCGCCTGCGGGCCAGCGCCGTGGACGATGCAGACACGGACGCCCGCGCCGAGGAACTCGCCCACCGCGGCGCCGACGCTCCCGGCCAGCCGCGTGCGATCCGCGGCCAGCTCGCCGCCCACCTTCACCACGAACCAGCGTCCGGCGAAGTCGGTGAGCGCGGTCACGGCCAGAGCCCCGGCTCCTTGAGGGTGAGCGTCTCGTCGTAGCCCATCATCACGTTGAACGCCTGGATCGCCTGCCCCGCCCCGCCCTTCACCAGATTGTCGAGCGCACTGAAGCACACCACCCTGCGATTCGCGCCAGTTGGGGCCCCGAGGGTGAAGCCGACCTCGACGTAGTTTCCGCCGGAGACCGCCACCACCTCCGGCTGCCGCCCCTCCACCACCCGGACGAACGGCTCGGCGGCGTAGCAGCCCGTCCAGATGTCCTCGAGGTGCTCGGCGGTGGTCGAGGCCGGCACGTCGGCGAAGCTGGTGGCGAAGATGCCGCGCGGGAGCGGCGCCGAGACCGGCACGAACTCCAGCGCCAGGTCCTTGCCGCCGGCGCCCTGGAGCGTCTGGAGGATCTCCGGGATGTGCTGGTGGTCGAGCGGCTTGTAGGTCCGGAGGTTGACCGCCCGGAGCGGATGGTGCGTCGTCAGCTGCGGGTTCGCGCCCGAGCCCGAGCTGCCGGTCGCGGCGACGGTGTGCACCGGACCGGTGAGCATTCCCGCCCGTGCCAGCGGCAGCAGCCCGAGGGCGATGGTGGTGGCGAAGCAGCCCGGCGACGCGAGGTACCGCGCCTTCGCGATGGCGGTACGGTTCACCTCGGGCATCCCGTAGGTGAAGACGCCGTCGGTGAGCGACTTCGGCGAGGGATGGGCGAGGCCGTAGTACTTCTCGTAGGCCGCCGGGTCGCGGAGGCGAAAGTCCCCCGACAGGTCCACGATGCGCACGCCCGAGGCGAGGATGGCCTGGACCACCTTCGCCGTCGTCTTGTGGGGCATGGCGAGGAACGCCACGTCCATCCCGGCGACGGCCTGCTCCGGCGCCATCTCCTGGAAGGTCAGATCGGTGAGCCCGGCGAGGCTGAAGTGCACGTCGCCGATCTTCTTGCCGATGTTGTCTGCCGCGGTGACCCGCGCGACCTCGACGTGAGGATGGAAGAGGAGCCGGCGGAGGATCTCCGCTCCGCCATAGCCGGTGCCCCCGATGAGGACTGCCTTCACACGCGCCATGATGGCCGGGCACCCTGCCAGAGTGCGGCCACCCAGGAAAGCGCCGCCGGGGGGTGGCGGTCCCACCTGTCGGTGAGGGGCCCCGGGCTCACGACGCAGGCGGTCGTGTGAGCGGCCCGGGCCACCCGGTCATCGCGGCCGCTCCTGCGCCGCGAGAGCGGCGTCGAGATCCTTCTCCACCTCCGCGAGGTGGCGCCCGAGCGCTCCGGGATCGATGAACGGATTTGGAACGCGGCTCCGCGCGAGCCGCTTCGCCTTCCCGGTGAGGTCGAACCAGAACCCGTGCGCGGCGAGGAACACGTCCGCCTTCAGCGCGCGAACCCGGGCGATCGACCGCCGCTCGTCCTCGCCCACCGCCGGGTAGACCGGGTTGTTGGTCAGCTTGAACGGCGAGACGACGAGGCCGCAGAGGAAGACCACGTCGCGGATGGTTCCGCCGTCCTCGATCCGCGTCGACCAGGTGGTGCACCCGCGGGTGTGCCCCGGGGTCAGGGTCGCGAGCAGCGAGACGTCGCCGAGCTGGACCCGTTCTCCGTCCTGCACGCGTCCGTCGGGCGCGAAGGCCTCGAAGTGGTAGTCGTCGCCGTAGGCGAAGTCACCGAGCCCACCGCGCTTCATCTGCTCGGCATCGGCATCGCTGGCCAGGATGCGGGCCCCGGTCCGCCGCCGCACCTCGGCGAAGGCGCCGCAGTGGTCGTAGTGCGCGTGGCTGTTCAGGAGCAGCTTCACGTCGGCGAGCCGGAAGCCGAGGGCCTCGATGTTGCGCTCCAGCATCGGGAGCATCTCCACCGGTCCGGTGTCCAGCAGGACGTGCCCGGCGGGGGTGGTGAGGAGGAAGGCGCTGACGCCGCTCGCGCCGACGTAGTGGAGGTTGCCCAGGATCCGGAACGGAGCGACCGGCTTCACGTACTCGGAGATGAAGGAGCGGACCTGCGCGGCAGGAGGCTGCTTCGCGGTCGTCTCGCGTCGGTCCTGCACGATGCGCCAGGCGCCGTCGACCCGGCGGAGCGTGAGCTGCTCCCGGCGCCGCTCGGTTGGCGACTCGAACCACAGCACGGCCGAGGCCTCGGACTTGCCGATCTTCAAGGACTCGACCCGCCGGACCCGGCGAGACTCGTCCGCTGCGGGTCCACCGGAGCGGGCAGGGAGGGCATCCGTCTTCACCCATCGCGTTCCTCGCTTCTCGAGGACGCTCGCCCCGGGCGCGAAGGCCTGCCGCAGCTCCTCGGGCGAGCCGAGCGCGTCCGCCCGGAAGAGGCGCTCCACGATGTCCCGCACCTCCGCGTCGGGAGAGGCGCCCCGGGCGCTGGCCGAGGCGAGGACGAGCAGCGCCGCGAGCGCGCGCCCCCAGCTCATCCTTCGGCGACGGCTCGGAAGGGGAAGGCGATCTCCAGCCAGCCGGGCTCGGCGGGCAGAGTCATCTCCCGCTTCGCTCCCTGGAGCGTCTGCCGCTCGCGGACCATCCACGCCCGCAGGGCGCGGTAACCCAGCTCGGCTGGCTCGTCGTCGTCGACGGTGTGAACGCTGGCCAGCTCCGCCGCGGGGATCTCGAACACCGAGACCCGGCCGCGGGGGCGGGTGGAGCGCGGCACCTCGACGAATGCCTCCGCGGAGAGCCCACCGTGGTCTCCGGCGCAGCGATGCCAGAGCACCCCCTCGCGGCCTCCGCCCGGCCAGCCGAGCCCGCGGCGCAGCTCCGCGAAGAGCAACTCCACCTCCGAGGCCGCCGAGAGCCGATCCCGGACACCCGCCACCCAGCGCGCGGGCTCGCGCCGGACCTCGATCCGCGAATCGGCGAGCGAGAGGTCGCTCAGCGCCAGGCGGGACTCCAGCTCGGTGAGCTGCGTGGACTGCCGGACGATGCTCCTCTCCAGCCGGGCCCGGGCAGAGACCAGCACCTCGCGCTCGGCGGCCTCGCCGGTCAGCGCCTGGCGAATCTCCTCCAGCTCGAGCCCGAGGCGACGGAGCGCGACCACCCGCCGCGCGGAGGCGAGCTGGTGGAGCGCGTAGTGCCGGTAGCCGGTCCGCGGGTCGACCTCCGCGGGACGGAGCACGTTCACCGCGTCGTAGAAGCGCAGCGTGCGGATCGACAGCCCGGTGCGGCGGGCGAACTGTCCGATGCGCAGCGTGCGGTTCATGGGGGCGTCCTCAAGGCCGACCATGAACGACTCCCACGAGCTTCCATCCGGCGCCAGTCCTGAGCAGCGAACCGAACCCCACGGTCGTCTCCTCGCCGACCCGGTGTGTCACCCTGGCCACGGCGACGTCGTTCGCCACCTCCACCCAGTCGACCTCCCGGCGCGCGGGCGCCGCCTTCCCCTGGGCCCGGGCCTGGTCCAGCCGCGCCTGCCACTCGGGAATCGACACCGCCACCAGCTCCCCGCGGTCCAGTGAGTACGTCTGCCCGCGCCCGAGAGCCGCCGCACCCAGGCGCGCCCCGTCTCCCGTGTCCATCGCCTCGAGCACCTGCCCCAGGACTCCGCGGATCGCCTGGCGCTCGGCCTCGACCTGCGCCGCCGTGGGAAGAGGGGCATCGGCCGGCTCCCGGCGGTGGAAGACCTTCAGGACGATGCGCCAGCGGCCCCCCATCCGGAGGAGCGTGACCAGGTCGTCGAACTGGTGGGTGGGGAACTCCGAGTGGAGCTTCGCGACCGCGACGTCGCCCGCGACATCGACCGAGACGATGCGCCGGACGGTCCCGGGCTGGCGGGCGGTCGCGCTCCGCAGGCGCTCGGCCCACGCGCGCCGGGCGAGGGCCTGGACGTTCCCGTCCTTGCCGACCCAGTACATGCCGAGCGTGGGGTGGAAGGCGGTCTCCAGCTCGGCGGCATCGTTCTCGTCGCCGGAGCGGAAGTAGTGGCGGACCGTTTCCTCGATCGCAGCGCGGTCCGGCGGAGATGCGGGCACCGCAGCGGCGAGGACGGCCGGCAGCCCGAGGGAAAGGAGTGACGACATGCGTGACCTCCGATGGGTGAGGTCCCGCTTCTCGACCCTCCAGCAACTGGAGAGTCAAGCCAGCGTCAGGAGCTGGCGAGGGTCGCCTGGCCGGAGGGGGTGCGGAGGTGGGCGACGATCCGCGGGACCGGCGACGGCGTGCAGCGGACGTCGAGGCCGAGCAGATCGAGCTGCCGCTGGACCTCCGGCGCGCGCGGGTGACCGAGCTCGAGCCTCTCGAGCGTGACGCCGGCGTCGGGCAGCCGCGCCGCGGGATGGGCCGCCCCGTTCCAGCAGATGAGGCTCGGCACGACGCCGTCCGCGGGCAGCATTCCGTCCGCCCGGACCGTCAGCTGCCAGGACAGATCGCCGCGCTGGAACCTCTCCCACGGCCCGACGTCGAAGGGGAGCGCCGGAAGCTCGGTCGTCTCCACCCGCGCGACCCAGTGGACCAGGCGCGGACCGGCAGCCAGACGGGCCTGCATCGCTGGCTCGTCCAGCTCGAACCAGCGAGGGTGCGCGGGAGCAGCCGCCTGCGGGTCGATCGCGATCAGCTCGAGGTACGACGTCGCGCCGAGGCGCAGGAGGCGGTTGTGCGTTCCCATGCGCGCGTGCTTGCCGCCGGGCGAGAGGTCGACGCCGAGGAGGTCGTCGAGCCGTCGGTCGTCGATCGATGTCGTGGCGACCGCGAGATGGTCGAGAGAGGGCACCATGGGGGCGACTATTCCAGGAGGCGCATGGCCTTCTCCAGGCTCCGGCGGAGGCGGTTGAAGGACGTCGCGAGGACGGTGATCTCGTCCTGCCCCCTTGCCGCGAACTCGGGGACGGAGAAGTTGCCGGTGCTGACCTGGTCGGCAGCCGACGCCATCCGGATGATGGGCCGGATGATCAGCACCGAGAGCGCGATGTTCAGGCCCAGGAACGCGGCCACGAACACCAGCACCAGCGAGAGCATGAAGGTGCGGAATGCCTTGTCCGCCTTGGCGAGCGAGACCGTCATCGGCACCGAGACGATCTGCGCTCCCACCGTCTCTCCTTGCTTCCACCCGAAGCCGTTCGCCGTCCCGTACAGCTTCACCATCGACGCTGGAGCGACGTCCGGTGTGGTGTGGCATTGCAGGCATCCGGGGTCGGTGATCCGGATCGGCCTGGCGAGGTACAGCGACGTGCCGGTGGGGGTCTCCCGGGCTCCGCTGAAGTCCTTCCGCTCCGGATCGTTCCGGAACTGGGAGATGATGTCCGTCTCCCACTCCACCGCCTTGTCCCGCGGATTGGTGGGGTTCAGCACCGCTTCCTTGTAGCTGTACTCGGGGTGCTGCTGGCGAAGCGCCTCGAAGGTCTCGGTCGCGGCGTAGGCGGGGATCGACTGCGGAAGAAACGTTCGCCTCATCTGCAGCTCGAGATTCGGGTCGATCTGGCGGTTGGTGTAGCTGCGCACGGCCAGTGCCGCGCCCATCATGAGATCCGCGTTCCGGACCACCTCGTCCCGAGCATTGGCCTCGAGAATGCGACGAGACAGCGCGCCCGCCACTCCCAGTCCCAGTCCGAAGACGAGCACCAGCACCACATTGAACTTGAGCCGCAGACCCATGGTCCTCCCCTGAAGCAGCCCTGTGTGCAGGCAACGGGGAGGGAATGCCGGAACAGTTTCAGGAAAAGCGAGCAGGTCACCCTGATCTCGCCGAACCCGGCGCGGCGGCACGGACCGGAGCAGAGGACTGCTCGGCGGTGCGCATCGCGGCGTAGTCGTTCGCCTCCATCGTGCCGAGGATGGACTGGGTGGTCTTCTCCTCCACCCCCAGTGCGGTCAGGACCAACCGGGAGAAGCGGAGGGTTCCCTCGACGGAGAGGGTCACCACGTGCTCCACCCCCAGCTGCCGCATCTGGTCCTGCTGTCCGAGTGTCTGCACCGCCACCAGGGTCGGCACGCGTGGATGAAATCGCCTGAGCGCATCCACCAGTCTCCGCGCGCTCGGAAACTCGGGCACGGTGACGATGACCGCCCGGGCCCGGTCCACGTCGACGGTGGTGAGCAGAGTGGGGTCCGCGAGGTCGCCGTAGCGAACGTCGTGTTCGAACCGACGGGCGAGCCGGAGGCGATCGAGGTCGTGGTCCACCGCGAGGAAGGGAACCTGGGCAGCCTCGAGCATGAGGCACACGCCTCGCCCGCCGGCGCCGTACCCGGCGACCACCACCCGGCCGGCCATGCTCGGCATCTTCTCCGCGGCGGCGGCCGCCGCCCGCATTCGCGCAGTGACCCGGTAGGCCAGGGTGATGAGGAGCGGCGAAACGACGAACGACACCGAGATGAAGGTGAGGGTCAGCGCATAGACGCGCGGCCCGAGCAGCCCGGTGGCGCTGGCGCTCCCGAGGACGACGTAGCCCACCTCGTCGAGCGGCATCAGCAGCGCGGCGGTGAGCACCGCGGCGCGGCGGCCGATGCGGAAGGCCAGGCCCAGCGCCGTGGCCACCCCGAACTTCACCGCCAGGAGCAGGAGGAGGAGGAGGAATGGGGCCGGGCCGGCAGACAGCACCTCGCGCCAGTCGAGCGCCATCCCGATGGTGATGAAGAACAGCCCCATGAGGAGGCTCTTCGCCGGATCCACCGCGACCTTGAGCTGATCGACGTAGATGGAGCTCGAGAGGTTGACCCCCAGCATGAATCCGCCGAGGGCCATGGACACGCCGAAGCTGTCCAGGGTCGCAGCGGCGCCGAACACCGCGGCGATGATCGTCAGCCCGAACGCACCCGAGCCGAGGTTGGTGGCGGTCAGCGTCAACAAGCGCGGCAGCACGAAGCGCGCGATGAGCTGGATGGCGAGGATGACCCCCAGCACCTCGGAGGTGCGCAGCAGCCCCGGGGGCTGGATGCTGCGCGGGGTCGAGCCGAGCAGCGGGATGACGGTGAGCAGGCCGATCAGGACGAAGCTCTGGAGGATCTGCACCGCGATGGTCGCCCGTCCCTGCGGACTGTTCGTGTCGCCGTGCTCCTCCAGTGCGGCCATCGCCACCGCCGCCGAGCTCATTGCCAGCGCGAGGCCGATGACCAGCACCGGCTCACCCCTGCCCACCCCGGTCAGAAGGAGCACCCCGGCGATCGCCAGCGAGGTGAGCACGTACTGGGCGGTCCCCAGCCCGACGACCATTCCCCGCATCGCCCACAGTCGTGAGGGACGGATGTCCAGGCCGAGGAGGAAGAGCAGCAGGACGATGCCGATCTCTCCGATCGCCTGGAGCTCGTCGACGTGGCTGATCCCCAGGAGTGGGTGCGGCGAGTGCGGTCCGAGCGCCGCGCCCACCACCAGCAGCCCCAGGGTGGAGCCGAGGTTGAGCCGGCGCGCGATGCTCACCGCGACGGCGGTCACCGCGAGGACGATGGCCACCGCCCGCATCAGCTGGTCGATGTCCATTCCCCGGCCTCCCGAGGCGCGGACTCTATCTCAGGCGCGCGCGGCGCCTCAGCCCCCCGAACCAGGGGGACGCTGATGTGGCGGCGCGAGGCGCCGCTCGATGATGCTCAGCCTGCCTCGAGCGTGCCGCGGGCGACGACCACCGCGGTCCCGGCCACCGAGACGGAGCGGACGTCCTCCGGCGTGCCGTCGACGTGCACCTCCACCCTCCCCGGCCGTCCCATCCAGTGCCCCTGCTCGGCGACGAAGTCGTGCTCGCGGACCAGCCGGTGGTGGAGGAGGTATGCGCCCATCCCGCCCGTCGCGGACCCGGTGACCGGGTCCTCGGTCAGGTCCGGTGGCACGCCGAAGTGCCGGGCGAAGGTGCGGCCCTGCGGCGTCGCTCCCTCGAGGACGAAGAGGTGCGCGCTGAAGAACTTCTCCCGTCCCCTGAGCTCCACGTACGCCGGCATGTCCAGCCGCGCGCGGCGGAGCGCGTCCGGGGTGGCCACGGGGATCATCAGCTGCGGCGTGCCGGTGCTCACCACCTGGACCGGCGCGTCGGTCCGCAGATCCGACGGCCGCAGCCCCACGACGGAAGCGACGGCGGCGCGGTTGAGCACCTGCCGGAACTCGGGACGCCGCTGGGTCATCACCACCCGTGGGAGCCCGGTGACCGGCAGCTCGTAGCCGATGGAGATGGGCCCGTCCCGGAGCACGAAGGTGACCTCGGTGCGGTCGCCGGTGGGGATCAGCCTCCGGGCGTCGGCCAGCGCGGCCGTGGTGGCGATGGTCGGATGGCCCGCCATCGGGATCTCCTCGCCGGGGGTGAAGTAGCGGACGTCGAACTTCGTCCCGTCGCCGCCGAGCACGTAGGCCGTCTCGCTCTGGTTCATCTCCCGGGCGATGGCCTGCATCCGTTCCCGGCTCAGCCCGCCGGCGTCGAGCACCACGGCGCAGGCGTTTCCGGTGAAGGGGCGATCGGTGAAGGCATCGACGAGGAGCAGTGGGAGAGAGGGCATGGCCTGACCACTCCACCACGACCCGCCAGAGCGGATCGGTACAGTCGCGCTCGGATCCGGCGGACCGTCAGGCCGCTGCTTCCGCCCGTCCGCGGCTCCGGAGCGGCTCGTAGCAACCGCGGGCGAGCTCGGGCCAGCCGAGGCGCCTGCGGACCCGGCGGAGGTGCTTGCCGTAGGCGGTGGCGTCCACGTAGGTGGCGTGACGGTCGGTGCCGACGAACCGGATGCCGCCGGTGAGGTCGATCCGGTCGCTGGCGATGAGCTCGTTCACGTTGCGTGCGGCCGACCCGCCGGTCGCGCGTGTCGAGACGACGCGGGCGATGAGGTCCGCCATGTCGTCGAAGAAGCGGTACGCGCCGTGGTTCGTCTCCAGGAAGCCCATCACGTAGAGGTTCGGATTCTCCCGGCTGAACATCGCCAGGTAGAGGTCCGGTCGGTGCCCCTTCCAGCGGAACTGATCCTCCGGAACGTAGGGGATACCCCAGTCGTATCCGGTGGCGCAGAGGACGAGGTCGATCTCCTCGGTGCGGCCGTTCTTGAAGTGGACCGTCTTCCCGGTGAAGCGCTCCACGTCGGGCATCGCCAGGACGTCGCCGTGGGAGAGGTGGTGCAGCACCTGCGTGTTCAGGATGGGGTGGGTCTCGAAGATGCGGTGGTCCGGCTTCGGGAGCCCCAGGCGCCGGACATCACCGTTGAGCAGCCGGAGCAACGCGCCGAAGACGCGCTGCCGCAACCACATCGGCATGGGGGGAGAGTCGTCGGCGAAGACGTCCGCGGGCTTCCCGAAGATGTGCTTCGGAATGAAGTGGTAGCCGCGACGGACGCTGAGGAAGACCTTCGCCGCGGTCCGGGCCGCATCGCAGGCGATGTCGCAGCCCGAGTTCCCCGCCCCGATGATCAGCACCCGCTTGCCGCGAAGCTCGTCCGCCGAGTGATAGGTCCGGGTGTGGCGCATCTCGCCGGAGAAGACGCCCGGGTAGGTGGGCATCACCGGGTGCCAGTTCGTCCCGTTGGCGCAGACCAGCGAGGCGTAGGAACGAACCTCTCCGGTGGACAGAGTCACCTTCCAGCCAGCGCCCTCCGGGGCCGTGGAGGTCACTCCGGTGCCGAAGCGAACGTGCTCCCGGAGCCCATAGGCATCGGCGAAGGCCTGGAGATAGACGAGGACCTGCCGGTGCGACGGGTAGTCGGGGTAGTCCTCCGGCATCGGGAAGTCGTGGAAGTGGGAATGCGTCCGCGAGGAGATGAAGTGCGCCGACTCGTAGATGGGTGACCCCTCGTTCGCGGGGTCCCACAGGCCGCCCACGTCCTGGTGCCGCTCGTACACGTCGAAGGGCACACCCTGGCCGAGGAACGCCCTCGCCAGCGACAGCCCCGCCGGCCCCGCGCCGACGACGCACACCCGACCGATGCTCGCCATGTCGTTCTCCACAGTTCCGGGGGCGCGGAGACTATCGCAGGGGGTCGGAGGAAGCAGGCTGGCGGTGGCCTCCACGGCCTGTGCTACAGGGGAAGCCCTCCCCGATGCTCCTGCTTCGCGACGTCCAGAAGGGCGATCTGCCCCACCTCAAGCGCCTCGCGGCGGTGCTCAACACCGTCAATCTGCCCAACGACGAGGAGACGCTGGAGAGGCTGATCGACGTCTCGGTCCGGAGCTTCGCCGGGAAGGTGAAGGACCCGTTCGAGCGCGAGTACCTCTTCGTGCTCGAGGAGCCGCGGACCGGCACGGTCATCGGCACCAGCATGGTCATCGCCCAGCACGGGACCTACGACGCGCCGCACATCTATTACGAGGTCAGCGAGCGCGAGCACTACTCGGCGAGCATCGACCGGCATTTCCGCCACAAGGTGCTCTCCATCGCCTACAACTACGAGGGCCCGACGGAGATCGGCGGACTGGTGGTGGATCCCCTTCACCAGGGCGGGCCGGACAAGCCGGGGAAGCAGCTCTCGTACGTGCGCTTCCTCTACCTCGCGATGCACCGGGCCAGCTTCCGAGAGCGGGTGCTGGCCGAGCTGATGCCTCCGCTCCTTCCCGACGGACGCAGCGTCCTCTGGGAGTGCGTCGGGAAGCGGTTCACCGGCCTCACCTACTCCGAGGCGGACAAGCTGAGCCGGCAGAACAAGGAGTTCATCAAGGAGCTCTTCCCCTCCTCGGACATCTTCGTCACCCTCTTCCCGGAGCGGGTGCAGAAGGTGCTCGGCCAGGTCGGCCCGCAGACTCAAGGGGTGCAGCGGATGCTGGAGCGGATCGGCTTCCGCTACGTCGAGCGGGTCGACCCCTTCGACGGTGGTCCGCACTTCGAGTGCCGCACCTCGGAGATCAGCCTGGTCCGGAAGTTCCGCACCGCGCGGGTGGCGCCCGAAGATCTCGCGATCGAGGTCGCCGAGGACATGCTGGTGGCGGTGGAGCGGGAGTCGGGCCGGAACCGCTTCCGGGCCGTGCGCAGCCAGGTGCGCATCGACGACCAGGTGGTCTACCTCCCCGGCGAGACCCAGGAGCTGCTGGGGGTGGGTAGCGGTGTGAAGGTCTCGCTCATCCCGTTCGAAACGGGGTAGCCGCTGCTAGGCTCCCGTGCCCAGGGTCGGATGGGCGGCAAGCGCTTTCTCTTCGTCTTCGGGCTCGTCGGCGGGATCGCCTCGGGGATGGTCACCGCGGCGCTGCTCGACGCGCTGGACCCGGGCCACTTCCCTCCGGTGCTCTACCCGGTGGTGCTGGGAATCAACGTCCTCGGCTTCACCGTGGGCGGCTGGCTGACCTGGCTTCGCTGGGCGCGCTCCCGGCAGGAGGCCCGGGCGCGGATCATCGCCCAGCTCGCCAGCGGGAACCTCTCCACCCAGGTGAGCGCCGGCGAGAGCCAGGAGGACGTCCGGCGGCTCATCCTCTCCCTCCGCCGCGCCCTCTTCCAGGTGCAGCGAGTGACGGGGAACATCCAGCGCACCGGGAAGGGCGTCGGGGAGCAGTCCCTGGCGCTGCTCGAGGCGGCGCGGCGGCAGGGCGCGGCGGTGGACCGCTCCCTCGGCTCGGTGCAGGGGATGGGCAGCTCGCTCCACGTGGCCGGCGAGCGGCTGACCCAGGTGGCGGCCTTCGCCGAGGAGACCACCACCGCCCTCGCGGAGATGACCGCGCGGATCGAGCAGGTCGCTTCCGCGCTGGGGACGATGGACCAGTTCGCCCTCGGCACCACCGAGCGCGTGCAGATCATGAGCGAGGGGCTCTCGGCGGTGGCGAGCAGCGGCGACGTGCTGGCGCGGTTCGCCGGAGAGGCCGCGGCCTTCGTCACCTCGGTGGAGGAAGGCATCGACGCCGTGCGCCGGCGCGCCGGAGAGACGGGTGACCTGGCGCGGGTGGTGACCAGCACCGCGGAGCGCGGCGAGGCGCTGGTGAACGACTCGGTGCAGGGCATGTACCGCGTGGAGGAATCCATCCGCCGCGCGGCGGAGATCGTCGAGGCGCTCGGGCACCGGAGCCAGGAGATCGGCCGCATCGTCGACGTCATCCAGGAGGTCGCCGACCAGACGAATCTCCTGTCGCTCAACGCGGCGATCATCGCCGCCCAGGCCGGCGAGCAGGGCCAGGCCTTCGGGGTGGTGGCCGAGGAGATTCGCTCCCTCGCCGAGCGCACCGCGCGCAGCACCCGGGAGATCGCCGCCATCGTCCGGCAGACCCGCGGACAGGTGGACGCGGTGGTGACCCACGTGCAGGAGGGCCGCGAGCGCGCCACCGCCGGCGTTGCCCTCGGCGACCGGGCGGCCTCGGCGCTCAAGGAGATCCGCGCCACCACCCAGCGCACCTTCGCCGCCGTCGAGGCCACCGTCGCCGAGACCGTGCGGCTCGAGGCCCAGGGCGGGCACGTGGTCCAGGCCTCCACCCGGGTCGCGAACCGGATCGTCGAGCTCACCCGGGCCTCGGTGGAGCAGGCCGAGGCCGGACGCGAGCTGGTCCGGCAGACGCAGGAGATGGCCCGGCTGGCCCAGGGCGCGTCCGCCAAGGCCGAGGGCCAGGCCCGCACCGGCCGGGCGCTGAGCGACGCCGTGCGGAGGCTGACCGACGCCCTGCAGGAGATCCGCGCCGCGCACGCGGTGCTCACCCGGGGTGACGCGGCGATCTCCGAGGACGTGGGCCAGGTGCGCAACGACGCGCAGACGGTGCTCCGCATCGGTGACGGGCTGAGCCGGAGCGTCGAGCAGCTCTCCCGCGAGGCCTCCAGCCTCCAGGCCGAGGTCTTTCGCTTCCGGCTCCCCGAGCCGCGACGGGGGGGAACCCTCCGAGTTGGCATCCACCAGTCGGCGATGTTCGAGTCCACCCGCGGCATGGACCCGCTCTTCACCCTGGACAACCAGATGGTGGAGATCGGCGCCAGCATGTACGCCGGCCTCCTGCGCCAGGAGGACGGGGTGATGATCCCCGAGCTGGCCGAGCGCTGGGAGGCGGCGCCGGGCGCGCGCAGCTACCGCTTCTTCCTCCGCCCGGGGCTCTCCTTCCACGACGGGGTGCCGCTCCGCGCGCCGGACGTGAAGCGCCACTTCGAGCGGCTGCTGGATCCCGAGGTCGACTCGCCCGACCAGTGGATCTTCAAGGAGGTCGAGGGCGCGCGCGACTACCTCGCCGGGAAGACCCGGGACGTCTCGGGCTTCGAGGTGCTGGACGAGACCACGCTGGAGATTCGCCTCGAGGAGCCGAAGGCCTTCTTCCTCCACCTGGTCACGCTCCCGGCGACGCTGGTGACGCGAATGAGCACCGGAGGGAAGTTCCTCGGCGCAGGCCCCTACCGCCCGGTGAGCCTGGCCCCCACCGGCGTGGTGCTCGAGCGCCACCCGGCGTACTTCCGGCCCGAGCGCCCCTTCGTGGACCGGCTCGAGTTCGTCTTCCACCCCGACCGCCAGAAGGCGCTGGACCGGCTGCGCTCCGGCGAGCTGGACGTCGTCTCCGGCCTCTACGCCGAGCACGTGCGCGACGCGGGCGTGGATCCGCAGCAGGTCATCGCCGGGAGCCAGCCGTCGTGCTGGTTCATGGGCTTCCAGGTGCACACCCCGCCCTTCGACGACGTTCGGGTGCGCCTCGGCATCCGGGCCGGCCTGGACGTGGCAGGCATGGTGGAGCGGTTCCACCCGGGCGCACGGGTCGCCTCGACGCTCACCCCACCCTCGCTGCTCGCCGGCGAGCTTCCGCCGCCGCCCCGGACCAACGTCGCCCTCGCCCGGCAGCTGATGCGGGACGCGGGAATCTCCCGCCTCCGGCTCGAGCTCGCCTACCCGCCGGGGCGCAACACCGAGGCCGAGGACGCGGTGCTCTTCAAGCCGCTGGTCGACGCGGGGCTGGTCGAGATCTCGCACATCGAGATCGACCCCACCGACTTCTGGCAGCGCGCGCGCGAGGGCCGGCTCCCGGCGTTCCGCGCGGGGTGGATCGCCGACTACCCGGACGCGGACAACTTCCTCCACTTCCTGCTGCACTCCGGCGCGCAGACCGTCTACGGGCTGGGGTTCCGGAGCGCCGAGCTCGACCGGCTCACCACCGAGGCGCGGGTGAGCATCGATCCCGAGCTGCGGATGTCGCTCTACCGCGCGGCCGAGCGCATCGTGACCCAGGAGTGCCCGGTCATCCCGCTGTACCACGAGCGCATCTACGCAGCCGCGAGCCCGCGGGTGCAGGGGCTGCGGCTGCACTCGACGCCGCCGCAGGTGCGCTTCGACGAGCTGTGGCTGGACAGCGCCGAGACCTGAGCAGCCCTCCGCGCGACCGCGCCAGCGTCCGGGCTCAGCGCTTCAGCACGAGCGGCGGGTTCGGCGCGGCCTCGCCATCGGCCTCCGCCTCGGCGGTCTCCTCCCGCGGCTCGGCGACGGGAAGCTGTGTCGGCGCGGGCACCTCGGGGCGATGCAGCTGGCCGGCGTGGTTCCGGGCCCACTGCGGCACCTGGCCGTCGTAGCCCGACCCGGTGTCGTGCCGGAGCACCGACCAGACGAACGCGCCGCCGTAGCCCGAGCACCGGGCCGCGTCGAGCAGCGTCTTGATGCTCCGCCGGGGATGCGATCCGGGGAAGGCGCTCAGGAGCAGCGGGCGATCGAGCCGGAGATCCGACACCGCCTTCCGCAGCTCCGCCTCGTCCGCGGGCCAGCCCATGCCGTACACGTCGAGCCCCACGCCGCGAACGAGCGGCAGGCTGCTCCAGCGCGAGACGCCGGCGGTGGCCAGCGCCCGGGTGTGCCGGTGAATCAAGGTGACGGCGTCGCAGAGGAACGCCCGCATCTCCTCGGCGGCAACCGGAGCGTGCGCCTCGGCGTCCCGGTCGCGGACCCCCATCATCCGGCGGAGCGAGGCGAGGAGCCCGCCCCGTTCCGGCGGCGGCGCACCGTGCTGGGCGACGAACGCGTCTGCCCCGCTTACCACCTCCCAGGCGACGACGGCCGGGTGGTCGGCGTAGCGGATGAGAAGGGGACGGAGGATCCGCTCGAGGAGCGCCGCGCGCTTCTGCGGCTCGCGCACCGTGTCGGCGTGTCCGCGGACCGGCTGGCCGTCCACGATGCTCGCCGGACCGAAGAAGCCGGAATCGAGGACGACCAGGAGCAGGCTGATCCCGGAGCCGCGCGCCGCCTCCAGCACCACGTCGACGTCCGCGAACACCGAGCCGTCGAGCGCCTCGGGCGTGCCGTCGGCGGCGAAGCGGAGCCCGGCCCGGCCGTCGGCGAGCAGGAAGAAGCGTGCGGTCTCCACGCCGTCGGCACGCAGCCGCTCGAACACCTGGCGGAGCAGCGCCGCGTCCTCGGGATGCGCGTGCAGGCCGCCCTCGGGCCGCCAGGCCGACGTTCCGATGTCGACGCCGTAGTGCACCCACGGCACGTTGGCGCCGAGCAGGAAGCGGTTCGGACCGAACGGCGGACCTTCGGGGCTCAGCGGGACCGAGGACGCGTTGAACGCGAACCACGGAGCCTCGCGGGTGATCGCTGGGGTGGTGCGTTCGGGAAGCGGTCGGGAAGTGGAGCGATGAGTCCGCTGATCGGGATGGGACCGTGAATTCCCTGGCTCAGGCGCGGCACGCACGGGCTTGCGTTGCTGCGACATCGAATGGACCCTGGGTCGGCTAAGACCGACGGCGAATGGCTGTGTTGGGCGTCGGACTCTGCCACCCGCCCTGGAAAGTTGGAAGTGTAGAAAATCAGGCCCGGTGTCATCCCCGGACGCGGGGTCGCCTTCTACCCGGGGTCATTGACCCGGGGAAAGCGAGCCGGCGGGGGGATCAGCGTCCCCCCGTACGAGGAGGCTTCGAGCGTGCCGCACGCCGCGCCGATCTCCTTGCCCCCGGAGTAGCGGCGGACCACCGGCGCCCCGAGGATCTGCAGCTGATCCCGGAAGCTTGCGAGCTCGTCCGCATCGGGCGGCAGGTAACGCCCCGTGGGGTCGGTGACCTCGATCAGGTCCAGCTTGATGGGCACCCCGGCGAAGGCGTCCCGGAGGGCCTCGGCGTCCTCGCGGCCCGTGTTCACCCCCCGGATGCAGACGTAGGCCACCATGGCCCGCTCGCGGCGCGCCTGCGCGTAGTCGGCGATGGCCCGGACCAGCTCGGGCAAGGGGTGCGTGCGCTCCACCGGCATGAGGCGCGCCCGCTTCTCGGGGATGGCCGAGGTCACGCTGAACGCCAGCCGGTAGGGGTGACCCTCGCGCACGTAGCGGTCGATGGCCGGGACCCAGCCCGCGGTGGAGAGGGTGATGGCCTTCCCGGAGATGGCGTAGCCCGCCGGATGCGCCAGGACGCGCGCGGCGCGCAGCACCTCGGTCGGATTGAGCAGCGGCTCGCCCATGCCCATGAAGACCACGCCCGACAGGCGGCGATCGGCCTCGGCACGGATCAGCCGCACCTGCTCGAGGATCTCCCAGGTGAGAAGATTCCGCTGGAAGCCCATCCGTCCGGTCGCGCAGAAGTCGCAGGCCAGCGCGCAGCCCACCTGGCTCGAGACGCAGACGACGTACTTCGTGTCGAAGAGCGGAATGCGCACCGCCTCCACGCGTCCGCCGAGCGGAGACTCGAAGAGGTACTTCACGAACCCGTCGGCCGCCCGGCGTCGCTCGACGATGGTGAGGGACGGCAGCTCTGCGCGGGCGAGCACGGCGTCGCGCACGGCGCGAGGAACTTGTTCCGTCGCGCGGAGGTCCTCGAGCGTCTCTGCCCCGTGGGCGTGGACGGCCGCGAACAGCTTGCGCACCGCGATCGTCGGAGCCCCGTGCGGAGCGAGCGCGCGGGACAGGTCCGCGAGCTCCATCCCGCGGAGGTTCACTTCGTCTCGAGCTTGGCGCGGAGGAACGCCCGCAGCCTGCCGGCGACCTCGGGCGGCATCGACTTGACCAGCGCCTTGCGGCACAGCCCGGAAGTGGCCCGGTAGGTCTTCACGAACTCCTCGCAGGGCGGACAGCCGTTCAGGTGGGCCCGGAGGTGCTCTTCCTCCTCGGGAGACATGTCGCCCTCGAGAAAGGGGAGCAGCGAGTCAATGGAGTCCTTGCAATTGAACATGTGTGACAGGCGGGTCAGCCCCAATGATGCTCGGGACAGGCTCCGGTTTCACACTTCTTTGTAGAAGGCATCGATCGCCTCCCGGAGCGCCAGCCGGGCCCGGTGGAGCCGGCTCTTCACCGCGGGTACGGAAATCCCCACCATTTCAGAGATCTCCTCGTAGGACAGCCCCTCCACGTCCTTCAGCAGGAAGACCTCCCGGTACCCCTCCGGGAGGGCGTCGGTCGCCGCCTGGATGGCCCGCCCGAGCTCCTCGTCGAGGAGCTGGTCGTCGGCGCGCCTGCTCCAGTCGGACTCCGGCGGCTCGGCGAGGCTGCCCCGGTCGGTGAACTCGGGTCCGACGAGGTCGTCGCTGACGATGTCCAGGACTTTTTGCCGCCGCAGCCGCATGAGCGCGTTGTTCGCCGCGATGCGGTGCACCCAGCTTCCGAACGCAGCCTCGCCGCGGAACTCGGAGAGGTGCTGGTAGGCGGAGAGGAAGGTGTCCTGCGTGATCTCCGCCGCGTCGGCCTCGCTCCGGGTCATTCGGAGCGCGAGCCCGTAGACCTTGTCCTCGTGCCGGCCCACCAGGGCCTCGAACGCGGACATGTCCCCCGCCTGCGCCCGGGCCAGCAGCTCTCGGTCGTCCTGAACGGTGACGTCCGTCATGGGAAGCCCACCCGTCTGTCAGGGAGAGGGGCCGAGGTCAAGCGGCCGCTCGGGCAGGGTGCGGCCTGCTGTCGTTTGCGGTGGGGCTTCGGTGAGGCGCAACCCTGCGGCGGAGCGGCGGCGCTCCGTCAGGGAGAGACCTCGGCGGCGAACACCGGCTTGCCGTCGTGCAGCTTCACGATGATCGCCGGCTTCACCGCGTCGCGGTCGGGCCCGAGCGTGATGCGGCCGGTGATCCCGTCGAAGTCGCGGGTGCGGGCGATCTGCTCCCGGAGCGCCGGCCCACCGACGCCACCCGAGCGCCGGAGCGCATCGATGCCCACCCGCGCCGCGTCGTAGCCCAGCGCCCCCAGCGCGTCCGGGACGTGCCCGAAGCGCGCCTTGTACTTCGCGATGAAGTCCTGCACCCGCCCACCGGGGTTGTCGGCCGCGAAGTGCGTCGAGTAGAGCGCGCCCTCCACCGCGGACCCGCCGAGCTGGCCCAGCCGCTCGCCGGAGTCCCACCCGTCGCCTCCGAGCAGCTTGGCCTTCATCCCGAGCTCGCGCGCCTGCCGCGCCATGGGCCCCACGTCGCTGTAATAGCCGGGGATGAAGAGCACCTCCGGCCGCTCCGCCTTCGCGCGGGTGAGCTGCGAGCGGAAGTCGGTGTCGCCCTTGGAGTACGTCTCCTCGGCGACGATCTTCCCGCCGAGCGCGCCGAAGCGCGTGCCGAACACCTTGGCCAGGCCGAGCGCGTAATCGCTCTTCTGGTCCACCAGCACCGCCACGCGCTCGGCCTTCAGCGTCTCGCGGGCGAAGCGGGCGAGCAGCTCCCCCTGGAAGGTGTCGGTGAAGCACACCCGGAAGACGTACGGCCCCCCCTCGGTCGTCACCCGGGGGTTGGTCGACGACGGGGCGATCATCGGGACCTGGCCCTGCGCCGCCGCGGGCGCCATCGCCAGGCTGAGGCTGCTCTGGTTCTCGCCCACCACGAAGATCGCCCGGTCCTGAGTGACCAGACGGGTCATCGCGTTCACGGCCTCCTCGGGGCGGGATTGCGAATCGTAGGAGCGAAGCACCAGCTGCCGGCCCTGGACGCCTCCCGCGGCGTTGACCTCCTCGACCGCGAGCTGGGCGCCGTTCTGGCTCTCCCCGCCGTAGTGCGCCTCGGGTCCGGTGAGGGCGCCGACCGTTCCGATGACCAGCGGGCCGGCGGTGGGCTGCGCGCTCGACGGCGCCGCGCTCTGCGAGGCAGCCGGGGCGGCCTGCTTCTTCTCGCAGCCGGATGTCCCGACGAGGGCGAGGACGGCGAGGACGCTCGGGAGGGCGTGGCGCAGGCGCAAGGGGGCGCTCCAGTCAGAGGGACCGACGCCGGTCTACCACCGGCCGGCCCGGGAACACCCGCTCCCGTCGGATCCTCACCAGCCGACGTCGAGGTGCTCGTGCGACGACGGGCACCGGGGGAGCGCCGGTGGGGCGCGCTCGCCGTTCCGCCCCTCCGGGTAGGCGCAGAACCAGTGGAGCACGCATCCGTCCGGCGCCACGACCAGGCTGGCCTCGGGCTGGTCACGGGTCAGGAGGCTCACCCCGCAGTGACTGCACTGGGGAACCTCGAAGTCGAACTCAACGACGTCGTCCATCGCGCCACTCGTCTGACGAGGGTCCGCCATGGGAAGGTCATCGTACGGCGCGGGACCGACGTGCCCTGCTCACCCCCGGGCTGTCTCGCACCCAGAAGCGCAGCGGTCGCTCGGCCCACTCCTCGGCATAATCCACTCCGATGCGCGGCCCGCGCTCAACCGTCCGGCCCGGGACGGCCGGCGCGTCCAGGATGCGGAGCCCGGAGGTGACGAGGTCCATCCCGTTCTCGGCCCCGGTGATGTCCAGCGCGCGGCAGAGCCGGCCCGGGCCGTCGAGGCGCACGGGCCCGTCGAAGCCCGCCACCGGCTCGAGGCCCCGCACCAGCCCAGCCGCCGGCCGCCCCTCGGGGCCGGTCACGGCGTTGAAGCACCCGTGCATCCCGTAGA
>Ga0081540_1000716_pt1 | contig 30796 bp, 28 predicted proteins | sample TabmetS2T1R1_FD_71024 | JGI IMG/M metagenome (GOLD analysis project Ga0081540, IMG submission 71024) | Tabebuia heterophylla rhizosphere microbial communities from the University of Puerto Rico - S2T1R1 | ecosystem: Host-associated > Plants > Roots > Rhizosphere ...
GGGCCCCGGCGGCCCGGCCGGGGGCCGGGGGGCGGCGCCCGCGCCGGGGCCGGGGCCGCACAGCTGTCGCACCCTGCTGCGAGGATCCTTGGCATGCAGTTCGTGGAGCTTGCCGCGACCTCCGCCGCCGTGGCCGCCGTGTCCGGCCGGCGCGCCAAGGTCGACCTGCTCGCCGCGGCGCTGCGCGGTCTCGACCCCGACGAGGTCGAGGCCGGCGCCGCCTATCTCGCCGGCGAGTTGCGGCAGCGGCAGATTGGCGTCGGCTGGGCCTCGGTGCGGGACGTCCCGGGCCCGGCCGAGCAGCCGAGCCTGACCGTCGGCGGGGTCGACGCCGCCCTGGCCGAGATCGGCGCGCAGGCCGGCACCGGTTCCCAGAGTCGCCGCCGCGCCCTGCTCGGCGCGCTGTTCGCCGCGGCCACCGCCGAAGAGCAGCGGCTGCTGATCGGCCTGCTCTCCGGCGAGGTGCGCCAGGGTGCGCAGGCGGGTCTGCTGGTCGACGCGGTCGCGAAGGCCGCCGAGGTCGGCGTCGCCGAGGTTCGCCGCGCCCTGCTGCTGACTGGCGATCTGAAGACCGTGGCCCGGGCTGCGCTGACCAGCGGCGCGGAAGCGCTGGGCGGGTTCCAGCTGCAGGTCGGCAGGCCGCTCGCGCCGATGCTCGCACAGTCGGCGTCCACTGTGGACGGAGCGCTCGCGGCGACCGGCATGCCGGCTGCCGTGGACGACAAGCTCGACGGGATCCGCATCCAGGTGCACCGCAGCGGTGAGGATGTCGGCGTGTTCACCAGGAGCCTGGACGACATCACCTCACGGGTACCGGAGGTGGTCGCCGCGGTGCGTGCGCTGCCGGTCGGGCAGGTCGTCCTCGACGGGGAGGCGATCGCGCTGGATGCCACCGGTCGGGCCCGGCCGTTCCAGGAGACGTCCTCGCGCGCGGCCCGGCGGGGGGCGCCGGTCACCGCGCTCAGTCCCTACTTCTTCGACCTGCTGCACCTGGACGGCACCGACCTGCTCGACGAGCCGGGTCGCACCAGGTGGGCGGCGCTCGCGCAGGCCGTCCCGCACGAACTCCTGGTCGGCCGCGTCATGGTGTCCACAGTGGACGAAGCGGCGGCCGCGTTCGACACGGCTCTGGAGGGCGGTCACGAGGGCGTCGTCGTCAAGGCTGCGGAGGCGCCCTACGACGTCGGCCGGCGCGGGGCCGGCTGGGTCAAGGTGAAGCCGCGGCACACCCTCGACCTCGTGGTGCTGGCCGCCGAGTGGGGGCACGGCCGGCGCCGCGGCTGGCTGTCCAACCTGCACCTCGGCGCCCGGGACCCGGGCACCGGTGGCTTCGTGATGCTCGGCAAGACCTTCAAGGGGCTGACCGACGAGCTGCTGCGCTGGCAGACCGAGCGGTTCCTGGAGCTGGCGACCGAGCGCGGGGAGTGGGTGGTCACGGTGCGCCCGGAGCTGGTCGTGGAGATCGCCTTCGACGGCGTGCAGACCAGCCCGCGTTACCCGGGCGGGGTCGCGCTGCGCTTCGCGCGGGTCCTGCGGTACCGCGAGGACAAGCCGGCCTCCGAGGCGGACACCATCGACGATGTCCGCCGGCTTCACATGGTGGCCAGCGACCGCACGTAGTTGACCTGCTGGTAGAGGTACTGCACCTGGGCCGGGTCGTTGGCCGGGATGCGGGCGACATACTGCTGGCCGTTGCTGACCACGTGGACGAGCACCACCGCGCTGTGCACGTTCTCCTTGGCGAGCAGGAACAGCAGGCTGAAGAAGGTCAGACAGAAGAAGCCGACGACGGCCAGCACGATGGCCCAGGTCGGGATCTTCTGGGTGGTCGCCCAGCTGTCGGTGATGCTCCACTGCGAGCCGCGCAGCGGGTAGACGCCGGCCGGGGTGCGGATCGTGGTGGCGGTCACCTGGATCTCACCGATGCTCAACAGGACCGGCTCGGGCGCCGCCAACCCACCGGGCGCCGCCAACCCACCGTGCGCCTGCGCGCCGCCGGACGCCGCCATCGCGCCGGTCAGGCCGGGGTACGGGTACTGCCGGGTCGGCGGGTAGACCGGGGCGGGCAGCGGTGGCGCGGAAGGGGCAGGCGAGGCGGGGGCCGCACCGACCCGCTCGGTCGGCGCCCACGGGTCGTGGGGCGGGGTCGGCTCGTCGCCACGGGGGTCGAAGGGCTCCACCATGGCCACGATTACATCAGGAGCCGGCCACCGCCGCGTACCCCGGATCGGACAGCCCGGCTCAGACGGCGGGTGAGATCGGCGCGTCCGGGTGCTCGGCGGTCTCCAGGGACGCCAGTTCGAGGTCGCTGACGACCGGGTGCGCCTCCCGGCGGGCCACCCAGCCGAAGCCCAGCAGGGCGACCAGCGCGAAGGCCCACCACTGCACCGTGTACCCGGCGTTCATCGCCGAGTCCTGGTGGTCGACGGGGATCTGCACGAACGACGGGTCGGCGGCCGGCTGCTGGGTGTCCATGGCCAGGTACCCGCCGAGCAGCGGGTACGGCACGGCGGAGGCGAGCCGGGCGGGGGAGATGCGCCGGACGGTGAGCTGCCCGGTGTCCGAGCGGGCCGGCGCGTCGGCACGGCTCTCCGGCAGGTGCACCAGGCCGGTCACGGTCACCTCGCCACCGGGCACCGCCGGTACCTTCGGCATGGCCACCGCCCCCCGGGTCACCGGCGCGGCCAGCCAGCCCCGGTCGACCAGCACCGCGGTACCGTCGGGCAGCCGCAGCGGGTCCAGGATCTCGAAGCCGACCTGGCTGTTGACGGTCCGCTGCCGGGCGATGATCTCGTGGTCCGGGTCGTATTGTCCGGTTACCTTGACCCGCGTCCACGCCGTCGCGGCCGTGGGCGGCTGGGCACCGGTGAGCACCTGTCCGATGGCGACCGGAGGGGCCGCCACGGCCGCGTCGATGCGGGTGTTGGCAGCGCCCCGCTCGTGGTACCGGTGGAGCTGCCAGAACCCGAGCGCCACCATGACGGCCGCCAGCACCACCGTCAGGGCGGCGAAGGCGAGCCACTTCGGGGTGGCGAGAAACCGGTACACGCCAGTCCACGCTACCTTCCACCGGACCGGCCCGTGCGTTGGGTATCGTCACTCCTGCCGCGGAAGCGCCTGAATCGGGAGTCATCGTTGCAGCCTGAGGAATCCGCCCGGCCGCTGGGCGCCGACGAGGCCGCCCCGGCGCCGACCCAGGCGATCCGGCGGTTCCCGCCGTTGACCGTGGCCACCCCCAGGCTGGACGTGCGCGTCCTGGCGGCCGCCGATGCCGACGAGGTCGACGAGATCCTCGGCGACCGGCAGACCCTGCGCTGGCTGTCGTTCCCGGCGGGCGCCGCCCAGCCCGCCGGGCTGGACTGGTGCACCGACCTGGCCGAGCAGCGCCGGGCGGCCGGGGCCGGCGACCACTACGGCGTGATCCGGCGCGAGGACGACCGGCTGGTCGGGCTGCTGTGGACGCGGCGCACCGACTGGGGCTCGATGTCCACGGAGGTGTCCTTCGCCGTCTCCGCGAAGGCGCGCGGCTTCGGGGTGGCCGCGGAGGCGCTCGACGCGCTGACCATCGCGCTGCTGCTGGAGCACGGCTTCCAGCGCATCGAGCTGCGACTGGTACCGGGCAACACCGCCGGTCGCCGCGTCGCGGAGAAGGCCGGCTTCGTCTACGAGGGCCTGCTGCGCAATGCCGGCAGTGTCCACAGTGGACGTGTGGACCTGGAGATGTGGTCGCTGGTCTCCGGTGACCTCCGCGCCTGACGGGCGCGGCCTCAGTGGCCGACGACGGCGGCCGACGGCGGCGGGAAGTTGAGCGCGGGCTGGCCCGCGAGCGCGTCGTGGACCGTCAGCGTCACCTGGTTGATCGGCTCGTTGGACAGGCCGTCGCCCGGCGCGTCGTTCGGGTTGTCCGGGTCCGCGACGAAGCTCGCCCCGGACAGCTGCGGCGCGAAGCCGACGAACCACGCGGCCCGCGTCGAGTCGGTGGTACCGGTCTTGCCCGCGAACGGGCGCCCCGCCTGGCCGACCGCGCCGGGTGCCGTGGACCAGCCGCCGCAGCTGCCGGCCGCCGGGTGGTCGCCGGTCGTGCACCGCATCGCGTCGACCGCGCCGTGCGCGATGTCCGCGGTGACCGCCTGCTTGCACTGGGGCGCCGCGGCCTCCACCGGCGTGCCGTCCGGCCCGGTCGTCATGACCGGTTTCCCGTCGGTACCCGTGATGGAGCGCACGGGCAGTGGCGCGCAGAACCGGCCGTCGGCGGCGACCGTCGCGTAGGCCGCGGCCATCTCCAGTGGGGTGGTGTCGGCGACCCCGAGCGTGAACGGTCCCCAGTTGACCGCCCGGTCCGGCGCGGCCAGGCCGCGGTCGACGTCGTTGTGCCAGGTCAGCCCGAGCCGCTCGGCCATGGCGACCGCCTTGTCCGCGCCGACCCGCTCCTCCACCTGCACCCAGTAGGTGTTCACCGACTTGCCCCAGCCCGACCACATGGTCTGGTTGCCGGTCATCGCCGCGCTCGCGTTGGACGGGCAGTAGTGGCCGCCGCAGGTCGCCGGGCCGGCTCCGGTCACGTAGTGGGTGGCGATCGTGAACGGCGAATAGATGGTGGTGTTGAGCGTCATGCCGGCCTCGAGGGCGGCGAGCATGGTGAAGAACTTGAATGTCGAACCGGCCTGGTACCCCCCGTTCTCGCCGCCGCCGAGCAGCATCCCGACGGTGTTGGGGTAGTTGCCGGGGACACCGGCGGCCCGTTGCTCCGCGATGGTACTGGGCAGGTTGCCCGCGGTGTCCAGCGAGTACACGCGGTTGATGGCCATCGCCTTGACGAGGCCGGTACCGGGCTCCACGAACACCGAGCCCAGCGCGTACCGGTTGGTGACCGGCGCCTGCTGCAGCGTGTGTGCCATCGCGATCGCCTGTACCGACGGGTCCAGCGAGGCCACGATCTTGTACCCGCCCCGGCGCAGGTTGTCCATCCGGGTCTGCGGGTTGGTGCCGAACGCGGGCTGGGAGGCCCACCACTGCTTGAACTCGTCGCAGAAGAAGCCCCAGTCCAGGTGCGCGGCCGGCACGTCGTTGCAGTCGTTGGGCGGGTTGTGCAGGCGCAGTGTGATCGGGGTGGCCTTGGCCGCGGCGGCCGCCGACGCGGAGATGTAGTCCAGGCTCTCCATCCGGTCGATGACGTAGTTGCGCCGTTCGACTGCTTCCTTGTCGTCGTTGCCGGCCGGGTCGTAGGTCGTCGGCGCCTGTACCAGGCCGGCGATCATCGCGGCCTCGGGCAGCGTGAGGTTTGCCGGCGTCGTCGAGAAGTACACGTCGGCCGCGGCGGAGATGCCGTAGGCGCGGTGCCCGAAGTAGGCGATGTTCAGGTACCCCTCGAGGATCTGTGCCTTGGACATCCGGCGTTCCAGGTTGACCGCGAGCTTCATCTCGCGCAGCTTCCGCGCCGGACTCTGCTCGGTGGCGTCGACGGACTCCTGGGGGGTACTGGCCGTGTCGCGAAGTTCGTTGCGGACGAACTGCATCGTGAGTGTCGACGCGCCCTGCGCCACGGTACCGGCGCTCTGGTTGGCCACGAACGCACGCAGTGTCCCTTTGATGTCCACTCCGTGGTGCTGGTAGAAGCGACTGTCCTCCGCGGCGACGATGGCCTGCTGGACCAGCGGCGACATCGCGGTCAACGGCACGTACTGCCGGTTCTCCTCGTAGAACGACGTGATGAGCGTGGTGCCGTCCGCCGCGTACAGGTAACTCGTCTCGGGCGGCGCGGTGATGGTCAGGTCGCTCGGCATGTTCGTGTAGTCCGTGGATCCCGTCTTGGCACCGAACCCGACCGCGGCGGCCACCGGGTACGCGACGATCGCCGTTGCCACTCCGGTTATCACCCCGATCCGGATGAGACGCAGAACCTGGGCGAGGATGAGGAGTTTGCGGCGGAGCATCATGCCAAGCTAGGGCAGACACGGATGAGCCTGGGCGAAAAGTTCGCCGGGTTAATCCGGTCGGCGACAGGCCGCGTCCAAGGCTTTGGCACGATCGACTGCATGAGGCGGAACGGGGCGGAAACGGTACGCGGTCCGGCCGCGCCGACGTGGCCGGCGGCGCCCGCGGTACCGGCGACAGCGCTCGGCTTCCACGGTGACTCGGAGATCGGACCCGGCCTCGTCGACCTCGCGGTGAACGTGCGGACCGACCCGCCGCCGGACTGGCTCGCGGGGCCCATCGCCGCGTCGCTTGCCGACCTCGCCCGCTACCCCGACCCCGCGCCGGCGCGCGCCGCGCTCGCCGCGCGGCACGGCCGCCCGACCGACGAGGTGCTGTTGACCGCGGGGGCCGCGCAGGCGTTCACGTTGCTGGCACAGGGTCTCCGCGGTGCGAGCCGTCCGGTCGTGGTGCACCCGCAGTTCACCGAGCCCGAGGCCGCGCTGCGCGCGGCCGGGCACGCGGTCGAGCGGGTCGTGCTCGGCGCGGAGGACGGTTTCCGGCTGGACCCGGCCGCGGTACCCGAGGACGCCGACCTGGTGCTGCTGGGTAACCCGACAAACCCGACATCCGTGCTGCACCCGGCCGTCACCGTCGGGCGGCTGGCCCGGCCGGGCCGCATCCTCGTGGTGGACGAGGCGTTCGCCGACACCGTGCCCGGTGAGCCCGAGTCGCTCGCCTCCCGCCGCGACCTGCCCGGGCTGGTGGTGCTGCGCAGCCTCACGAAGACCTGGGGGCTGGCCGGGCTCCGCGTCGGGTACGCGCTCGGCGAGTCCGAGGTGCTCGCCCGGCTCGCCGCGGTGCAGCCGCTGTGGCCGGTGTCCACCCCCGCGCTGGCCGCGGCGCAGGCGTGCGCGGGGGAGCTGGCGGTGGCGACCGAGTTGGCCATCGCCGAGCACCTGCGGGTCGACCGCGACCATCTGGTACGCCGGCTGTCCGCGCTGCCCGGCGTGTCCGTCGCCGGTACGCCGGCCAGTTCCTTCGTGCTGATCCACCTCGCCGGTGCGGAGCAGGTACGGCTCGGGCTGCGTGCGCGTGGCTTCGCCGTGCGGCGCGGCGACACCTTCCCCGGCCTGGGCGCCGACTGGCTGCGGATCGCGGTGCGCGACACTGCCACCACCGACGCGTTCGTCGAGGCACTGGAGAGGACGTTGAGTGCTTGAGGACATCACCGGCCGGATCCGGCCGCTGGACGAGGCCGCGATGGCCGCCGCCCGGGACCGGCAGACAAGGCTGACCAAACCGGCGGGATCCCTGGGCGCGCTGGAGGAACTGTCGGTGCGGCTGTGCGGTCTCGCCGGCCAGTGCCCCCCGCCGGTACCGGAGCCGGCCGCGGTCGCGGTGTTCGCCGGTGACCACGGCGTGCACGCCAAGCAGGTCACCCCGTGGCCGCAGGAGGTGACCGCGCAGATGGTCGCCAACTTCCTGGCCGGCGGCGCGGTCGTCAACGCGCTCGCCGCCCAGGTCGGTGCGACGGTGACAGTTGTCGATGTCGGTGTGGCCACCGCCCTCGAGCCCGCGCCCGGCCTGGTGGTCGCCAAGGTCCGCGCCGGTACCCGCGACCTGTCGGTCGAGCCCGCGCTGACCCGGGACGAGACGCTGGCCGCGATCGATGCCGGCATCGATGCGGCCCAGTCCCTTCTCGACCGCGGCGCCGGCATCCTGGTGACGGGGGACATGGGCATCGCGAACACGACCCCGGCCGCGGCACTGATCGCGGCGTTCACCGGTGCCGACCCGGCGGCGGTGACCGGGCGCGGCACCGGCATCGGCGACGACATGCTCGCGCACAAGACCGAGGTGGTCGCCCGCGCGCTGGGGCTGCACCGGCCGGACCCGGCCGACCCGGTCGGCGTGCTGGCCGCCGTGGGCGGCTGCGAGCACGCCGCCCTGGCCGGCTTCATCCTCGCCGCTGCCTCGCGGCGGACCCCGGTGGTCGTCGACGGGGTGATCGCGCTGTCCGCCGCACTGGCCGCGGTCGCCATCGCACCAGACGCGATCGGCGCGCTGGTCGCGGGGCACCGCTCCGCGGAGCCGGGCGCCACCGTGGCGCTGGCGCACCTGGGGCTGCGGCCGTTGGTGGACCTCGGGATGCGGCTGGGCGAGGGCACCGGCGCGCTGCTGGCGGTACCGATCGTGGCCGGCGCGGTACGGGTTCTGCACACCGTAGCGACCTTCGACTCCGCCGGGGTCTCAGAAAAATGAGTGACACCTTGTACCCGGTGGGCCTGCGGCTGGCGGGCCGGCGGGTACTGGTCGTCGGCGGCGGTACCGTGGCCAGCCGGCGGGTACCGGCCCTGCTGGACGCGGGCGCCGACGTGCTGCTGGTGGCGCCCGAGGTGACCCCGGCCCTGCGCGCCCTGGTCGACGCGGGCCGGATCGGCTGGCTGCCGCGCCGGTTCACATCGTCCGATGTGGACGGTTGCTGGCTGGTGCAGGCGGCCGTGGACGATCCGGAGGCGGCGGCCGAGGTGAGCGCGGCGGCCGAGGCGGCGCGCGTCTTCTGCGTCCGCGCCGACGACCGGAATGCGGCCACCGCGTGGACCCCGGCGGTGACCCGGCACGGCCGGGTGACCGTGGCGGTACTCGCCGGCGGCGATCCGCGCCGGGCGATGGCCGTGCGGGACGGCATCCGCGACCGGCTGGCCGACGGCTCGCTGGACGTCGGACCGTCCACTGTGGAGTCCGGCGTGGCACTGGTCGGCGCCGGGCCGGGCGATCCGGAGCTGATCAGCGTCAAGGGCCGCCGCCTGCTGGCCGTCGCCGACGTCGTGGTGGTCGACCGGCTCGCCCCCGGGCTGCTGCTGGACGAGGTGCGGCCGGACGTCGAGGTGGTCGACGCATCGAAGATCCCGTTCGGACCGGCCCGGGCGCAGGAGGAGATCAACCGGATCCTCGTCGACCGGGCGAAGGCGGGCCGGTTCGTGGTGCGGCTCAAGGGCGGCGACCCGTACGTGTTCGGTCGGGGCGGCGAGGAGCTGCTGGCGTGCCTGTCCGCCGGGGTACCGGTGACGGTCGTGCCCGGGGTGACCAGCGCGATCGCCGCGCCGGCCGCGGCCGGGATCCCGGTGACCCAGCGCGGGGTGGCGCACGAATTCGTGGTGGTCTCCGGCCACCTGCCGCCCGGCGACCCCGGCTCCCTGGTGAACTGGCCGGCCCTGGCCGCGCTGACCGGTACCGTCTGCGTGCTCATGGGCCTGGCCAACCTGCCGGCGATCGTGGCCGCCCTGCTGGACGGCGGCCGGCCGGCGGACACCCCGGCCGCGGCCGTCCAGGAGGGCACGACCGGGGGTCAGCGGGTGGTGCGGGCGCCCCTGTCGGGGCTGGTGGACGCCGTCGCGGCGGCCGGGCTTCGGCCGCCGGCGATCGTCGTGGTCGGGAGCGTGGTATCAGCGCTCACCGCGTGAGCGCGCGGGTGACGCTGCCGCTCAGCTCTTTACAGTTCCATCCAGCATCAGCGCGGTGCGGATCAGCCCGAGATGGCTGTACGCCTGCGGGTGGTTGCCCAGCCCGCGCTCGGTCTCCGGGTCGTACTGCTCGGGCAGCAGGCCGGTCGGTCCGGCGCAGTCCAGCATCTGCTCGAACAGCTCCTCGGCGTCGGCCCGGCGGCCGGTGCGCAGGTACGCCTCGATCATCCAGGCCGCGCAGACGTGGAAGCCGCCCTCGGTGCCGGGCAGCCCGTCATCCCACTTGTACCGGTAGACGGTCGGACCGCTGCGCAGCTCCGCCTCGATCGCCAGTACCGTCGACAGGAACCGGGGATCGTCGTCGGACAGCAGCCCGGACAGCCCGATCCACAGCGAGGACGCGTCCATCTCCGGGTGCCCGTAGGCCACGCTGTAGGCGCCGGCCTCCTCGTGCCAACCGTGCTCCAGCACGTTGGCGCCGATCCGCTCCCGCAGCTGCTCCCAGGCCTCGATCTCGTGCGAGCCGGCGCCGCCGTGCTCCCGCCGCAGCCGCACCGCGCGGTCCACGGTCAACCAGCACATCACCTTGGAGTAGACGTGGTGGCGCGGCGCCAGCCGGGCCTCCCACAGCCCGTGGTCAGGCTCGTGCCAGCGGCGCTCCACGGCGGACACCATCGCCTCGATGACCCGCCACTCCTCATCGCGGACCCAGCCCCGGGTCTGCGCCACGCCGCAGATGAGATCCGCGATCGGGCCGAACACGTCGAGCTGGAGCTGGCGGTTGGCGGCGTTGCCGATGCGCACCGGCCGGGAGCCGGCGTACCCGGGCAGCGTCTCGATGACCGCCTCGGGGCCCAGGTCCCAACCGTCCACTGTATACAGTGGGTGGAGCCGTTCGGGGTGGCCGCCGGTGCGTTCGATGCACCGGTCGACCCAGCCCAGGAAGGCCTCGGCCTCGCTCAGCGACCCGAGGTCCACCAGCGCCCGGGCGCTCATCGCGGCGTCGCGCAGCCAGCAGTACCGGTAGTCCCAGTTGCGTACGCCGCCCAGCTCCTCCGGCAGCGAGCTGGTCGCCGCGGCGAGGATCGAGCCGCTGGGCTGGTGGCACAGCGCCCGCAGCGTCAGCGCGCTGCGCATCACCTGCTCCCGCGCCAGGCTCGGCAGGCGCAGCGAGTTGGCCCAGTCCCGCCAGGTCTGCTCGGCCTTCGCCTGGCGCACCTCGACCGGCTCGTCCCAGGCGCGCAGCGCGTGCGAGCCGCAGCGCAGTTCCAGGACGCACTGGCCGCCCATCGCGGCCAGGTCGACCTCGGCGCGCGCGGAGTCGTGGCCGGAGTCGTCGAAGACGTCCCACTCGACGCCGGGGGAGTAGAGCGCCATCGGCTCGTTGGAGCCCAGCACCAGCAGGCCGTCGCCCAGCGGCTGCAGCCGGATGGCGACCTGGCCGAACTCCGGGCGCGGCGCGAACGTGACCTTCGCCTTGTCCTTACCGGTCAGCACGCGCACGAGCGTGGTCGCCTCGGGCGCCTCCTCCTGGTCACCCGGGGGTACCCCGGCGTCCAGCCAGTCGGTGACGTAAAGCCCGGACCAGCGGGTCTCCACGGTCATCGTGCCCGGCCGGTACCGCTGCCCGAGCGGGATGCGGTTCTCCCGCTCGGCCGGGCGGACGGAGAAGTGCCCGGCCGGCGAGCCGCCCAGCAGGTCGGCGAAGACCGCCGAGGAGTCCGGGTTGGGGTGGCACAGCCAGGTCACCTTGGCGTCCGGGGTGAGCAGCGCGACGGTGCGGCCGTTGGACAGCATGGAGTGCCGCTCGATGGGCACCGCCCGCTCGCCGAACAGCCACCGGCGGCGCGTCTCGAGCACCAGTCCGAGCACGCGTACCGCGTCGATCGGCTCGTCCACCCGGTAGCCGGCCTTGGTGATGCCCGAACCGATCTTGATGCCGACGTCCGGCCCGTGCAGGTGGCCGAAGGCGTTCTCGTCGGTCACGTCGTCGCCGATGAACAGCACGGCGCTGGCCGACAGCTGCATGCGCAGCGCGTCGATCGCGGTGCCCTTGTGGGTGGCCATGACGAGCAGCTCGACGACCATCTTGCCCTGGGTGACGTGGACCCCCGGCCAGGTCGCCGGCCCCGACCGGATGGCCTCGTGCACGGCTGCCGCGTCCTCGGGCGAGGCGGTGCGCGTGTGCACCGCGATGCTCGCCGGCTTCGGCTCCAGCCGCACCCCGGGCCGCCCCTTGACCAGCTCCTCGATCGCCTTCTGCAACCGGGTGCGCAGGTCGATCAGCTCCGGGGACAGCCGCTGCACGAAGCCGATGTCGAACTCCGAGCCGTGGCTGCCGACCAGGTGCACCTCGCTCGGCAACCGGGACAGGGTGGCCAGGTCGCGCAGCGCGCGCCCGGAGACCACCGCGACGGTGGTCTGCGGCAGCGACGCCAGCGCGCGCACGGCGGCCACCGCCTCGGGCAGGGGTACCGCCTGGGACGGGTCCTCGACGATGGGGGCCAGCGTGCCGTCGTAGTCGCAGGCGATGAGCAGCTGCGGTACCCGGGCTATCCGGTTGACGGCGGCGCGCAGGTCGGCGTCGATGAGGTTGTCCGGCCGCTTGGCCGCTTCGCCTCTCTCCTCGGCTGCGCCAGCCGGGGACGGGCGGTCTCCTTCGGTCACACGATTCCTTCCGGGCCCGGCAGTGCCGTGGTGGGCACGCCCAGCGCGGACAGGAACGAGTTGGCCCAGTGCCGCACGTCGTGACCGCGCAGGTGCCGGCGCATCGCGCGCATCCGCCGGGACACCTCCGTCTGGTCCACCTGCACGGCCCGCATCAGCGCGTCCTTGACGCTCTGCAGGTCGTGCGGGTTGCACAGGAACGCCTGCCGCAATTCGCCGGCGGCACCGGCGAACTCCGACAGCACCAGCGCGCCGCCCAGGTCGACCCGGGCGGCCACATACTCCTTGGCCACCAAGTTCATGCCATCCCGCAAGGGAGTAACCATCATCACGTCGGCGGCGCAGTAGAGCGCCACCAATTCACTGCGACTGTATGACTGATGAAGGTAGTGCACGGCTGGTACGCCGACGCGCCCGTAGTCCCCGTTGATCCGACCGACCTCGCGCTCGACTTTGACGCGGAGAGCCTGGTAGTGCTCGACCCGCTCCCGGCTCGGCGTTGCGACCTGAACCATGACCGTTTCGGGTACCGAAAGTCGGTCTTCCGACAGTAATTCGCGGTAGGCCTTGAAGCGCTGCTCAATGCCCTTCGTGTAGTCGAGGCGGTCCACGCCGAGAATGATCGTCTTCGGCTCGCCGAGTTCCGCGCGGATCTGTTCCGCCCTCGCCCGCACCAGCGGACTGGCGGCCAGCCCCTCGATCTCGGCCACGTCGATGGAGATGGGGAACGCGGCGGCGTGCACCGTGCGGCCGTCCACCTCGACCCCGGCGCCGCGCGGCCGCAGCCCGAGCAGGTGCCGGGTCAGTCGCAGGAAGTTCTGCGCGGCCAGCGGCCGCTGGAAGCCGACCAGGTCGGCGCCGAGCAGCCCGCGCAGGATCTCCGCCCGGCGTGGCAACTGCATGAACAGCTCGACCGGGGGGAACGGGATGTGCAGGAAGAAGCCGATCTTCAGGTCCGGGCGCAGGGCGCGCAACATCGCCGGTACCAGTTGAAGTTGGTAGTCCTGCACCCACACGGTGCCGCCCTCGGCGGCCTGGTCGGCGGTGGCCTCGGCGAACCGCTGGTTCACCCGCCGGTAGGCCTCCCACCAACTGCGCCGGTAGGCCGGCGTCTCGATGGCGTCGTGGTAGAGCGGCCACAGGCTGGAGTTGGAGAACCCCTCGTAGTAGCGCTCGACGTCGTCCGGGCTCAGGCTGACCGGGCGCAGCCGCATGCCGTCCAGTTCGAAGGGGGCGGCGGGGGCATCCTCCGGTCCGCTCGCGTTGCCGGCCCAGCCCACCCAGGTGCCGTGCTGGCCGGACAGCACCGGGTGAAGGGCGGTCACCAGACCGCCCGGACTGCGTCGCCAGGATCGGCCGCCCGCCGTGGTGACCTCGTCAACCGGCAGCCGGTTGGCGACCACCACAAACCTACTGCGATCCACGGCGTCCCCTCCGGTGCCCCGACCTGGGCTCGTGGGCTGAGCGTACTGGAACTCTCTGAACACCTGATGTTGCGGCGCGTTGCCGACGAACGCCGCCTGGCGCCGCTCCGACAAGCTGCGCGGCGGCTTGCATGCCCCTGGGCGCGGCGCGGGTGCCGCCCGGGTTGGGCGTGGCGGGGACAACCTGGGAGGATTGACGGCGGCGGAGGATTGACCAGGACGGCTGCCGGCCCTCGGACGGGCCCGGGTCGTCAACCCAGATCAGGCGGAGGTAGGCCGCACCGTGGCCCAGTTCATCTACACCCTGGAAAAGGCTCGCAAGGCGCATGGCGACAAGGTTGTCCTGGACAACGTCACGCTAAACTTCCTGCCCGGCGCCAAGATCGGTGTGGTCGGCCCGAACGGCGCGGGTAAGTCAAGCCTCCTCAAGATCATGGCGGGGCTCGACCGGCCGAGCAACGGCGAGGCGCGGCTGATGCCCGGATACTCGGTCGGGTTGCTGGCCCAGGAGCCGCCGCTCAACGACGCGAAGACCGTCCTCGGCAACATCGAGGAGGCGGTCGCGGAGACCAAGGCGAAGCTGGAGCGGTTCAACAAGGTCGCCGAGCAGATGGCCACCGACTACTCCGACGAGCTGATGGAGGAGATGGGCCGGCTGCAGGAGGAGTTGGACCACGCCGACGCCTGGGACGTCGACTCCAAGCTGGCACTGGCCATGGACGCGCTGCGCTGCCCGCCCCCGGACGCCGACGTCACGACCCTGTCAGGCGGCGAGCGGCGCCGGGTCGCCCTGTGCAAGCTGCTGCTGGAGCAGCCCGACCTGCTGCTGCTCGACGAGCCCACCAACCACCTGGACGCGGAGAGCGTGCAGTGGCTGGAGCAGCACCTGGCCAAATACCCGGGCACCGTCATCGCCATCACCCACGACCGTTACTTCCTGGACAACGTCGCTCAGTGGATCCTCGAGCTGGACCGCGGCCACGCCTACCCCTACGAGGGCAACTACTCGACGTACCTCGACAAGAAGGCGCAGCGGCTCGCGGTGCAGGGCCGCAAGGACGCGAAGCTGCAGAAGCGACTGACCGACGAGCTGGACTGGGTGCGCTCCAACCCGAAGGCCCGGCAGGCCAAGTCCAAGGCCCGGTTGCAGCGGTACGAGGAGATGGCCAGCGAGGCGGAGAAGACCCGCAAGCTCGACTTCGAGGAGATCCAGATCCCGCCGGGCCCCCGCCTGGGCAGCACGGTCATCGAGGCGAACGAGCTGACCAAGGGCTTCGACGGCCGCGTGCTCATCGACCGGCTCAGCTTCTCGTTGCCCCGCAACGGGATCGTCGGCATCATCGGGCCGAACGGCGTTGGCAAGACGACGCTGTTCAAGACGATCGTCGGCTTCGAGCAGCCCGACTCGGGGGGCGTCAAGATCGGCGAGACCGTCAAGCTGTCCTATGTGGACCAGAGCCGGGCCGGCCTGGAGGCCAAGAAGACCGTGTGGGAACTGGTCTCCGACGGCCTGGACCACCTGATGGTGGGCAGGGTGGAGATGCCGTCCCGGGCCTACGTCGCGGCCTTCGGCTTCAAGGGTCCGGACCAGCAGAAGCCGGTCGGCATCCTGTCCGGCGGCGAGCGCAACCGGCTCAACCTCGCCCTGACCCTGAAGATCGGCGGCAACGTCATCCTGCTCGACGAGCCCACCAACGACCTGGACGTGGAGACGCTGTCCAGCCTGGAGAACGCGCTGCTGGACTTCCCCGGCTGCGCGGTGGTCATCTCGCACGACCGGATGTTCCTGGACCGGGTCGCCACCCACATCCTGGCGTGGGAGGGCGACGACGAGAACCCGTCCCGGTGGTTCTGGTTCGAGGGCAACTTCGAGTCGTACGAGAAGAACAAGGTCGAGCGGCTCGGTGCCGAGGCGGCGCGGCCGCACGCGGTCACCTACCGCAAGCTCACCAGGGACTGACCTTGCGCTTCGTCCACCGGTGCGCGATCCGCTGGTCCGACATGGACGTCTACGGGCACGTCAACAACGCGCGGTTCCTCACGCTCTACGAGGAGGCCCGGGTGGCGTTGATGTTCCTCGGGGCGCGCCAGCACGGGGTGACCTCGTTCGAGGACGGGGTGGTGATCGCCCGGCACGAGGTGGACTACCTGCGGCCGGTGGACTACGTGGACCCGGTGCGGATCGAGCTGTGGGTGGAGGAGATCCGGCCGAGCCGGTTCGTCATCGGGTACGAGCTGTTCGACGACGACGAGGTGGCCAGCCGGGCGCGCTCGGTGTGCGTACCCTTCGACCTGCCCAACCAGCGGCCGCGCCGGCTCACCCAACCCGAGCGCGACTTCCTCACGCCATGGCTGCGCTGACCCACGAGGACATCGGGCCTTTCCTCGGCCGGCTGGTCCGGCTGGACCCGGCCGCCCTGGTGCGGCTGCGCCCGGCCGGCCCGGACCGGCTCACCGTCTGGGGGCGGGTACCGTGGCGGGTCCTCGTGGCCCGGACGGTACCGGCGTCGGCGACCGTGGACGCCACCGTCGCCGCGCGGGAACTCCTCGACCGGCTGACCGCCGGGGGTACCGGACTGCCGGAGCGGCGGGACGCCCAGTGGCGCTGGCCGCTGCCCGGTTCCTCCGGGGAGCCGGTCGAGTCGGTACCCGCGGCGGACGTTCTCAGGCTCGGCGCGGCGGCCGCCAGTACCCTGCGGTCCGGTGCGGGCCGGGTGGGCGAGCGGATGCTGCGGGACGCCCTGCTCGACCATGTTGCGATCGAGGTGCGGTCGGACGATAGAAGGGTCGAGGTGCGGCAGGGACTGGTGCAGGCGCTTCTCCGCATGGGATTCATCACGGAGAGTGGCCAAGGGCCGGTTACTGTCCGTACGCTCAGTGACTGGGTCGGATTGGAAGCCGGCGCGGGTCAAGTATGGGTACAAAACCGAGCGAATTTCGCAATTAGCATCCTACGATAGTGCCTCCGTCCTATCCGAACGGACGAGGGTCTAGTGGCCCAACGGTTTCCTGCGTAACATTCGGTTTCGCCGTGATGCGAACGTACCGGGTAGCGTCAGAGCCCTGATCCACGCACGGTCGGCGCGTGGACACGTTGCGAAGCGAGGAGTTCAGGACATGCCGTGGTGGCCGAAGCGGGGAGGTCAGGCCGGGGGCGAGGACTCGCCAGCGGTGGGGAGTGACGTGGGTCTGCGCCTCGAGCTGCCCCTCCAGCGGGCTCCCGAGCCGAGCGAGACGGTGGTCACTTCGGTCAACCTCGAGCGGCTCGGCGCCGCCCTCGAGCGGCTGGAGATCCGCTATCTCACCGATGGCGACGGCAGCCTGCTGGCCATGTGGGAGCGGCACGCGGTGCTGTTCGCCCTGGAGGGTCCGCAGGACGAGATCCTGGTCATCCGCGCCCGCCCGCACGGCACCGTCCCGCGCGACTGGGCCGACCGCGCCTACCGGGTGGTCAACGAGTGGAACCACTCGCGCCGCTTCTGCAAGGCCTACGTGGGCGACCCGACCGAGCGCGGCATGCTCCCGATCTACGCCGAGATGCAGGTACCGCTGATCTCCGGCTGCCACGAGGCGCTGCTCGCCGAGCTGATCGACTGCGCGGCCGCGGTCGCGGTGGCCTTCGTCGACTGGCTGCACGACGAGGGCGGCCTGCTCTAACCTGCGTCGTCCATGGTGTTGACCATGAAGTAGGCGGCGCGCTCGAGGTAGTCCCACAGCGTGCGCTCCTGCTCGGGCGCCAGTCCCAGGCTGTCCACCGCCACGCGCATGTGGCGCAGCCAGGCGTCGCGCTCGGCGGTTCCCACCCGGAACGGCGCGTGCCGCATCCGCAGCCGTGGGTGGCCCCGCTGCTGCGAGTACGTGCCGGGGCCGCCCCAGTACTGGACGAGGAACATCGTCAGGCGGTCGGCGGCCGGTCCCAGGTCGGCCTCCGGGTACAGCGGGCGCAGCAGCGGATCCCCGGCGACCCCTTCGTAGAAGGTGTCGACCAGCCGCCGGAAGGTGGGCTCCCCACCGACGGCCGAGTAGAACGTGGACTCCGCGGGCTCGCTCACCCGTCCATCCTGCCAGCGTCCCGATCACGGTTCGCGAGGCGGGTGCGCGGCCTCACATCGATTCGGCGGTGCGGATCCGGCCCGACGACGGGTCCTCGGTCGACCGCTGGCCGGGCGCCGACGCCTCGCAGGCGGCCGCCGCGGCTGTCGCGGGCGCGCCGGGGCCGGCGGCCTGGGTGGCCCGGGCGCGGGCGGCCGCGGCGATCTCCGCCTCCGCGTTCTCCCGCTGGGTGCGCTCGATCGTCTCGTCGAAGACCGCCCGTGACGGCCACCGGCCGACCGCGACGAGCAGCAGCAGCACGACGCCGCCGGCGCTCCACCACCCGACCACCGCGGGGACGGAGAAGTAGTTGGCAAGCAGGCCGGTCACGAGGACGCTGCCGCCCTGCAGGAACTGGAGGCCGGTCTGCATCACGCCGAACGCCCGGGCGCGGTAGGCGATCGGCAGCGCCTGGACGAACAGTCCGTTCGCCGCGGGGAGCATGCCGGCGGCGCACACCCCGGCCAGGCCGGCCAGCAGGGCCACCACCGGGGCGCTCGGGTTGAGCAGCGCCGGTACCAGACAGAGCGGGGCGAGCACCGCGAATGGACGGATCAGCCTGGTACGGGTGGCCGGCGGTACCAACCGGGTGATCAGCAGCCCGGCGATCAGGAGGCCGGTGGGGTTGCCGATCATGATGATGGCCTGGGCCAGACCTCTGCGTTCCGGGTCGCTCTCCAGGCGGCCCGCCCAGACGGCGGCCAGCCCTTCGGGCGGCATGGCGAACAGCGCGCCGGTGAGGATCAGGATGGCGATGGCCCGCAGCACCGGGCTGCGGAAGACGGTCGTGAAGCCGGCACCGGTCTCCCGGAGCAGGTGCGAGCGGGGTTGCCTCTCGGCGATCGCCGGCTGCAGCGGGGTGCCGAACCGGATCATGAGTGCCGAGACGGCGAACGTGGCCGCGTCGATCAGCAGCGCCGCCTGCGGCGAGGCGATCGCGACCGCCGAGCCGACCAGGTAGCCGAAGACCTGGGCCGCCTGCCCCGTGCCGTTGGTCATGGACAGGGCCAGGACGTAGCCGTCGCCGTCCAGGATGCGGGGCAGCATGGCCGACCGGGCTGCCTCGAAGGGCGGGTTGAGCAGCGCGGTCAGGAACAGCAGGGCGAGCACCGCCGGTGTCGGCAGGTGGGGGATGGCGACCAGCGCGATGAGGCCCGCGCGCAGCAGGTCGCAGACGACCATGGTGGACCGGTGCGGGTAGCGCTCCGCGAGCGTGGCGAGCAGCGGTCCGCCGACGGCCCAGGGGAGGAAGCTGATGGCGAAGGTGGCGGCGGTGAGAACGGCGGACCCGGTCTGCCTGTAGACCAGTGCGGTGACCGCAGCCTTGGCAAGGTAGTCGCCGACCCAGGACAGCACGGTCGATACGTACATCGTCCGAAATCCGCTGCTTGAGAAGATTTCCCGGAAGGTGGCTGCTCCCTTCCCGCGCACGTCGGACAAGGGCAACCCCCTCCCGATTACTCAGCGCCGTCGCCCATGACGCGATCTGCTACGAATTCTGCCCGATCATCCGAGTCGGCGCTAGGGCGAACGGATGGTCTGCCGGTCGTACCTCTGAACGACGGACGATATACGACCATCTGGTCGTTGCGCGACCCACGGCGTGGGGCGGGGCCTAACGGGTGGATAACTCCAGGTCGATCGGGGACTTCGAGGTGCGGTGAGACTACCCGCGTTGCCCGTCCGGATGGCGGTCCCCGCCACCCTCGTCAATGCCCTCGGTCTGTTCGGGCCCCCCGGACGAGCCATCGGCGGACTCCTCCACCGCGACGGGTACCGGGACGGCGGTCTCCTCGGTACCGGGCGCGACGGCCGGCTGGATGGACAGCCGGCCCACCGGTACCTGGCTGCTGATGCCGGCCGTGGCGAGCGCCTCGGTGAGCCGCCGGCGCAGCTCGCGCCCGACCCGCCACTGCGCCTCGGCCGGTGTCTTCACGGTCGTGCGCAGCATCGCGCCGTCGATGGTGATCTGCTCGACGCCGAGCATGTCCGGCGGCTCGATCAGGTCGTCGGCCCAGTCGGGGTCCTGGGCCAGCCCCGCGGCCGCCTCGCGCAGGACGCCGCTGGCCTGGTCCACCTGGGCGAAGTCCACGGTGATGTCGACCATGACGACGGCCCAACCCTGGCTGCGGTTGCCGACCCGGATGATCTCCCCGTTGCGGATGTACCAGAGCACCCCGCGCGCGTCGCGGATCGTGGTGATCCGCAGGCCGACCGATTCGACCGTGCCGCTGGCCTGCCCGAGGTCGACGATGTCGCCCACCCCGTACTGGTCCTCCAGCAGCATGAACATGCCGGCGATCAGGTCCTTGACCAGGGTCTGCGCGCCGAAGCCGATGGCCACGCCGACGATCCCCGCGCTGGCCAGCAGGGGTGCCAGGTCGAAGCCCAGCTCCCTGAGGATCATCAGCCCGGCTATCGAGAAGACCGCCGCGGAGGCGGAGCTGCGCAGCACCGACCCGATCGCCTCGGCCCGCTGCCGGCGGCGCTCCGGGAACAGCGCCATCCCGCTGGGGATGGAGCCGGGCAGGCGCTCCTTCAACGGCCGCAGGACCGTCGGTACCGCGCCGTCGGAGGTGGTCCGCACGAGCCGGTCGATGGTCCGGTGCAGCAGGTACCGGGCGACCAGCGCGACCACCAGGATCAGCACGATCGACGCCGGCTTGACCAGGAACCAGTAGCTGCCCGCGGCCAGCCAGGTGTTGTGGGTCACGTCGAACACCCAGTGGCACACGTCGCTCGCGCTGGCGCAGTTCGGCGTCGGCGTCGGGGACGGCGCGGGTCCGGGTACCTCCGCCGGCATGGACAGCTGCGCAATCACGACTGTCTTAGTACCTCATCGGCGGTCCTCACCGGTCACCGCCCCCGCCCCGGGCCGGCGGCGCCCGCCGGTCCACGCCGCCCGAGGTCCGGCGGGGTACCGCGGAGGCCCGGTCCACGCAACACTCAGCCTCCGGTCGGGCGCAGGCCCGGGCCGCGTCACCGAACCTTCACCATGCTGGTCCGATTAGTACGTGCATTTGGCCGATCTATCAGGGACTATTGGCGCACGGGAACGTTGCGCCGGCGAAGAGGGTGAGACGGATGCCTGACATACGACGCGCAGTCAGCTCGACTGCCCTGGTCCTGAACCAGACGTACGAGCCCCTGTGTGTCGTGTCTGTGCGCCGCGCCGCGATCCTCCTGCTGTCCTCGAAGGCCGTCTGCGTCGCCGACGGGGACGGCTTCCTGCACAGCGCCCGCGAGGAGCTGCCGGTCCCGCTGGTCATCCGGCTGACCCGCTACGTCCGGGTGCCCTACCGCACGCACGTCGGCCTGTCCCGCCGCGCGATCTTCGCCCGCGACGGCTGGCACTGCGCCTACTGCAAGGGCCCGGCCGAGACCATCGACCACGTGCTGCCGCGCAGCCGGGGTGGCCGGCACGCCTGGGAGAACGTGGTGGCCGCCTGCGCCAAATGCAACCACACCAAAGGGGATCGGACGCCAGCCGAACTCGGTTGGCGTCTCCATGCGGCCCCCGTCGCCCCCAAGGGGCTGGCCTGGCGGGTGCTCGGGCACCGCACCCCGGACCCGCGCTGGGCCGACTGGCTGGACCTCCCCGCCGCCGCGTAGCTTGTCGCAGCGGCGGCCAGGCAAGCGTTCGACAGCCGTCGCTTGAGCTTCTGGCGCCCGGTCGGCTCGCGCGGGTCGGGCGGCGCCCTCAGGTCACGCGCGAGCGCTCGGGCGGGTAACCCTCGTGGGTGCCGGCGGCGACCAGGGTGCGGAGGCGGTCCATCGACCGGTACAGGTCGGTGAACGTGGTGTAGAGGGGCGCGACGCCGAGCCGGAGCCGGTCGGGGGTACGGAAGTCGGGGATCACCTTCTCCGCCTTGAGCGCCTGACAGACCTGCCACGCCTGCGGATGGTGCAGGGTCACGTGCGCGCCGCGCCGGTCCGCCTCGCGCGGAGAGGCGAGCCGGAAGCTCAGCGGCGCCAACCAGGCGTCGGCCAGCTCCACGAGGTACCCGGTGAGCAGCCGCGCCTTTGCCGCGATCGGTCCGATGCCCGCCTCCGCGGTCAGCTTCGCGCCCTCCAGCGCCGCGTACCCGCCGAGCACCGGCGGGGTACCCACGAGGAACCGCTCGATGCCGTCCACCGGCCGGTACTCGCCGGCCATGGCGAACTGGTCGGCCTGCCCGAACCAGCCCCAGATCGGCTGGCGCAGCCGCTCCTGGAGGTCCCGCCGCACATAGAGGAACGCCGGTGCTCCCGGTCCCCCGTTGAGGTGCTTGTACGTGCAGCCGACCGCCAGGTCGACGTCGGCCTCGGCGAGCCCGACCGGTACCGCGCCGGCCGAGTGGCACAGGTCCCACAGCACCAGCGCCCCGGCCTCGTGCGCGGCGGCCGTGATGCCGGGCAGGTCGGCGATGGCTCCCGAGCGGTACGCGACGTGCGACAGGCAGACCAGCGCGACCCGGTCGCTCAGCGCCGCCCGGACGGCGTCGGCGTCCACGCCCCGGTCGATGTCGGTCGCCAGCACCGCCAGGTCCAGCCGCCCGGCGTCGGCCAGCCCCTGCAGCACGTACTGGTCGGTGGGGAAGTTGTCGTCGTCGGTCAGCACCACCCGCCGACCGGGTACCGCACCGAGCGCGGCGCTGGCCAGCTTGTACAGGTTGACGCTGGTCGAGTCGGACAGGGCCACCTCGCCCGGCCGCGCGCCGACGATCCCGGCGAGCACGTCGCCGGCCTCCCGACCCAGCTCGATCCAGCGGTCCCAGCCGCGGATCAGGTCGGCGCCCCACTCCGCCTCGACCGCGTGACGCAGCCGGTACCGGGTCGCCTTGGGCAGCCGGCCCAGTGAGTTGCCGTCCAGGTAGATGGTGTCGGGGTCGGTGATGACGAACCGGTCGCGGTACCCGGCCAACGGGTCGGCGGCGTCCAGGTCCTCTGCGCGGCGGAGCAGATCGAGCATCCGGCAACCATATGAGGTCGACGGCGCCGGATGCCCGTCAGCCGGCACCCGGCGACGCGTCGCCCGTTGACCTCCGCTACCGTTTGATCTGTCGCATGGTTCCTCTGACGCCTGGGGGCGTTGAGCTTGTCCATCCAACAGACGGTCCTGGTCTTTGCCGGGGGGCCGATCGCGGTGGTCGCGCTGGTGTACGCGCTCGTGTATGCCTCGAGTGGCCGGCGCACCAGCAAGCGGTACCGGCCGGGTCGGCCGTTCGCCTTCGCCCCGGTCTGGTTCCTGTCCGCCCCCGACCGGTTGAACGGCGCCGCCGCCTCCAAGCCGGCGCTGACCTCGGGCGGGCACCATGGGGAGCTGCCCGCGGGCACTCCGGCGGGCCCGTTGCTGGCCCAGGCCGCGGACGCGCCGGCCAACCAGCCGGCGCCGCACGGCGAGACGGGAGGCGCAAGTGACAGCTGGTGACCAGTCGAGGCTGACCGACCGGCCGGGGGTACTCGACGGGCCGTTCACGACGCCGCAGCTCCTGCGCCTGGACGAGGCGCTGCGCCTGGCCGACGAGTCGACCGGGCTGACCTTCAGCGTCTACGTCGGTGACCTGGACGAGCCGGTGCGCGGGCACGCGGAGAAGCTGCACGGCCAGCTGGAGGACCCGGACCAGTCGGTGTTGCTGGCGATCTCGCCGAACCAGCGGGTACTGGAGATCGTCACGGGCGCCCTGGCCCGTCGTCGCCTCCCGGACCGCGCTGCCAAGCTCGCCGCGCTGTCCATGGCGGCCGCGTACGGCGGTGGGGATCTGGCCGGTGGGACCGTTGCCGGCCTCGCCCAGCTCGCGGGCCAGGCCGGCAAGGCCTGAGTCTTACCCGTCGGCGGCGTCGCGGGCGCGGGCCTTGAGCGCCCGCACGATTCCGTCGCGACCCTCCGCGATCAGTCGACGCAGTGGCGCCGGCTTGTCCGGGTCGGACAGCCACGCCTCGGTCGCGTCGATGGTCGCCTGGGAGACGTGCATCGACGGGTACGCGGCCTCCACGAACTCCTGGGCCGGTTCGCTGTCCCTGGTCGCCCACACCTGGTCGACCGCCTCGAAGTACCGCGCCACGTAGGGCTCGGTCAGCGACACCTGCGACGGGTGGTAGAAGCCCAGCAGCAGCGCCCGCTGCAGCCAGTTGGCCAGCGGCTGCGGCGCGGTCAACCGCCGCCACGACTCCTGCTTCGCCTCCGGGTCGCGCATCAGCGTCGAGGCGATGGCCGCCTGCCGCTCGCCGCTGGCCGTGCGGTCGCGGTCCAGCTCCGCCTGGATCTCCGCCTCGCCGATCCGTCCGCCGGCGGCCAGCGCCTGCACCAACCGCCAGCGCATCTCGGTGTCGATGGCCAGACCCTCGGGCGCGTCGCCGCGCAGCCACTCGTCCAGCAGGTCCAGCTCGGCGTCGGAGCGGGCCGAGTTCGCATACCCGCGGGACCAGGCGAGCTGGAATCCGCTGCCGGGCTCGGCGTCGTAGACCGCCCGGCGCGCGGTGGCGGCCAGCAGCGCCCAGCCGACCGGCGCCCAGGACTGGTCGGCGTAGTAGATCAGCGCGCCCTGCGCCTGCGCGAGGCTCGCCGTCACCAGGCTGATGTCGTGCTCCTTGGGCAGCCCGTTGGTGACCAGGGCCAGGTAGTCGCGGGCGGGCAGCTCGCCGTCGCGGACCATGTCCCACGCGGCGCCCCAGCACAGCGCCCGGGACAGCGGGTTGTCCAGGCCGGCGATGTGGTTGACCACCGTGTCCATGGACTTCTCGTCCAGCCGCAGCTTCGCGTAGGACAGGTCGTCGTCGTTGAGCAGCAGCACGTCAGCGGCCGCCTTGCCGGCCAGCTCCGGAAGTTCCGTGCGGGCGCCGCTGACGGTCGCCTCGACGAGCTGCCGCCGCACCAGCTTGGAGCCGACCAGGTCGTACAGGCCGACGCCGATGCGGTGGGTGCGCAGCGTCGGGTACCCCTCGGGGGCCTGCTGGACGACCACGACGGAGCTGTACTTGCCGTGCTCGTCGACGCTGATCTCCGGCCGCAGGGTGTTGACCTGCGCGGTCTGCAGCCACTGCGTGGAGAACTCGCGCAGCGGGACGCCGGAGGCCGACTCCAGCGCGGAGAGCAGGTCGTCGAAGGTCGCGTTGCCCCACGCGTGCTTGGCGAAGTACTCGCGCAGCCCGGCGAGGAACGCCTCCAGGCCGACGTACGCGACGAGCTGCTTGATGACGCTGGCGCCCTTGGCGTAGGTGATGCCGTCGAAGTTCACCTCGACCGCCGCGACGTCGGGCATCTCGGTGTACACCGGGTGCGTCGAGGAGAGCTGGTCCTGCCGGTATCCCCAGTTCTTGCGTACCGACAGGAACGTGGTCCAGGCGTCGGTGAACCGGCTGGCGTTGGCGTTGGCCCAGTGCGCGGCCCACTCGGCGAACGACTCGTTGAGCCACAGGTCGTCCCACCAGCGCATGGTGACCAGGTCGCCGAACCACATGTGCGCCAGCTCGTGGACGATCGTGTTGGCCCGGTTCTCGTACTCGTAGTCGGTCACCTGCGAGCGGAAGATGTAGTGCTGCTCGGCGTGCACCACGCAGCCGAAGTTCTCCATCGCGCCGGCGTTGAAGTCCGGCACGAACACCTGGTCGTACTTTGGCAGCGGGTACCGGATGGCGAAGTTCTGGTGGAAGAAGTCGAAGGCCTGCTTGGTGACCAGGAAGATGTCGTCCGGGTCGAGGTGCTGGCGCATCGAGGCGCGGCAGTAGATGCCCAGGTCGATGCCGTCGTGCTGGTCGCGGACCTGGTAGTAGGGGCCGGCGCACAGCGCGGTGATGTAGGTGCTCATCCGCACCGACGGCTCGAAGTGCCAGACCTGGGTGCCGGCCTCGGCGTGCTCCTTGCTGGCGACCTGCGCGTTGGACACCACGGTCCAGTGCGCCGGTACGGTCGCGTGCCAGGTGAACACCGACTTGAGGTCGGGCTGGTCGAAGCAGGCGTAGACCCGCTGGGCGTCGGTCGTCTCGAACTGGCTGTAGAGGTAGACCTCCTTGTCCACCGGGTCGACGCTGCGGTGCAGCCCCTGCCCGCTGGAGGAGTAGGCGAAGTCGGCGTCCACCACCAGGACGTTGTCCGCGACCAGGCCGGGCAGGGCCAGCCCGGCCTCGGGGGACCAGCCGGTCAGGTCGAGCGGGGTGCCGTTGAGGGTGGCGGAGCGCACCGACTCGGCGGCGCACTCGATGAAGCTCGACGCACCGGGCTCGGTGCAACGGAACGTGACGGTGGTGACGGAGCGCAAGGTACCTTCGCCGGGGCCGCCCGTACCGTCGGTGAGGTCGAGGTTGATGTCGTACCCGACAACGTCGAACAAGCGCGCGCGCTCGATCGCCTCGCTCTGCGTCAGGTTGCGCACTCCGGCCACGTTCGTCTCCATCCGCCCTTTGCGTTTCGTCGAGTCTTTCACGGCGCAAAGTCGGCCAAGAAGTGGGCCAGGTCACTGGCGGGCCTGTCGCGGGTACGGGGTAGGGCGCGCCACGATCGGACAGAGTCGGAACGCAGACAGTCTTGGATGCAGAAGGAGTCAGCCATGACCGATGAGCGGATGAGCGTGGACATGTGGTTCGACCCGATGTGCCCCTGGGCATGGCTGACCTCCCGCTGGCTGCTGGAGGTGGAGAAGGTCCGGCCGGTCGACATCAGCTTCCACGTGATGAGCCTGTCCGTGCTCAACGAGGGCCGCGACGAGCTCTCCGACCGGTACAAGGAGAGCATGGCCAAGGGCTGGGGGCCGGTCCGCGTGGCGATCGCGGCGGAGCAGAAGTACGGCAACCCGGTGCTTCGCGACCTCTACACGGCGCTGGCCGGCCGCCGCCACCTGGGCGGCCAGGAGTTCGGCCCGGACCTCTACCGGGATGCCCTGGCCGAGGTCGGACTGGATCCGGACCTGGCCGACGCCGCCGACTCGACGGAGTACGACGTGGCGCTGCGGACCAGCCACGACGCGGGCATGAAGCCGGTCGGGCTCGACGTCGGCACCCCGGTGATCCACGCCCCCGGCCCCACGGAGGGCTCGCAGATCGCGTTCTTCGGCCCGGTGGTCACGCCGGCACCCAAGGGTGAGGCGGCCGGCAAGCTGTGGGATGGCGTGCTGCTGGTCGCCGGTACCCCCGGCTTCTACGAGATCAAGCGGACGCGGGACGCCAAGCCGGACTTCGGCTGACCCTCCTTCCGGTACCCCGATCGTGTGATCGGCGTGACCGCCCGCATCGCGCCTCGTTTCCCGGGTAGGAAGCGGTGTCTTCCCTGGAGGAGGTTGCGATGGGCGCCGAGGAGTCGCGCTGGTCGGTCGCCGAGGCCGGCTGGAAGGATCTGCTGCCCGATCTGCCGGACGAGGTGATCGCGCTGCTGGCCACCCCCGTGGTGGCCTCGGTCGACGGTCCGGGGGAGCCTGAGGAGGACGACCGGTACCCGTCGCCCGCCGAGCCCTGCGCGGTCGCGCCGTACGGCGACCGGGTCGCGCGGTTCCTCGCGCCGGGCGACGCCCCGCCGGCCCGCCCCGCGGACGCGCTGCGCGTCTGACCTGCGGCGTCTGACGCTGTGGGACGGGCGGGCCCGGGAGCGGGCCCGCGGCTGACCGCCGGATAGCGTTCGACGCATGACGATTGCGCACCCGATCGCCCGTGCCTGGCTGTCCGCCGGCGGTACCGGCGCCCAGAACTACGACGAGTTCGCCGACGACGCGGAGATCACCGCGATCATCGAGGCCAACCCGGACAGCGCCCTGGCCGTGGAGATGCCGCACCGCGCACCGGAGCAGCTCGGCCGCTCGTTCGCCGACTCGCTCCCGTTCGCGGCGTCCCGGCTGGCGGGCGCGCAGGCGGCCGGGCGCTACCGGGAGCACCAGGGGATCGTCGCGCTCTACCGGATCAGCGGCGCTGACGGTGTCGCCTTCGGGCTGTGGGCGATGGTCGACACCGACCAGATCTCCACCCGCGCCGACGAGCCCGGCCTGGTGATCCGCAACGAGGACGTGTTCCTGGAGAAGGTGCGCGAGCGGGTGGCGCTGGCCGAGGCGGTGGGGCACCTGCTGTCGCCGGTACTGCTGCTGCAGACGGGCAAGGGCGAGGAACTGCACGCCGCGCTCGCTGGGGCGGTCGCCGCGGCCGGCGAGCCGGACGTGACCGACACCGATCAGACGGGCCGGACGCACGAGGTGTGGGCGGTGCCCGCCGGGCCGGTGCAGGACTCGCTTCTGGCGCTCGCCGGGGGCGGCGAACTCGTGGTGGCCGACGGCAACCACCGCAGCCTGGCCGCGCAGACCGCCGGGTACCCGAGGTTCCTGGCGGTGGTGACGACGCCGCACTCGGTGGCCATCCAGCCCTACAACCGGCTGGTCTCCGAGCTTCCGCTGTCAGTCGACGAGCTGCTGGACCGCCTGCGGGCGACCGGTGCCGCCGTGGTACCGGCGCAGGCCCCGGCGGTACCCGACGGGCGCGGGCAGGTCCTGGTCTACGCGGCCGGTCGGGCGTACGCGGTCGAGCTGCCCGGCGATCCGGCCGCCCCGGATGTCGACAACCTCGACCACGCCCTCGTCGAGCGGGTGCTGCTGCGCGACGCGTTGGGTCTGGACCCGGGCGACAAGCGGATCACCTACGTGGGCGGCGACTACCCGGCGAGCTGGCTGGCCGGCGAGGTGGACGCGGGCCGGGCGGAGCTGGCGGTGCTGATCGCGCCGGTGACCGTGGCGGACTTCGTGGCGGTGAACCTGGCCCGGCAGAAGCTTCCCCGCAAGAGCACCTGGTTCACGCCGAAGGCGCGCGGCGGCCTGGTGGTCGCCGAGCTGCCCCGCACCAACGGGTGACACACTGCGCGGTATGCGCGTCTATCTCGGCTCGGACCACGCCGGCTACGAACTGAAGGTGCACCTGGTCGGGGAGCTGTCCCGGCGCGGGTACGAGACGGTGGACGTCGGTCCCCACGACTACGACCCGGACGACGACTACCCGGCCTACTGCTTCGCCACCGGTACCCAGGTGGTGGGTGACCCGGGCAGCCTCGGCGTGGTCATCGGCGGGTCGGGCAACGGCGAGCAGATCGCCGCCAACAAGGTGCGGGGGGTACGCGCGGCGCTGGCCTGGAGCGAGGAGACGGCCCAACTCGCCCGGCTGCACAACGACGCGAACGTGGTGGCGATCGGGGCTCGGCAGCACTCGCTGGACGACGCGACGGCGCTGGTCGCGAGGTTCCTGGCCACCGAGTTCTCGGGCAACGAGCGGCACGCCCGGCGTATCGAGCAGATCACCGAGTACGAGAAGTCGCGCGGCTGACCCGCTGCCCCGGCGGTGTCAGCCGGGAGGCTGCCGGCCGGTGCCGGCGGGCGGCGGGGTCCAGCCCCGCCGGATGATGATCAGATTCGCCTCTGCCCCGGCCAGGTCCTCGTCGGTGGGCCGGGCGGCGTCCCGCGCCCGCATCGCGGCGGCCACGCCGACCTGCGAGGCGCCGCCACCGACCAGGCCGCGCAGCCCGCGCTCGGCCTCCCGCTCGTCGTGCGGCGCGTCGGCGTCGCCGTCCTGGATCGGGTTGGTCATGGCGGCCAGATCGGCCGGGGACGGCGGCGGGGAGGAGGCGGCGGACTCGCGGCCGCCCTCGGTGCGGACCCGGCGGCGCCGGCGGGCCGGCTCGTTCACGGTCACGCGGCGTCGCCCGCAGCCGGGCCGGAGCGAGGGAGCGTAGCGACCGAGTCGGAGGTTCGGCTACAGGGTGGCCACCAGGCCGCGTGACCCGCGCGAGCGGAGCGAGCGCCAGCCAACTCAGAACACCTCCATCGCCGCCGGGGCGCGGTGCCAGCCGAATGCCGCGCTGGCCGGGGCAAGGGTACCGGCAACCAGCTCGCGGACGCGCCCGCCGGCCGCGAGGCTGCCGAGGGAGGCTCCGCCGAGGTACGCGGCGCCCAGCGCGCCCAGGTCGCAGTCGAGGTCGGCCGGGCGGTCCGTCCGGGTACACGACGCGGTCGAGGAGTCGCCGGTCAGGTGCCAGCGGCCCGAGTTCTCCGGGATCATAGGGTCCTCGACGGCGAGCACCACGTCGACCGGCGACTGGTACCGGCGGGCGGACAGGGCGGCCGGCACGTCGACCAGGCGCAGCCAGAGCGCGTCGGACAGCGTGGTGCCCAGCCTCCTGGGCTCGTTGACCAGGTAGAGCAGCGGCTCGTCGGGTGCGGCGAACGGGTACTCGACGCGCCGGGTCAGGTCGACGTTGAGCAGGAACTGCCAGATCGACTGGTACGCGGCGGGGTTGGTGGCGAGCATCTCGCGGACCAGTACCGTGCCGGGCTTGTCCCCGGAGCCCTCACGCACCCGCCACAGCACATAGCCGTCGACCTCGCCGGCCGTCTCGTGGATCAGCACATACCGCCGGGTCGCGCCGTTGCGCCACGACGTCGGATCGGCCAGCGTGTGCGACCACCACCGGTCGTCCCGTCCCGACAGCCCCGGCCGCTCCGCGCTCACCTGCTCGTAGACCTTCGCCAGGTCGGGTCCCGCGTCGGCGAGGGCGGCCGAGCGCAGCGAGCCCCGTGGGTCGACCGCCGGGAAGCGCAGCTGGGCCTCCCGGTCCGCCTCGATGACCAGGCGGGTGGCGGCCAGTCCGTAGCCGTACCGCTGGTAGATCTTGCCCTCGCTCGCCCACAGGTGGGCGACCGGCTCGCCGGCCCGTTGGGCGTCCTCGAACAGCCGGCCCATCATCCGGTTGAGGATGCCGCGTCGCCGGTGGGTGGCGTCGACGCTGACCATGGTCACGTGCGCGGACGCCACGGTGGCGCCGGGCACGCTCAGGTCCCGGGTGTACGAACCGGACACGCCGACCAGTTGGTCGCCGGCGAAGGCCAGGGCGGCGCGCTCCGGCTCGTATACGCCGCGTTCGACCTCTATGCCCTCGGCGTCGAAGGTCTCGTGAAAGGAGTCGGCGAGCACGCCGACCATCGTGTCGAAGTCGTCGGCGGTGCCGGACCGGAGGGTGTACTCAGCGGGATCCACCACTCGTGTGTAACGGATCGGCCGTGCCGAAGCGAGCCTATTTGCCCGCTCGCTACCCTCGGAGGTGGTCGGCGACACCGGCACCCCTCGTGCCGGGCCGGCCCCAAAGGGGGAACGCGGGATGGCGGAGGTGCTGGATCTGGTGTGCGGGCCTGCCAGCCCGCTCCCGGAGACCTACCAGCGCTACCGGCTCCTCGCCCCCCCCGGCCCGGGGGGGCAGGGCGAGGGATACCGGGCGGGCCGGCCGTGCGGCGGGGGGGC